>Ga0307943_1000205_pt1 | contig 36006 bp, 25 predicted proteins | sample OrgLakmetagen177_FD_203149 | JGI IMG/M metagenome (GOLD analysis project Ga0307943, IMG submission 203149) | Saline water microbial communities from Organic Lake, Antarctica - #177 | ecosystem: Environmental > Aquatic > Non-marine Saline and Alkaline > Saline | place: Antarctica: Organic Lake... | reverse complement strand
CCGAAAAAGCCTTTGTAAATTCAACCGCAGCGAATTCAAGCGCTACACTACCAGTTCCTGCAAGTGAAGTTAACAATGCAATGCTACTCAAATCCCTCCGACCTATAGCTTCAGTTGAGGTAATATCATATAAAGGGAACTCATATTCAGTGAAACACTCAAAACGTCCGTGTCCTTGAGCCCTAGCCTCTAGCATCGCCCCAATTTTATTTCCCTTATCTTTACTATTTCCACTTCCCACGTAGTATCCTGCTCCAACTCCTATATCTACACCCGCCTGAACCGTTCCAAATTTTCGAATAACCATCGTTACATCATCATCCGATTCTGTATATTTTCGATAAAGCCAAACGCCTCCGCCTAATTCTACTCTGATTGGTATACCAAATGTTGCACCGATACGACCTTCAATTTCCACACCAAAACCGCGGGGCCATTTAGTTTGAATTGCGTTTCGGATTTGATTGTGATAATTGGATAGTTTACTTTGATGATTTGTAACATACAGATACAATCGATCGGCAAAATCGATTCCCGGAAGCCACATCCAATAATCTTTCTTAACAACAATTTGATTTGTTTCAGACAGATCCTCATCCCATTGACTGTTGGGATTATTGTTCTCAAGATAATTTAAAAAATAATTATAGTTGTCTATTCCAGGACTATTGTCCCAATCATCATCCGGATTATTTGCAGGATTAGCGGATGCCTGAACTCCATCAATAAGTTGTTTTAAAACTACTGGGTCATGGAGAGTCGCGCCAGCTGTATCCAGATAAACAGATGGATCGCCAGAATGATTACCCAACTTTGGATTGTTCGCGAACAATACTAAATTAACATAAAATTTAAACGTATTATACTGCTTAAGCCTTCTATAATACGTTAAATTAAATACTCCCGGAGTAGGTCTTTCAGTCCAAATTTCTGTTCCAAAACCATTTGCCGCAGCAGTAGTTCCCGTTATCGGGGAAGGTATACTTTGATCATAATATTTGTCTTTAATTATTTTAAAAATTGTTCCTCCAGACAGTAGGGCGGGAATTTTAAATAATATCGCTTCGGAGTCAGGCATGCTTTTTAGACTTAAAATATTCCATCCACGCATGTAGCCAAAACTTCTATTGTCCTTATGACTCGTAGCTCCAACACCAGAATCATATTGCACATAATACCAATTTTGATTTTGACCTAACTCTGGAAATATTTCCTTTATTATGTGTACTTTATCATTTACCGACAACTGTGTTTTAAGCATTAGGGGGTCACTCACGTCTGGCTGCGAGTAGATTTTAGCTTGTTTATATACTCTTGTTATTACTGGTTGTTCCAGATCTTTGGATCTACTAACATCATAATACAATTGCCCAGTGTAGCAATCGTAATTTTCGATATCATTTAATTTCTGATCAATTAGTAGCAACGTATTCTCCCCTATAATTCCATCGATATCTAAGTTGTATTGAGCTTGAAGCGCACGAATGATTTCTCTTAATTTGATATCATAATTCTCATCGTTTATGTTATGCCCTTTTAGATAATCTTCAATCATCCCAGGATGTACTGTAGAAAGACCAAATGTAGGCTGTAACCAGCTTTGAGGATTGAAACCATCTACAATAACATTCCCTTCCTTGTCTTTACCTGCCTGATACAATACCCACAAAGCCTTTCTTAGTTGAATAATGTATTCCCCTGAATAAGTAACAGAATATTGTTTTTCAACACGAACAGGTTCAATAATCTCTGGTCCCAATGGAATTTGAGGTGTTTCATAAATCTTTTTTAGTATTATTGGTATTGATTGAGTGGTTTTTATGTCCACAGTCAACATATTGTGTTCACCAGTAACAATTCTTTGTAAGACCTTGCTTTGCCCCAGTAAGCAACTGGATAAATTCTGTCTTGGAGCAACATTTGGTTCCCCTTGTTGTGGTAATGAATTCTTTAAAGCAGTTTTTTGAGAAGAATAAATTGGCATAGCACTTACATTTTTTTGATAATAGTTTGAACGAAAACACCGGTATCTACTTCAGAAACCTCAACTTCAGCATTAGCTGACCCCGTCTGATAAACAATGCCATGTAGAACAAGTTGGTTTCTTCGAAACTCAAACTGCGGAATCCTCCTAATTTCGCTTTGAGATACTTTCATACTCAAACATACAGGTGTGTTAGGAATAAAACCCGCGTTTGTCAGAATTGAATCAATCGTACTTTTTTCAGTTTTTGTAATATTTATAGTATTTAAATACCTTGGTTCAATTCGATTAAGAAAAGGTGATATCGAATTAGACCGTGTGTTAATAACATTAGCCGGGAATCCTTCTAAATCGACTTCAATCAATTCAAATGAAACATTTTCCGCTGTTTTATGTACAACGTTAAAAAAGTCAATCCCATCAGGGAATTTAGACGTAATAAACTGACTGTTAGAAGCTAATTCACTGCGTCTCTTATGCCCAAAACCTCCTGAGGGATATGAAAAAAATGTGAAGGCCTCAGCGTCTTCAGCAATTCCAAGACTAGCAGTATATATATCCCCATATATTTCGGGATATTCAATATGTTCAACTACCGCAGAGTCTCTCCATACTTTGATAATAACATCATTTACCTGACCTGAAATTTCTGTTTGCATCCAAGTCATTGGGAACAATGTCTGAAGCGTATCTGAGCTTCTTGGGAAAAAGGTCTGTTGGTTTCCTCGCTTTTCATAAACAAGTTTAATCTTGATAACTGCCGAACCGAATTGATTATACGTACCATCATTATATACCCAAGAGGATAGCTCAAACTGAAAATTTTGATCCGGATAACAAAATATGTCCTTTCTCTCCACTCCAGACTTTCCATTAATAAATTGAACGGCTCGAATCGCGGCTCCTGTATTCTTCAGCTCCAAAAGAAAGTTTCCGTGTTCATTGTTGTTTGTGAACTCTACTGGTTGTACGTCTTCAATAATGAATATGGGCCAAATGCCATAGGTAGTTGTGTTGGACAATACTTCATCATAATAGTGATAAAAAGTTAGTGGTACAGGAGGAGTTGCTACTACCAAAGAAACGCCAATCTCCGAATCAAAATCATCAAATACATTATATGACAAATTAAATTCGGACCTTATATCTAAATAAATACGGTTTTTGTTTTGAAATTTTTGGACGATATCTTCAACTGTATATTGATTTGTAGTAGCTGTAAGAATATTCAATGAACTATTTTGGAACATCCCGAAAAAACTACTAGGATCAATTCGTGACAATATTTCTTCCTTTTCTAATAGATGAAGGATTCTTTGTGCATTTGTGGATCCAATCGATGTGGAAGAAGTAAATATATTCTCATCAAGCCGCGCAGTCTTCATAGTTATATCAGTACCAATTTTTTCCGTAATAATCTCAAAGTTCCCCTTCGTAGGACTACCAACAAAATCTGCAATGTGATCACCAGCTTTAACAGGAATCAATTGAATATCATCTTCCTTAAAGAATACGGAATCAATTGTGTCAGAATCATCAACAAGAAGCGTTCCTAAACCTATAGAAGTATAATTCGCTCCCAAAACCTGAGCACTTGCATCATTAGGTCCTGTCTGTCTGTTTGTATCTGTAATTTCCTGATTAGACCATGCATATTCGGTAAGGTCATTATTGTTTCTATTTGCGACTTTAATTCCGTCAATCAAACTGCTTGCAAGTACTCCTCGATAGATAATATATTCGATATTCCCGATATTAAACTTAGGCTGTGAGGAAGGACGGAGTATAATATTTAAATTCCCAGATGGAGCAGTTTGTATAAGTACATTTCCATCACATACAGCATATATCTTTGCGCCGGAAGAAATGTCGAAAGATGTATCTAATTTGTACTGTGTATTAGAAAGTGGACCAAACCTATCAGACAAACTTTGCCCGATAAAAGATTCAAAATCTGTAAAAAAATAAAATTTATTAGCCATATTATCTAATTAAAATCAACAATTTGCAAGTAGAAATTACTGTAAAAAACAAAAGAAATTCATGCGATTGTAATCTATGAGTTCAACTTTCTAGCTGAACCGAATAATTAATCTAAGTTTTGGTCCATCAAAATTGAGATGATTATCGTTTGAGGCGTCAAAACAAACCAATATCAACTAAATCTCGTTACAAATTATTGAATTTTAGGAGATAAAAAAATATTCCAATACAATTCATACTAAAACGAATGAAAATAAATAAAGAACTTATCGTTATTTTTATTCATTGTCTTTGTATTTAAAGGTGGTTCACCAATCTTTTTCTATTGAGAATTATTATTGCAAAAAGTTATCAACATTAAAATCATGATTGTCAACACTTTCTTAGAACAAACAATATTCAATAATTCATTTAGTTATGGAGGTTTGCCTAGGTTTTAATGTTATTTAATTCAGAACAGACTTATATTCAATTAGTATTTTCGAATTTTTTAAACAATTATTATTTTTATCTTAGTCACGATTTAGGTGGTTAGGTTGATAGTAAAAGGGAAAAAGACGCTCGTTTTTTTTCCCTCTTGTGTTTTTTATTATAAAAATAAATTATTTAATATTTTGGGAAAAGACATGGAGTTTGAAATGATGAAAATTCTGAAAGGGAGACAGGATAGGTTGATTTATTATATTGCTGGGCTAAATGTTGCAGCCATTGGTTTCTCACTTTCAAAAACGTTTGATATTATCCCTGATGAATATGATATAGCCCTAGGTTTAGCATTACTTTCTTGGGTAATTTCAACAATGGAATCATTTCGATGGATATTCATTCAGTTTCGAACAATGGAAATTGACTTAACTATTATTAAAGATGATAATAAGAATAGTAAAATAGATGAAATTAAAGCTAAGCAACAATTGGTAATTGAAAACAAAAGAGCTGTAACAGCTATAAATAGAACGCTTTTCTTTTTCATTGCGGGAGTCGTTAGCTTTGTGTTCTGGAGAATATTTGAAGTGTTTCAATTTTAATATCTAGAAAAGACTTTTTACATTTTTTTTTCAGGGGTCCGTATATATTATATATACAGGCTTTGATTTTCTTGCTGAAACCTCTATTAAACAATAGTTTTCTATTTTTTTATACGATTATAACTATAAACAATTCTGTGTGAGAGAGGGCAAATACTTGGAAAACAAGCACTAGAGTAGGGATTTTGATCATGAATTGAAAGAATATTTAAGAGTGTTTTATAATTCACAACCCCAACAACATTTCCAACAACCCTTCTTGTGGACTCACATCGAACTTTCCACTATTTACATTTCCATGAGACCAAACACCGGGACTATCAATACAAATTTTCGTTCCAATCAAATCAAAAGCTTTAACTCCTTCCTTACGGATGAGGTTTGGTAATCCTTCACGAATATCTATGTTGTGCTTCTCAGCTAAATGGAGTAGCAGTTTCTTTAATAATTTAAGTTGATCAAAAGAATACTCATGAAAGTAATTATAACCTCTAAACGGGGCGTCTAATTCAATCACTTGTTCCGGATCTACTTCTTGGCCAACGTAAGTGAAATAGGAATTCTTTCCTCTGGCAATTGGTTTTGGAATTCCGTTTTGGTCTTTTTCGAAGTAGCCTTTTGTTATTTTCCCAAAGCTACAGAGTTCAATTCCTATGCTTTCTCGGTGGAGTGGTTGGTTTCCAATACCAAGGTGCCATGCCCAACAATTGTTTGGAATGGCCTGGAGTATTTTCCCATCGTGTATTGAATTGTCGTTGTGTATGGATTGTCCTCCTATAATAAATTCCGTGGCTACTTTGTGTGGTCGTTCACCCCAGCGGTCTATTACGCAATAAGGATTTTGCCACCCTTCTGTGTGATGGAGAAATATCGATTTCTTTTGGGTTGGTTGATTGTGGAAGGCATGGTTTGGAAGGTAGTAGGGTGTGTAAAGTGATTCTTCTTCGTTGGGATTGTTGATCATTTCCCATCCATCGTAAATTAGAGACCAGGTTATTGGTCCTACGATTCCGTCTGGTATTATGTTTTGGGATTTGTGGAAGAAGATAACGGATTGTTCAGTTTGTGGTCCAAAGATTCCGTCAGGGATGATGTTGAGTAGGAGTTGAAGTTGTTTTACTTCTTGGCCTGTGGAGTTGAGTTTTAGTGTTTTCATAGAAAAAATATTTTTATTTTTTGGGATGAATGCAATTCGTCCTTACTTGCGTTTGTCTTTTGTGGACGCAGGAAATGAGATGAGATTGAACATCTCTCGTAATCTTGACCGCACACGTTTTCCGTAAATATTTTCGATTTCTTTTGCGGATAAATTTGTTGTTGCGTGGGTGACTATTTTTTGGTTTACCAAAAGATCATATCGTTGCAATAGAATTTCGGCAATGGTGTTGCATTCGTTTCCGTAGAATTTGATGTTTTGCTCAACACCAATGTCGTCTAAACACAATGCACGTTGCCTTTTTCCGTAGGTGAGAATTGCAGTATATCCTTCTTGATTAAATTCATATGCAATGTCCCTGGAGGACTTGACTTGGAATGTGTCTTCAGGAAAAACGAGAGTTTGTACTATTTGCATCCATGATGTTTTTCCGCAACCTACTGGACCAGTCAGTAAAATTCCTTTGTTGAGATCAATGCCATATTTTTCACATTGAATATCTTCGTGGATCATGTAGATGATGAGTTTGTGAAGAGTTTTGACGTCTTCTTTGTGAATTTTAAATTGGGGCCCAAATTTTTCTTTTCCATGTGCCTGCAAGTAGGCAAGTGTGTCTTTGAATTTGAATTGGCGCATTCCATCTATGACTGAGTAATAAGGCTTTTTCATTTTTTTAAATTTTACAATGGTTCTGAATAATCTTTGTCTTCGTTGACGTGTAATCGCTGTTGTGCTGGACTCATTCTTTCAAAACGTTCTTTGTTGTCGCGAATAATCCATGTGTGAGCAGAGGCTTCCCAATTTTCCATTTTTAATTTCCCACCGATTCTCCATCCATTGGCTTCGTAGTGGTAGAAAAATAACTTAGCTTGCTCGTAAGAAGCTTCTTGCTTTGAAAAAAACTCTTTTACTTTTTCGAGTTTTGGTGGAGTGAATGTCTTTTTTGGTTTTAAGGACTTGTCAGCTTCGGACGATTTCAAATCGTCCTTATTGGATTTTTTTAAAAAAGAAGAAGATTCATCATTTTTAAATTGAGTGGGTGAGGAGGGAGAATTTTTATTCTCCTCTCTCTCTTGTTTATAATTTTTATATTGTTTTTTATGTTTTATACTGTTTGTAGAAGGTACCAGTACTTGTCCTTCTACCTGTCCCAGTACTTGTCCCACAACTTGACCCAGTACTTGTCCCGCTAGTTGTCCCTCTTTTGGACTAGTAGTGGACAACTGTGTTTTATTGCTCTGTTTCACCTTTTCAGTTGACTGAAATTCAATCATTTTTACGAGACTACCTCTTAACGGATTGTTAGAGGGGAAATATTTGATATATCCCCATTCATCAAGCTGATTGATACAGCGATGATAAGTTGTTTTAGATCCAACTTTAGAAACCCTCATAGCATCAGATCGATTGATTGAAATAGGATTTTTAAAACGGTTTAAATTCCAAAACTGGAATAGTGCCAGGTATAAGCTCACGTGAGTAGAGTTCAGGCGTTCATCGTCTGAAAATCTACTTATGGCCTCAGTGAGCTGAGAAATGTAATTTACCTTTTGCATGGCTACACATTTTGTTTGTTGTCATCGATAATGTTGAGTATATCCTCTTTGTCATAGAAGATTACTCCACCTACCTTTGAAAAGGGCATTATTCCATTTACGCGCATGTTTTGTAATGTTCCTGGAGAGATTCCTAACATGCGTTGTACTTGATGAGATTTCAGAAGAACAGGATCGGGAGATAAGGGGCTTTGAGTTACTAGTTCTTCTTTTAAAGATTCTAAAGACGATAGGATTGAGTCTTTTAATTCTTGCAGGTCTTCCTGCGTTATTATTGAAATTTCCATAAGATATTGGTTTTAAGATTAGGTACAAATAGAAGTAATTATGTTGGATAAATTGATTTGCAAGGGGTTGCAGTTTTGTTGAGAAGACCAATGTTTATGAGGGCTACATCGTTTTATTTTTTTTGACATTGGGAAATCAAAATTTTAAAGTCTCATTTTTCATCCAAATCATATCAAAATGAAATAATAGACATCTAATTTTATTTAAAATAGAGCTAGGAAAGTTTTTTTATCCTTGGTGGATTACAGTCTATTATTTAGATGATAAATTGATTTAAACTGTTTGTTTGCAATGCTTTGGGAGGAGGTTGTTAGTCCTTGCATGAATAGGAATTGTTTGTAGTGCAACCCCCACTGCAACCCCCTTGAAGCCCCGTAAACATTGAGAAATTCTAAAAAAGGCTAATTTTCAATTAATTTTAATTGAATTTGTGGCTTTTTGACTTGGCATTAGTAGTGTGAAATACCCCAGTTGGAGTATTTATTGAGCTAAAATTAAAAGTTCTTGATTGAGATAATGCTATTCTTTAGGCTGATTTGTGACATCCAAAATGTAAAAAGCAAAATCGCGAAGCATCTCTCTACTTTTACTGTCTGTGTTGTAAAAATTGTTCCGTATACTATCTGGTGTATAAGAATGGCCAGATTCGTTTTCATGAGTTTCATGAATCCATTCAGAGAATTTAATCATTGATTCAGGTTTGAACACCCCATAATCTTTTGAAACCAGATAGAATGCACCTAGTTTTTTACTGCTAAGAGTTGTGACAATTTTTGCACTCACTTGTTTTTCCACTTCCGATTTTACAGCCTCAATTTTTCTTTTGTTATGTTTTAACTCTAAGTTAATCCACTTTAAAAGACTCAAAACTAGTGGGGATTCATCTGTTGTAAGGTTTTCGAATGACGAGAGTTTCAATTGGAGATATTCCTTTTTCTTTTCCATCAGGAACTCGTTTTTTTCTTCATAATCGTCTAAATCAATGATAGAAGATTTTAAACCATGGATTAAATATTCAAAGAAGCTTTGCTTTTTAAAACTTATGGATATTAGAAAATGTATAAGGTCTATTTGGTCAAGTTCTTCATATTTAAGCTTCTCTAAAAATATGCTGAAGTATTTTAAAAATCTGTTGAAGTCATCAAACTCTTTATAGGATATTCGTTTTGAGATTTCAAAATTTAGAATTTTTCTCAGTTCAGTTTCAATTAACAATTTTAGTCTTTCCTCAACGTCTATTTTATTTAGCTGCTTGAGTATCTTTTCTGTTTTACTTACAACATCGTTTTGGTTAAGCAGTTTGGAATAATAGGGTATATTTTTATTCTGATCTATAAAATCATAAAAAGTCGTAGAGATAAAATCTAGAATTACAACCATTGATCTATAGACAAGTACAGCGCAGTCCTTATCGGAATAATTGTTTTTTAATGTGATTTTTAGATCCGAAGGCTTTAGGTCAAACGTATTTATAATTTCATTTAGGTTGCTATGTAAATCGCGTTGCAGTTTAATGATGCTTGACTTTAGTTGCTCATCACTCTGAGCAATATTAATTTCCCTTATTATACCAATGTATTGTTTCTCCATTTCCTGAAGAAGTATATTGATATAGCAGTATTTCAATCTATTTTCTTCAACGTCATTCCAATCAGCATCTATAACCATTCCTACCAACTGCAAACCGTCTTCATTTCTGTAAATAAATTTGTTTTCAAGTTTCTGAGTTTTGATATTTAAGTGTTTTAGGATCTTGGATTTTAAAACTTCTTGAACTTGTTTTGGAAATTGTGGTGCCTCTGAATTGAAATAGCTTTCTGCTAATGGATGAGCTGAACTAATTCTAAGTTCTTCAATAAATTCAAATTCATTATTTCTCCCACTATACTTTCCAATGACTATTTCTTGACAAGAAATTTGTTCACAGTTAAAGTATCCAGCAATATTGGAAGTGTTAATTTCATTAGGAGCGAGGGGACCATTTATTAGTTCATGGTAAGAAATTGTTTCATTAAAGAATTCATTCATAACGCAGTAGTTTTGTACTTATAAAGTAGGTTGTAAATTGAGATAACGAAAACAATATAAATATTTTACACTGATTTTCCAATCAAGATGCGTTAGTTGGTTGCTTTAGATAGTTGGTTTTAAGAAAAACCACCAAGCTGCTAAGCCTGGTGGTTGGTGTGATTTTCTATCCAATTTTACTTTGATCTGGACTTGCGTCAGTTTTTTGAGAAAGTAAATTTTTTAAACTTTTCACATCCTCTGAAACCTTGCTTTCCAAAACTTTAGCATAAATTTGAGTAGTTCGAATAGAGCTATGGCCAAGCATTGAGCTTACCGTCTCTATAGGTACACCATTGGATAATGTGATGGTTGTTGCAAATGTGTGTCGAGCAATATGAGAAGTGATTTTCTTTTTAATTCCACATATATCAGCAATCTCTTTAAGGTAACCATTATATCTTTGATTGCTGTTTACTGGGAGTAATCTGTTTTTATTTATGCAGTAATTGTGATCTCTATACTTTTTAATAATTTCTAAAGCAATGGGCAGCAAAGGAACACTTTCTTTTACCCCTGTTTTCTGTCTCTCTGTAGTTAGCCAAAACTCGCCATCTATTCCTTTAGTAATAGCATCATATTCAAATTTGTATATATCAGAATACGCAAAACCAGTATAACAACAGAAAATGAAAACATCGCGGACTTCAGCGAGACGTTTAATGTCTATTTTCTTAAAACGGATTTTGTTGACCTCTTCTTGCGTAAGGACTTCTCTTTTTGGTGCAATGTAACTACAGCGGAAATTGTTGAAAGGATTTGATGATATCCAATCTAAACCGACAGACATATTCAATACTGTTTTAATATTCTTTATGTATTTATGTACTGTATTGGAATGTAGATTGTCTTGGGTAAGTAGATAGTGCTCAAATTCGGTAGCGAAGCGCAAGCGAAGTTCAGAAAGGGGTATGTCTTTTATTTTATACTGGTGCTTCAAGAAAGCTTCGACTTTTTTCTTAGTGATTACATATCGTGTGTGGGTTTTTTTTGCTGTTTGGCCAATTTTCACCTTTTCCTCCATTCTGGTGTTGTGGTAGTCTAAGGCGTCGAGGATTGTTTTTTGGGTTGGTTTCTCATCGATGCCTAGGTATTTATTTTTTATGTCTTTGCTTGTAATGGTGTTTCCTTGCGAAGCTTCTTGAATAAATATTTGATTAATGTCATTTATAACTTTGTCAATGTAGGCGTTTAGAAAAATGGCTTTAGAATAGGAGGGTTTAACTTTTCTTTGCTTCTCGTTCCATGCCGAAGTTGGTATGTAGTGGGTTGTTGCGATCTCCGCTCTTTTGAGATCAACTACTATTCTAATGTATAATTGAACATTATCTTTTTTTGCTTTCTTTTTGTTCAGGTAAAAATGAACATTGAACTTTTGATTTCTACTCATATCTATATATTTAAAATGTTACCAAATAATTGGTTCATTTATAAGTGAGAAATAAGCTTCTAATTAAATGGTTTAAAGTGCTAGATTAGTGGTGCTTGTAAGTTTTGGTGTCCTAGTTTTTTTATTTTTTAGGACACCGTATAGGACACCAATTTAGCCGATTTAATGAGTTTAATTAGTTATTTCTGGTGTTCTAAATTAATTTATAATTAGGACACCACATAGGACACGAGATTTATGTATTCCCTTGTGTTTGTTTGTGTTTGTGGTGGTTTGAGAACGTGTTTTAAATCCTCTTTTTGATAATATTTGGTGGTATATAATGAAAAAAGACCTCCAAATGGAGGTCTTTTAGTTGTCCCACTAGGGCTCGAACCTAGACTCTTCTGTACCAAAAACAGATGTGTTGCCAGTTACACCATGGGACAGTTTCACAACTTTCTCAAACCTATTTGGTTTTCTGAGAGTGCAAATTTATAAACTTTTTCTCTAACGGCAAGCGAAGATGAGATATTAATTTTAATAATTTTTTTATTACTGACATTCAATGTGATATGCGTATTCTAATAGGGGTCATAAATCCTTTATCGCAGTAAAGCAAAATGCCGATATATATATTAGCTCGTTTTCAATACGTTTAAAACGACCATCTGTGTTAATTTTTAATTTTAATTTTATATTTTCGCTCACAAGTTGATTATTATTACCTTCGTGCGATTCAAAATTACACTATGAACTATAAAAAGTTAGATATTTCTATTGGATGGTTGTCGTTTTTAATTGCGACAATCGTGTTTTTTATTACTGTTGAAGATACTGTATCTTTATGGGATTGCGGAGAGTATATTACTGCTGCCTATAAGTTGGAAGTGGGTCACCCTCCTGGTGCACCATTTTTCATGTTGATCGGACGTGTGTTTTCACTTTTTGCTGGATCTGAAGCAGATGTTGCTTTGTGGATCAACAGAATGTCAGCCCTGAGTAGTTCTTTAACTATTCTTTTCTTATTCTGGTCTATCACGAAATTTGGAAAAAAGATTGCTGAAAAGGATGGTGCAGTAATGACATCAGGTCAAAAAATCGCAATACTAGGTTCCGGATTTGTTGGAGCAATGGCTTACACTTTTACTGATTCCTTCTGGTTCTCCGCTGTAGAGGGGGAGGTTTATGCAATGTCTTCTTTGTTTACAGCTGTTATTTTTTGGGCAGTATTAAAGTGGGACGAGGAAATGACAATGATCAAACGAGGCGAGTTAAGCCCAGAAATCCGCCCACTGCGTTGGATGGTATTGATTATGTTTCTTTTTGGACTAGCAATTGGTGTTCACTTGCTTGGTTTGCTTGTTTTACCTGCTATTGCTTACGTTATTTCACATCAAATGAGGCCAGAAAGTAATTTCAAAACGTTCGTAATTACCGGTGTAGTTGGTGTTTTGGCACTTGGATTTATTCAAAATGGAATAATTCCAGGAACTATAGCTTTAGCCTCTAAAATGGAGATTTTCTTTGTGAACTCTATGGGGCTTCCTTTTGGAGTTGGAGCAGCTTTATTCTTTGTTATATTAGTTGGAGGATTAGTTGGAGGTCTATTCTTTACAAGAAAGAAAGGATTCAAATTAGGGAATTCTGTTATTCTGGGATTGATTATGTTGTTTATAGGATATGGTTCTTTTGCAACAATTGTTATTCGTTCCAATGCAAATACGCCTTTGGATGAAAATAACCCTGAAAACTTAGTTACCCTTCATTCATTCTTGAAACGAGAGCAATATGGTTCTTGGCCTATACTTTATGGTGAGTACTTTAACTCAAAAACCGCAGATCAAAGCGAATTTAAAGACCGTTCACCAAATTATGATAGAAGATGGGTTGTTTCTTCTCCTTCGGGTGCAGAAATTATTTCTTTCAAAGACAAAGAACTGGCTGAAAATTATATAAAAAACAGTGGTCAGAACTATCAAATGAACGAGAAGTATTTCGTGATCAATGCGGGCATGATCGAAGGTCAAGTCCCTGTTTATAAGCAAAACACTATCTTTCCTAGAATGTATGTTCGAAATGACCCACAAAGAGCGAATGGTTATCGAAGTTGGTCTGGATATGATGCAAATAGGAAAGTTCCTTCAAGTCAAATTGGTGATGATGGCCGACCAATTCCAACATTTGGGAATAATATCACTTATTTTGTTAATTATCAAGTGAACTGGATGTATTGGAGATATTTCATGTGGAATTTCTCAGGTCGCCAAAATGATATTCAAGGTCATGGTGATGAATTCCGTGGAAATTGGATTTCCGGATTCAGTGCAGTGGATGAAGTAAGGCTCGGTGCTCAAGGCGAGAATGCTCCTTATTATACGCAAAATAATCCCGGTCATACTAATTTCTTTTATATACCGCTTATCTTAGGGTTAATTGGATTATTCTTCCATTTCCTAAAAGCACCGAAAGACGGAATTGTAGTCGGTGTTCTTTTCCTATTAACAGGTTTAGCAATTGTTGTTTATCTGAATCAGAAGACATTTGAGCCGCGTGAACGTGATTACGCTTTTGCCGCTTCTTTTTATGTTTTTTCAATTTGGATAGGACTTGGTGTTTATGGATTATATGAAGCCTTTAGGTCCTTTGCCAAAGATGAATACAAGAAATTAGGAATAAGCTACAGTGGATTATTATTGCTGTGCTTGATTGCAGATATGAGTGCAGACAGAGGTATGCCAGCTACCGTTTCAATTTTAATTATTGGAGCAATCGGTGGTGGTGCAATGCTCGCTATGACAATGTTGCGAAAAGTGAATGCTCCAAAAGGAGGCGTTGCAGGTTTCGCTATTTTACTTGGATTATCTGCGCCGATTTTATTGGGTACCCAAGGATGGGACGGACATGATAGAAGTAATCGCTCTCCAGCGCGTTCTTTGGCTTATAACTATTTAATTGGATGTTCGCCAAATGCAATTGTTTATACCAACGGAGATAACGATACTTTCCCATTGTGGTATTTACAAGAGGTGGAGGGAATTCGTACTGATGTGCGCGTTGCCAATTTATCATTGATGCAAACAGATTGGTATTCTAACCAAATGAAAATGCGTGCTTATGAGTCAGATCCTTTGCCAATTAAATTTAGAGAAGATCAAATTTTAATGGGAGCGGGTAATACAGATTATGTTTTGTTTGTTGACTACGAGCGTTACCGTAGAGGTATTACTTCTGAAAAAGCAAAGGAGATAATCAGTAAAAAGATTGAAGGAAGTCCTGAGCTGTTTAAGAATGCATTGGGACAGATTAGAAGAGGTTTAGCAGGTGCAACGCGAGCGATGACACCCAATAATGCAAAAGCCGCAGACATTCTTCAAAAAGTGAAAGCTGAATTGGAGGCTCCAATTGAAAACCCAGGTTTTGATGATTACGAAAAAATAAACTTAATTATCCGTAAGATTTTTAGTGATGTAAGTAATAACTTAATTTCTGCTGATCAAACCCTACTTTCTCAATTAGAGTCAGCAGCTATTTCGTGGACAAAATCTTGGGATTTCTTGCCGTTAGATTATGCGATGGAGTTTGTTAGAGACGATGCAAATATGATGGAACAGCCAGGTAGGAAATTGCGTTTTTTCCCTGCATCGGGTTTTGTTCTTAATGTAAACATTGAAAACGCTGTTAAGGCAGGTATTATAACTGAAGAATATGCCGACAAAGCAGATACACAAATACGCTTTAATTTTAGAAAAGGAGGAGTATTAAGATCAGATGTTCGTGGATTGAGTCGAGAAGAAGTAATGATGTTAGACATCCTTGCTAACTTCGATTGGAAAAGAGGGATTTATTTCTCTAGTCCAGGTGGATCTGACGTTGCAAAAGCACTATATGGTGAAGGTTATATTCATAATTTCGGTCAAATTCATGGTTTCACTCCTTTAAAAGGAGATGCTGCTGAAGGATTCGTTCGTGATGAGATGTATGATAATATTATGAATAAATATGACTATGCAAACCTTGCAGCCGAGGGAATATTAGTGGATTACTATACACGTCGTCACACAACGCAATATAGAAATAGTTTTGTTGATTTAGTGACGAAGTATTTAGCGGATTACAATGAAGCTAAAAACCGTCCAGCAAATAATGCTTCTGCTGCGAATCCGAATTTAAAGTCACCAGAATATTATGCAGATAAAATTGAGGAGATTTTAACTTATTCTCTACAAAAACTACCTATCAGTAAAGTATACGACTTTGGTGAGCCGAGAGCTTCAGGACGTAAACTTTCAAATGGGGATGATATTTCAACAGATGGAGCAATTCCAGACTATATTCAAGCACTATATGAAGTAGGGAAGACAGAGTCTGCTGAGAAATTAGCCATAGAGTATATGCTGCAATTGGAAACAATGATGAATTATTTCCAAAATAGTGATGCATTAATTGCTTATAAAAATCAGCAAGACTTTATTTCTTTTTCAATGAACTTCCTGAAAACATATGCTCAAGTTTATGTTGGCTCACCTAAAAGTGAAGCGGCAACACTTGGTAATGCACTTGATCAGAAAATGACAAGAGATGTTGTTGGAGGAATTGTTGAGGAGCTAAGAAATAAAGAAATCAATGAAACTATTCGTGGAGGAAATACGCGTGTAAGAACAATGGAGAAAGAAGCTTTAGAATTTGCTAAACTCTACAATGCTATACTTACTCAAAATGGTTTCCAAGTTGAAACGTCAGCAGGTCAGTAGAAGATTATATAGAATACCCAAGTTTGTGGCGTGGAGTTTTCCGCGCCGCATTTGGTTTGGGAAGAATGGAAATGTTTGTTTAACATTTGACGATGGACCACACCCTGAAATTACGCCTTGGTTATTGGATGAATTAAAGATAAATAAAGTTAAAGCAACATTTTTTTGGAAAGGAAGCCAAGTTGAAAAATATCCTAAATTATTGAAAAGGGCAATTAATGAAGGTCATATTGTTGGTCATCATGGTTATAATCACCATTCTGGAAAGGAATTAACTTTTCAAGAATTCAAGACTAATTTCAATAAATCAAAAGTATTGGTTAAATCAAATTTTTTTAGACCACCTTATGGAGATTTGAATCAAAAACAAGCGAAATATGCCCTGGAGAATGGAGAGGTTGTCATGTGGAGCTGTATGAGTTATGATTTTGATGCAGATCTTTCAATAACGGAAATTCTTCAAAAAGCCAAAAGTGACATTCAGAACAGAGATATTCTGGTGTTTCACGAGAATGAAAAAACAATTCACCGAATAAAAGAAATTATACCTGCAATTATTGAAATTATTCAGAATAAAGGGCTTAATTTTGCACTGGTTGAAAAGAAACGATAGTATTATGAGCGAAGATAAAAAAACATCATTGGAATCAATTGGAGAATTTGGTTTGATTGAAGAGCTGACTAAGAACTTCAAGAATAAAAGAGAATCTACAATCTACGGAGTTGGAGATGACGCAGCTGTTTTAGCTAAAGATGGTGAAAATGTAATGCTCGTTTCTACAGATGCATTGTTGGAAGGAATTCATTTCAATTTGATGTACACTCCTTTGATGCATTTAGGTTACAAAGCTGTCGTTGTGAATTTATCAGATATTTATGCAATGAATGGAACCGCTGAGCAAATCACAGTTTCAATTGCTGCTTCAAGTCGCTTTCCAAAAGAGGCTCTAGAGGAATTGTATAAAGGAATCGAAAAAGCATGTGATTATTATGATGTTGATCTAGTTGGAGGAGATACAACTTCTTCAGTTTCTGGATTGATGATTTCAATTACTGCAATTGGAACGGCCAAAAAAGAAGATGTTGTTTATAGAAATGGTGCCAAAGAAAATGAATTAATCGTTGTAACGGGAGATTTAGGAGCTGCCTATATGGGTTTACAAATCTTAGAACGTGAGAAAACAGTGTATAAGGCAAACCCTGATATTCAACCCGATTTGGATGGATACGATTATTTATTAGAAAGACAATTGAAACCAGAAGCACGTAAAGACATTATCGGATTCCTTGCAGAATTGGATGTTAAACCGACTTCTATGATTGATATTTCTGATGGATTGGCCTCTGAATTATTCCACTTATGTAATCAGTCTGATCTTGGGGCCCATATTTTTGATGAAAAATTACCAATTGACACCTCTGTTTCTACAACAGCAATTGATTTTGATATCTCACCAACAACTTGCGCGTTGAATGGAGGAGAAGATTATGAATTGTTGTTCTCTATCAAACAAGAAGATTTTGATAAAATCAAAGGCAACCCACACATGACAATTATTGGTCATTTTACAGCAAAAGACTCAGGTTTGTATTTAGTGGACAAACAAGGGGCAGCAATCAAATTGAAAGCGCAAGGTTGGAATCACTTTAATGGAGAGGGTGGTAATTAATAATGGACAATTGATAATTGTTTGGCGGGATTCATTTAGGATCAAATACATTTCTTGGTATTATTAACTGTTTTCCATAGCATAATACGCTTTAATGGCACACGCCTTTGCTGAGCTTGTCGTATGAGATGACGCTGACTTTCGAATGCTCATTTAACACGGTTTTTTTAAAAAAAAAAACATATAGTTTTTTGGCGTTACTGCGAGTTTTTTTGGCGCTGCCTCTTAGTTTCGACATCTTTCCTAAACTAACCACACGCAAACAATTATCCATTATTAAAATATTTTGCTGCTACCGCGAGTTTTTAACTCGTGGTATGCGGCAAAACATTTTATTTAGCTATAATCTATTTCTCTCCATATACCTGCACAAACCCCTCACTCACTACCTCACAATTTGTAATCTCACAGTCTACCCCAGTGCTGCAGTTGCACTGCTGCGCATCATCCAACTCAAAAGTCATTTTATAAAAATAAACTCCATCATTCACCGAATTACCATTCTTAGCAATTCCATTCCAAAGCTTATGCGTGCCTTTACTTATCTTATCCTTATTTTCAAAAACAACATTTCCCCAGCGATTGAGAATAACCAAGTCATAAGTAACAGAAAGATTTACTTTGACATTAAAGAAGTCATTAACGCCATCATTATTTGGTGTAAAAACATTGGGTAGACCAACAATTAAACTATCTGAAGTTATTATAGTAAAAGCGAATGTATCAACACATATACTATCATTTCTCCATGCAATAAGCTCAATTTCGTAAATTCCTGAAGTGTCTGCAAAAAAGCTAGGCAAATTATTTCCTTGGTAAGCATCATTTATCCACCAACTGTAATCTGTTGCGTTTACAGATTGATTTGTGAGGTTAATTTGCATTGGCGCAGTTCCTGTTTTAGGATTGGCATTAAATTGGGCCACTGTGCTAATAACAGGCTCAATTGTAACTAAAGTATCATAATTACATCCAAATTTATCAATATAAAAAAGTGTATAATCCCCTGCTGAAAGCCCATTAAATGCATTTGAAGAATTAGGACTTAGTGTATCTCCATTTTTTCTAATCGCCCCAATCTGAACTGCATTGTCTGGGGAATCTTCAATTACAATTTGACCATTAGAAAAACTGCAAATAGATCTGAAAGTTTTAAATCCAATTTCTTGAGGATGAGAAACACCAATGCTGATTGGTTTTACAACGGAGCAACTGTCCGTATTATAAATTCTAACGGTGTAAACTTGACTGCTGTCTCCTGAGAATATTGGATTTGGACAATCTGTGCAACTTAAATCATTTAGAGCGGAAGGATTTGTGAGGGAAGTCCACTCGTAGCCAGTAGATGTGGTAGTTGGAGTTCCGCCTGTTGCTTGGAGTTGGAGGGTTTGGCCGAAGCAGATTGTTGTGTCGGGGGTGAGGGTGGTGGTGAAAGTGGTGCAGGAGGTTGTGTAGGTGAGTATTTGGGCAAGGTTAACATTGGTTCTTCCAGATGCATTACTTGGATATTTTTGATGAGTAAGTCGAACATCAAGCGCTGTAGCATTATTGTTAATATAACTTGCTATATCTGCTAAACCATCACTTCCGCCCATTAAATTGTCTGGTGTATCATCATCTAAACCGAATAAAGTATTGTTTTGATAATAAAAATGACCTTTGACACCACCAGCGCTCCATAAACTATTGGTATTGTCAGTTCCGCCAATTGTTCCTAGAAAATTAGAATTAATATATGAATTATACCCCTCACCAAAAACTGTGTCGGGAGTTCTGTCGGAATATAGAGAGAGTGATACAGGATTCAGATTGTTAATTGGCATCAGGCTGTTGTAGTTATAAATTTCATTTCCTAAGAAATCTTTATCATTTATCCAAAGCGACGAAGCTGTTTCAGATAATGTTGGATTCTCGTATTCAATATAGATGAATATTGTCCAATAGCCCCAATTTACAGGTAGACCAAGTTTAGTAGGAATAGTAATGTTGAAAGTTGAAGTTATGTTAGTATTTAAGTAATTCGTAAGATCAAAGTAATATAAACTAACTGGCGATGCAGCTGAGACTTTGTGATCAACCTGCATTAAAATTTTAGTGGTATCAAACAAAAAGTTACTTCCATTAATATCTAAAGAAGCCTGTGGTGCATAACCCTGCCTGTAAGTAAAGGCATACGCCTTCCTAATAGTACTATTAGGTTCTATATGTAGGTTAAAAGTTCCAGAGCCACTTCCTTGCCCTGTAGAAAAACCACCTGCAGTAACCCCACCTTTAAAAATGTCTTGATGAAATAATGTTTGTGAATAAGAATTCCCTTTAAAAAGAAAGCAAAACAATAGTAATACTATGTATAATTTAGACATATACTTCAAATATATTTATAATTACTCAAAATTACAACCTATTCATTGCTTTTTAAAACTATCTTTCTTAAAAAGTCAATCTCATTTTGTAAGGTTTCTATTCTTTTTTCATACTGTTCATTTAGTTCTTTAGTTAAATAATTATTGAAATGTTCAAATTTTCCAGACTGTGTACAGTTGTTAAATATGAGGTTGTCATCGAAAGATGCTATATCAAGGGGGTCAACCTCTAATATGTTAGCTATCTTAGTAACTCTTTCCCAATCAACTTTAGTTTTACCAGTCTCTAGTTTGCTATATGCGTGTTGGGAAACTTTGAGTTTGCCCGCCATATATTCTTGTGAATACCCTTTCAATTCACGAACCTGTCTAATTTTGGAACCAATATTTTTCTCCATTTGTTTTATTTTAAAACCAAATATATATAATTTACAACCATATTTATGTTAAATTTTCATTTATTTTATTCTAATTTGGGTTGAGTATTAATCTAAAATTTAAGTTTATGAAAAATTTAGCAGTTTTAATCATTACAATTTTTACATTATCTTTTATCAATATCTATGCACAAAATTCTGTTTGGTCAGTACCTCCATATTATAAGGATATAGCCCAAATCGTCCCCCTCCCCACCGTCCTCCCTCCTGGATTAGGCTATACTGGTAATCCTGCCACAAACGCCTCCAACGCCATGCAAGATGCCAACGGAGATTTGTTGTTCTTTATTGTAGATGACGAAATTTTTGACAAGGAAGGGTATATGATTGGGAATTTATCTTGGATATCAAGTCCTTCTAATCAAGTAAAGGGGACGTCTGAAATTGCCATTATTCCACAACCTGGTAATTGTAGTGTTTATTATATCGTTACAGCAGGGTCTGAAGACTATAATAGTACAAATGGTAACAAAAAGCCCTATTTAGCAAAACTGGATTTTAGCCAAGCCAGTGATTTGAATACGAGTCGTTTAGGTAGGTTGACTCAATGTGTTTCAATACAAAGTATTTTGCCAAGTACAGCAACACCTGTCGTGGGACAGCCAGTTAGGCAGGCTAATGTTTATATGGCAGCATCTAAGTTACGAAATGATAATTCTCGTTTAGTATTTATCTCCACTCCCTATAGGTTGTATCGTTTTAAAGTTGATGTCAATGGATTTCATTATGAAAATGATATTGATATTTTAACAGGTGTTGCAGGTGGCATACCTAGCTATACAATTTGGAGAGCTGAGATGGAATTAATAGAAAAGGGTTCAAATTATAGATTGGCATTTGTTCGAAGAGGTTTAGTTAATGGTAGTAGTGTAGGTGTTGGTATTTATATTGCTAATCTAAATCAAAATGGAGATGTTCAATCTCATGAAGATTTATTAATTGTAGAAGACCAACAGAATAGCAATCAATTCCCTTCAGTACATGGTTTAGAGTTTTCGCCAGATGGAGATATTTTGTATATTACCCATGAAACAGATAATGATAATCCATTTGCGTTTGAATATTATGATTTTAATAATTCATCAGCAGGCATTCAACCCGTACCAAATATCTCAGCATTTCAATCAAAAAACTATGAATTCTCGCAAATTGAAATCGGACGAAATGGTAAATTATATTTGGCTCATTCGGGAGGTTTAGCTGCCTTAGATGATCCGAACAACCCATCAACGAGTTCATTTAATCCAAATTATTTACAATTTAGTTATTTAGCCAACAACGAGGGGAGTAGTAATATCTATTCTACACAAACTTCCTTCATGCTTCCGGATCAAATCGACGGAATGGATTATAGCAGTATTGGCTACCCATCTACGCATAATATTACAACCTATACTGCTCAAGTAAGCGAAACATGGGAGCCAGGTCAAAACCCTTGGAGTAATACCTATGCACAGATTTCAATGCAAGGTAACTTAGTTATCCCAACTGATAGAAATATTGTCATCAAAAATATGACTTTCCGTTTTGCACCAGAAGCTAAAGTTGTTGTAGAACCAGGGGGTAAATTAACTTTAGATAAGAGTGTTTTTACAAATGCTAAAGTTTCATGTGACGATAATGAAGGTGACTACTGGCAAGGAATTCAGGTCTACGGTACAACTAATCAACACCAGTTTCCTGTTAACAACCCAACATATCAGGGAATGTTAGAACTAAAAAATGGATCAATAATAGAATACGCTAGTAAAGCTGCTACGAATCGTAAAGATGGATCGTGGAGTCAAATAGGCGGTGTTATTAAATCTACCAATAGTAAATTTAGAAACAACAGAAGAGACGTTGAGTTTATGATATATCAAAACTTCCACCCAACTAATTCAAACATAAATCGAGATAACACATCAAGTTTTACAGATACTGAATTTTTATCAAATGATAATTTTATAGAAGGTTCTCCTCAACAACCGCATGTTTCATTGTGGAAAGTACAAGGTATTAACTTTAAGAATTGTCACTTTGCTAATAACTTAACTACGAATAAAACTTTGAGCGACGCTCCAAGAGAGGGTATTACTGCGCTGGATGCTAGTTTTAAAGTACTGCCAAGATGTGATTCTCCACCATTGCCTCAAGGTTCATCATGTCCATCAAATTTATTACTTAGATCTAGTTTTACAGGTCTTGAGTTTGCTGTTCAAATTGCAGGTGCTGGAATTTCAGATGCAGTAACTATAACCCAGACAGATTTTACTAATAATGTTTGGGGAGTTTATGTTGATGAATTTGATAATGTAAACATCAACAGAAATGATTTTATTATTGGAAATGGAGGATATTCAAGTAGTCTTACTTTCGGAAACGGAATTAAACTCGACAATTCTACAGGATTTATAGTAGAAGAAAATTCAGTTTTAAACACTTTAACTGCAGGTAAAACATCTGGAATAGTTGTGAATAATAGTGGATCAGCAGATAACCAGGTCTATAAAAATACGTTGAATAATCTTTTTGCGGGAACTCAAGCCGATAGAATTAATCGAAAATTAGATTTACATTTAAATACGGGTCTTCAATTTTTATGTAATGATTATGTGCAAAATATAACTGCAATCACAGTTAACTATGCATCACCAGGCAACGGTATTAGATATTATCAGGGAGAGTTCAATCCGAAGACTTCAGCGGGTAATACATTCCTACTTAATAACATGGATATCGTAAATAATACAGCTAGTCACTTTAATTACTATCACTTCGGTGGTAATACTCAACCTAATGACCCAAACGGTGTATCAGGACCAGTAGAGGTTATTTTAGCGGATTTTTCTAATGCTTGCCCAACTAGCTTTACTAACGGTGTTGTTATGCAAGATCAACTTATAACAGAATTGGCAGATTACGAAACTGATTTAGCAAGTTTCAATACATCTTACACCAATTTGCAATACAATTATATCTCTTTAATAGATAACGGTGATACAGATATTCTTCAAGGGCAAATTGTGACTAATTGGTCAGATAACGCATGGAATCTAAGAAACAATTTAATGCAGGAATCTCCTTATTTGTCAACTGAAGCATTACTTACTGCAGCTGGTGAGAATATTTTACCAAATGCAATGTTGTTAGAAGTGCTTTTAGCTAACCCAGATGCTACAAGAGGTGAGAATTTTATAACTGAGTTAAACGAAGTAAGCAATAATGCTTTGCCAGAATATATGCTTAACTATGTTAGAAATAACTGGGATACTGAAACTGTGAGAACAACCTTAGAAGGTGAGCTAGCATCTTTTCAGTCTAAAATTGCAAATGCTAGTAATTTCATTAAATATTTAGAAAAATCTAAAGATGAGCATACTTATGCAGAGAGACACAACACCGTTTTGATGGGAGAAGGAATTTCTAATAAAATAGGTTTAATGGACTTCTTTGTTGAAAACAGTGAGTGGATTAGAGCAGATTCAGTTTTGCAAGCACTTAATAGCGATGAAAGTATACAAGGTGATCTAGTTTTACTTGAAGACTATGACAACTATATTACTTTCAGGTCTAGTCTTGGGGCGCGTAATGTTGCACAACTGGACTCTTCAGAGATTAGCTATTTAGAAACTTTAGCTGAGCAAGGCAACAGAGCCTCAGGTTATGCAGAAAATATTCTGTGTTTCTTCTACGGTATTTGTTACGAGAAGGAAATGCCAGAAGGTGAGTCAATGGCGAAAATGTTAACTATTCCTGCTCCATCTCTTGATGAGCCAACATTGGAAGAGATAATGTATAATATAAAAGTTTATCCAAATCCAGCAAGTGATTTCACGAGTATCAAATGGGAAATATTTGATGAACTGAACAACGCTCATTACAAAATCTTTGATTTGAATGGTCGAGAAATGGCATCAGGAGCAATTGAAGGAAATGAGGGTGAGCAAGTAATTGATACAAGAAGCCTTACAAATGGAGCTTATATTATCAATATTTACAACGACGGAATAATGAAATTCAATTCTAAGTTGATTGTGAGTAAAGAGAAGTAAACAATAACTTTTACCTTTTTGAGAAATGCACATTCCTTAATTGGAATGTGCATTTTTTAATTGATACAAATATTTAAACAGATGAATACTGATAACTTCCATCGGCCTCTCTGATTCTAAACCTTCTCCTTCTTTTTTAAAACTCGTCTAATCCCACATCTGTGCGGGCCAGCTTTCGAAGATCCGTGTCATCTACTAAGTTCAGCACAGTAGATGCGTGTTCCATAGCGCCGTTAACAATTAACCATTAACAATTAACCATTAACAATTGATAATTATCAAAAAGCTATTGCTCATAACTTCCAACAATCCACTTTAAATTACTCCTCTTTTTTCACGTACTTCGTGCAAAATAAAAAGCATGATAAACGTTGGAATCTTTTGCGGTGGATACTCTTCAGAATTTGAAATCTCCATCAAAAGTGCAAGTATGATCCTGGAAAACCTTCCGAAAGATAAATACAATGCATTTTTAGTTCGTGTAAATGAAGAAGGTTGGTTTGCTGATTATCATGGTGAAACTGCAGAGGTTTCTCCTATTGATTTTACTTTCACTTTAGGAAATGGTGATCAAATTAAAATCGACTTATCTCATGTTTACATTCACGGTAATCCAGGAGAAAATGGGAAGCTACAAGCTTATTTTGAAATGAAAAATATGCCTTTCATTAACAGCAGTGCACTTTCTTCTGAACTTTCATTCGATAAATGGTTTTGTAATCAATTCTTAAAGGGATTTGATATTAAAGTTGCGGCTTCACAATTGCTTTTAAAAGACACTTCTTATTCTACCAAAGAAATCGGTGAGCGGTTAGGTTATCCTTTATTTGTAAAACCAGCGGATTCAGGTTCGAGTTATGGAATTTCTAAAGTTTATGCGTTAGAAGATTTACAAAAAGCTATTGATGCGGCATTCGCAGAAGGAAATACTGTTGTTTGTGAAGCTTTTTTAAAAGGAACCGAAGTTACATGTGGCGTTTACCGAAATGAAAACGGTGTTCAACCTTTGCCATGTACAGAAATCGTATCAGAATCAGATTTCTTTGATTTCGAAGCAAAGTACTTGGGGAAATCTCAAGAAATTACGCCTGCAAGAATCAGTGATGAACTCACAAAGAAAACACAGGAATTAACTGTTAAAATTTATCAGTTGTTGCAAATGCGATCTTTGGCGCGTGTTGACTTTATGATTGTTGATAATGAGCCTTGTGTGATTGAAGTCAATTCAACACCTGGCTTCTCCCCCGAATCTTTAGTTCCTAAAATGCTGAGCCATGCTGGTATTTCAATTGGTGATTTCTGGAAAGAAATTTATGTATTTGAAGGAAAACAGTTCGGGATATAGTTTATTTTAATATGCCTATTAGTGACGATTTGATAACCGCTCCTAATAAACCAATTATATGCAAGATTATTTATAAAAATCCTAACTCTAACTTCGCTTCTTCACTCATCATTGTTTGGTCCCAAGCTGGCTCCCAAACCATATTTACTTTTGCTGATGTGACTCCTTCAATGGCGGATACCTTATCTTCCACCTCTTTAGGCATTGATTCTGCAACCGGACAGCTTGGAGAAGTTAATGTCATGTCTATATCAACGTGCTGATCTTGATTTACTTTTACTTCATATATAAGCCCTAATTCGTAGACATCTACAGGAATTTCAGGGTCATAAATGGTTTTGAGTACATCTACTACGGTATTTTCTAATGCTGCGTTTCCCATTTTTTTTATTTTTTTACAAAGATATTATATGTTTTATAGATAAAACGGAAAATGTGCTTCTTTTTTAGAAAGATTATAAATAAGATTTGGTTAAGTTGTCATATTTCGGATAAAACGCAACTAAATTAGGCTCTGCAAGGAACACTTTGGACAATCAACTTTTCTCGAGCAAAAAAAATAATGGTTTTATCTTGAATATAAAGGGATAGGGTAAATTTTCCTTTAAATAGTGTCTGGTCGAAAACACAACAAAATCAAACCGCAGCGAAGCAAGCTCATAGCCTGTCCCGAGAAATCGGGAAAAACCTTAAAAAATCATTATGATTGAATAAATATTTCTCAAAATTCATACAGTTTATAAAAATTGTCTGTTTCAGATCAGACACTATATAGATTACCCACACAAAATCAGAAATAACTTTAAATTAAGTGAATTCTGATACATCTAATGAATTATATACCGAAAAACCAATTGAGTTGCGTTGACTCTTTTCTGTCTGTTCTAGGAGGATTTGCAAGGGATTTAATCTTTTTAATTAAAAAAAACTGTCTACATTTTTCAAAAGCAACAAAATAATTTAGTTTTTAGTTTGTGAAATACCATTAATTAGGTATTTTTGCACAACAAAGAAGGTTATTTAGATTAAATATAAATAACCATGTAACGAAGTTTTAAATATGATAAAAGTAACAGAATCTGCTAAAAAACAATCCATCCGTTTGATGGAGGACTCAGGGGAGCCTAATAGTTTTATCCGCGTTGGTGTACAAGGTGGTGGTTGCTCTGGATTAATGTATGAACTCAATTTTGATACCGTAGAACAAGAGGGCGATAAGTCTTTTGAAGACAATGGTATTAGAATCGTGGTCAGTAAAAAGAGCTTTTTATACCTCATTGGTACTACTTTGGATTATTCTGGAGGTTTGAATGGGAAGGGATTTATTTTTGTAAATCCCAACGCAGATAGAACATGTGGTTGTGGAGAAAGTTTCTCTATCTAGTACCTGTAAAAAACGACAAATCGTTAATTCTTTGATAAGAAAATGCTGAACACTAGGCTTGTGAAGTTTTGAATTGTCAGGCTTTTATACTTATAAATAACTGCAATTAAAGACGAGCGTAATGTAGTATTTGACGTTTTCTTGCAACGACGATATAACAATTAAAAATTTCAAAGATGAGTGATACTTATACGGAAGAAGATTTAGCCAAAAATCTAGAACAAGAAGAATATAAATATGGTTTTACTTCTGATTTCAAGTCAGATAAAGCCCCGAATGGACTCAACGAAGACATCATTCGTTTTATTTCTTCAAAAAAAGAGGAGCCGCTTTGGTTACTAGAAAAACGTTTGCAAGCCTACCGTGCTTGGAAAACAATGACTGAACCAGAATGGGCACATGTCCACTATACAAAGCCTGATTTTCAAGCAATTTCTTATTATTCAGCGCCTCAACAAACCAAAAAGTACGAGAGTTGGGATGATGTTGATCCTGAAATGAAGGAAACGATGAAGAAATTGGGGATTTCAATGGATGAACAACAGCGATTAACGGGAACAGCAGTTGATTTTGTTGTTGATTCAGTTTCTGTAGCGACTTCATTTAAAAAGAAGTTGGGTGAGTTAGGGATCATTTTCTGTTCTTTCTCCGAAGCAGTTGAAAACCATCCGGAATTAGTTAAGAAATACATGGGGTCAGTAGTTCCCGAATCAGATAACTTTTATGCGGCTTTGAATAGTGCCGTTTTTACAGATGGTTCGTTTTGTTACATTCCAAAAGGAGTGCGTTGTCCAATGGAACTTTCTACTTATTTCAGAATTAATGAAGGTGGAACAGGTCAGTTCGAGCGTACTTTGGTTATTGCTGACAAAGGTTCTTACGTTTCCTATTTAGAAGGATGTACAGCACCGATGCGTGATGAAAACCAATTGCATGCTGCTGTCGTGGAGTTAATTGCGCTGGATGATGCAGAAATTAAATATTCAACAGTACAAAACTGGTATCCTGGAAATAAAGAAGGCTTAGGTGGGATTTACAACTTTGTGACAAAACGTGGATTGTGCGAGAGAAATGCAAAAATTTCTTGGACACAAGTTGAAACGGGTTCTGCTGTAACATGGAAATACCCTTCTTGTATCTTAAAAGGAGACAATTCTGTTGGAGAATTTTACTCAGTCGCAGTAACAAATCACTTCCAGCAAGCGGATACAGGGTCAAAAATGACTCATTTAGGTAAAAATACGAGCAGTACAATTATTTCGAAAGGAATTTCTGCGGGACAATCTCAAAACACTTATAGAGGTTTGGTTCAGATTCATCCCGGAGCTGATAATGCGAGGAATCGTTCGGAATGTGATTCCCTGTTATTGTCTGATCGTTCTGGTGCGCATACTTTCCCGTACATCGAATGCAAGAATAGTTCAGCAAGAATAGAGCATGAGGCAACGACATCAAAAATTGGTGAAGATCAGATTTTTTACTGTCAACAAAGAGGGATTAATCAAGAAAAAGCAATTGGACTAATTGTGAATGGATATTGTAAAGAGGTATTGAATAATATGCCAATGGAGTTTGCAGTAGAAGCACAAAAATTACTAGAGATTTCATTGGAGAACTCAGTAGGTTAATACAAGAAATAAAAACGTTTAATAAAGAAAATTACAGGATATGTTAACAATAAAAAATCTTCATGCTTCAGTAGAAGAAGGAGCAGAAATATTAAAAGGTTTAAACCTTGAAGTTAAGGCAGGAGAGGTTCATGCAATCATGGGGCCAAATGGTTCAGGAAAATCTACTTTAGCTTCAGTTTTAGCTGGAAAAGACGGTTACGAAGTAACTGAAGGTTCTGTGGATTTTGAGGGAATAGATTTATTAGATCTTGATGCAGAAGACAGAGCTAAAGAAGGTTTGTTTTTAGCTTTCCAATACCCTGTTGAAATCCCTGGTGTCTCCAATGTAAACTTCTTGCGTACAGCAATGAATGAAATTCGTGAATACCGTAAGGAGGATAAACTTTCAGCAAAGGAATTTTTAGCGAAGGTGAAAGTAGCTTCAAACCTTGTAGAGTTAGATGATAAATTAGCCAGTAGAGCTGTAAATGTTGGGTTTTCTGGAGGAGAGAAGAAGAGAAATGAAATCTTCCAAATGGCGATGTTAGAACCAAAATTAGCGATTCTTGATGAAACGGATTCTGGATTAGATATCGATGCATTGCGTATTGTTTCTGAGGGTGTAAATAAATTACGTTCTAAAAACAATGCAATCATTTTGATTACTCATTACCAAAGATTATTAGAATATATCAAACCTGATTTTGTTCATGTTTTAAATGATGGAAAAATCATCAAAACAGGAAATAAAGATTTAGCCTTAGAATTAGAGGAAAAGGGATATGATTGGATTAATGAAGAAATTGCTAAATAAATATGGAATTAGTTGTGGATAATAAAGTACTAGAATTTGTTGCTGATTTTAAGAAACAGGATACCGAAAGTAAAGTTAGAAAGCAAGCATTAGACGCTTTAAATGGGATGGATTTCCCTACGACACGTGTAGAAGATTGGAAGTATACGCGTGTAGCGAAATACGTAAAGAAAAAATATAAGCAAGTTCAGGCTTCAGTAAATGTTGAAGACTATACAATTGCTGATTTGAACGCACATCAACTGGTATTCGTAAACGGATATTATGACGAAAATTTGTCAACGATTCTAGAAGATGATGCTGTTTCAATTCGAAATATTGAAGATCTAGATGAGGATTATTACTCTGATTTATTAGAAGATACTGAAGAGAATGTTTTTTCATTAATTAACAAAGCATATCAAACAGGAGGTGTTTTTATTCAGATTAAAAAGAATAAAAAAGCAAATTATCCTATTCATTTGATGCACATTCTTGATGGAGAAGAAGTGATAGCGAATGCGCGTCATTTTGTTCTTTCTGAAAATGGTTCTCAAGCAGAAATTGTAGCGACTTACCATTCTAAAAACTCAGCAAATAGCTTTACGAATGTTGTGTTGGAAGGAAATATAGAGTCAAATGCAAGTTTGACAATCAATAAATTTCAGACGGAAGCAAAAGATGTATTACATATGTCAAACGAGTTATTTATTCAAGACGAATCAAGTAACTTTTTGATCAATACAATTACAACAGGTGGATTGCTTACGAGAAACGGTCTAAATGTGATTGTTGAAGGTGAAAATTGCCATACAGAAATGAATGGTGCTTATCTTGGTACGGAAAAACAGCATATTGATAATCATACCATTATTGATCAGTTGTATTCCAACTGTACCTCAAGTGAATCATATAAAGGTGTTATGGATGGTAAGTCTGTTGGAGTTTTCAACGGAAAAGTAATCGTTCGTCAGGATGCGCAGAAAATTGAAGCTTACCAATCGAATAAGAATATTTTGCTATCGAAAACAGCAAGTGTGAATTCAAAACCAGAATTAGAGATTTATGCTGATGATGTACGTTGTTCGCACGGTTCTACTATTGGGGAATTGGATCAAGAAGCCATCTTTTATCTACGTACACGTGGAGTCTCAGTGGCAAGTGCAAAACAATTACTTGTATCAGGATTTATAGGTGATGTTTTGAATAAAGTTAAGAATGAGGCACTAAGAGCAAACATTGATCAATTGTTTTTAAATGATTTTGGTTGGAAATTTTAATTCTACCAACTCCTATTTAGTGTCTGGTCGGAAACAGACGGTTTTTATAAATTGTATAAATTGTGAGAAATATTTATTCAATCATAATAATTTTTTAAGGTTTTTCCCGATTTCTCGGGACAGGCTATGAGCTTGCTTTGCTGCGGTTTGGTTTTATTTCTTTAGGAGATGCTATAGCATCAGCCGACTAGAAAAAAAGTAAAATATACGCAAAAGAATCAATTTTAATTTTGTGCTGTTTCGGACCAGACACTATTTAGGATAGGAATTGATATTTTAATAAGATTTAAGTTTTTTTAATCTAGCGATTGAGTAAATTGTCTTTAATTCTTTATATTTGAATAAACAGATTTATTAACATAAAAAATACAAAACAATGGCATTTGAATTACCAAAATTACCTTATGCATACGATGCATTAGAACCACACATTGACGCTAAAACGATGGAAATACACCATGGTAAACATCACCAAGGGTACACAACAAAGTTAAATGCAGCAATCGAAGGAACTGACCTAGAAGGTAAAACTATCGAAGATATATTAGTACATGGAAAAGATAAAGCTGCTGTTAGAAATAACGGAGGTGGATTTTATAATCACAACCTGTTTTGGACAGTAATGTCTCCAAACGGAGGAGGAAATCCAACAGGTGATATTAAAGGAGCAATTGATTCAGCATTTGGTTCATTTGAGTCATTCAAAGAAAAATTTTCTAATGCAGCAGCAACTCAATTCGGTTCAGGTTGGGCTTGGTTGTGCGTGAAAAACGGTAAATTAGAAGTGTGTTCTACTCCAAATCAAGATAACCCAATGATGGGAGAAGGTTGCGGTGGAACACCAATCCTTGCTCTTGATGTTTGGGAGCATGCATATTACTTGAACTATCAAAACAGAAGACCAGATTATATTAACGCATTCTTTAATGTTATTAACTGGGATGAAGTAAACAAAAGGTTCAACGCAGCGAAATAATTTTATTTTGGCAGGCGTTCCCTATTAGGGCTTAGCTACAAACCAAAAAAAAATACAAAATCCCCAATAGAATTTTCTATTGGGGATTTTTCTTTGCTTTATTTCTTCCTTTTCTTTTTTCTTCAAAATTGCGCTTGCGTAATTTTTCCGAGCATTGTTATGGGCGATTAGCAAATTGATCCAAGTCCAATGTGAAGCATATTTGTTTTTTGATTTGTTGGCTTGCCTTAATTGGGCAAACCTACAAATCTAAACCAAAAAACTAACCCCCATAAATCCAAAAACCCCAATAGATTCATCCATCGGGGTTTTTGTTCGTATAACATTTAACAAAAAAACTCTTCCTACTCAAACAACTGCGTTACGTTCGATGCGAACAGTTTCACAGCTATTGCCAATAAGATAATTCCAAATACTTTCTTTAAAATTGCTACACCTCCAGGGCCTAACAAGCGCTCTATTCTTCTTGTTAATTTTAATGTTACAAGAACGATGACCATATTGATTAGAATCGCGATGAGGATATTCACCATTTCATATTCTGCGCGCAATGAAATTAAAGTGGTCATAGACCCAGCACCTGCTATAATTGGAAAAGCCAAAGGAACAATACCCGCGCTTTTTCCATTCATTGGTGTTTCTTTAAATATCTCAATTCCCATAATCATCTCTAATGCCATAGCAAAGAGAATAAATGCACCCGCAACAGCAAATGATTCTACATTAACCCCAAAAAGCATAAGAATACTTTCACCAGTAACTAAAAAGGCAATCATGATTACCAAAGAAACAAGTGTTATGCGATTCGCGTGAATATCTCCAGAGGTCTCCTTTATTTTAATAATGATAGGAATGGAGCCAATTATATCAATAACCGCAAACAAAACCATCGTTGCTTTAAATATCTCGTTGAAACTAAATGATGTGAAAAATTCGTTCATAATCAATTGTTTTAAATAGTGTCTGGTTGTAAACAGACGATTTTTTTAAATTGTATAAATTTTGAGAAATATTTATTCAATCATAATAATTTTTCAAGGTTTTTCCCGATTTCTCGGGACATGCTATGAGCTTGCTTCGCTGCGGTTTGCTTCTCTCTATTTAGAAGATGCCTTAGCATCAGCCGACAAGAAAGAAAGTAAAATTTACTCAAAAGATTCTAATTTAATATTGTTGTGTTTTCGACCAGGTACTAAATATATTCTTCCTTAAAAAGTGTGCAAAGATAGGGGCTTTTTATGTGATACAATAATAATTCTATTTATTTATGAAGTTTTTCTGCCTTTATGATTAACTCCGTTGAGCTCGCAAGCTCGGTTCATGTATTTAATTTGATGCAGCTTCTAGGCATCGGACTTTGAAAATGTAGTATTCTATTTCAATAAGTTCGAAACACCAAGTTGCGCTGAGTGAAGACGATGCGAAGTTATATGAAAGTAAACCAAAAAAATGCTCAATTTTGAAGCAGTATGCTTCTATAAATTATTGTCATAAATAGATGTTTACAAGTTACTTACAGGTTTTTCATAATGTATTTCTGCGTTTATTCGATTAATTCAAATTAGAGGTTTTACTTTGAGGTTCTTAGAAAGCCTACGATTAATTTATGTGAATTTAGATAAATAATGTTCTTTGGTTTTAAGTACAAGATTTCTGAATCTTAGCGCAAAAAATAAATCCTCTTAGTTTTTTAACCAAGAGGATTTGTTTTTATGGCTTAATAAGTCTAGTTCATGAATTTGACTTTACCAGTATCTAAATCATATACTGCACCAACTATTTTTATTTCTCCATTTTCCTCCATTTCTTTCAAAATAGGACTTTTTAATCGTATCTCAGCAATCGTATTTCTTACGTTACTTTCGCAGGCCATTTCTACAAACTCATCATTTTTTGAAGAGCGATCGCCATCATATTCAATACTTTCAATTGCAGGCCTTATTTTTTGTAGCATTGGTGTGATATTCCCTAGTTTAACATTATCTACAGCTGCTTTAACCGCTCCACAATGTTCATGACCCATTACCAATACTAGTTTGGAACCAGAAACTTTACACGCAAATTCCATACTACCAAGAATATCTTCATTAACAAAGTTTCCTGCAACTCGTGCGACGAAAATATCTCCAATTCCTCTATCAAAAACATCCTCTACTGGAACTCTACTGTCAACGCATGACAGTACAATTGCCTTTGGAAACTGTGATAATGTGCTGTTTCGAACTTGTTTGGAATGATTTCGTTGTGTTAAATCCGAATTCATAAATCGTTCATTTCCTTCCTTAAAACTTCTTATTACATCATCTGGTAACAAAGCCATTTGTTCCTCCTTGCTCAAAACTTCCTCAATAAGACCTCTTGGTTCTTCATTTTCCTCAACAACTTCAGTATTATCAACTTCTGTTACTTCCGCCTTTACTTCTTGTTTTTGATTACATGCTGTAAAAGCGACTAATACACCCGTAATCATTGCAAACTTCACTACTTTTTTCATTTTGTTTGTTTTTATAGGTTTAAAAAAATAATCAGATTCAGCTGATCTCTGTTTCTATTGTTTAAAAATTGGTTCATATATCCTACCTCGAAACGGAGGTTGTTATTGAGCTTATATCCTAGCCCACCATACAATCTATTTCTGTCAAATAGGTTTGTTTCCGAGTTTATGAAAATTTCGTTGTAAGCAGAAAAATAAAGTGTGTTATTAACCATTTTTTTGTTGTTTAGGGCCATATTTGTTGAAAGAAAGTAGCGGAAACGCATCCTGAAATTCTCTTCTATAAAACGCTGTTCAAATCGATAACGGTGCTGGAATGATAGTCGCCCAAAGTTTTGTTTGGTTATAAATTGTTGATAGATCCGGTGTTCATTTATAGTTTCTTTTTTTTCAGTTGCTCCAATATAGTTATCGCTACTTATGAAACCGTATCCAAGAAGGATGTTGTTATTGTTTTCTGTTAAATTATATCCAATTCCTGTTCTTAGTAACAGTTGCTCTATATCATCAATTGCATTGTAGCTTCTGTATTGGGCTTCATGATGCCAGTTGAACTTTTTGCTTAATTTTTTATCTCCAAAATAAATTAACCAGTTTCCAAGATCACTACTTTGTGATAGACTTGACATCGTAATTAAACAAAAGAGTATAAATAAAGCTTTTCCCATTTTTATGTCCTAAAGCAGTAAATGAAAGTTTTAGTTTTCATGATAATAATTGAGTTATACACGCTATTTTTATTTAGACTAAATATAAATAATAATTATTTAAAATACACCTTTTTTTTTAATTTTTAATTTATTCCTTTGCTGCCAATATTGGCATGCCAACAGGATTCATTTTTAGCTAAAATCATTCTATCAAATCATATACTTAAACCGATTCTTCTGGATTAAAATAATGAATAGGGAGAAACTTTGGTTCTATACGGAATACTACGGGTAATCAATTTTAACCTTTCCAAAAATAAATAATTCTACCAAGAATTCAACGGGAGTTTAAAAGTGTTGAATTTCAAAATATTTCTCAATGAGATTTCTAGCTTTTTGAAGCGAAGCGAGAGGAGTCGATACGTGTTTTTTCAAGTGAGTCTAAATCAAGGATGTTTTATATAATAAAAAATGCTTATCCGCTTGTATACCCAAGATTGCGTTATAGACAAAACGCTAAGCAAGAATTAGTCTTTTTTCTTTTTATATAAAATTAAATTCATGAACCGAGCTTGTGAGCTCAACGAAGTTAATAATACAGGTTAGATATGAATTGTTCATTTTTATTTCTATATTAAAAAATCAGCTCTTTAAACCTTTAATGCTTATCCGTTTGTTTCCCCAAGATAGCTTTTCAAACAAGCTTTACTGCAAAAATTAACTTCTTTTCTTTTTCGCATTACTCACTTTTGTTTATTTTAAAAGTGTTTCCCGATTTCTCGGGA
>Ga0307943_1000203_pt1 | contig 36123 bp, 26 predicted proteins | sample OrgLakmetagen177_FD_203149 | JGI IMG/M metagenome (GOLD analysis project Ga0307943, IMG submission 203149) | Saline water microbial communities from Organic Lake, Antarctica - #177 | ecosystem: Environmental > Aquatic > Non-marine Saline and Alkaline > Saline | place: Antarctica: Organic Lake... | reverse complement strand
AACGGATCGACCGGGATCACCCGAGACGCCATGTCCTGTCTCCCCCTCGATGCCGCGCGTCCGGACCCCGCGGCTGCGACAGACTGTAACATGTCGGGGCCGCTTCACAATGGCGTCAGCGCCCTAGCAATACCCGTCCCCGACCGGTAGGCGATAAGCACAGGCGCAAGAAACGGATGATGCATGAAAGACACCGCCCCAAACCCCGCGAATCAGGGCAAGTTCCAGGACCCGGCGCGCACCGCCGACGGCCAGCCACGCGCGACCGTGCCGCTCAGCCATCCCGAGACGCTGTGGTTCAACACCGGCTCGCAGTGCAATATCGAATGCCTCAACTGCTTCATGTTCTCGTCGCCCGGCAACGATTCGCTGGTCTACATCACCGAGGCCGAGATGCGCGGCTATCTCGACCAGATCGCCGCGCGCGGCTGGCCGGTGACCGAGATCGGCTTCACCGGCGGCGAGCCGTTCATGAACCCCGACATGATCGGCATGACCCGCGCCGCACTCGAGGCGGGGCTCAATGTTCTGATCCTGACCAACGCGATGCGCCCGATGATGCGCCCCGCGATGCGCGCGGGATTGCTGGAACTGGCCGAGCAGTGGCGCGCCCGGCTGACGCTGCGCATCTCGGTCGATCACTGGTCGCAAGCCTGCCACGACACCGAACGCGGCGCGGGATCCTTTGCGCGTACGCTTCAAGGCATGCAATGGCTGCGCGATGCCGGCATCCGCATGACCGTGGCGGGGCGCACCGTCTGGTCCGAGACCGAGGCCGAGGCGCGCGCGGGCTACGCAAGGCTCTATGCCGAGCACGGCTTCGAGATCGACGCGCACAGCCCCGGCGCCACCGTGCTGTTCCCGGAAATGGACGAGGCCGAGGACGTGCCCGAGATCACCACCGCGTGCTGGGACATCTTGGGCAAATCCCCCGGTGACGTGATGTGCGCCTCGTCCCGGATGGTGGTCAAGCGCAAGGGCGCGGACAGCCCTGCGGTCGTGTCCTGCACCCTGCTGCCCTATGCGCCGGAGTTCGAGATGGGCACGACACTGGCCGAGGCCGAGCGTGACGTGGCCCTCAACCACCCGCATTGCGCCAAGTTCTGCGTGCTGGGCGGGGCGTGCTGTTCGGGCGGCTGAGCATCGGCTCGAACGCACCTTCGGGAAACGTGCGCCCTGCCCGATAGCGCCGCCCGCGATGCGTGTTGACTGCGACTGAGCAGGCCGCGTTTGGCCTGGAGCGGACATCAAGGCTAAAGCCCCGGCGCGATACGCGGCGCGAAGCGCCGCAGCGCCATCGCATGTCCGCCCCCCGGACAGGCGATTTGTCGAAGTTGGAGCATCGATTTGGGCTTTTGCGATTTGGCTGGGATAAACTGCGCTTAAAACCCGTCGGATCGCCTGCCCGCGGACATGCGCTGGCGCTGCTGCGTCGAAAGTCCCCTCCAGGCCATGACCTGCCCCGCTCATCCACTCCGCGCAGGCCTCCCTCTCTGGTGGCGGAGACCAGCCTGACCTATCTCGGGGAACCTCATTCGAAAGGCGCTTCGACCATGCGCAACTTCCCCACGCGAAACCGCCGCTACCCGCCCTTCAGCCGTTTGAGCAGCACCACCTCGCTGTCCTCATGGATCGGCGTGAACCACGCATCGTTGTAGATCCGCCCGTCGATGGAGACCGACACGCCACGCTCCAGCTCGGCCCGCAGGCCGGGGAAGTTCCCCCCCAGCCCGTCGAGCAACTCGCGCAGCGTGCCGGCCTCGACCTGCACCTCGCGCTGCCCGTCGGCCGCGTCGGCCAGCGATCCCCAAAGCAGAACCTTGACCATCAGGCCTCCGTTCGTGCCCTGCCCTGCAAGGCCGCCAGAACCTTCGGCGGCGACAGCGGCAGGTCGGTCATCCGCACGCCGGCCGCCGCAGACACCGCGTTGGCCACCGCCGCCAGCGGCGGCACGATCGAGGTCTCGCCCACCCCGCGCACGCCGTAGGGATGGCCGGGATTGGGGATCTCGAGGATCACCGTGTCGATCATCGGCAGGTCCGAGGCCACGGGAATGCGGTAATCGAGAAAGCCGGGATTCTGCAGGATCCCGTCCTCGCCATAGACATATTCCTCGTTCAGCGCCCAGCCGATGCCCTGCACGGCCCCGCCCTGAAACTGCCCCTCGACATACGAGGGATGCACCGCCTTGCCGGCATCCTGCAGCACCGTATAGCGCAGGATCTTGGTCGATCCAGTGTCGCGGTCCAGCTCCACATCGACCATATGCGTGGCGAAACTGACGCCTGCTCCTTCCGCATTGACCTCGTGATGCCCGGCGATCGGCCCGCCGGTATTGCTGGCGATCGCCGCGATCTCCTTGAGGGTCATGGGCGGGAATTTCCCCGCATTCGGGCCGGCGGGGCGGGCCGCGCCGTCCTCCCAATCGACAGCCTCCTCGTCGATGCCCCAGACCATGGCCGCACGGCGGCACATCTCGCGCTTGGCGGCGCGCGCGGCCTCGATGGTCGCCAGCCCCACGGCGAAGGTCACGCGGCTGCCATCGGTCACCTCGTTCTGGCCCAGCGATCCGGTATCTGCAATGATCGTGCGGACCTGCTCATAGGGGATGCCCAGCTCCTCGGCGGCCATCATCGTCATCGATGCGCGCGAGCCGCCGATATCGGGATTGCCCTCGGAGACCGTGACCGTGCCGTCGGGCGTGATGTTGAGGCTGACGCAGGTATCGCCGCCGAAATTGAACCAGAAGCCGCAAGCGACCCCCCGCCCCTGATTTTCCCCCAAAGGCGCGGACCAGTGCGGATGCGCCTTTGCCGCTTCCAGCGTCGCCTTCAACCCGATCGCCGGATAGGTCGGTCCGTAGGACGCTTTCGTGCCCTCGTCGGCGCCGTTCATCAGCCGCACCTCCAGCGGGTCGAGGCCAAAGCCCTTGGCCAGCTCGTCCACGGCACTTTCCACCGCAAACGCCGCCATCGGCGCGCCGGGCGCGCGATAGGCCGCGGCCTTGGGGCGGTTGCTGACCACGTCCCAGCCGATGGTCTTCACGTTCTCCAGATCGTAAGGCGCGAAGGCCGACATCGCGCCCATGTCCACCGGAGAGCCGGGCCACGCCCCGCCCTGATAGCGCAGTTCGGCCATCCCGGCGGTGATCTTGCCCGCCTTGGTCATGCCGATCTTCACGTCGATCGACGTGGACGAGGTCGGCCCCGAGGCGCGCAGCACTTCCGACCGGCTCATCACCATCTTGACGGGGCGGCCGGACTTGCGGGCCAGCATCAGCGCGACAGGCTCAAGGAAAACGGCCGTCTTGCCGCCAAACCCGCCGCCGATCTCGCTGGCGGTGACGCGCAGTTGCCCCTGCTCCAGCCCCAGAATGGCGGCGCAGGTGTTGCGCACCATGTAATGACCTTGGGTACAGACCCAGAGATCGCCCTGCCCGTCGCTGCTCATGGTGGCCACACACGCATGCGGCTCGATATAGCCCTGATGGGTGGCCGCCGTGCGGAACGTGCGCTCCACCACGCGGTCGGCCTTCGCCAGCCCGGCCTCGATATCGCCATGCCCGAATTCCGAGCGGGCGATCACGTTCGGCGACATGCCCTTTGGCACCGTCTCCTGCTGGCGGCCCTCGTGCAGGACCGGCGCGTCGGGTTTCATGGCCGCGTCCACATCCGTGACATGCGGCAGCACCTCGTAATCGACCTCGATCAGCTTCAACGCCTTGCGCGCCACGGCAGCGGACGTGGCGGCGACCGCCGCGACCGCGTGCCCGTCATAAAGCGCCTTCTCGCCGGCCATGCAGTTGTCGAGGATATCGGCCACGTCATCCGGCACCGCGTCGAAGTCGGCGCGCGTGACCACGGCCTTGACGCCGGGCAGCGCCTCGGCCTTCGAGATGTCGATCGACCGGATCCGCGCATGCGCATGGGGGCTGCGCAGCACGCGCCCCGTCAGCATCCCCGGCAGCACCATGTCGGCCCCGAAGCGCGCCCGCCCGGTGACCTTGTCGATCCCGTCGGGGCGGTCGGGCCGCGTGCCGATCACTTTGAAATCGCGTGTCTTTTTGGTGTCATCCAGTGCCATTACGACGCCCTCCGCATGTCCGCCGCCGTCTCCATGACGGCGCGGATGATCTTGTCATAGCCCGTGCAGCGGCACAGGTTGCCGGCCAGCCAGTAGCGCACCTCTTCCTCGCTCGGGTCGGGGTTGCGCTCCAGCAGCGACTTTGCCGCGACCAGAATGCCCGGCGTGCAGATGCCGCATTGCAGGGCGGCCATCTCGATGAATTTCTGCTGCAGCGGATGCAACTGGTCGCCCGTCGCCATGCCCTCGATGGTGGCCACGTCGCGGCCCTCGGCCTCGGCCCCCAGCATCAGGCAGGAACAGACCAGACGGCCATCGACGGCCACCGTGCAGGCGCCGCAATCGCCGGTGCCGCAGCCCTCCTTGGTCCCCGTGAGGCCCAGCCGGTCGCGCAGCACGTCCATCAGCGTCTCATCCGGTTCGCACAGGAACTCGGTCGCGTCGCCGTTGATCTGGGTGGTCACATGTATCTGGCTCATGCCGTCTCTCCTTTTGCGCGTTTGGCGGCGATCCCCGCCGCGCGCCGGGCCAGAACGCCCGACACGTGGCGGCGAAAATCGACCGTGCCGCGTTTGTCATCCATGGGGGTCGCGGCCTTCGAACAGGCCGTCGCAAGATCGCCCAGCGCCGCGTCATCCAGCGCCCGGCCGATGAGCGCCTCCGCGGCCTCCTCGACCAGCATCACCTTGGGCCCGACGGCCCCCAGCGCGACCCGCGCGGCCGTCACGCGGTCCGCGTCGTCCAGCACCAGCCACAGGCCGCAACCCACCACCGCGATATCCATCTCGCTGCGCGGGATGAAGCGCAGGTAGCAGTCGCCCGAATGCGGCGCGCGCGGCGGCAGGAACACCGAGGCGACGAATTCGCCCGGCGCAAGCGCCGTCTTGCCCGGGGCTTGCGGCACGTCGATCACCGGCAGTTCGCGCACGCCCTTGGGCCCGACGATCCGCACCATCGCGCCGGCGGCCACCATCGCCGGCACCGAATCAGCCGCCGGCGAAGCGTTGCACAGGTTTCCGGCGATGGTCGCGCGGCCCTGGATCTGGGTGGAGCCGATCAGCCCCGCAGCCTCGACCACGCCGGGCCAATCCGCCCGCAGCCCCTCATGCTCGCCCATCTCGGCACCCGAGACACCGGCCCCGATGCGCCAGCCGCCGGCCTCGGGCACGATCTCGCGCATCCCCGCGATGCGCTTGATATCGACGATCATCCCCGGCTCGATCATCTCCGAACGCAGCTTGACCAGAAGGTCGGTGCCTCCCGCCAGCACATGCGCGCCGGCCTCGCCTGCCAGCAGGGCCACGGCATCCTCTTCACGACTTGGCGCCTCGTATCGCATTCGGGCTGTCCTTTCTGCATGTTGCGCGATCCAGCGATCGCCATCTTGTGATCCCTTTGTAGCACGCCTCGTCCGGGGCCACCACGGGCGCAAATCGCCGCTGCCGACCACCGGAGACGCCCCGAAACGGCCACCAGACGATGCAGCGTGAGGCATCATTGCCCATGACACGGCATCCCCGGTCACGAAAACTTGCCATTCAGACGGATTACGTTAGGTCGATAATCTCATATTAGTCTAGATTGATGTCATCTCGTATCGCGCGCAATCCCGAAAAGGCGCCGCCACGATGTCCATCCTGAAGCAGCTTCTCATCCTGTGCGTGCTGGGCGTGCTCGCCTATGGCGGGTATGAGGGCTACCGGACCTATTACCCGACCGATACCGTGACCGAGGTCGAGGAGGGACCGCGCCCGGCCACCGTGGAACTGGCCCGCGCCGAGATCCGCACCCTGCGCCGCACGGTCGAGGCCGTGGGCACCACGCGGGCAGTCAAATCCGTCGATATCGTCCCCGAAGTGGATGGCCGGCTGGTGGCGCTGACGATCACCCCGGGCACGCCGGTCGAAGCGGGCGATGTGCTTGCGCGGCTCGATGACACCATCCAGCGCGCCGATCTGTCCGAGGCCGAGGCGGTGCTGACCGAACGCCGTCAAAGCCTCGAGCGGATCCGCACGCTGAGGGGAACCAACGCGGTGTCGCAGTCGGCGCTGGAGGATGCCATCGCCCGCCTCGCCGAGGCGCAGGCGGATATGGAGCGCAGCCGCCGCCGGATGGAGGATCGCAGCATCACCGCGCCCTTCGCGGGTGTCGTGGGGCTGACAAATTATGACGTCGGCGCGCGCGTCTCGGATGGTCAGGTGCTGACACGTCTCGACGATCTGACCGAGGTCGAGGTCGAGTTCTCGTTGCCTGAAACGGTGTTCTCGCAGGTGCGCCGCGACCAGACCGTGACCGCACACAGCGCGGCCTTTCCCGACCGCCGGTTCGAAGGCACCGTCACCGCCGTCGACAGCCGGATCGATCCGGTCAGCCGCGCCTTCCGCACCCGCGCCGTGATCCCGAACCCCGACAGCGCGCTGCCCGCGGGCATGTTCCTGTCGCTGACCCTCGTGCTCGCCGAGGAAGAGCGTATCACCGTCCCCGAAGAGGCGATCGTCTTTCAGGCGGCCGAGACCTATGTCTTCGTCGCCGATGACGGCACCGCGCGGCAACGCATCGTCGAGACCGGGCAGCGCCGCGACGGGCGCATTGCCGTGCTGACGGGGCTGGAGGCGGGCGAGTCCGTGGTCGTGCGCGGCCTGCAACGGGTGCGCGACGGCACGCCGCTCAACATCCTCGACACCGAGGACGCCGCGACCGCCGCCGCCGGCACCCGCGCCGAGCAGCCGTCATGACGCTGTCGGAGCTTTCCGTACGCCGCCCGGTGCTGGCGGCGGTCGCGAGCCTTCTGATCGTGATCTTCGGGCTGGCAGCCCTGCGCGACCTGCCGGTGCGCGAGCTTCCGGATGTCGACAACGCCGTGGTGACGGTGACCACCACCTATCGCGGTGCGGCCCCCGACGTGATCGACACCGACCTGACCGAGACCATCGAGGGCGCGGTGGCGACCATCGCAGGCATCCGCTCGATCAGTTCCGAAAGCCGTCAGGGCCGGTCGCGCGTCACCATCGAGTTCGAGACCAGCGTCGATATCGACGTCGCCGCCAATGATGTGCGCGACGCCGTGGGCCGGGTGCGCGGCGACCTGCCCCTGGAGGCCGACCAGCCCGAGGTCGTCAAAAGCGATGCCGATGCCGACCCGGTGATGCGCGTCGCCGTCACCTCCGACCGGATGAGCACCGCCGAGATCACCGATTACGTGGACCGTCTGATCCTCGACCGCATCGCAACGCTCGACGGGGTGGCCAATGTCAACATGGTGGGCGAACGCGAATTCGCCGTGCGCATCTGGATCGACCGGCGGGCGCTCGCGGCGCGCAACCTTACCGTTTCGGATGTCGAGGCGGCGCTGCGCCGCAACAATATCGAACTGCCCGCGGGCGAGGTGGAATCCTTCAACCGCCAGCTTTCGGTGCGCCTCAACAGCCGGCTGGCATCGGTCGAGGATTTCCGCGACATCGTGCTGGATCGCGTGGCGGGCTATCCGGTGCGGCTGCGCGACGTGGCCCGCGTGGTGCCCGGCGTGGCCGACGAGAACACCGTGGTGCGCACCAATGGCGAGGATGCCGTGGGCATGTGGATCCTGCGTCAAAGCCAGTCGAACACGCTGGAAATCTCGAACGCCGTGCGCGCAGAGATCGCCGCGCTGGAGCCGACCCTGCCCGAGGGGATGAAGATCATCATCGGTTCGGATGACGCGCTGTTCGTCGGTGCCTCGATCCGCGAGGTGCTGATCGCGCTCTGCATGTCGCTTGGGCTGGTGATCGCGGTGATCGTGGTGTTCCTGCGCAGCTTGCGCGCCACGCTGGTCCCGGCGATCACCATTCCGGTGGCGCTGATCGGCACGTTCCTGTTGATCGGGGTATGGGGGTTTTCGCTCAACACCCTGACGCTGCTTGCGCTCCTGCTGGCGATCGGGCTGGTGGTCGATGACGCGATCGTGGTGCTGGAAAACATCCAGCGCCGCATCGAGGCGGGCGAAACGCCGCTGGTGGCCTCGGTCCGCGGCGCGCGGCAGGTGACATTCGCGGTGATCGCCACCTCGCTGACGCTGATCGCGGTCTTCGTGCCGCTGTCGTTCATGCCCGGTCAGGTCGGGCGGCTGTTCGTGGAATTCGGCTGGGTCATGGCGGGCACCGTCGCGATCTCGACCTTCGTGGCGCTCACCACCTGCCCGGCGCTGGCCTCCAAGGTGCTGAGTGCGCGCGCGGCCCGCACCGACGACACGCCGGTGCAACCGCCGTTCTTCCAGCGGGCCTACCGCGCCCTGCTGACCCGCGCCATCGCCATGCCGCTGGTGGTGCTTCCCGTGGCGCTGGTGATCACCGCCGGTGCTGCGCTGTTCTATGACGACCTGCCGCGCGAACTGGCCCCGCGCGAAGATCGCGGCGTCGGCTTCGTGCCGCTCACCGCGCCGCAGGGCTCCACCGTGCCGCATTCCGACCTCGCCGCGCGCCAGGTCGAGGAGATCCTGCAGCCGATGGTCGATTCGGGCGAGATCGAGACGGTGTTCACCTTCACCGGCTGGGGCGGGCGCGCGTCGCGCTCCTTCGTGGTCTTCCGCCTCGCCCCGTGGGAGGAGCGCGACCGCAATGTCTCCGAGGTCACCGCCGAGATCGCCCCGCAGATGGGCCGTGTCACCATCGCGCGCGGCTTTCCGGTGACGCCGGCGGGCCTCGGCCTGCGCGGCAATTCGACGCCGGTGCGCATCGTGATCGGCGGGCCCGATTTCGACAGCGTCGAGGGATGGGCGACGGAGTTTCTGGCCCGCGCCGAAGGCGTCGAGGGGCTGGTCAACCCCGAGATCAACTTCGAGGAAAACCTGCCGCAGCTCGATATCGCCATCGACCGCGAACGCGCCGACGATCTGGGGATCTCGGCCGCGGTGATCGCGACCACGCTGCAGACCATGCTGGCCTCGCGCGAGGTCACGGGCTTCGTCAGCCGGGGCCGCGAATATCCCGTGCTGGTGCAGGCCGAGGAGGCCGACCGCCGCACCCCCACCGATATCGAGAACATCTTCATCCGCGCCGGTGACGGCGAGACGCTGGTGCCGCTCGGGGCGCTGGTCACGCTCGAAGAAAACGCCGCGACCCCGTCGCTGCAGCGCTTCAACCGCCTGCCCTCGATCCAGCTTTCGGGCGCGCTCGGACCGGATGCGGAACTCGGCGATATTCTGGCCCAGCTCGAGGCGATCGCCGCCGAGATCCTGCCGCCCGAGGCCAAGCTCGGCTTTGACGGGCAATCGGCCACCTACAAGGACACTTCGGGCGGTCTCGGCGTGATCTTCCTGCTGGCGCTGCTGATCGTCTATCTGGTGCTGGCCGCGCAGTTCGAAAGCTTCCTGCACCCGGTCGTGATCATGCTGACCGTGCCCATCGGCGTGGCCGGCGCGATCTACGCGATGGCGGTGGGGGGTCTGTCTCTGAACGTCTACAGCCAGATCGGGATCATATTGCTGATCGGGCTGATCTCCAAGAACGGCATCCTGATCGTCGAGTTCGCCAACCAGCTGCGCGACGAGGGGATGGAGGTGCGCGACGCGGTGATCGAGGCCTCGGTGCTGCGCCTGCGACCGATCATGATGACCGCGATCTCCACGGTGCTTGGGGCGCTGCCGCTGGTGCTGGCCTCGGGGGCCGGTGCCGAAAGCCGCATCGCCGTGGGCACGGTCATCATCGCCGGGCTCAGCCTTGCGACCGTGCTCATGCTGTTGGTGACGCCGATCCTGTTCGATCTGCTGGCGCGCTTCACCCGGCCCCGCAGCGCCATGGAACGCATGCTCGCAAGCGAACTCGGCGCCCCCGCCCGGCCAACCAGCCAAACATCCGCGCAGCCAGCGGCCCAACCCGCCGAGTGACCCCCACCCCGACCCTTGCATGGATGAAATCCGCCGATCCCGCTCTGGAATTCCGAACCCGGTGATGCGATAACCATTCAAAAGAGGTGGGGATGATCGACAGGTGAAGACAGCTTATCTGACACGGGCCGCGCTGGCGGCGGCAGCGCTCACATGGGGCACACTGCCCGCAACGGGGTTGGAGATCGGCTTCGCCGCCCCCGGCGCACCCGAAGACTTCGAGACATTGCTGCAGGACGCCTCGCTTGTCATCAGCACCGCGCGCGAGGGCGACGGCACCGCGCAGGATCTGCTGGCCGCGGCCCAGTCGGATTACGCAAACATGGTCGGCGTGCTCTACGCCGAAGGCTTCTACGGCGGCGTGGTCAACATCCGCGTCAACGGGCAGGAGGCCGCGGACATTCCGCCCTTGCGCGCCCCCGCCGAGATCGAGCGCATCGACATCATCGTGACCCGCGGCGACGTCTTCCGGTTCAATCGCGCCCGCGTGGCCCCCCTGCCGCAAGGCACCGAACTGCCCGAGAATTTCGCGGTCCGCAAGCGCGCCCGGGGCGAGCTGGTGAATACCGCCACCCGCACCGGCATCAGCGCATGGCGCGACGCGGGTCACGCCAAGGCCAGCGTCGCCGGGCAGGACATCGTCGCCGATCATGCCACCAACCGGCTGAGCGCCGATGTGGCCCTCGATCCCGGCCCGCGCCTGCGCTTTGGCGACCTGATCATCGAACAGGGCGACCCCCCCAGCAAGGTCCGCGAGGGGCGCATCCGCAAGATCGCCGGTCTGCCGACGGGCAAGGTCTACTCGCCCGAGCAACAGGCGGATGCGGCCAATCGCCTGCGCCGCACCGGCGCCTTCCGCTCGGTCGTGCTGCAGGAGGCCGAGACGCCGAATCCCGATGGCACGCTCGACATGGAGACCCGCGTCACCGACGCCCCGCCCCGCCGCATCGGCGCGGGGATCGAGCTTGGATCGTCCGAGGGCGTCACAGTTTCGGGCTTCTGGCTGCACCGCAACCTGCTGGGCGGGGCCGAACGGCTGCGCCTCGATGCGATGGTCGGCGGCATCGGCGGCCGGGATGGCGGCACCGATTACCGGCTCGGCGCACGGATCGACCGGCCCGCCACCTTCACCCCCGATACTGGGGCGTTCCTGCTGGCCAATATCGAACAGGAGGAAGAGGACAACTTCCGCGAACGCCGCGCCGAGATCGGCGGCGGCATCACCCACAGGTTCTCGGGCGAAACCACCGCCGAGGCCGGCCTCAGCTACCAGTTCTCGCAGATCAAGGACGATCTGGGCAAACGCGAGCTGCAGCACCTGCTGTTTCCACTGCGCGCCACGACCGATCGGCGCGACGACCCGCTCAACCCCAAGGAGGGGCTCTATCTGGACCTGTCGGTCACGCCCTTCATCCGGCTTGACGAAAGCGCCGCGGGCAGCCGCTTTTTCGCCGATCTGCGCGATTACTACACCTTCGGCGCATCAAGCGGCGTCACCCTCGCGGGCCGCGCGCAGCTGGGATCGATCGCCGGTGCCAGCATCCGCGACATACCCGCCAATATGCTGTTCTATTCGGGCGGGGCCGGCACCGTGCGCGGCCAGCGTTTCGAATCGCTCGGCGTCGATCTCGCGGGTGGGGGCACCGTCGGCGGCCGGTCCTTCATGGGCTTTTCCGGCGAGGTCCGCGCGATGGTCAGCGACAACATTCAGGCCGTGGCCTTTGCCGATACCGGCTTTGTCGGCGAGGACGCGCTCGGCACGGGATCGGGCCAGTGGCATAGCGGCGCGGGCTTCGGGGCGCGCTATTTCACCGCCGTGGGGCCGATCCGCTTTGATGTGGCGACCCCGATCGACGGCGATGATGCCGGCTCGCAACTGGAGCTTTATATCGGGATTGGGCAGGCGTTTTGATGCAGGGTATGATGATGCGGTTTCTTTGTCTCTTCGTGCTGGCGCTCTGCCTCGCGACATCACCGGCGCGGGCACAGGACGATGATCAGGAAGATCGAGAGGGGCGCGGCTATCTGCAATCGCTGATCGAGGACAATCTGTCGGTCGCCGGGCGCGAGGTGCGGATCACCGGCTTTGCCGGGGCGCTATCGTCGCGCGCCACGCTGGACGAGCTGACCATCGCCGATGATCAGGGCGTCTGGCTGGAACTGCGCGATGTCACGCTCGACTGGACCCGCACCGCGCTGCTGCGCGGCCGGCTTCAGGTCAACAGCCTGACCGCGTCGGAAATCACCCTGTCGCGCCTGCCCGTGGGCGAGGAAACGGTCAAACCCGCGGATGCCGAGGCCACGCCCTTTTCGCTGCCCGAATTGCCCGTCTCGATCAATATCGGCGAGGTCTCGGCGGAGACGCTCACCCTCGGCGCGCCGATTCTCGGCGAGGAAATCGCGCTCAGCCTCGCGGGCAGCCTCAGCCTTGGCGGCGGCGAGGGCACCGCCGATATCGACGTGCAACGGCTTGACGGGCGCGGCGAGATCACGCTCGAGGCCAGCTTCGACAATTCAAGCCGCGTGCTCGCGCTCGACTTCACGCTCGACGAGGCGTCGGGCGGCATCGCCGCGACACTTCTGAAGCTGCCCGACAGCCCGGCCATCGCGCTCACCGTGCAGGGCGAAGGCCCGCTTGATTCCTACACCGCCGATCTGGCGCTGGCCACGGACGGCACCGACCGGCTGACGGGGCGCGTCGCACTGGACGGGACCGAAGACGGCGGCATGGCCTTCGACGCCAATCTCGATGGCGATCTCACCCCGCTGATGGAGCAGCAGTTCCGCGCCTTCTTCGGGGCCGAGACCGCGCTCGAACTGGCGGGCACCCGTGGCCCCGACGGCGCGCTCGACATCGAGACGCTGCGGCTGGCCGCCGCGCAACTGAACCTGGACGGCCGGCTTGCTCTCGACGCGGCGGGCTGGCCCCGGCGCTTTGATCTCACCGGGCGGATCGGCAACGGGAACGGCCCGGTGCGCCTGCCCGTGGCCGGCCCGCCGGTGACTCTGGGCCAAGCCGATATCACCGCCAATTATGATGCGGATCAGGACAATCGCTGGCGCGCGCGCATCGGCCTTTCTGACTTCGCGCAACCCGGTCTCACCCTCGACAGCGCCACGCTGACCGGGCGCGGCGTGCTGCGCCGCGCGGCCCCGCGCGGCGTGACCGCACTGGCCGAATTCGATCTCGCCGGGCTCGATCTCGACGATCCCGCGCTGGCCGAGGCCGCGGGCACGTCGCTTTCGGGTCACACCACGCTGGAATGGACCGAAGGCACGCCGCTTCTGGTGCGCGCGCTGCGCGTCGTGTCAGGGGCGGCCACGCTGGCCGCCAATGGCCGGGTCGAGGCGCTGACCGAAGGCTTTCCCGTCTCCGGCAGCGCGACACTCGACGCGCCGGATCTCGCGCGCTTCGCCGCGATTTCGGGACAGGATCTCTCGGGCGCGGCCTCCGCGAAACTGGCCGGCTCCGGCAGCCTGCTGGGCGGTGATTTCGACATCACCTTCGATGCCGAGACCGACCGCCTCGCGCTCGGGATCGCGCAGGTCGATTCGCTGATCGGCGCGCCCGCCACGCTGGCGCTCAAGGCACAGCGCGACGGCGACGGCATCGCCGTGGACCGCTTCCGGCTGGAGAACGAACACCTCACCGCCACCGCCGAAGGCGCGCTCAACAGCGAGCGCGGCGCGCTGAGCGTCACCGCAGCCCTCGCCGATCTGGCCCGCGCCGACGACCGCCTCGACGGTCCGGTCGATGCCCGCGCGCAAGTCGACTGGGAGGCGGGCGGCGAAGTCACCCTGTCGGAGATTGTCGCCGAGGCCATGGGCGCGCGCGTGACCGGCAGCGCCACGATCGCACCCGAGGCCGAAGGCAGGCCCGCGGCGGGCCGGATCAACGCGCAGATCGACGATCTCGGACGCTTCGCGGCGATCACCGGCCGACCGCTGGCGGGCCGCATGAACGCGGGCATCGTCGGCAACGGCGTCATCGACACGCAAACGTTCGACATCACGCTCGACGCGGCGACCGAGGGCCTCGTCACCGGGACCCCTCAGGTCGACGGGCTCGTGGCCGGCGACGGCTCGCTGCGCATCTCTGCCACGCATGACGGGCGCGAGACCACGCTGCGCGAGCTCGATCTGCGCTATGACGCGGCGCGCATCGCCGCCTCGGGCGTGGGCGTGATCGCCGAGCAAAGCGGCGAGCTGACCTTTGATGCGGAGATCCCCGAGCTTGCGGTGATCGACCCGCGGCTCGACGGCCCGGCAGAGGCCGCGGGCACCGTCGCCCGCGCAGCCGACGGCGAGATATCCCTCGCAGGCGTGACCGCCCAGATCATGGGCGCGGCGATCGAGGCCACAGGCACCGTGCAGCCCGACCCCGACGCGCTGGCCGCCAGAGGCACCCTGACCGCCAATATCGCCGACCTCGCGCGCTTTGCCGAGATCGCCGGCCGGCCCCTGACGGGCCGCGTCGATGCGCGCGTCGAGGCCCGCGAGGCAGACCAGCCCGGGCATTTCGACGGCACGGTCAACGCCACCACAGACGGCGTGGTCACCGGCATAGACCAGCTTGACGGGCTGATCGCCGGGCGCGGCACGCTCATGGTCGACGCCACCCATGACGGGCGCGAGACCACGCTGCGCGACCTCGCGCTCGATTACGACGCGGTCCGCCTCACCGCCTCGGGCGCGGGCGTGATCGCCGAGCAAAGCGGCGCGCTGACGTTTGATGCGTCCCTCGCCGATCTTGCGCAGATCGATGCGCGCCTCGACGGCCCGGCAGAGGCCGCGGGCACCGTCGCCCGCGCAGCCGATGGCGAGATCACCCTGACCGATGTCACCGCCCGCATCATGGGCGCGGCCCTTGACGTGACCGGAGCCGTGCAGCCCGACCCGGACGCGCTGGCCGCGTCCGGCACCCTGACCGCAAGCATCTCCGATCTCGCCCGCTTCGCGGCGATCTCCGGGCAGACGGCCCTGCGCGGCAGCCTCGACCTGACGGCCGAGGGCGACAGCACCGACGGCGCCAACCGCTTTGACGTGACCACCTCACTGGAGGGGCGCGACCTCGCCACCGGCATCGCCCAGCTCGACCGGCTCCTCGGCGGGCGGGTCTCGCTCTCGGCCGAGGCCGGGCGCACGCCCGACCGGATCGAGATCACCACTATCGATCTGGAGACACAGCAGGTCCGCCTCACGGCCAATGGCGACGGTGCCGGCGGGCCGGTCCGCATCGATGCGCGGCTCGCCAATCTCGGTCTCTTCGCGCCCGACTTTTCCGGCCCGCTCACGGCCGCTGGCACCGTCACGCTGCAAGGCCCCGAGGCGCGGCGCATCACGCTGAACCTTGACGCCACCGGCCCCGGCGGCACCACGGCGGCGCTATCGGGCGACGTGATCGATTATGCCCGGCAGCTCGATCTCGCGGCGTCGGGCCGTCTGCCGCTGGCGCTGGTCAATGCGTTCATCCAGCCCCGCGCGCTCAACGGCACCGCCCAATACGACCTGCGGATCAATGGCGCGCCGGAACTGGCTGCGGTCTCGGGGACGGTGACGACGCAAGGCACGACCGTCGCCCTGTCTGGGACCGGGCTCGAGATCGATGACCTCAGCGGCACCGCGACGCTTGGGCAAAGCCGCGTGCAGACCGACTTCACCGCGCAGACGCGCGATGGCGGGCGGCTCTCGGTCACCGGGCCGGTGGGCCTGACGCCGGGTTTCGAGGCCGGGCTGCGGGTGGCGCTCGACGGGCTGGTCCTCAGCGACGGGCGGATCTACACGACCACCGCCGAGGGCAACGTGACGCTTGACGGGCCGCTTGCGGGCGGCGCGCGGATCGGGGGCGTGATCAATCTCGGGGAAACCAATCTGCGGATTCCCTCGGGGGGCGGGTCGGCCTCGGTGTCGCTGCCGGGGCTGCGCCATATCAACGAATCGCCCGCCTCGCGCCTCACACGTCAGCGCGCCGGCCTCGTCCAGAGCGACGCGGGCACGACCACGCGCCGCCGCCCCTTCGATCTGGACCTCACGATCAACGCGCCGCGGCGCATCTTCGTGCGCGGGCGCGGGCTGGATGCCGAACTGGGCGGACGGCTGCGCATCGGCGGGACCACGCGGAATGTCGCGCCCGACGGGTTCTTCGAGCTGATCCGCGGCCGCTTCGACATACTCGGCAAGCGCCTGACGCTCAGCCAGGGGCGGGTGACCATGCAGGGCTCGCTCGATCCGTTTCTGCGCTTCGTGGCCGACACGGAAAGCGGCGACGCAACCATCCAGATCATCGTCGAGGGCCTCGCCTCCGACCCCGAAATCACCTTCACCTCCATCCCCGATCTGCCGCAGGAAGAGGTCGTCTCGCGGCTGATCTTCGGGCGCGGTCTCGACACCATCTCGCCACTGCAGGCGGCCCAGATGGCCTCGGCGATATCCACGCTCACCGGCCGGTCCGACAACGACCTCGTCGGGCGGCTGCGGGGCGCCGTGGGCCTCGCCGATCTCGACGTCACGCAAACCGAGGACGGCGACACCGAGGTCAGCGCCGGGGCCTATCTGTCCGATGACATCTATACAGAGGTCACCGCCGACAGCGCCGGAAAGCAGCAGATCAACCTCAACCTCGATGTCACCCGGTCGGTGACCGTCAAGGGCCGCACCTCCAACGAGGGCGATGCCGGCATCGGCGTGTTCTTCGAGCGGGATTACTGACCGCGCAGCCTGCCTGCAAACCGGGCAACAAAAGACTCGCCACCGCGTGGCGCGATCTGCCAGAGTGGAGAGGGGACACCTAACACGGAGGGGCATCTTGCGCTACATTCCACTTATCGTCTTCATCGGACTGGTGCCCGGCGGGCTGGTGCTCGCGATCTGGGCGCCGATCTGGGGCGTGGCGCTGGCGGGGCTGTCGGCGGCCGTCGCGGCGATCGGGCTCCACGATGTCCTGCAGACCAAGCGCGCGGTCCTCAGGAACTACCCGATCACGGCGCGGCTGCGGTTCCTGTTCGAGCATTTCCGTCCCGAGATCCGGCAGTATTTCCTTGAAAGCGACCATGACGAGACCCCCTATTCGCGCGAACAGCGGGCGCTGGTCTACCGGCGCTCCAAGGGGATCGAGGGGCTGCGCCCGTTCGGCACGCTGCGCAATGTCAACGAGATCGGGCATGAATGGATCAACCACTCCATGGTACCCACGCATCTCGACAGCCACGATTTCCGCACCCGCATCGGCGGCCCGGACTGCACGCAGCCCTATGACGCCTCGCCGCTGAACATCTCGGGCATGTCCTACGGGGCGCTGTCGCCCAATGCCATCGAGGCGCTGAACTGGGGTGCCAAGCTCGGCGGCTTCGCGCATACCACCGGCGAGGGGTCGATCTCGCGGTTCCACCGGATCCATGGCGGCGATCTGATCTGGCAGGTCGGGTCGGGCTATTTCGGCTGCCGCACGGCCCAAGGCGCGTTCGACCCCGACCGGTTCGCGGAAACCGCCGCCGACGATCAGGTGAAAATGATCGAGATCAAGCTGAGCCAGGGCGCGAAACCGGGGCATGGCGGCATCCTGCCCGGTGCCAAGGTGACCGAGGCGATCGCCGAGGCGCGCGGCGTCAAGGTCGGCGAGGATTGCGTCAGCCCGCCGGGCCATGCGGAGTTTTCCACCCCCGAGGGGCTTTGCGCCTTCATCGCGCGCATGCGCGATCTCGCGGGCGGCAAGCCGATCGGGCTGAAGCTTTGCGTCGGCCATCCGTGGGAGTTTTTCGCGATGGCCAAGGCGTTCAAGTCCACCGGCATCACCCCCGATTTCATCACCATCGACGGGGCCGAGGGCGGCACGGGTGCGGCCCCCGCCGAGTTTGCCGATCACAAGGGCGCGCCGATCCGCGAGGGGCTGATGCTGGTGCATAACACGCTGGTCGGCATGGGGCTGCGCGACCGCATCCATCTCATCGCCTCGGGCAAGCTGATCAGCGCCTTCGACATGTGCCGGATGTTCGCGCTTGGCGCCGATGGTTGCAACATCGCGCGCGGGTTCATGTTCGCGGTCGGCTGCATCCAGGCGCAGGTCTGCCATAGCGGCAAATGCCCCACCGGCGTGACGACGCAGGATCCGGGCCGCTACAAGGCGCTGGTGATCGGAGAAAAGTATCGCCGCGTCGCCAATTTCCACCGCAACACTCTGATCGCGCTGAAAGAGGCGGTGGAATCCTCGGGGCTGCGCAGCCCGGCGGAGTTCACGCCGCATCACCTGATGATCCGCGTCAACAGCCGCGAGGTCCGGTCGGCGGCCAGCCAGTATCTCTGGCTGGAACAGGACTCGCTGCTGAATGGCGGGGTCACCCATCCCGCCTTCGCGAAATACTGGACCAACGCGCGCACCGACAGCTTCGATTTCGTGGCGTAAGGGGTGAGCGCATGCAAGTCGCGGCGCTGCTAGAGTCCACCTTTGGGCTATGAACTGGCGCGATACGCGGCCGGAGGCCGCAGCGCCATCGCATGTCCGCCCCCCGGACAGGCGATTTGTCGAAGTTGGCACATCGATTACAGCTTTTGCGGGAAGGCGGGATAAAGTGCGCTGAAAAACATTAGGGTCGCCTGCCCGCGGACATGCGATGACGCTGCATTTCCCGAATGTCCATAGAAACGCGTCCCATACAACACAACCCTACCCGTCCAGCGCCTGCGCCAGATCCGCGATCAGATCGCCGGCATCCTCGATCCCCACGGACAGACGCAGCAGCGTGTCGGGGATGCCGCTTTGCGGCTCGATCGTCTGGCGGTGCTCGACAAGACTTTCGACCCCGCCCAGTGACGTGGCCCGGTGAAACAGACGCAAGCGCCCGACCACATCCAGGGCCCGCGCCCGGTCGCCCCGGACCAGCACCGACATGAGAAAGCCGTACCCGCCGCGCATCTGCCGTGTCGCGATCTCGTGCCCGTCATGGCCGGACAGGCCGGGATAGAGCACCGCCGCGATATCGTCCCGCGCATCAAGATACTCGGCCACGGCCAGCGCATTGGCGCACATCCGCTCCATCCGCAGCGGCAGCGTGCGCATCCCCCGCATCAGCAGCCACGCCTCGAACGGCGCGAGGATGGCGCCCGCATCATGGCGGTCGCGGGCGATCTCGCGCCACATCTCCTGGCCAGGGTCGCGGCAGGACAGCGCCCCGGCCAGCACGTCCGAATGCCCGTTCAGCGCCTTGGTCGCCGATTGCATCACCATGTCCGCGCCAAGATCCAGCGCCCGGGTCAGCACCGGCGTCGCCGCCGTGCCATCGACCACCAGCACCGCGCCGGCCTTGTGCGCCATGCCCGACGCCGCGGCGATATCGGTGGTCTTCAGCCACGGGTTCGACGGCGTCTCGATCCAGACCATGTCCGCGGAGGACCGGCACGCCTCGGCCAGCGCGCCCGGATCGGCCGCGTCCACCTCGTCGAGCAGGATCGCACGGCGCACGCAATAGGCGCGCACGAACGACGCCGTGCCGTGATAGATCCCCGATTGCAGCACCACCCGCGCCCCCGAGGGCAGCGCCCGGAACACCGCAGCCACCGCCGCCATCCCCGACGGAAACAGCAGGCTCGCACCCGCGCCTTCGAGGGCCCGGATCACCTCCTCACATTGGCGCACCGTGTCGTTGTCGTCGCGGCCATAGGTGTTGCCCTCGCGCAACAGCGCGTAATCCGGCCCGCGCCCGTATGTCGTGGCCATCGAGATCCCCGGCACCACGCCCCCGGTCGCGGCATCCACGGCCCCCGCCGCCTGTGCCGCGATCGTCGCGGGTTTGCGCTCATCCTGTCTCATGCCGCGTCTCCCGTCGTATTCAGATCAAAAAGCCGCCCCGGCCCCCAGCCACGCGCCTCCACTTCCGCAAGCCGCAGCATGTCCCACAGCAAGGCCTGATTGGAGCTGACAACCGGCACGCCAAGCGCCTCCTCGACCGGCTCGATCGCGTTGAAGGTGCGCAGGTTGGTGCAGCTGGTGAAGATCGCCTGCACGCCCTCGGTGCGCCCAACCTCCAGCATCGCGGCATGGGTCGAGGCCTCGCTGATCCGCGCCACGGTCCAGTCCTCGTGCTGGTCGAAACTGACGGCGCTGATCACCTCTATGCCATGCGCGGCAAGCGCGTTTCGCATGGGCGCGCTCACCTCCTTGACATAGGGCGTGACCATCGCCACCCGCGTCGCGCCAAGCGCGCGCAACGCCGCGATCACGCCGCTCAGCGGATTGGTCACCGGGGTGCCGGGATGCGCCTCCTGAATGCGCCGGGTCACCTCGTCCGGGCCGATGATCGCACTGGCCGAGGTGCAGCCATATCCCACGACCGACAGGTCCTTCGGCAACAACGCCGCGGTCCGCGTCATCTCGGGGGCCATGGCTTTCAGATCCTCGGGCGTGACGTCCGCGCGCGCCGGGATGCGGGTGTGCAGCAGGTTCAGGTCATGGCGCGCCAGCGTGCCGCGCACCTCCCATTCCAGCGTCTCGTCGGTCGACAGCACGATCAGGCCAAGCCGCTTGCCCTGCCCCGCGCCGAGATCCAGTTCATACTTCATCAGCCCTCCGATGGGCGGCTGATCGTACCGCCCGACACGGGCACGCGCACACCGGTCGACCCGGCGCAGGACGTGGGCAGGCCCCGCGCCACGCGCACCGCAAGATGCGCGAAAGCTTGCGCCTCCAGCATGTCACCGTCAAGCCCAACCGCCTCGACCGGATCGACCGGGCAGGCAAGGCTGCCCGAAAGCATCGCCATCATGACCGGGTTGTGCCGCCCGCCCCCCGTCACCAGCACCCGCTCGGGCGGGGCCGGGCAGTGCACCATGCCGCGCGCCACGGCGGCCGCGGCCATGGCGGTCAGCGTGGCGACCGCATCCGCATCCCCCAGATCCCGCACCAATTCGGTGATCCCCGGAAACGCGCCCCGGTCCAGCGATTTCGGCGGGCGGCGCCGAAACCAGTCATCATTCAGGAACACGTCGACGGCATCTTGCGCCACCGTCCCTTCCGCCGCCAGCGCGCCGTCGCGATCACAGGCCGCGCCCCGCCGCGCCATCATCGCATCGTTGATCGGCGCGTTCGCCGGCCCGGTATCGAAGGCCAGCAAGGCACCTTCGTCTTCCGGGCGCGCAAGGCGCGGATCGACCCATGTCAGGTTGCCCACCCCGCCGAGGTTGAGAAACGCCAGCGGTGCTTCGGCCCCGATCCACTTCGCACAGGCGAAGTGAAAGAACGGCGCCAGCGGCGCGCCCTCGCCACCCTCCATCATATCGGCGCGGCGAAAGTCCCAGACCACCGGCAGGCCCAAGGTCTCGGCCAGCCGCGCGCCGCATCCCAGCTGATGCGTGCCGCGCCCGCGCGGCTCATGCGCCAGCGTCTGCCCGTGAAAGCCGACGATCTCGGCACCCTCAAGGCCGCCCAGAACCTCCAGATGCGCGCGCTCGACCAGCGCCTCGGCCTCGGCCAGATCCGCGCCGGGCCATTTGCCCAAGGCGGCCGTCAGCACCGCCTGCTCGCCCGGCAGATAGGCGCGATAGGATGTCGGCCCGAAGCGATGGATCGTCTCGCCGTCGGTCTCGACCACCGCGGCATCCACGCCGTCCAGCGACGTGCCCGACATCGCCCCAAGCGCCCGTAGCGCACCGGCGCAGCCCCCCTGCAACATGGCCTTTTCCTTTGCCCGCCAACTGCCTATACATGCCGCGCAAATCAAGCCGGGACAAGCCTCATGACATACCACCCCAAATCCGAGTTCATGCACGTGATGATGGAGCGTGGCTATCTTTCCGATTGCACCGATTATCAGGGGCTGGACGAGGCGCTCAGCAAAGGCCCCGTCACCGCCTATATCGGCTATGACGCGACCGCGAAATCGCTGCATGTCGGGCACCTGCTGAACATCATGATGCTGCGCTGGCTGCAGAAATGCGGGCACAAGCCGATCACGCTGATGGGCGGCGGCACCACGAAGGTGGGCGATCCGTCGTTTCGCGCCGACGAACGCCCGCTGCTGACACAAGATCAGATCGGCGAGAACATCGCGGGAATGAAACGCGTCTTCGCGCGCTACCTTGTCTATGGCGAGGGCACCTGTGATGCGCTGATGCTCGACAATGCGGACTGGCTCGACGGGTTGAACTATCTGGAATTCCTGCGCGACATCGGGCGGTATTTCTCGGTCAACCGGATGCTGTCCTTCGAGTCGGTGAAATCCCGTCTCGACCGCGACCAGTCGCTGTCGTTTCTCGAATTCAACTACATGATCCTGCAGGCCTACGACTTTCTGGAACTGAACCGTCGTTATGGCTGCACGCTTCAGATGGGAGGCTCGGACCAGTGGGGCAATATCGTCAACGGCATAGACCTGACCCGCCGGGTGATCGGGACCGAGGTTCACGGCCTGACCTCGCCGCTCCTGACCACGTCCGACGGGCGCAAGATGGGCAAATCGGCGGGCGGGGCGATGTGGCTCGATGGCGATCTGCTGTCACCGTATGAGTTCTGGCAATTCTGGCGCAACACCACCGATGCCGATACCGGACGCTTCCTGCGGCTGTTCACCGAATTGCCCGTAGATGAGTGCGACCGCCTCGGCGCGTTGCCGGGGTCCGAGATCAACGAGGCAAAGGTCACGCTGGCCAGCGCGGTCACGACGCTGCTGCACGGGGCGGATGCGGCAGAGGCCGCCGAGGCCACCGCGCGCGAGGTGTTCGAGAAGGGCGGCGTGGGTGACGACCTGCCCACCGTTTCGGTCACGGCCAAGGAACTGGAAGATGGCGTGTCGATCGTGCAGCTGATCGTGAAATCGGGGCTGGCGAAATCGGGCAAGGAGGCCAGGCGCCTGATCGCCGAGAACGGCGCGCGCCTCGACGACGCGCCGCTGACCGATCCGGGGCTGATGATCGATGCCGGGTCAAGCGGTGCCACGATCAAGCTTTCGGCGGGCAAGAAACGGCACGCGCTGGTCAAGCTCGGCGAGTGACGACGCGCTGCGGGTGATTTGCGTACGCAACGCGCGTACGAAACGTACACCCCGTACGCGTCAGCGGCGCGCGGCCATCGCCTCGGACAGCACCGCGCGCACCGCCTCGGGGGGCACATCCGAGGTGATGAACGCGTCGCCGATACCGCGCGCAAGAATGAAGCGCAGCTTGCCGTCCTGCACCTTCTTGTCCTGCGCCATCAAGTCGATCAGCCTCTCCACATCCGGCAATTCTCCCGTGATATCAGACAGATCCGCCTTCATCTTCATGTCGCGCAGATGGGCACGCACACGGGCTGGCTCTTCCTGCGCGCACAGCCCCAGCCGCGCCGACAGATCGAAGGCCAGCGCACAGCCGATGGCGACCCCCTCGCCATGCAGCAGGCGCGACCCATCATATTGTGTGGCCGCCTCCAGCGCATGACAAAATGTATGGCCAAGATTCAGAAGTGCGCGGTCCCCCTGCTCGGTCTCGTCGCGTATCACGATCTCGGCTTTCATCTCGACCGCGCGTTTAACGATATGGTTGCGGGCGGCCATATCCCCGGCGGCGGCGCATGAGGCATTGGCTTCAAGCCATTGAAAGTATGCGTAATCCCCAAGCAGACCGTATTTCACGACCTCACCGTATCCAGCCAGGTAATCGCGCGCGCTCAGCGTGTCCAGAACCCCGGTATCGGCCAGAACAAGGCTCGGCTGATGAAACGCGCCGATCAGGTTCTTGCCCTGCGGGGCGTTGATCCCGGTCTTGCCGCCCACCGAACTGTCGACCTGCGCCAGCAGGCTTGTCGGGACCTGAACAAAGCGCACGCCGCGCCGCAGCACCGCCGCGGCAAAGCCCACAAGGTCGCCGACGACACCGCCGCCAAGGGCTATAACCACATCATTTCGCTCGACTTTCTGCTCCAGAAGCCATTCGACCACACGCTCGAAATGCGGCCATGATTTGGTCGCCTCACCCGCCGGCAGGGCCATCGAGGCCGACGAAATACCGCTCCGCTCCAGCCCTTCGCGCAACGTGTCCAGATGCAGCCCGGCCACGGTCTCATCCGTCACGATCGCCACGCGCGGACGGCTCAGCAGCGGCCCGATCAGCGCGCCGGCCCGTGCCAGCAGGCCCGCACCGACATGGATGTCATAGGCGCGCCCTTCCAGACCGACATGAACGATTTCAGTCATTTAACCTCCTCCAGGACATCGCGGCGGGTAGCAAGCACCGCCTGCACCCGCCCGGCCATGTCGTCAATCGAGTATCCGGGATCCGCGCGCACGCTCAGATCCGCCTGCGCGTAGATCGGCACCCGCGCCTCATAGATCTCGCGCAGCGTCCGTAATGGATGAGCTGTGCGCAACAAGGGTCTGGTAGACTTGCCTTTCACCCGCGACCACAGCAGATCGAGATCGGCATCGAGCCAGACCGAAACGCCCTTTTCCGACACGATCCTGCGATTTTTCTCTGCCAGAAAGGCCCCGCCCCCGGTCGACAGGATACCGACCTGCGCATCAAGCAGCCGGTCGATCACCTCGCTCTCGCGAGCACGAAAGAAGTGCTCTCCATCCCGTTGAAATATCTCGGAAATCGTCATGTTGGCCGCTTTCTCGATCTCGGCATCCGAATCCAGGAAAGGCACCCCCAACCGCGCCGCGAGCGCCTTTCCGATCGCCGTCTTGCCAGACCCCATCATGCCGACCAGAACCACGGTCTTTTTCAGTTTAAACGGGTTTGATCCCGACAATTGCGGCGCTCCCCTGCCTTATTTCGAAGTTTTTCACTCAATGACGTGATCTTGCGCAAAAGGCCAGTTATAACTCTGAAAAGCGATGCGCCCCGGCGGCAGAGGTCCCCATGTTTCGATTGATCAAATGGCTGTTTTTCCTTGCTATTCTGGGTTTTGCAGCCCTTGTGGTCTACGCCTATGTCGGGCCGTTTTTCGGGGCGGATTTCTCGCCTCCCCAGACCGAGATTCGCGACAGTGTCATTCTTGAAACACAGTAGCGCCGCATGCCTCGCAATTGTCTGGGCCACCGCCAGCGCCGCGCAGGAACCGCTCTCGGCCATCGACTGGCTGGATGACATCGAGACCGTCGCGCTGACGGCACCCTATGGCACCTTCCCATCCGAACCCCCGGCGGCGGATGCCATCGACCTGCCCGACATCGCCGTGACCCCGCTCGACGCAGCCCGCGCCGGCGCGGTCGGTCTGCTGCCCGGCACGACCACCGGCCTGCCCGCCACGCTCTGGCAAACAAGCCCGACGACGGCGCTGATCCGTCGCCTCGAGGCCTTGCCCGACATGCCGCTTCCGGCCGTGCAGGCGCTCTATTACACGCTTCTTCTGGCCGAGGCCGATGCGCCGGAGGATGCGGGACGGGCGGCGCGGTTCCTCTCCGCGCGCATCGCGACGTTGCGGCGCTTTGGCGCGGTCGAGCCCGCGCTGGCGCTTGTGGAACGCGCCGGCGGTGCGGTGCCACAGCGTTTCGATCAATGGCTCGACCTGTCGCTTCTCAACGGAACCGAGGACCGCGCCTGTGCCGCGCTGCGAAAAAAGCCGAGCCTTACCAAAAGCTTGACCGCGCGCATTTTCTGCACCGCACGAGCGGGCGACTGGACCACCGCGGTGCTGACTTATCATGGCGCGACGTCGCTTGGCGCGCTCGGAGAGCCCGACACGACGCTGCTGGCGCTGTTTCTCGATCCCGAAATGATCGAGACCACGCCCCCTCCGGCGGCCCCCGAAGACGTCACCGCGTTGCAGTTCCGGCTGTTCGAAGCCGTCGGCGCGGCGCTGTCGACGCGCAACCTGCCGCGCGCCTTCGCCATGGCCGACCTGCGCGGGACGGCCGGATGGAAGGCCGAGATCGAGGCCGCCGAACGGCTGGCCCGGACAGGCGCGCTTGCCGGCACGCAGCTCCTGGGGCTTTATACCGCGCGCAAACCGGCCGCGTCGGGTGGTGTCTGGGGCCGCGTCGCAGCCGTGCAGGCGCTGGACACCGCGCTGACCGCGAACGACGCGCAAGCGGTCGCCGACGCCCTGCCCGCCGCATGGTCGTCCGCGCGCGACATGCAGCTCGAGACCGTCATGGCGGATCTTTTCTCCGAGCGGCTGATGCAGATGACGCTGCCGGACCGCGCCCGCGCGCTGGTTCTGGACATCGCCCTGCTCTCGCCCCTTTACGAGACCGCCGCGCAGGACCTGACACCCGTCACGCCGCGTCAGCGTTTTGCCGTCGGGCTGGCGAGGGGCACCCCTTCTGAGGACATGGCGACAACGCCGACCGAAGCGGCCATCGCCGACGGCTTCGGACGCACGGGTGCGCCACCGGAGCATCAGGCGCTGCTCGACGAGGACCGGTTGGGCGAAGCCATTCTGAGCGCGGCAACGCAGCTCGATGACCATACCGGCGCGACACGCGAGGGCTTCGGGGCCGCCCTGGCCGCATTGCGCGCGTTCGGACTGGAAGAGACCGCACGCCGCGCGGCCCTTCAGATCCTTTTGCTGGAGCGGATCAATTGAGCCGTTCAAGCCATTGGATTTCCACATTTCTAGAAGCGCAATCCGCCGAGGTTGGCGCGGCCGACAACACGCTCGCGGCGTATGACCGCGATCTGCGGGATTTTGAGAACTGGCTTGCGAACGCGGCATGCGAGGTTGCGTCCGCCACGCGGGAGGATGTCGAATCCTACCTTGTCGCCTGCGACGATCAGGGCCTGGCGCGGGCCACCCGCGCGCGGCGCCTGTCTGCGATCCGGCAACTTTATCGCTTTGCCTTCGAGGAACGGCTGCGCGCCGACAACCCGGCCATCGACATCAAGGGGCCGGGGCGCACGCATCGCCTACCACAGACGCTCAGCGAGGATGAGGTCAGCCGCCTGCTGGAAGCCGCCCCCGATTTCGGGCGCAACGCCACCGAGAAGTGCCGCAACGGATGCCTCATGGCGCTGCTCTATGCCACCGGCATGCGGGTGAGCGAACTGGTGTCGCTGCCTGTCGCGGCGGCCCGGGGCGATCCGGAGATGCTGCTTGTGCGCGGCAAAGGCGGCAAGGAGCGCATGGTTCCGCTGTCGCCGCCGGCGCGCGTGGCGCTTGGCCTCTGGCTGATGCAGCGCGACGCCCGGGCTGATCACGCCCGTGCGAAGGGGCATGCGCCGTCTGCGTATCTATTTCCCTCGACCGGCAAGGCCGGGCATCTGACGCGGCACCGATTCTATCAGCTTATCAAGGGGATGTCGTTCGAGGCGCATGTCGATCCGGCAAAGGTCACGCCGCACACGCTGCGCCATGCCTTTGCGACGCATCTTCTGGCCAATGGCGCGGACCTGCGGGTGATCCAGACGCTGCTCGGTCATGCCGATATCGCCACGACCGAGATCTATACCCACGTGCTCGACGCGCGTCTGAGGGCACTGGTGGAAGAGCATCATCCGTTGGCGACCGCGGCACGGTTGGAAAGCTCCGAAAAATCATCTCCGGATGACGGCAAGTAGGTTTCGCCGACTTGAATGCGTACCGCGAAAGCGCCATAACCCGGCCATTTAAGAGGACTGACACGACATGGACGCGCCGCAGGCCACGCTCGACCTGACATTCTGGATCACGACGATCTCGATCCTCGCACTTCTGATGCTTTCGGGTCTGTTCTCGGGCAGCGAGACCGCGCTGACCGCAGCCTCGCGCGGCAAGCTTCGGACGCAGGCCGACAAGGGCTCGAAAGGCGCGAGGGTCGCGCTGAAGATCACCGAGGACAACGAGCGGCTGATCGGGTCGGTCCTGCTGGGCAACAATCTGGTCAACATCCTTGCCGCCTCGCTTGCCACGGCGCTCTTCACCCGGCTTTTTGGCGAAAGCGGGGTGGCGCTGTCGACGCTGGTGATGACGCTGCTGGTGCTGATCTTTGCCGAGGTGCTGCCTAAGACCTACGCGATCACCAATGCCGAGACGGCCGCCTCGCATGCGGCCCCGGCGATCCGGATCGTCATCAAGGTCTTCGATCCGATCGTCAGCGCGGTGCGCTGGTTCGTGCGGATCATCCTGCGCTGCGTGGGTGTGCAGGCCGATCCCGACAGCCATATCCTCGCGGTGCGCGACGAAATCGCGGGCGCGCTCTATTTGGGTCAATCCGAGGGTGTCGTCGAGAAGGAGGACCGCGACCGCGTGCTCGGCGCGCTGGACCTTGGCGAACGCGCGGTCGAGGAAATCATGCTGCACCGGTCGCAAATCGAGATGATAGATGCGGCGGCCGATCCCGAAGAGATCCTCGATCAATGCCTGCGCAGCAATCACACCCGTCTGCCGCTTTATCGTGACGATCCGGACAATGTCGTCGGCATCGTGCACGCCAAGGACCTCTTGCGCGCCATGCACGCGCTTGCCATCGGGGCCGAGGGCGGCATGGCCGGGCTTCGGAACTTCGACGTGTGCAGCATCGCGCGCGAGCCCTATTTCGTGCCCGAAACCACGACGCTTGACGACCAGATGCGGCAATTCCTGCGGATGCGCAGCCATTTCGCACTGGTCGTTGACGAATACGGCACGCTCGAGGGGCTGATCACGCTCGAGGATATCCTCGAGGAGATCGTCGGCGAGATCACCGACGAATTCGATCCTGACAGCGAACACCCCATCCGCAAGGCCGAGGACAATCAGTTTCTCGTCGACGGGGCGATGACGATCCGCGACCTCAACCGCGCGACCGACTGGGTCCTGCCCGACGAGGCGGCCAACACCGTGGCGGGTCTGGTGATCCACGAGGCCCAGATGATCCCGGCGGTGGACCAGGTGTTCATCTTCCACGGCTTCCGCTTTCAGGTGGTGGCGCGCAAGGACAACCGCATCACCAAGCTCAAGATCCGCAAGCTTTGAACGGTGGCACAAGCCCATCTGGGGTTTTCTTGATGCTTGAAGCTAAGTGCCGGGGCGCGGTACGCGGCGCGCCGCAGCACAATCACATGTCCGCCCCTCGGACAGGCGATTTATCGAATGTGGCGAGTCTATAAGGGCTTTTTCGGTTTGGCTGGGATAAAGTGATCTGAACGATCGTCGGGTTGCCCGTCCGCGGACATGCGGTGGCACTGCTTTCTGGAACGTCGTCTCAAGGCCTCAAGTCGAAAAGGCGCAACACCGCCCGCAAGTGCTTCAGCTTTCCTTCGGAAACACGAAGCAACGGTCGCGACGGATCGTCAGCCACAGCGGCTTGCCCGGCTTGGGCAGGAAGACGTTCGGCACGGTCGCCTTCAGCAGCGACCCGTCGTGATCCATCCGGAATTCCACCAGGCTTTCCGAGCCGATGAAGCGCGCCCGCTCCACGATCCCGCGCGCGGGCGTGCCGTCCTGCGAGGTCGGGTTGGGGCCGTTGCCTTGGCGGTCGAAGTCGATCTTGATGTGCTGCGGCCGGATCACGATCTCGACCTCGCCGTCATCGGGCACGCCGGGGGCCAGAAACTGTCCGAAGGGCGTCTCGGTCAGCGCCCCCCGCACGATCCCTCGAATGACGTTGATCTCGGAAAAGAACGCCATCGCGCTGCGATCCACCGGAGCGTTGTAGACGTTGTAGGGCGCGCCCTGCTGGACGATTCGCCCGTCGCGCATCAGCGCGATCTCGTCGGCCATGCGCATCGCCTCTTCCGGCTCGTGGGTGACCAGCAGAACGGCTGTGTCCTCTTCGCGCAGGATGTCGAGCGTCTCATCGCGGATGCCGTCGCGCAGGCGGTTGTCGAGCCCCGAAAACGGCTCGTCCATCAGCATGATGCGCGGGCGCGGGGCCAGTGCGCGCGCCAGTGCCACGCGCTGTTGCTCCCCGCCCGACAATTCATGCGGATAGGCCGCGTGATATTGCGCCAGCCCCACCCGGTCGAGCAGTTCGGACACCCGCGCGGCCTTCGCCCCCCTGTCGCCCGAGAGGCCGAACGCGACGTTCTGCGCCACGCTCAGATGCGGGAAAAGCGCGAAATCCTGAAACATCAGGCCTATATGACGGCGCTCGGGCGGGACACGGAAGACCGTATCGCAGACCAGATCGCCGTCGACATGGATCTCGCCGGAATCCTGCATCTCGACGCCCGCGATCATCCGCAGCGTCGTCGACTTGCCACAGCCCGACGGGCCGAGCAGGCAGGTCACCTGCCCCGGCATGACGCGCAGCGACACGTCCTCGACCACCACGCGCCCGTCATAGCGCCGCGTGAGATGCCTTGTTTCAAGCCGGGGGATGGCAGTCTGCACCGGTGCCTCTTCTTGACTTTCCGAGGGATTTGCTCGGGCTTTGGCCATAGCAGATAGCAACCCCGCCCCTTGGGTACAAGTGCGGTATCGGGACGCCGTCACGCCCGGTCTGCGGGCCGCACCCAAAGGAACAGGCGGCCCGCTGCAAGCGTCTCGCGCACCGTTTCGGGGGCCAGCAGGATGACGCCGCCGGCCGCGATCACGATGCCGCTCAGCCGCGCCTCGCGCGCGAGGCGCGCGGTCTCGGGGCCGATGACCGGCATGTCGGCGCGCAGGTCCTGTCCGGGTCTCGGGGCGGTGTAGAGGATGCCGCCCGACTGGTCCTGCTGCGCGTCCTGCCCGCTCAGCCAGTCCGCCGTGCCGCCGATCACCTGATCGGCCAGATCGAACGGGTCGAATGTCCAGCCTCCGCCCGCCTCCGGCGGCGACGCAAGCGCGCGCAGCATCGCATCCGTGCCGCGCGCGTCCTCCTGCGCCACGACACAACCACCGCGCGCCACCACCGCATGCCCAGCCCCGGTGCGCGCCATCTCGGCATGCGCGGCCTGCGCCGCGGCCAGATCCGCCGCACCCCCGTCGGGCAGTGCGCCGGTCAGCAGCCCCGGCTCGGGCAGCAGATCGGGGGCGATTTCGGCCGCGCCGACCACGTCGATCCCGGTCTCCTCGATGATCGCTATGATCTCGCGCAGGGTGCTGTCATCGCCGCGACCGAGCGCGGCCTGCAGGCGTGGCAGATAAGGCGTGGTGGCGGCGTCGATCAGCGACGGGTCCACGTCGGGACGGCGCAGCGCGCCCGCGATGCAAAGCCGCGTGATCCCGCCCGCGGTCAGTTCCTGCTGAAATCTGCCAAAGGTCTCGAGCCGAAAGCGCAAGCGCGGCAGGTCGCCCACAACCTCGGACGGAGACTGCGCCAACTCGCAGACCAGCGGCACCTCGCCCCGCGCCAGAAGCGTCCTGACCAGATGCGGCGGCACCCCGCCCGGCCCTGCGATAAGCGCGAGCGTCATGGCCGACCCCGGCTGCACTGGAACGCAGTGTCGCGCGCGTCAGGCGCGGCGTGATCTCGCGGGGCGGGACGGGACATCGAGACGGCGTTACCCTTTCGGCAGATCCATCATCGCGGTGAACTCGGCCTCGGCGGCCATGTCACCCTCGACCTCGGCCACGCCGGAGAACTTCCAGACCTTGGCCCCGGGCTTGCCGCGCAGGGTCTCGAGCTTCATCTCCAGCACGTCGCCGGGCTGCACCATGCGGCGGAACTTGGCGCGGTCGATGGCCATGAAATAGACCAGCATGTTGCGGTCCTGCATGTCGAGGGCGGTGCCCACCATGACCGCGGCCGTCTGCGCCATCGCCTCGATGATGGTGACACCGGGCATGATGGGACGGCCCGGGAAATGGCCCTGAAAATGCGGCTCGTTGAAGGTGACGTTCTTGATGCCGCGCGCGCTGGTGTAGCCGTCGATATCGACGACCTTGTCGACCAGAAGGAACGGGTAGCGGTGCGGAATGAGCCGCTGGATCAGGTGGATGTCCGCGGATCTGGACGGCTCGGTCATGGCATGTCTTTCACTGTCAGGCTTTTTTGCGTCTTAGCAATTGCGCCCATGCGGGGCAAGACGGCCGCAGACCGTCACGGGGCTGTCAGTCCGCGTTCGGCCCGGTCCCGGATGGCACCGGCAAGTCCGGCAGATCCGGTGGATTTTCCGCGTCATCCATCGCGTCCGGCAGGGTGTCCGGCCCCTCGCCGATGCGCGTGTTGATCCGCATGATCGCAAGATCCGTCACGTCGGCGACATTGTCGTGCAACAGCACACTGCGCCGGTCGAGCATGACGACGGCCTCGGCCTCGTCCAGAAGCTCTGCCAGCACCGGTTGCGCCACGCGCATGAATTGCAGAGGCGCCCTGTCGCGACGGCGCTCGAGCTGTTGCGAGTTGCCTTCGGCCTCGTTGCGCAACCGCGTCACCTTGGTGTCGAAGGCATCCGCCATGTCGCGAAATGCGTCCGGTGGCGTGTCGGGACGCTGCTCTGTCAAGGCCTGTTCCTCGGTCTCGAGCTCTGATGCGATGCGTTCGTTTCGGGCGATGAGGCGGTCACGGGCCTCCTGGATCTCGCGCTGCAGGCGTTTGCCGTATGCGGTTTCCATCAGGAGGCGCTCGGTGTCGATCACGACGACATCGCTTGTCACGACACCAAGCTGCTGTGCGCGTGCCCCTTCGGACGCGCCGATGCCGAGCATCGCCAGAAGCCCCGTCAGAGCAAGAACCCTTCGCATGATCAGAAGTCCGTTCGGACCGTCAGGTTGAACTGTTGCTCGCGATCACCCGGCTCCGACTTGAGCGCCTCGGAAAAGTTCATGCGGATCGGGCCGAAGGGCGAACTCCAGAAGATGGACAGGCCGATGACATGCCGCAGCTCGAAATCGGTCGAGTTGAGCGGGCCTGTCGCCCGGCTTTTGTTGTCGATTCCCCAGATCGACCCGATGTCGTAGAACGCACCCCCGGTGATGCCATATTCGTCGGGCAGGCCAAGGGGGAATTCGGCCTCGAACTTGGCGGCAGCAAAATAGTCGCCGCCCAGATGTTCGTCGCCCTCGATAGGTCCCATGCCGTTGGGCTCGAACCCGCGGATCACCTGATCGTTGAAGCGGTTCAGGAACCGGCTGCTCTGCCCGTCCGAGAACTGTATGGCACCGCCTTCGAGGATGGCGCGCACCGTCACGTCCTCGTTGAACAGTGTTCTCTGACCAACGATTCGACCCGTGGTCTTGATGAATTCGTTATCGCCCCCGAGCCCGGCGAATTCCTGTTGAAACGACAGGAGTACCCCGGCATCGGGATTGAGACCCGTGCGACGGGTGTCAAAGGTATATTCGTATCCGACGGCGCTGGTCCACAATTCGCCCTGAGACGTCTCGAAGTCGAGGATGCCCGAGGGGCCGCGGTGGTTCGAGATGTCCTCATAGCGCGCGTTGTAGAACACCCCGAGCCGGCTGCTTTCACCGATCGGGAAGGTCAGGCTGGGGCGGAATTGCCCGATCGTCGTATCGAACAGCCGGTTGGTATCCCTTTGGGTCTCGAAGAACGAGAAATCGAGACCGAGCGCCACATCCCGGCCAAGAAAGGCCGGCTCCACGAAGCCGAGGTTGTAATTGACCCGGTCGGCCGTGACGAAAATGTTGGCCGACAGTCGCTGACCGCGCCCGATGAAATTCCGTTCGGAAAAGCCAAGCTGCACACCAAGGCCGGAATCGGTCGAGAAGCTGGCCCCGACAGAGACGCTGCCGGTCGTGGTTTCCTCGACATCGGTTTCGATCACGACCTGATCCGGGCGCGAACCCTCACGCGCGTTGACATCCACGTTTTCGAAAAACCGCAGCGCGCGAATGCGTTCCGCCGCCTGACGGATGGCCCGGGGGTTGAACGGGTCGCCCTCGACAATGTCGAACTGACGCCGGATGACGCGATCGAGCGTCGTGGTGTTGCCCTCGATATCGATACGCTCGACAAACACGCGGGGGCCGCGCTGCAGCACGAATTCGACATCCAGCGTCAACGCGCGGTCATTGCGGGTGACGCGCGGCTCGACCCGAAGGAAATCGACGCCGTTGCGGATCGCCAGACGCTCCATCCGGGCGATGGAATTCTCGATGAGCGACGGCGAATAGACGGTGCCGGGGCTAACCTTGAGCGTGTCCTGATACGGCGCGCCGTCCACGCCGTCATATTCGCTGACCGTGCGGATCTGGCCAAACCGGAATTGCTGGCCTTCCTGGACCTGGAAGGTGACGAAATAGGCGTCGCGTTCGCGCGCGAGTTCCGCATTCACGCCGGTCACGCGAAAATCGACGTAGCCCCGCGAACTGTAGAAATCGGCCAGCAACTGCTGGTCGAATTCGATCCGGTCCTCGACAAAGGTGTCGCGTTCGATCAGCGCCCGGAAGATCCCGGCCTGCTTGCTTTCGATCACGCGGCGCAGGCGGCGATCGGAATAGGCGCGGTTGCCGACGAATCCGATACGCTCCACCTCGATGTTGTCGCCCTCGAAAATCTCGAAGATCAGATCGACCCGGTTGTCGCTGCGGCGGATGACCCGGGGAGTGACGCGCGCCGCGATGCGGCCATTCTGCGCATAGGCCTCGGTGATCGTCGTCGCGTCGCGCTCCGCCTGGGTGGGGCTGAACACCTGACGGGAACTGCTCTGGATGAAGCCCGAAAGATCGTCATCCCCCAGCTTGTCATTGCCCTCGAAGGCGATGCGGCTGATCGTGGGAAACTCGGTCACCCGGATCACCAGGCGATTGCCCTGCGGCTCGATCTCGACCTCCTCAAAGAGGCCCGAGCCGAGGATCTCCTGATACGCGTCGTTGAGTTGCCCGGCGGTCACCGTCTCACCGCGCGCGATCCCGGCATAGGACAGGATCGTGCCCGCTTCGATGCGCTGATTGCCCTCGATCGTGACATCGGTGAACCGATAGGTCTGCGCCATGGCCCGGTCTGGTGTCGCCAGCACCGTCACGGCGATCAGCACCACAAGAAAACGGCAAACCACCATCGCGACACGCGCCCGTATCGCCCCACCTGCGTCACAAACATCCATCGATCAAATCCAGTCCCACTGCCCGTTGATCAATGTCAGTATCCGGTCCGTCAGAGCTTGTCAAAACGCGAGTAGATCATGGTGCCAACCTGTGGTCGGGCGGCCTCAGACATGCGGCACGCGCGCCGGGTGCACTCATCGCGTCGCCATGAACGCGGTCAGGCGCGCCAGCCCCTCCTCGATATCGGCGGTGGCGCGCGCGTAGGAAAAGCGCAGCGTGCCCGCCCCGCGCACCGGGTCGAAATCCAGACCCGGTGTCACCGCGACTCCGGCCCGCTCCAGGATCTCGGCGGCGAAGGCGCGGCTGTCATCGGTCAGGTGGCTGACATCGGCATAGACATAGAAAGCGCCATCGGGGGGCGCGATGCGATCGAAGCCCGCGCGCGGCAGTCCCTCCAGCATCAGCGCACGGTTGCGCCGGTAAACCGCCATGTTCGCCTCCAGCTCGGATCCGCACTCCATCGCGGCGAGCGCGGCCACCTGGCTTGCATGGGACGGGCAGATGAACAGGTTCTGCGCCAGACGCTCGATCGTGCGCACCTGATCCTCGGGCACCACCATCCATCCGACGCGCCAGCCGGTCATCGAGAAATACTTGGAAAACGAGTTGATGACGTAGCACTCGTCGGTGATCTCGAGCGCGCTCACCGCCTTCGCCTCGTATTCGATGCCGTGATAGATCTCGTCGCTGATGAACTGCATCCCCGCCGCCCGGCTCGCCTCGACCAATGCGCCGAGGGCATCGCGGTCCAGCATCGTGCCGGTCGGATTCGCCGGGCTCGCCACCAGAAGCCCGTCGAGGTCGCGCCCCGACAGGTCGCCCGGCGCAGGCTGCAGGCGGTTTTCCGCCGTCGTCTCGATATCCACCGCCACGAGATCGAGCGCGCGCAGGATCTGGCGATAGCTGGGATAGCCCGGTGCGCCGATCCCCACGCGGTCGCCCGCATCGAAAAGCGCCGTGAAGGCGAGGATGAACCCCCCGGATGATCCGGGCGTGATCACCACGCGGTCGGGGTTCAGATCAAGGCCGTACCAGTCATGGTAAAGCCGCGCGATCCGCGCCCGCAACTCCGGCAGGCCAAGCGCCACGGTATAGCCCATGGACTGCTGCGCCATCGCGTCCGTCAGCGCGGCGCGTGCGCCTTCGGGGGCGGGCGTGCCCGGCTGGCCCACTTCCATGTGGATGATGTGCCGGCCCGCCGCCTCGGCGCGCCGAGCGGCCTCCATCACATCCATCACAATGAACGGCGCGACCTTGGATCGGTTCGAGTTCCGCATTACACTTTCCTGCAGCAGGGGATACGGCCCCCTTCTTCACTTTGAAAGACAGGACAGGTCAATGCAGCTTCTCCGATTTTTCGCGATCACGCTGATCCTTGGCC
>Ga0307943_1000158_pt1 | contig 40840 bp, 33 predicted proteins | sample OrgLakmetagen177_FD_203149 | JGI IMG/M metagenome (GOLD analysis project Ga0307943, IMG submission 203149) | Saline water microbial communities from Organic Lake, Antarctica - #177 | ecosystem: Environmental > Aquatic > Non-marine Saline and Alkaline > Saline | place: Antarctica: Organic Lake... | reverse complement strand
CTATCACCACGTACTCTGCCATAAAAAGTAGTACTGGGGTGTTTTATAAACTCTTGATTAAGGTCTATACTCAGGTCTAGAAAATCATCTGCTGGACTAGGAAAGCCAGCGCTAATTCCTTCTTTTACAAAAGGCAAAACAGTTGATTTTTCAAATCTAGGCTGAAAAATAAGAATGGATTTATGGTCTATTTGGTTCATTAAGAATTTCACTTTAGCACTTACAAAAATAGGAATATTTCCCCTTATTTGGATATAATCCTAAACATTAACTTTTGTTTGAATAGGCCTAATGCAATTCAATTTTATTTAACCAACCACTATTGACTTAAAATGAAGTATAATTGGCGTTTATTGAAATTCTTTAAAATAGTTCCTCAAGGTTTCTTCTGCTATTTTATGATGTACACAAAAGCGATTGTCGTGTCGCTTCGAAATCAATTCTGGGTTGTGAAACCACTTCCACAGAAAACCACCTGCAAACCATGATTTATCCCAAACATTTTCAACAAGCCCTTGTAGCAAAATGGCTTGTGTTTCTTCGTTTACTTGACCTTCAACTCTTTTGGAGTCCCAAGGTTCTTTGCCAGCATAATGTATACTTCGGTAACCAAATTCAGTAAAGAGTATCGGAGTTTGATTGACCTCACTAATGGATTTCAATTTTTCATTGATTTTTCCCCAACTTGTTTTAACTTCAACTAAAGTAGGCGTCTTTTCGCTTGATATTGGAAAGTAAGCATCAACACCTATGTAATCTAAATCTTCCCAAAAATGAACCTGATCAATTTTATCCCAATTTTCAGCATAAGTTAATTCACCAGAGTAAACTGTTTTAACCTCTTGTATTAGTTTTGTCCAGAATTTTGGTCTTTTCATAACAAAATTATTCAACTCCGTTCCTAAGCAGAACATTTTAGTTTTTGTTTCTTCGGCTAATTTTGCATACAGCATTATCATTTCGGTATAGTCATTTTCAAATTGAAGCCAATCCTCTTCATTTTTCATATCAATAAAGCCAGTAAATTCACCATTACCAATCCAGATTTGAGGTTTCAACATTACTTGCACACCATTTTTATGCATCATTTCTATACTTTGCACAACGCCATCGTAGCGCTCGCCATACCACTGGCGTTCATTGTTAAAATATAACTCAGGAGAAACCTTTTCTTTTAGAAATGCAAATGGCATAATTGAAACCCAATTGGCATTCATCTTAATAATTGGCTCTATGTGTTTTTGGGTAATTGTGTCTTTTGAAGCCACAAAACTCAACCCATTAATTTTAGCTTGTTTTGCCTCTTGTGTTCTACAATTGGTAAACGCAACACACAAAAAAACGATAATGATAAGCCTAAAATAAGATTTGTACATGTTCAATTTTAATTATAAAAGTTGTAAAGTAGACTAAATATGTAAATTCAATTCATTTCCAACTAATTTATTTTGAAAATTTTATAGATTTCAATTGAAGTGAATAATTCACAAAATTTAAAAGTAGCTTTACAAGGGATTTGTTTCAATTGAACAAAATATACCCATCCCTAGCCCTTCCCTCTGAAGGGAAGTGAATAAGCTTTTCCACTTGAAATGCAGAAGACAAAGGGTGTTCCACGTTTCAATTTAACAAGAACACCCATCCCTAGCCCTTCTACTTCGATAAACTCAGCACAGCACCTCAAAAGGGAGGGGAGCTTTAATACAATCCAAAATTTTGAAAAACTTAGATGTTTAAGACTTAAAAACAAACTAATTTCCAATGAGCTAAAACTTTTTTGTAAATTTATAAAATGAAGAAACACTCAGTTCTAATTTGAAAGTACTTTTACTTGATTTTACTGAACTTCAAAAAACACATTTAACATGCCAAAGCCTAAACGTATTGAAGAAGTGCTACAAGAGCTTGATGCTATTGTTCAAGAAAGCATCAAGACCAATAGCAGGCATGGTTTGTTTGCTTATGTGTATTGGCGTACCACTTTAGAAATAGCTTCCGAAATTGCCAAAGGTAATTTTGAAGATAATCAACGTTTAGAAATTTTAGATGTAGCATTTGCCAATTTATATTTAGATGCCTACAAGGCTTATAAAAACAATCAAAAGCTAAGTGCATCTTGGACTTTTGCTTTTGAGAACATAGATGCGCCACTAGCCATAATTCAGCATATTTTATTGGGAATGAATACACACATCAATTTAGATCTTGCTGTTGCCACCGCATCAACAATGTCTGGACAACCAATCCAAGATATTGAAAATGATTACAATAAAGTAAATGATATCCTCTTTCAGATTACAAATGAATTACAAGATAGACTTAGTAGGGTATCTCCTTTGTTGTTTATAGCAGATTTACTTGGTAAGAGTACAGATGAAAAGCTGATTAATTTCAGCATGCGAAAAGCCCGAAAACAGGCTTGGAATTCTGCAAACCTGTTGTGGGCTTTAGAAGAAGGAAATCGCAAAAAAGCAATCGATAAAATTGATTTCGTTGTTCTTCAGTTGGGTAAACAAATTAAAAGTCCTAAAACGGTAATCCTTAAATTCGTGCTTCAATTCATTCAAATTTTCGAAACCAAAAATATAAGTAAAATCATCTCTAAATTAAAATTAGATTAGGTTAATTTTTCATTCGTGCATTCATAGCAGTTGAATCATAATCAGATTAAGCCAATTTTTCATTCGTGCATTTGTGGTAATGAATTCATAAGCAGATTAGGCCAATTTTTCATTCGTGCATTTGTGGTAATGAATTCATAATCAGATTAGGCCAATTTTTCATTCGTGCATTAGTGGCATTGAATTTATAATCAGATTGTGCCATTTTTTCATTGGTGCACCTGCCTTTGCTGGCGAGGCAGGTTTGTGGCAATTGAATCAAAATCAGATTGAGCCAATTTTCACTTCCTCTTATTTTAATAAGTAAGAATAAATCTTGTTATTCTACCAAGATCAGCCTTTTTTCGGTGTATAAATTGCCAAAGGTATAATCATTTCTTCAAGGGAAATTCCACCATGTTGAAAAGAGTTTTTATAATAATTGGCATAATAATTATAGTTATTAGGATAGGCCAAAAAGTAATCTCCTTTAGCAAATATGTAAGAACTACTCATGTTGATGGAAGGCAAATGAATTCGCCTTGGGTCTTTTACCGCATATACGTCTTTCTTATTGTAAGTTAAGCTTTTACCTGTTTTGTAGCGTAAATTCAAGCTGGTATTTTTGTCCCCAATTACCTTAGTAGGCGTCTTTACATTGATGGTTCCGTGGTCTGTGGTGAGTATCAATTTAAAGTTCATTTGCTTTGCCTGCTGTATGATGTCTAACAAAGCAGAATTTTTAAACCAACTCAGAGTTAAAGAACGATAAGACTTATCATCTCCAGCTAGTTCTTTTATTACTTCCATTTCTGTTTTTGCATGAGAAAGCATGTCCACAAAATTGTAAACCACAACCGATAAATCTAAGTTTTTTTGAGACCTAAAATTATCTGCTAATTTTTTGCCTTTATGTAAGCTAGTAATCTTATGGTATTCGTAAGAAATATCTTTTCCTAAACGCTTCAATTGAGCTTCAAGAAATTCATTTTCATATAGATTTTTTCCTCCATCTTCGGTGTCATTTAGCCAATATTGAGGAAAAAGTTTTTCCATTTCAGAAGGCATCAATCCAGAGAAAAAAGCATTTCTAGCATATTGTGTAGCGGTAGGTAGAATGCTGAAGTAAGCAGTATCTTCCTTACTTTTGTAATAATTCTGAATAATCCCCTCAAAAGTTTTAAACTGGTCGTAACGCAAATTATCTACTACCACTAAAAGAGTAGGTTGTTCTTTGGTAATTTCAGGTAAAACGTAGCGCTTAAAAACAGTGTGGGATAGGATAGGAGCTTCAACTTCATTGGTGAACCAGCTTTCGTAATTTTTTTCAATAAATTTGAAAAAACTATTATTGGCTTCTACTTTTTGTTGCTCAAATATTTCGAGCATACCTGTGTTTTCTATATTTTCTAGTTGTAATTCCCAGTAAATAAGTTTCTTATATAAATCTACCCAATCTTGGTACGTATCTACAGAAGACAAATCCATCGCAATTTTCCTGAATTCTTGCTGGTAATTTGAAGTGGTTTTGTCGTTGATTAATCTATTGTGGTCTAAGTTCTTTTTCAAGCTTAATAAAATCTGATTAGGATTTACGGGCTTGATTAAATAATCCGCAATTTTAGACCCAATGGCTTCCTCCATAATGTATTCCTCTTCACTTTTGGTAATCATCACCACGGGAATATGATCTTTAATCGCTTTGATTTCAGTTAAGGTTTCTAAGCCGGTTAAGCCCGGCATGTTTTCATCTAAAAAAATAATATCGAAGTTTTTATCTTCAATTTCTTCTAAGGCTTCTGTACCACTTTGGCAAGTAGTTACTTCATAACCTTTTTTTTCTAAAAATATGATGTGGGGTTTCAGTAAATCAATTTCATCATCAACCCAGAGTAAACTTATGTTTGACATATATACGTATCTTTGTTTAAAATATTTAGGACTTGTCTCAAAGAAACAAACTTAAGATTATAAACGATCCAATTTATGGTTTTATTACTATACCTAATGAATTGATTTTCGATTTAATAGAACATCCTTATTTTCAACGCTTAAGAAGGATTTCTCAAATGGGACTTTCTCATTTGGTTTATCCTGGAGCGCAACATACGCGTTTTCATCATGCCTTAGGTTGTTTGCATTTAATGCGAAAAGCAGTTCAGGTGCTCCGTTTTAAAAGTGTAGCTATTGATGAAGAGGAAGAGAATGCGCTTTATATTGCCATTTTGTTGCATGACATTGGGCACGGCCCTTTTTCGCATGCTATGGAAAACAGCATTATTGAAGGTGTAAGCCATGAGCATTTGTCTTTGCAATTCATGCAAAAGTTAAATGAAGAATTTGAAGGAAAACTCAGTTTAGCTATTCAGTTGTTTACAAATCAACATCCCAAAGCTTTTTTAGGGCAATTATTAGCCAGCCAATTGGATATAGATCGTTTAGATTATTTGAAGCGAGACAGTTTTTATACGGGTGTAGCGGAAGGAAACATCAATGCTGAACGGCTTATTACCATGCTAAATGTAAAGGACAGTAATTTAGTAGTAGAAGAAAAAGGCATTTATTCTGTCGAAAAATTTTTGGTAGCTAGAAGATTGATGTATTGGCAAGTATACTTACATAAAACAGGTTTGGTGGCTGAACAATTATTGATTAAAATGTTGAAAAGAGCCAAGTTTTTAATGCAGAATGAAGTACATTTAGAAGCCAGTAAAAACCTTACTTTTTTTATGAAACAGCAAGTAAAGAAGGAAAACCTATCCGATGAAATTATGGATCGCTTTTCTACTCTTGACGACTATGATATTCTTTCAGCCATTAAATCTTGGGTAGATTGCGGAGACGAAATTCTAGAGCGACTTTGCAAAATGATATTACACAGAAATCTTTTGAAGGTTAAATTAAAGAGCAAACCTGTTTCTGAAGAAAAATTTAAAAATTATTTTAATGCAGAAAAAGAAAAGCATCAATATACAGATGAAGAAGCCAGCTATTTTGTGTTTTCTGGAAGCACTTCAAATTTGGCATACCAAACCAGGACTACTCCCATAAATATTTTATTTAAAAACGGAAAAATCAAAGATGTTTCAAAAGCATCAGACCAACTCAATTTAAAAGCACTTGCCAAGCCCGTAGTAAAATATTATATGTGCCATCCAAAAACCAATAATTGACTTTTTTTTCTATTTTTGTAAAAATGAAATTCAAAGCAACTCAAATAGCCGAAATTTTAAATGGAGACATTCTGGGAAATCCTGATGTTGAAGTGGATAAATTATCCAAAATTGAAGAAGCAGAATCGGGGTCTCTTACCTTTTTGGCTAATCTGAAATACACTCCCTTCATTTACAAAACCAAAGCAAGCATTTGTATCGTGTCTCATGATTTTGAGCCGCTACAAAAAATTGAGACTACTTTAATTAAAGTTGAAGAACCTTACGAAGCCTTTTCAAAATTATTAGAATACTACAACCAAGTCAAGTTAAGAAAATCTGGAATTGAACAACCTTCTTATATAGATGAGTCTGTACAGTATGGAGAAGACATATATGTTGGTGCTTTTGCCTACATTGGTAACAATGTAAAAATAGGTGATCGCGTAAAAATATACCCAAATGCTTATATTGGTGACAATGTTACTTTAGGAGATGATGTTATTATTTTTGCAGGAAGCAAGATTTATTCAGAAAGCATTTTAGGGAACAATGTGGTGATTCACGGTGGAGCTATAATTGGAGCAGACGGGTTTGGTTTTGCACCTAGTGAAAATGGTACTTATAAAAAAGTTCCTCAAATAGGAAATGTAATTATAGAAAATAATGTAGATGTTGGAGCAGGTACTACGGTAGATCGTGCAACTTTAGGTTCAACCATCATCAGAGAAGGAGTAAAGCTAGACAACCAAATACAAATTGCGCACAATGTAGAAATTGGCAAACATACCGTAATTGCTGCTCAAACAGGAATTGCTGGCTCAACCAAAATAGGAGAACATTGCGTAATTGGCGGACAAGTAGGTATAGTAGGACATATCCAAATTGGTAATCGAGTTAAAATCCAAGCCCAATCCGGCATAGGTAGAAACATAAAAGATGACGAAGTTTTACAAGGTTCTCCTGCAATAGGCTATTCAGATTACAATAAATCTTATGTTCATTTTAAAAACTTACCAGAGCTTGTAAAAAAAATAAACGACTTAGAAAATAACTTTCAACACAATGAGTGACCAATCAAACATGCAAACCACCATTAGTAAATCAGTTTCGCTTCAAGGTGTAGGGCTTCACACAGGCCAACAAGTCACGTTGACTTTTAAACCTGCTGAAGCCAATAGTGGCTATGCTTTTGTAAGAACAGACTTAGAAGGCTGCCCAATAATCCCAGCTGATGCCAATTTAGTTACTAGCACAGCACGTGGAACTTCTTTAGAAAAAAATGGAGTTTCAATTCATACCTCGGAGCATGTTTTAGCTGCGTGTGTAGGATTGGATATAGATAATGTGACCATTGAACTCAATGCCTCAGAACCTCCTATTATGGATGGTTCTTCTAAGTTTTTTGTAGAAGCTTTGGAAAATGCTGGCATCACAAAACTAGACGTAGAACGAGAAGAATACATTGTAAAAGATGTAATCTCGTTTGCAGATGAAGAATCTGGTTCAGAAATAATTGTAATGCCTTCCGAAACCTACCAAGTAACCACAATGGTAGACTTTGGTACAAAGGTTTTGGGAACCCAAAATGCATCCATTACCTCTATCCATCAGTTTAAAAAGGAAATTTCAGATGCAAGAACCTTTAGCTTTTTGCACGAATTGGAAGCTTTGCTCGAGCACGGCTTAATAAAAGGTGGCGATTTGAACAATGCCATTGTTTATGTAGATAAAGAATTGTCTGAAACCAATATGGAACGCTTAAAGAAAGCTTTCAACAAAGACAATATTTCAGTAAAATCCAATGGAATTTTAGATAATTTAGACTTGCATTACCCCAATGAAGCGGCAAGGCATAAATTATTAGATGTAATTGGTGATTTAGCTTTAATCGGTACGCGAATTCGTGGAAAGGTAATTGCTAACAAGCCAGGACATGCTATCAACACTCAGTTCGCAAAGAAAATGGCAAAAATCATTAAATTAGAAAAGAGAAATAAAGTTCCGCAAATTGATTTGAATGCTGAGCCATTATATGATGTAAGCCAAATTATGGAAAGGTTGCCACACCGTAGTCCTTTTTTATTGGTAGATAAGATTTTTGAATTGTCAGACAAGCACGTAATTGGCATGAAGAACGTGACCATGAATGAGCCTTTTTTTGTGGGTCACTTTCCAGGAAAGCCTGTAATGCCAGGAGTACTTCAAATTGAAGCAATGGCACAAACGGGCGGAATTTTAGCTTTAAGTACTGTACCCGACCCAGAAAACTATTTGACCTTCTTTATGAAGATAGACAATGTAAAGTTTAAACGTCAAGTAGTACCAGGTGATACGCTTATTTTTAAATTAGAACTCATTTCTCCAATTAGGAGAGGTATATGCCAAATGCAAGGATATGCATACGCAAATGGTAAGTTGGCTTGTGAAGCTGAACTCATGGCACAAATTGTTAAACAAAAACAAGAAAATTAATGAATCAACCATTAGCATATGTCCATCCAGGCGCTAAAATTGCAAAAAATGTGGTTATCGAACCTTTTACTACCATTCATAATGATGTAATAATAGGTGAAGGTACTTGGATAGGATCAAACGTAACTATCATGGAAGGTGCTCGGATTGGAAAAAATGTAAGTATATTTCCAGGAGCAGTAATTTCAGCAATTCCACAAGACAAGAAATTTGAAGATGAAGATACCATTACTGAAATTGGAAACAATACCACTATCAGAGAATGTGTCACCATCAACAGAGGAACTTCAGACCGAATGAAAACTAAAATTGGCGATAATTGTTGGATCATGGCATACAGCCATATTGCCCACGATTGTATTGTAGGTAACAATTGCGTATTTTCAAACAACTCCACATTAGCTGGACATATAACTGTTGGAGATTATGTTGTTTTAGCAGGCATGGCAGCAGTTCAACAATTTTGTAGCATTGGGAATCATGCTTTTATCACAGGCGGTTCTTTGGTAAGAAAAGACGTTCCTCCTTTTGTAAAGGCTGGACGTGAACCTTTATCTTATGTGGGAATCAACTCAGTTGGTTTACGCAGAAGAGGTTTCGAAACAGAGAAAATTAGAGAGATTCAGAATATATATCGAATTCTGTATCAGAAAAACTACAACAACTCACAAGCGGTCTCTATCATTGAAGCTGAAATGGAAGCAACTCCAGAACGGGACGAAATACTACAATTTATAAAAGATTCTCAACGCGGAATCATGAAAGGATATTTTACAAATTAAACTTAATTATGGCAACAACAAGCGATATTAGAAATGGTTTATGCATACGCTATAACCACGATATTTTCAAAGTAACTGAATTCTTACATGTTAAACCGGGAAAAGGTCCTGCCTTTGTAAGAACAAAATTAAAAAGTGTAACCACAGGAAAAGTAATAGACAATACTTTTTCATCAGGCCATAAAATTGAAGAAGTGCGTGTTGAAACACACAAGTTTCAGTTTTTGTACCAAGATGGTGAATTTTACCACTTCATGAATACAGAGGACTATACACAAATTCGTTTGTTAGAAGCGGCATTAGATTCTCCTTTGCTCATGAAAGAAGGAGAGGTAGTTACTGTATTGATCAATACCGAAGACAACAGCCCACTTTCTGTAGATATGCCAGCCAGTGTAGTCTTAGAAGTTACCCAAGCAGATCCTGGTGTAAAGGGAAACACCGCAACCAATGCAACCAAACCTGCCACGGTTGAAACTGGTGCAGAAGTAAATGTCCCATTATTTATTAATGTGGGCGATAAAATTAAAATCGAAACTGAAAAAGGTACTTACAAGGAACGTGTAAAAGAATAAATGAAATTCCCAAGAACATATACTTTACAGCAAATAGCAGAGTTAATCCAAGTTGATTTTGTAGGTGCAGCAGATTTTCCAGTTTTTGGATTGAATGAAATTCATGTAGTAGAGGAAGGCGATATTGTTTTTGTAGACCATCCTAAATACTATGATAAAGCACTTCAATCCAAGGCAACCGTTGTACTTATCAACAAAAAAGTGGAATGCCCTGAGGGTAAAGCTTTACTTATTTCTGAAAATCCGTTTTCAGATTTCAATAGGATTTCAACTCATTTCAATACTTTTCAACCTGCAACACAAGCCATTTCTCCTTCAGCTCAAATAGGGGAAGGAACACACATTCAACCCAATGTTTTTATTGGAAATCAGGTGAAGATTGGTGCCAATTGTTTAATTCACAGTAATGTTTCAGTTTATGATGGAGTTACTATTGGTGATAATGTAATCCTGCATTCTGGAACTGTTTTAGGAGCAAATGCCTTTTATTACAAAAAAAGAGCTACTCATTTTGAACGTTTAGAATCCTGTGGAAGCATAGTAATAGAAGATGATGTAGAAATAGGCGCTTTATGCTCCATAGATAAAGGCGTAACAGGAATTACACGCATCAAAAAAGGTGCTAAAATTGATAATCAAGTACAAATAGGTCATGATACCGTAATTGGTGAACGCTGTTTAATAGCCTCACAAGTAGGAATTGCGGGCTGTACTGTTTTAGAAGATGAGGTAACTTTATGGGGTCAAGTTGGCGTCACCAGTGGAGTAACCTTAAGAAAGGGCTCTACTTTGCTAGCTCAAAGCGGCATTAATAAAAATACAGAACCAAACGAAACCTATTTTGGTTCACCAGCAGGAAAAATGAGAATTAAATTTAAAGAAGTAGCAGCCATCACTCAATTGCCAACACTTATTCAAAAATTAAAAAACAATGCCAAGTAATAAAGATTTAGTAAAAGGATTCTTTAATTCTGAGTTTTATAAGGACGAAGCTGAATTTAAGCGCTTTATTCATCCAGAAGTAGAAGTAAAATGGAACGGAAGCACTGGTTTTTTAAATTTAGATTATACCACTTTTAAAGAATTGGTATTAGAAATGGGAAAATCTTTTGTCAGTATGGAAGCAGAAGTTTCTCATATTTTAGAAGAAAAAAATCAAGTAGCTATTCGGTTTTCTTATCATGTAGAAATGGTAGAAGAAGAAGAAATGATTCCCTTGGCAGATTTTATTTGTATCTGGGAAATCAAGGACAATTTATTGTACAAAGGCTTTTTTGTAAGTCAACCATCAGATACCAACATAGATAGTCTTTATTCTTTTTTTCCGAATTAAGAATATAGCAAAATATACAGTTAAAAGCTTTCAATAGTATACATAAAAAATTACTTTTGTTCAACAAAAAATAAATAACAAATGAGCGTTTTAGTCAATAAGAATTCAAAAATAATTGTACAAGGATTTACTGGTAGTGAAGGAACATTTCACGCCCAACAAATGATTGAATATGGCACCAATGTGGTAGGTGGTGTTACTCCCGGAAAAGGAGGAACTACCCACTTAGACAAACCCGTTTTTAATACTGTAGCTGAAGCTGTAAAAGAAGTTGAAGCTGATACAACTATTATTTTTGTACCACCCGCTTTTGCCGCCGATGCCATTATGGAAGCAGCAGATGCTGGAATTAAAGTAATCATTACTATTACAGAAGGAATTCCAGTGAAGGATATGATTAAAGCTTCAAATTACATAAAAAATAGAGATTGTAGATTAATTGGACCTAACTGTCCAGGAGTAATTACTCCAGGCGAAGCAAAAGTAGGTATTATGCCTGGTTTTGTTTTCAAAAAAGGAAAAGTAGGTATTGTATCTAAATCAGGAACCTTAACTTATGAAGCGGCCGATCAAGTGGTAAAACAAGGTCTAGGAATTACTACTGCCATTGGTATTGGCGGTGACCCTATTATTGGGACCACAACCAAAGAAGCTGTAGAACTTTTGGTAAATGACCCAGAAACAGAATGTGTTGTCATGATTGGTGAAATTGGCGGACAATTGGAAGCAGATGCAGCCAATTGGTATAAACAAAGTGGAAGCAAAAAACCAGTAGTTGGTTTTATAGCAGGCGAAACTGCTCCAGCTGGAAGAACAATGGGACACGCAGGTGCAATTGTTGGAGGAAGCGAAGATACTGCTCAAGCTAAAAAAGCAATTATGCGAGAATGTGGTATTCACGTTGTAGATTCTCCAGCTGAAATAGGAAAAAAAGTAGCCGAAGTTTTAGGCTAAAACATAATATAAAAGAAAACCCTTTCCTTCTTTTTTAGCAAAGTAGTAAAGGGTTTTTTATAGTTGAAATAAATCTCGGAACCTATGAAATTATTAGCTAACAAAAATGTAATTGTAACGGGCGCAAGTCGCGGAATTGGAAGAGGTATTGCTCAAGTATTTGCTCATCATGGAGCTAATGTTGCATTTACCTATCATTCATCCGTTCAGCCTGCTCAAGATTTAGAGAATGAGCTTACCAAAATGGGAGTGAAAGCAAAAGCGTATAAATCTGATGCATCAGACTTCAACCAAGCTCAAGATTTTGTAACAGAAGTGCTAAAAGATTTTGGAACAATAGATGCTGTTATCAATAATGCAGGAATTACTAAAGATAATTTGATGATGCGTATGTCTGAGGATGATTTTAACGAAGTAATTCGAGTAAATCTGAATTCAGTTTTCAATCTAACCAAGGCTATTTTACGTCCCATGCTCAAACAACGTCATGGAAGTATCATCAATATCAGTTCTGTAGTGGGCTTGAAAGGGAATGCTGGACAAGCTAATTATGCTGCTTCTAAAGCTGGCGTTATAGGTTTTTCTAAATCTACAGCTTTGGAGTTGGGCTCGAGAAACATCCGTTGTAATGTAGTTACTCCTGGATTTATAGAAACGGAAATGACTGCTAAATTAGACGAAAAAACAGTTGATGGCTGGAGACAATCCATTCCATTGAAACGCGGAGGTCAACCAGAAGATGTTGCCAATGCTTGTGTCTTCCTTGCCAGCGATTTAAGTACCTACATCACAGGTCAAACGCTTAACGTAGATGGCGGAATGCTAACCTAATAGAATTCAATTTTATGACAAACCAAAGCATATTGTTGCTGCTGTTAATAGTTTGCCTTTCCTTGGGTTTGTCATATTTTCAATATTTACATCCTTCTAAAAAGAGAAACCAAAGCAATCTGTTGTTTTTTGTGCTTCGGTTTTTTACCTACCTGTGCATAGGGATTTTGCTTTTGAATCCTAAAATAGAAAATTCTACCACCGAAATAGTTAAGCGGAATTTAATCCTTATGGTTGATAATTCTTCTTCAATAGTCCAAATTGGTGATACATCAGATGTTGAAAATTTTGTAAATGGAATTTCAACTGATAATGGGATCCAAAATAAATTCAATATTGAAAAATATAAATTTGGTGAAAATTTTAGCCCATTAGATACACTTGATTTTACTGATTCCCAAACCAAAATCACGGAGGCGCTTGAAGCTGTATATCAAATATACAATACAGAACAAGATGCGGTGGTCTTAATTACAGATGGAAACCAAAGTATGGGACTTGATTTTAAATTGTACTCCAAACAAAAAAATCTAGGCATTTATCCTGTGGTAGTTGGAGATACTGTTCCAGCTTTCGATGCCAAGATAGATTTGGTAAATGCTAATAATTATTCGTTTTTGAACAATCAATTTCCTGTTGAAGTTTTTGTCAGTTATAACGGAAATTCTTCTGAAAATACAATTGTCAAGCTAATTCACAACAACCGAAACATTGCTACTAAGAATATCACTTTTGATACCAATACGGCTAGTCAACAAATTCAGTTTCAAGTTGAAGCCAATGCAATTGGTTTGCAATTGTACGATGTGGTGGTAGAACCTTTATCGGCTGAAAAGTATACTGAAAACAACAGCTATCAATTTGGAGTAGAAGTCATCGATGAGCGTGCCAAGATTCTATTGGCAACATCTATTTTACATCCTGATGTAGGCATGTGGAAACGCAGCATAGAAAGCAACAAACAACGCCAAGTTGAAATTAAACTAATCGGTAGGGATGAGGTTGAATTGGATGATTACCAAATGGCTATTTTCTACCAGCCACAATCCAATTTCAAATCCTTGATAAATCAAAGTACAGAAAAAGGAATTGGAATGTTTACCATAGCTGGAACCAAGACAGATTACCAATTGCTCAATGACACTCAGGAATATTTTCTGAAGGAAGTTACAAACTCAACAGAAGAATATTACGCTGATTTTAATTCGAATTTCAGCAGTTTTCAATTTGAAGATATCGGTTTTTCAGAATTTCCTCCGCTTGAAGCGGTTTTTGGAGATGTCACTTTTAAAGACGAATACAACACCTTGCTTTTTCAAACTGTTCAAGGCATAGAAACCCAAAGTCCTTTGCTGTTTACTTATGCGAATGAAACTTCTAAAAATGCTGTTTTAATGGGTGAAAATTCTTGGCGTTGGAGAAGTCAATTTTATGCAGACAATGGAAGTTTTGAAGACTTTGATGCTTTTGTATCGAGTTTGATTCAATATTTAGGTTCTAGTGATTACAAACAACGCTTGTTAGTAAAAGCGGATAATTTTTACAACGAAGGAGAATTCAGTCAACTCAGCGCTAAATTTTATGATGCCAATTATAATTTGCTTCCCGATGCAGCTGTACGCATTCAAATTACCGATGAGGCTTCAAAAGAAACGCAAGCTTTCCCGATGCTATTTGTAAATAATAAATATGTATTTAATACGGCAAGCCTTTCGGCAGGAAATTATACCTACAAAATAACTGAAAAGGAAACAAAAACTTCAAAAGAAGGACAGTTTAAAGTAGTAGCTTATAATATTGAAAATCAGTTTATCAATCCCAATATTAATGCATTGAAAGAAATTGGTGTAAATAACAATGTTTTCTCTATATTTGCATTAGAAGATTTAAAAAAAGAGCTTTTACAGACGAACAAATTGCAACCAATTCAGAAAAAAGTAAAAAAGAATCAATCTTTAATCGACTGGCCATTTTTGTTAGCTTTTTTAGCCTTAACTTTGTTTATTGAATGGTTTATTAGAAAATACAAAGGACTAATTTAAAAAAAATATACTTATGGATAAATTACCAAAGATTGCATTGCCTTTTATTATTTTGGCAATTATTGTTATTATCGTTATTTCTAAATCTGCTGTAAACATTAGCTCAGGACAAGCAGGCGTTTTATTTGAACGTTTTGGCGGCGGTGTTGTCACAGATGAGCCAGCAATGGGAGAAGGATTTCACATTGTTGCTCCTTGGAATGATGTATTTGTTTATGAAGTTCGCCAGCAATCATTAGAAGAAAGCATGAAAGTATTGTCTTCAAACGGACTGGATATTCGTTTGGATGCTACCGTTTGGTTTCAGCCACAAGTTGGAACTTTAGGACTATTGCACCAAGAAATTGGTGACAAATATGTACAACGTGTACTTCAACCTGCTATTCGTTCTGCTGCTCGTTCTGTTGTAGGACGTTATACTCCGGAGCAACTGTATGCAAGTAAGCGTGAGGCTATTCAAAATGAAATATTTGAAGAAACAAAAGCGGAGCTTAAAGATCAGTATGTTCAAGTAGAGCGAATTTTAGTTCGTGATGTTTCCTTACCGTCTACCATTAAAGATGCTATTGAACGTAAATTGAGACAAGAGCAAGAAGCCCTAGAGTACGAATTTAGGTTAACAAAAGCGGTACAAGAAGCGGAACGTCAACGTATTGATGCAGAAGGTAAAGCAACGGCTAATAAAATTTTAAACGCTTCCTTAACTTCTAATATTTTGAAAGAAAAAGGAATTCAAGCTACGGTAGAATTGTCTAAATCAAGCAATTCTAAAATAATTGTAATTGGTTCTGGAGAAGATGGAATGCCGATTATTTTAGGTAACAATTAAAATATCAACTCAATATGAAAAGCTCGCTTTTAGCGGGCTTTTTTTATGCCTTAATCTTGGTACATCATTTCCCTAATTTTGATTTAAAATAACTACATTTGAAATATAATTTGTCAGTTTAAAAATGAGTAAAAGAACTTTATTAAACGAACAAGAAATTCAAGTTATACTTCAACGTTTAACTTGTCAACTAATTGAAAATCATACCGATTTTAAGAACACTGTCCTTATTGGCATACAGCCAAGAGGTGTTTTTTTAGCCAACAGAATTCAATCTATATTGCAAGAAGAACTGAAAGAAAATGCTCCTGCCTTTGGAAAATTGGACATTACTTTTTACCGAGATGACTTTAGAAGAGGCGATAAAATTCTAGAAGCCAACCAAACTGAAATTAATTTTATTGTAGAAAACAAACACGTTATTTTTGTAGATGATGTATTGTATACCGGGAGAAGTATACGTTCTGCATTAACTGCAATTCAATCTTTTGGGCGTCCCAAAACAGTAGAATTACTTACTTTAATAGACCGGAGATTTAGCAGGCATCTGCCCATTCAACCGGATTACAATGGCAAACAGGTAGATGCCATTAACAATGAAAGAGTAGTAGTAAAATGGAAAGAAAACGATGGCGAAGATGTCGTTGAAATAATACGTATAAACAATGAGTGATTTAAGTGTAAACCACCTTTTGGGAATTAAGTATTTGAGCGAAGCGGATTTACAGCTCATCTTCAAAACTGCAGACCATTTTAAAGAAGTAATTAACCGTCCTATTAAAAAAGTTCCTTCTTTACGAGACATTACCATAGCCAATCTTTTTTTTGAAAACAGTACCCGAACCAAATTGTCTTTTGAATTAGCAGAAAAAAGATTAAGCGCAGATGTCATCAATTTTTCAGCAGCTTCTTCATCTGTAACAAAAGGAGAAACCTTAGAAGATACCGTCAACAATATATTGGCCATGAAAGTTGACATGGTAGTTATGCGTCATCCTAATCCGGGAGCTGGTGTCTTTCTATCTAAACACATTGATGCTGCCATTATAAATGCAGGAGACGGAGCACATGAGCATCCAACTCAAGCCTTATTAGATGCTTACTCCATACGAGAGAAATTTGGAGATGTAAGCGGAAAAAAGGTTGTTATTGTTGGCGATATTTTGCACAGCCGTGTTGCTTTGAGTAATATTTTTGCACTTCAAAAACTTGGAGCAGAAGTAAAGGTGTGTGGACCACTAACTTTGATGCCCAAACACATAGAAAGTTTAGGAGTACAAGTTGAAACCAATTTAGTTAAAGCATTGAATTGGTGCGATGTAGCCAACATGTTACGCATACAGAACGAGCGAATGGAAATCACTTATTTTCCTTCCACAAGAGAATATGTGCAGCAATTTGGAGTAACTACAGATGTACTTTCAAAACTGAATAAGCCTATCACCATTATGCACCCCGGACCAATAAATAGAGGGGTAGAGGTAAGTAGTGAAGTGGCAGATTCAGCTCATTCTATAATTTTAAATCAAGTAGAGAACGGAGTAGCGATTAGAATGGCAGTGATTTATTTATTGGCTTCAAAAATTAAACAATATGATAAGTAAGCAATACGAAAACTTCATTTATTTAGAAGATGAAAAAGATGATGCAATTGATTTTGCCTCTTTTATAGGAAGCATTCACCATCAATTTGAAAAAGATAATCTGGTTATAAGTCTTCAGAAATACAAATTATTAAGTTTAAAGGAACTGTTGAGTTACCTAGATATTTCAAATCATCATCGATCTAATAAGAAGTCTTTTATTTTAATTAGTGATACTATAAATATAGATGATGTTCCAGATGAATTGAATGTTGTACCCACCATGCAAGAAGCCCAAGACATGATACAAATGGAAGAAATAGAACGAGACCTTGGCTTTTAATGCAGAACCCAAAGCTTAGTATATTAGGCTGTTTTTCAGCAAGTCCCAAAGCCAATGCGCATCCAACGGCGCAGTTATTGGAAATGAAAGGCCATTTGTTTTTAATAGACTGTGGAGAAGGCACACAAATAAGAATACGAAAACACAAGGCTAAGTTTTCAAGAATAAATCATATTTTTATTTCACATTTACATGGTGACCATTTTTTTGGTCTGATAGGCTTAATTTCCACTTTTGGATTAATGAATAGAAGCCAAGATTTGCATGTGTACGGCCCCAAAGGAATACAAGAAATTATTCAGCTTCAATTGAAGTTAAGTAAATCTTATACAAGCTATCAACTCCATTTTCATGAATTGGAAAGTACTTCACCAGAAGTTATTTTTGAAGATGATAAAATTTCAGTAGAAACCATTCCCTTAACTCATCGGGTGTATACCAATGGATTTTTATTTAAAGAAAAAAAGGGACAACGAAAACTTGATTTTGAAGCAGCTAAAAAACATCGGGTTAGTCATCAGTATTTCAATTTGGCAAAACAAGGAAATGATGTAGTCAATTTAGATGGGAATTCAGTTGAAAATAGTGAAATTACGAATGAGCCAGATCCTGTAAAAAGTTACGCTTTTTGTTCTGATACGCTATTTCAACCAGATATAGTTGAACAAATAAAAGGAGTGAATTTACTCTATCACGAATCTACTTTTTTGGAAGAGCATGAAGATTTGTGTTACAAAACTAAGCATTCCACCGCAAAACAAGCGGGAATTATTGCTCAAAAAGCCAACGTAAAGCATTTGGTTTTAGGTCATTTTTCAGTTCGGTATAAAAACCTAGAACGCTTTAAGATTGAAGCTGAAGAAGTATTCAGCAATGTAAGTTTAGCAGAAACAGGCAAAGATTTTGAGATTGAGTGATTTTTATACTTTTGTATCATATGGAAGTTTGAAATGGAAAGTGCGAAGTAAGAAGGATGAAGTTAGAAGTGTGAAGTTTGAAGTTAGAAGTTAGAAGTTAGAAGTGTGAAGGTAGAAGTTTGAAGTGTGAAGTTTGAAGTGTGAAGTTTGAAGTGTGAAGTTTGAAGTGTGAAGTGTGAAGTTTGAAGTGTGAAGTTTGAAGTTTGAAGTGTGAAGTTTGAAGTGTGAAGTTTGAAAAGTTTAAAGTGTGAAAAGTTTAAAAGTGAACGATAAGAGTTGAGAATTAATTCAAAAGAAAATAAAACTACCTTCAACTTACTATTCTCTACTCAGCGCTGTGCGAAGTTTGCAACTTCGCATACTCACCATATAAGCGATAACATCAATAAGAAACTAAAAAGAAGATTATAGAGAAGTGAATAGACAAATCAGCACACTAAAGCCTTTCATATAACACTTTAGTTAAATTATAGTATTTAGTATGTTATGTAATTTGGAATATAGTCCTAGACCATTTAGGAACCACCCTCTAAGAGCTACCGTCCAGCAACTTACAACAACTATCAAGCAGGCTTTAAAAAATTAATCTCATTTTTAATTGAATACTCTATTAAATTGATAGAGATACTTTATATTTGCTGGTTTTAAAACTTAAAAATGGCTACCACAGCAATCATTACGCTTGTTATCATAGGAATTGCAGTGTTTTTATTTGCAACAGATATCCTTCCTATAGACCTTGTTGCTATTCTTATTATGCTATCCTTGATTTTAACGGGAAGCATAACAGCAGAAGAAGGAGTTGCGGGTTTTAGTAACAAAGCTACTATTACGGTTATTTTTATGTTCATTTTAAGTGAAGCACTGTTAAAAACAGGCGCTTTGCAAGTTTTAGCTCAACGTTTATCCAAGTTGTTTAAAAAGGATTTTAACTTAGGCTTGCTGCTCATGATGTTGCTCATTGCCTTTATTTCAGCTTTTATCAATAATACTCCAGTAGTAGCAGTATTTATTCCTGTGGTAATTCAAATTGCGCATCGAGCAGATTTAAGCCCTTCCAAAATGCTTATCCCTTTATCTTTTGCATCCATTTTTGGTGGTATGTGTACTTTAATAGGTACTTCTACCAATATTTTGGTAAGTGGTATTGCAGAAAAAGAAGGAGAAGCTGCAATAGATTTATTTGCCATGTCTAAAATGGGAATTATTTTGTTGGTGATTGGCATTTTGTATATGCTTTTTATAGGCAGAAAGTTACTTCCCAATCGAGCTAATCAGAATCTGAAACAGAAATTTAATTTGCGTTCGTATGTTACTGAAATTGAATTGCTAGAAAACTCAACATCTGTAAATGAGGCGATAATGAATTCTGAATTGGTCAAGGATTTAGAGTTAGATGTAATGGAAGTCCGTAGAAACACAAATCAATACGTTCAGCCCGCTGGAGATTTTGTTTTAAAATCTGGAGATATATTAAAAGTACGCTGTAATGTAGATAAGATAAAAGCCTTAAAAGACCGGTCTAAAATTTTAGTTTCAACACCAATTAAAATAGGAGATGACGATCTTAAAGGCACTAAATCTACTTTGATAGAAATGGTAATTTCAGCAGAATCTGAATTGCACAATAAAACCTTACGAGAATTGGACTTTAGGAGAAGGTTTAGAGCCATTCCTTTAGCCATTCAACATCGGGAATCCATTTCTAATGAAGGAATTTATGATGTAAAATTACGTTCTGGAGACGTTATTCTAGCCGAAGTAAAAAATCACTACATCAAAGAATTAAAACGCTTAGAAAGTGAACAAAAAGCACCATTCGTACTCTTAAGTGAGGATGTAATTACCGATTTTGATAAGCCCAAGTTCATAAAAGTTCTAGCCTTAACCTTATTGATGATAGGTTTAGCAGCTTTCAATATATTAGACATCATGGTCGGGGTTATTTCTTGTGTGGTTGCATTGGTTTTACTCAAAATTCTAGACATGAAAGAAATGTATCGGGCAGTAAATTGGAAAATAATTTTCCTTTTGGCAGGTACACTTAGCTTAGGTACTGCTATGGTAAATACAGGCTTAGACTTATATATAGCAGATTTTATTACTCAAAAATTAGGAAGTTGGGGACCAGTTGCCGTGATTTCAGGATTGTACTTAACTACTTCTTTGTTAACCGAAATTATGTCTAACAACGCTTCAGCAGCATTAATGGCTCCTATTGCTATTGCAACTGCTCACGGACTTGAAATGGAGACACTTCCATTTTTAATTACCATTATGTTTGCCGCATCTGCAACGTTTATGACTCCAGTAGGTTACCAAACCAACGCAATGGTTTATAGTGCAGGAAAATATACGTTTATGGATTTCTTTAAAGTAGGAGTAGGCTTGAACTTGCTTTTTTGGTTAGCTGCAACTGTGTTAATTCCTTTGTTGTATTTTTAGTATAGCATAATTAATTGCAAGTAAACTAGTTTCATACCATTTCACGCAATGTTCTCAATAGTTGTTTTTATGCCTTTTTGTTAGTAGGGATAACTTTATGTTGAAATTTCTATCTATTGCCTGCAAGTAATAAAGATGTACAGTCAAGTAATGTTGAAACCTTAGTAATGACATAGAAAGGAAAGTGCAACAAAGCAGAAATCGAAAAGCAAAGTAAGCCATTGTTTGAAAAAAACACCAAACAAACATAGTGCAGTAGAATCAAACATCAATGAGCTAGAGCTTTAGATAGATGTCTATAAACTCTAATTAAAACCAAAAACAAAATGATGTCACTACAGCATAAAATTGTTGAAACTTCAGTTAAAAAAACCAATAACTTTTGGATTAATAATTTAATCTAAATGCTTTTTACTATAATGAAGATCAGTTTTTTAAAAAAACACTAGTACTTGTTTTTAGTTTTACTAAATTTTAAAGTACAATTAGATTCTTTCAGGAAGTTGATACACGTTCATTAGCTGGTTGAATGTTTTTTATCAAGATGTAGTCCCAACTGGAGAAATCAAAAAAAAACCTATTATAAACTATATTAATCTGAAATCTACAACATCAAAAAACGCTTAACTAAAAGACATTGAATAGTATTTAATGATTTTCATCAGTTTCCTACCTGAGATAAGTTAGGTGAGTGTTGTATTTCATAATCAAATATTCCCTAAATTTTTATATCTAATTCACATCAATCAAGTATAAGCTCGTTTTCTCAAATAACTGAATAAGAATGAAATGATTCCGAAAATAAACAAGCCTCCAACTAGCAAAATAGTTTTCCATGCATTTTGACTAGCTTCAATTTTTTCTTGGCTTAAAATTGGAAGTTGAATCGATTTAGACCTCAGTTTCACCAAATCTTCATCGCCTAACAAATAATTAGCCGTATTGAGCAAAAAATCTTTATTGCCATAGGTATTTCCAGTATACCGATCGAAACCTAATTCCATCACCTGTCCTTTAACTAGTTCATTTTTAATTACATCTCCATCAGAAATAACTACTTGCTGTGTAAACTTGCTCTTGTCGATGTGTTTATCATTTTGAAATGGCAAAAGCCGATTAAAATACAAAGAAGTAAATTCACCTTCCAACAAAGCAGCTAAAATTTGTGGACCCGAGCGATAACTTTCAGGATTAACTTCTTCTTGAATTTGATCGAGTTTAATTTCGCGAGGAGTACCTTCTAATCTAGTTAAATCTGAAGATTTTAGTAAAGGAGTCTGTTGAATTTCTTTTCGTTCTAAAAATTCAATAGGATTAGCAAAATTAAAATGTACTGCATTTAGGTTTCCAACGATAGGATGCTTGCTTGCTTCATCTGCTAAAGGCTCGTAAAACCAAGGAAATGGATTAAATTGAGTTTGGTTTCCTTGTCCTTGTGCAAGTACAATTGGTGCAGAATACAAATCGTTTACCAAAGAAGCATTGATGCGAATTCCGTAGGTGAAAAACAAATCGTATCTGTCCAATTGTTTGGGAAATGCCATCGTAGACCCTGACTTTATAAGACTGTCTTTTTCTGCCATGACCTGCTCGGTCAACCAAATGGCTTTGCCACCATTCATTATAAATTGATCTAAGCAATATTTTTCTGCATCGGTGAATTGCTCGGTGGGTTTTGCATCAATGATTAAATCGAATTTCTGCAATTCGGTTAAAGTTTCATTTGGATGGTCTGATAGGGTTTCTAAAGTAAATGGTGCAATGCGGTAATATTTGCCTAACTCCTTAATATAATCAGCTATATACGCATCTTCCAATTGACCTTTTCCTCGCAAAACCGCTACTTTCTTTTCTTTTTGTCGGGTTAATTTTACTAACGCATTGGTGATTTGGTATTCCAAATTTTGAATGGAACGACTCACTAATTCCTCATTACTGGCACCTAATTTTTTTTGAAGTAAAGGGATTTGAATTTGCTTTCCACCCATATTAACTTCTGCCCAAGGAAAAATCCAATTTTCTATGGTTTTTCCGTTTTGTAGCATATTCAATCTTTCTGGTGTCATCCCGCGCTGATAAAAGATATTGGCAACTTCTTCTGCGGGTCTTTTCGTGTCTAAAGGATCTATGAATGTAAATTTAATCTTAGGATTGTAAGCTTGGTATTCTTCAAATAAATAACGCGTTTCCAATTGAAGCTGTTTAAAAACGGAAGGTAAATCTCCAGTTAAATATACTTCAACAGCAAGGGGTTGTTCAATTTGGTCTATTAATGAAATACTGGTTTCAGATAAGCTATAACGTTGATCTTGAGTAAAATCAAATCGATAAAAAAATTGACTTGCCAGTAAATTCAGTAGCAAAAAAGCTGCTATACAATAGCCTAAAAAATTAGATGGCTTTCTCATTGCTCCTGTGTTTTTTGCAGGCGATGAATACAAAAGGCAATAAATAAACATGTAAAACTCAAAAAGTAGATGATGTTACGCGTGTCAATTACTCCACGGCTTAAGCTGTTATAGTGATAGCTTAAACTCAAATATTCTAGCGCATAAATAGAGGAACCAAACAAAGCAATGTTGCTGATGCCTTCAAGAGCAAAAAATGCAGCTAAGCAGAAGACCGTACCTAAACTAAAAGACAGAATCTGATTTTTAGACCAAGCAGAAGCTAATAAGGAAATGGCTATATAACAGCTGGTTAATAAGATTAACCCAAGATAAGAGCCGAAAATAGCAGGGAAATCTACGCTGGCATTTTCCTTTGCTAAAAAGTGAATACAAACTACATACAGCAAACTAGGCAGTAATGCAATTCCGCTGATGGCTAAAGCAGCCCAGAATTTCCCTAGCACCAAATTGAGCTTGGTGATGGGTTTGGTATAGAGCAATTCTAGGGTGCCTAATTTTTGTTCTTCAGAAAAGCTCTTCATACAAATAGCTGGAATCAAAAAAATAAACATCCAGGCAGAGAGTTCAAAAAAGGGAATTAAATTGGCATTACCCGAATTTAGAATAGTGTAGTCTGTATTCACAAACCACAAAAACAACACATTGACAATCCAATAAATACACAAGACTATAAAACCAGTCGTGTTGGCAAAAAAGGCGTTGATTTCTTTTTTAAATATGGCTCGCATACACTTATTTTAAGCTAACTAATTTATGAACGCTCCAAGCTTCAGGTTTTGCAGAAAAGTTTTTCTTGGTAGCAGACCAGATGTTTTTGAATAATTCTGACTTTCTATAATTTTCTAAATCGCTTTCATCATTCCAATAAGAATACGTAAAAAACACTGCTTTATTATTTAGGTCTTGGTAAAGTTCTAAAAAAGCACAACCAGCAACATTTCTTATCTTCAATTTGTGTTCTTCAAACAAAGCTTTAAAAGTGTCAATTTTAGCTGCTTCAAATTCCATTTTTACTATTCTAACTAGCATAGGTATTTTCATTTTCAAAATTAATGGTCACGTTGTTGGTCAATTTAAGTCCAAATAAGCTAGCAGCGCTTCCAACAGTAAAGGGATTGCTTTTGTATATGGCCAATTCTAAATAACCAGAAACATTAAAAAGAGCTATTTTTTTTCCTTCTTCTTCTCTTTTTTCTTTAGGCTCATCAAAATTAATGGCTTCACTATAAGAATTATACACTTTTTTAAAATGAATATTTCGTGCTACAATATCAAATTTTCTTCCTTTACCAATTTCATTGAATCGTTTTTTAGTGACGTTACTCACCACGTTACCATAATGATCTATGTAAATAATATGCCCTAAGATTTGGTTTTGATTACTGCTGATAATGGGTTCTAAATTTTTGATTTGCTGTATTTCTGGAATTAGTTTTCCAATTACTTCAAGTTTTCCTCCACGGCAGATATGTGCAGCTACTTTTACAAACACATCCAATACTGGAAAATTAGTTTCTATATTATTGTGAATATTTATTTCAACAATTTGCTCTGGTTTTATTTCTGAAGCAATTAAAGACAAAATGCCATTATTGGCACAAATAAAGAAATGTCCATCTAAAAAGATTGCCAAGTGTTTGTTTTCTGGTGAAAGTTCGGCGTCTACGCCAATTAAATGTATGCTTCCTTTTGGGAAGTTATGATATGCGTTTTTGATGATGTAAGCCGCTTCTGTAATGTGAAACGGAGAAACTTCATGAGAAATATCTACGATGGTAACTTCGGGTTGTTCGCAGTACAAAGCAGCTTTTACAGCAGCAACCGAATGATCCTTATAACCAAAATCTGAAGTGAGTGTAATAATGGGCATAAATGGATTCTAATTTTGTAAGGTTTACCGAAAAATATTTTCGTAATTTTGTTTTGCGAATTTAATTATAATGTCTAAAACCTATAGCTTTTGAACGAACTTATTATCGAACTTTCGGAAATTAGTCCTCAGGACTTTTTTGGGAAAAACAATGAAAATATTCAATTGATTAAAAAATATTTTCCAAAATTGAAAATTGTAGCTAGGGGAAACAAGGTAAAGGTCTATGGCGATGAAGATTTACTAGAAGAATTCGATAAGCGTTTTGAAATGATTTCAAATCATTTTGCAAAATACAATGCCATAGATGAAAACAGCATAGAACGCATTCTCACTAGCGATACCCCAAAAGAATTGCAGACTTCAGCAGCAGCAGATCAAATTATTTTGCATGGAATAGGAGGAAAGGTAATAAAAGCGCAAACCCACAATCAACGCAGATTAGTAGAAGCTGCCAGTAAAAACGATATGGTTTTTGCAGTAGGACCAGCCGGTACAGGAAAAACTTATACCTGTGTTGCATTAGCCGTTAAAGCGCTAAAAGAAAAGCAGGTAAAACGAATCATTTTAACACGTCCTGCTGTTGAAGCAGGTGAAAATTTAGGCTTCTTACCTGGAGACTTAAAAGAAAAATTAGATCCGTATATGCAACCCTTATATGATGCGCTTCGGGACATGATACCACATGAACGCTTAGAAACTTTTATAGAGAAAGGCGTCATACAAATTGCACCAATGGCTTTTATGCGAGGTCGAACTTTAGACAATGCCTATGTAATTTTAGATGAAGCTCAAAATACATCGCATGCACAAATGAAGATGTTTTTAACCCGTATGGGGAAGCATGCCAAATTTATTATCACCGGAGATCCAGGGCAGGTAGATTTACCAAGGCGAATTATTTCTGGTCTAAAAGAAGCACTCTTGGTTCTAAAAGATGTAAAAGGAGTAGGAGTAATATATTTAGACGAAAAAGATATCATTAGACACAGATTAGTAAAACGCATTATTGCAGCTTACAAATCCATAGAAAACCAAGCTTAAAAGAAATGAACAACACATTAACCAAAACTTCGCTTCAATTAAAGGATGTAGAATCGGTATACCACGGTAAAGTTAGAGAAGTATATCAACTTACCAACAACCAATTGGTTATGGTAGCTACAGATAGACTCAGTGCATTTGATGTGGTTTTACCACAAGGCATACCTTTTAAAGGACAACTCCTAAATCAGTTGGCTTTGCACATGCTAGAAGCAACTGCAGATATAGTACCCAATTGGTTAACAGCCAGCCCGGATCCCAATGTAAGCATAGGCGAAAAATGTACTCCTTTTAAGGTTGAAATGGTGATAAGAGGATATTTGGCAGGACATGCATACAGAGAATACAATAGTGGAAAAAGAAGTTTATGCGGAGTAAATTTACCCGAAGGTTTAAAGGAAAATGATGCATTTCCAAAACCGATTATTACGCCTACAACTAAAGCTGATATGGGAAATCACGATGAAGATATTTCCAAAGTAGCCATCCTAGAAAAGCAAATTGTATCTAAAGCAGATTACAAACAATTGGAAGCTTACACTTACGCATTATTTGCCCGTGGTACTGAAATTGCTAAAAAACACGGATTGATTTTAGTGGATACCAAATACGAATTTGGGAAAACCGCAACTGGTGAAATTGTAGTTATAGATGAAATTCACACTCCAGATTCTTCTCGTTACTTTTATCTGGAAGGCTACCAAGAAAGACAAGACAAGGGAGAAAAGCAAAAACAACTTTCCAAAGAATTTGTAAGAGAATGGCTTATTGAAAATGGTTTTCAAGGAAAAGAAGGACAAGAAACACCTAATTTACCAACGAAATTTATAGAATTGGTTACACAGCGATACATTGAGCTATATGAAAAAATCACTGGTAAAACCTTTGTAAAAGCAGATACTAAAGATATCCATGAGCGAATACAAGGAAATTTGGATGGGTATTTTAGAGGTTGATTTTATATTTTAAAGAACTATTTAGATGAGGTATAAGGATTCAATTAACACAGCACTAAAATATAGGAACAAATAATAATAAACAAGTTGGCGAATGGAGATGATAATGAATTTGATGTCAAGTAATACACTTAGTATTTGATTATTGTTTTGAAATGTTATTTTAAAAGCGAGATGCTTATGTTTTGTTTATTTGAAAAAGTGATGCATATTTGTTGATATATATTAGTTGTAAACAATTATGAGAAACATTCTTACATCAATTTTAATTCTTTGCTTCATCGGAGCAAACGCTCAACATTGGAGTGACATTAATGCGGATTTAGGAATAACTGATACTCTTTATTATCCAACTGAAATTAGAATTTATGCAGGTGGCGGAATAACGAACTATACTTCACTTTTTAGAATGTACAAAAGTGAGTCTGATAATTGGAAAGCTGAATTTTATGAGCATTGGTCAAAAGTTGATAGCACAAGCGAACTTAAAACATCAAAAAAAATATTGAATTCTAAAAGCGAAATGGAATATGTTTATCTGAACTTATTTCGGAGCTACATATTTGAACTGCCAAATAGAAGTGAAATAGATTGGAAATTATCGGAAAGAGGAGTTATAAAAAAAGAAGAAAGAAGATATAGTAGTAAGCATAAAAAAACGAGAACGGAATGGGATATTCTATCTAACAAATCAACAGCTCTTGATGGAACAAGTTATTTTTTCAGAGCAAAAAACCTTTACAAATCAAATGAATTTGAATTCGGAAATCCATTTTTTTATAAAGACAAATATCCCGAAATTGATGAACCAAAATATGTTTGTGAATTGATTGAGATTATCCGATCTGAATTTGAAGTTTGGAAAGAATAACTGTTTACAACACCGTATAAAATTAATGGCTAGTTATAGCTTATTTGGATAATTCCTGCGGAATTATCTCTGGCAAGTATTTGTTTACTAAATTAGTTGCTTAAATACGCCACTAACCTTATACATAAACGTTGGCAATCCCTTATAGACTCATAGAAAATTTAGTCGCTAGGCTAAAATTGACTTAATTTGTAATTAATGAATAGCGCTAAAAAATATAACTGATAATAAACTAGTAAATTTCATTTTCCTAAACAATAAAAAATGATAAAATCAATATTTAAGTTAAGTACAATTCAAGTGGGATTACTTTTAATTTTAATGCCCTTTGTGTTTGCATTTTTGGATGGTATGATCTCTTTAATTTCCATTCTCAGCAATTTTACGTCTGAAATTCCATTATTTGAAATTGCAATTTATAGTTTACATATATTTTTTCTTATATGGATTTGGTCTGTATGCGTAACTATTAACGCTAGAACATTAAAAATAAAAAATAAATTATTCAAAATTTGCTTTTTCATTTATCTATCTTTTAGATTTTTTGATTTTCTATTTAGCCTGAACTTCGAAATATTTAAAAAGGATTGGCCTTTAGAAAATGAAATTATATATCTAGTGGAATTTATAGCGCTTTTTTATGGGACTACAGCCTTAATATCATATATCTATATGTCAGTCTTTACTGGCAAAATAATTTCAAAAATGTCAATAAATAAGCCTAGTAGTTTTATCGATAAATTCCCAAAATTTTTTTTTATAATGGCATTTCCCGTAGGGATTACTTTATTTCAGTCGCGAATTCAAGATTTTTTAAAAGAAAACCAATTATTTGGTTTAGAGAATTCTAGTAATAGACGACGCAATGATTTTCAGCAAAAACCACAAGAAAAAGTTGAAGATAAGGTGATAGTTAAAAATGAAGTCATAGATAAAGAAGACCCAACTCGGTTCATGCCGAAATGATTAAAGCTGACAATTAAATTATCTAGAGGTGAGGGAAAAATTCAAAGGTTCGGTCGTGTTTTTTTCGCTGGGAATTTATATATTTAGAATATGGGAATTTTAAACAGAAAATTGCTTGCCTGAGTATTTGCTGAATTAAAAAGATCTGCCTTATCAACCTCGCACTACTCATAGCCCAGCAGTTGGTGGCAATACTTGACAAATTCTAACTCGAAATAATAATAATCTGAATTTTAAACTCGATAATTGATTAGATATTTAAAAACGATTTGAAATTGGAAACCGAAATGTTTTTTAACAACAATGAATTAAAAGACAAGCCAATCAAGGAAGAAAATTTTCTTAACCGAACAATTATGCTGGTTTTCAAAATATTTGACAAAAAATAATCTGATATTCAAACTAATCGACAATTAAAATTAATTTTATGACAAGAAATAGATAGACTATTATGAATTTTAATTAACGGCTGATTTATCCTCAAGACAAGCTAATCGAGAAAGAATTTGACCAAACCAAATTTGAGTTTTTATTTACAAGAAAAATTGCTAAATCAATGACAATAAAACTCTGAATGGCAATCTGGACTTCAGTAACGACAAGAAATAGAAAAAGCAATTAAGTTTTATGAGGATTTAGGATTTAAGTCAACTCACGCAGGAATGAAAATGCATTTTGAATAAATAAAGCCAGTTGCAAACTTAAGCCGTGTATAATTAATTGCTTGGTTCTATCCTACTTATGAAAATACTCGCGTATTTTCTATTCGGTTTTTATTTGCTAAATTAGGGTTTGCTGAAAAAGACTAATGTCCTTTAAATATGAGAGACAAGGCTTATGTTTGTGCTATAAAGTGCAAGGAAATATAGATAAAACCTCAATTAATCGTGCATCTTTAGCTTGATATGTCTTAATGAAAGCTGTCTTTTGAACTAAAAATGAAGATAAATATTTACTAAATATAAGAAGCATAATTTTGAAATGTAGTCCCGTTAGGGACTTAATATTGGTAAATAATGGACTTTCACCAATGTTTTACTGTGCCGTTAGGTACAGCATATCAAATGATTTTCTTAGGGGATTTGAACTTAAGATTTATGTTTTGGGAGTTTTTCAGCAAACCCTAAATTATGTGCTTAATCGCGCAACTAATCGTACACAATTCCGTTGTGGGTAATGGCAAAACAACCTGAAATCATAAAAAAATGAAAATTAAAACTTGGACACTCATGTTTATCATTCTGATTTCAGGATTCATTTTTGGACAGAATGAAATTCTTGTGTTAGAACAAGGAAAGTTTATTGATTCTCTTGAAATTAAGGATATTGACAATATAGTTGATTCTATTCAACTTGAAAAAGCGCTACAAAAAACACTAGTCGATAGCATTTCATTTCCTAGCAAATTTGACGATACGAAAGAATTTTACAAAATTTACATCTATATGATAAAGAATAAAATAGCAAGAATTTCTCTTCGTCCTCGTGCGCCATATTTAGCAAATAATTATAGCATATCAAGTTCAAGTATTGATTATTTTTTGGATAATAATAAATTGATTTTCTTAAACGAAACATTTACAGATAATAGTAAAACAGGACTATGTGGAAAAATTGAAAAGAAAAATAGCTTTTATTACTTTGAAGATAATCTAATTGAAAAAGCAACAAACACTTGCTATAATACATGTTGTGATTCGTTTATCAAAGTGGATTGGTTAATTAGTCATTTTGAGAAAGCATACAAAGTTTCAAAAGAAAGAATTAACTGAAATAAGCACGACCCACAACAAAGTATAGTTAATTGCTGTAGCTGGCTAAGACGACGATATCTGCGTACTTTTTACTATATTGTTGCTGGGGAAAATAAAGCGTGTACTTGCCCGCTACTAACCATAACACGAACACGGTAGTAAAAATGTTAAGTCTTATGCTAACAAAAAAAAGTATTGATTTAGATTTTATAATACGCTATTGATATGGAGACAAATAGTAACAAAGAAGAACTAGTAATATTTCAGGCAAAAATGGCGCTTTAGAATTAAAAAAAGATGAAACAAAAAAAATACCCTTTGGGCTAATCTAAATCAAATTTTAGAATTATTTGGTAAAGATTAATCTTTGATTTCAAGGCATATAAAAAACATTTTTAATAATGAAGAGCTAAATAAAAAATCAACTGTTGCAATTTTTGTAACAGTTCAAAAGGAGGGAAATAGAACAGTTTCTAGAAATATAGAGTTTTTTAATTTAGATATGGTTTTATCAATAGGATATCGGGTCAATTCTAAAACAGCTAAAAAATTTCGTTAATGGGCAACCAAAACATTAAAGCAACATATTACAGAAGGCTATACTGTAAACACGAAGGTATTTGAAAAAAACAAACAATAATTTCTAAAAAACTTGAAAATTTAAAAGTTCTAACAAAAAATAATGACTCATTAGAAACAAACGATTTACTCTCTCTTATTCAAACATTTTCAGATACCTTTTTTTCATTAAAGAGTTACGATAAAAACAATTTTCCTAAAAGAGGGCAAATTTTAAAAATAGAAAATGAAATATATCCTAACAATTTTTGGACATCTATTCTCTGCGACAGTTTTGCAAAGACGTACAGGTTAAAATTAGACTCTTTATTTAAACTCATTATTATCATCTTGAGTTGTTATAGGAGTGTGGTTAACAAAAGCTTTGGTTTAATGATACTACGTTAGCTTACTTTATACCATGTGTATTCACCTTTATATTATCAAAATTAATCGTATTTCTTTTAAACTTAAAAAGGTGTATATTTAGAAACGAAAATTAAGTTAATATGAAGCTATTACATTTACTTATTTGTGGTTTACTTTTTACAAACATATCTTTTTCCCAAGAAATTGGCGAACAAATCATTACCGATGCCGATTTGAAACTCATTTTTGAAGCGCCTTCGAAAATTGAACAACACGACACCTCCAATGATAAAAAAAGACTGCACTCATTGTATAGTGGGAATATAGTTTTTCCGAAAGATAAAAAATTAAAGAAAGGTGAAGTTTATGACTCCATTGTGTATATAACTTGGGAAAGTAAATGGGTTTATTTTAAAGCAAAAATTGTAAAGCGAAAAAAATCAATGGGTATAAGATATAATTATGAACCTGAATATCTTAGTCCAATATATCACTTACATACAGGCAAGGTTTACGTTTACCCGAAGTTTAACGAAAATAAAGAGATCCTTGATAGCGAACCAATGTATCATCTCAACGGAAATATATATCGACAGATTTTAGTGGATAATAATGATGCAAAGAAATTTCTAAGATTCAATAAGCAAGGGAACTTGGTATTTGCTTTTACCAGAAAAACCTTCAACAATTATGAAATACCCAATACCTCGCCCATAAAAAACGAAAGACATTGGAGTAAGTTTGGTATTTCACGCAACATCGTATCCAATGGAAAAAGTATTTACTCTGGCTATCCGCATTTGGGGACTTTACATACCGCAAAAGGTTATATTCTCACAGGTTTTATGTTTCCGTTCAGTCGCATTCACGGTAATGCCAGCGTGATTTTTCTGGAAAATGAAAACAGCAACACCTACCATTGGGCACTGGTTGTAGATAAGAAAATAAAGGAACTTATCCCTGCAAAAGCTTCAGAAAAACCCGATATTGAAAAGTTGAATGAACAAACCTTTGCCGAAGCGACAAATTATGAAGGTAGCAAAATTCAACACAACTTCAGGTACAAGAATTATAAGGGCCAAACCTACATTAGGTCTATGCATTCTTACGAACCCGAAGTCGTAAAGCTAAAAACAAAAGATCTCGAACAACATTCTGGTTATGGCATTCATCTCGATTATGAAGACTTGCTTTTTCGGGGCGATAAAATTGCGCTAAAAGTAGGCTTTTGGAAAAATGGAAAATTAGACGGTTTGGCTTATGATGCCGATTTGGAATATTATATTTCAAATCAAACTGGAAACAGCGAAAAATACACCGCAACTAGTATTAAATGGGATGTAGAAATGGGATTTTTCGATAAAGGCATATTTTCTTACGGACATACAATCGATACAAAAATACCGATTGCCGTTTCGTCTGACGTATTTTCGCTACAGCCCTATCCAAATTTTGTCTGGAAAAGCTATAACGAAGAATTCAACCGAAGCGACGAAACGGTTTCCATTTTTGGAATTAAAAACGGTTACAATATTTATTCTACCAAACTCAACCGAAGTTTAAAACCGATTAGCGTAGATGTAAAAAACAAAACCATTACGGTAAATACCGATATTCCTGGCATTACGCATACGTTTACAGCAGCCGATGCGAGCACGCTCTTTAGTTTTCAGCCCAAATATGAACAGTATAACAAAGCTTGTCCGCCAACAGTTGCTGAAGATATGTATGAATACAAGAACATTTCCATCGCCAATTTAGGCGGTAGCAGAGAAGTGACGGGTTCTTATGTAAAAGAGGGAAGAACGGTTTATTTAACAAGAGCAACAGGCGAGGCAGACCTCCATATAACCGTAGAGCGATCCGTAAAAACTGGAACCCGCACTGTAGCTTGCCCCATTTGCAATGGCAAAGGTTATGTAACAAAAAGCAATCAAAAAGGTGCGTATTGTGAGATTGTGTATTAGAATTTAACTATATAGCTTGCGAATATTGAATAAAATCTGAAGCAAACGTAAAAAAGGGTGAGTTAAAAAATAATGATAATGGAACTCTTATATGAGTTGTGGTACACAATATAGGTCACTTAAACAAAAGCGATAAAAAACGATTTGCTAACAAAACCTATACGCAATGCCCTTCGGGACTCTGCGTATAGGTAAACCGCTAGCAATAATTAAAAAAATGAAAATCAAAAAAGCTATCGTAATATTAATAGTATTACAAGCAATTTTAGGGATCTATTCTGAAATTACCAATTTCTACTATCCATTTTGGATAAAAGACTTAAGTTTTCCTGACATCTTTGATACGAGTCAATTTTTACTAAGATTAATTGGATTATTCTCACATGTGCTTACTTTTATAGGTGTTTATAAACTCATTAAGCATAAGAAAATAGATATAATTAAGGTATTTAAATTTCCAATCTACTACTATACGATTTCAAATATTTTTTGGTTTTTAACCACTCTTTTTAGTACTAAATATTCATTTTTTATACTACCAGAAGAAATTCCTTGGTATTTCTACACATTCAAAGTAATTAATATTTTATTATTGATATTGATTTTTATCAATTATTGGGGTTCTAAAAATATGACCAATCAAGATATACACAAAAAAGAAGCAAAGAAACTGTCTCGTTTATTTAATTATATGTTAGACCTACTGATCATATTGGCTTTTGGTTTCAAACATATTCGATTTTTATCAGATGGATTTATTTTTGAAGATGTTGATTTTCTCCAATCCAATCCTAATTGGTTCTTTTTAATTAATATTTTCTTTTATTATTTCGTAATGGAATTTCTCTTTCTTCAAACCATAGGTAAATTACATAATAACTCTAAGGTTGAATATACTGGTAATAAATTCAAATCAATTCTAATTAGGTCTTTTTGCCGATTTATTCCATTCGAAGCGTTTTCATTTTTAGGTAATAAAGGATGGCACGATACAATTTCAAAAACTAAAGTAACTGTTTTAGGTTCAAAACATCATGAAAGACTATAAAAATGAATCTTTGTATAAGAATCAAAGCGACTATTATTTTAAAATTTGAAGGGACTTAAAAAAAGGAAAGTATAAAACAAAAAAATGGCAAGCGACCTACATCACACCGCTACGACCATTTACCCTTGCTGCGTTCCCGCCCTGGGGGATTCAACAGGAGCTGGTTGTGTAGGACTTGCCGGTGCAAATATACAATCTTTAGTAAGCTTAACAAGTATTTTTAATCATTAAATTCATAATTTAGCACATTCAAATAATTCATATTGTATGCGGTTTTTTAATTACTTGTTTTTCATTTTTTTAGCCTTTAGTATTTGTTCTTGTGAGGACGATATAGCAAATCAAATTCAATTAAAATTTCCAGATAATCAAACCAAAGTACCTATTGGAGGTACCTTAAATGCTACTTTATTGTTGCCCAAAAAGGGAGATTTTTCAGGAGAAGGTAAACTCCAAAATACGAGTTTCACTATAGATAATGCCAATCTACAAATACCCATTTCCAAAGACTTGTTGCTAGGAAAGCACCAAATTATTATCGATTTAAACTTTGAAGGGAAAACCTATCCCATTCAAAAAGAAATTGAAATTATTAACAACACACCTCCAAAGTTGATGGGTTATCGAATTTTGAATACCTATCCACATGATCCAAAAGCATATACACAAGGTTTAGAATTTGTTGGAAATACCTTATATGAAGGAACAGGACAATACAAAGAATCTAGTTTGCGCAAAGTAGACTATACTTCAGGAGAAGTGCTTCAGGAAGTCAATTTACCAGATCGAATTTTTGGAGAAGGCATTAGTGTTTTAGATGGTAAAATTTATCAATTAACTTGGCGTTCAGGATATGGTTTTGTCTATGATTTAGAAAGTTTTGAGGAGTTGAAAAAGTTCCCTTACAACAATAGTTCAGAAGGATGGGGGTTGTGTAACGATGGAAATATACTTTATAAAAGCGATGGTAGTGATAGAATCTGGTTACTGGAACCTGAAACCATGAAAGAACTGAGTTACATTCAACCAACCACGCATAAAGGAACCAATAAACAACTGAATGAATTGGAATGGGTAAATGGTAAAATTTATGCCAACACCTATCAACGCGACGGAGTTGCAGTTATCAATCCAAAAAATGGGGCGATTGACGCTATTATAGATTTCCGTGGATTAATTGACTTAATTGAGAAGCCCGCAAATTATGACAAATTAAATAATGTTTTAAACGGCATTGCAGTTCATCCTGAAACAGGAAACCTATTCGTTACAGGAAAATATTGGAACTTGCTCTTTGAAGTTGAAATTTTCGAAAAATAATTAAAGAATAATATCGTTTTGATTACCTAACCGAACATTATGAACTACTTTCATCAAACCAATTTTAATTTGAATACTAACTTCTCTAAGGCTAATTTATTCAGGATTGTTATAATTGGACTTTTTTCTGTTTTTATTTTGCTCACTTCAGCTTGTAGAGATGACTTTGAAACCGTTCCAAGTACAGGGGAATTAGAATTTTCAACAGATACTTTATTTTTGGATACGGTATTCAGCAATATTTCTTCAAGTACTTACCAATTCAAAGTATATAATCGAAGTAGTAAAGATATCAATATTCCAACAATTGCGCTTGGGGAAGGTGAATCTTCTAACTATCGTTTAAATGTGGACGGTATTCCAGGCAAAACTTTTGAAAATATTGAATTATTAGCCAAAGATAGTTTGTTTGTTTTTGTTGAAGTTACTGCAGATATTGAAAATTTGGCTAATCAAGGAACGCAATTCACTTATGAAGATGTTATTGCTTTTGATACAGGAATGAATCAACAAAGCGTAAGGTTAATCAGTTTAATTCAAGATGCAGTTTTTTTATTTCCCCAACGATTTCCTGATGGAACTACAGAAACATTATCTTTAGGAGTGAATGAAGAAGGAGAGGAGTTGTTTATAGATGGTTTCTTTTTAGATGATGAATTTCTTCATTTTACCAATGAAAAACCCTATGTTATTTATGGATTTGCGGGTGTTCCGGGCGATAAAACCTTAGTAATTGATCCTGGCGCTAGAATACATTTTCATGAAAACAGTGGGATTATTGTCGCTAATAATGGAAGCATTCATGCCAATGGCGAAATGAGTCTTGACCCAGAAGCATTAGAAAATGAAATTATTTTTCAAGGAGACCGTTTGGAACCTGGCTTTAGCGAAATTCCTGGGCAATGGGCCACCATTTGGTTAACCCAAGGAAGTACCAACCATATTTTTAATCATACGACCATTAAAAATGGAACAGTTGGCATTTTGATGGATTCCAACGATGGTACAGCAAATCCAACACTTCAACTAAAAAATACGCAAATTTATAACCACACCAACGTAGGATTATTGGCAAGAACTGGTTTTGTAGAGGCAGAAAATGTGGTGATTAATAATGCAGGACAAGCAGCGGTAAATCTATCCTTAGGAGGTACATATCGTTTTAAGCATTCTACCATTGCTAATTATTGGAACAATTCTTTTAGGCAATTCCCCGCTTTGTTAATCGAAAATAACTTGCAAACCCAAGACAATGTATTTGTAGCCGATTTAGAAGAAGCTACTTTTAGCAACTGTATTATTTATGGAACAGAACGCATAGAAGTACTATTTAATCAAGTTGAGGAAGCTGCCTTTAATTATAAATTTGAAAATTGTTTGATTCGTTTTAACGATATCAACAATCAATTTATAGATGACCCGCTTTATAATTTTGAAAACACAGCGTTTTTCTCCGAAAACATCTTCAATGAATTACCTAATTTCCTTAGACCAGATGAAAATCAATTGCAAATTGGTTTGGAATCTGCTGCTTTAAATCTAGGAAACACTTCAACTGCACAAGAAGTTCCATTTGATATATTGGGAGTAAATCGTGTTTCTAGTCCAGATGCCGGAGCTTTTCAAGCTGTGGAGTTTGAAGAGGAGGAAGATTAGGGACATTTTTCAATTCAACAAATCGACAACAGAAAGCAGCTTTTTGTTCTGCGACATAAATATTTTTAAATAACTTTGATGAAATAACTCGAACATAAATGACATATATGTTTTTTTCTTTTTCTAGGTGAAATTATAATTATCCTACCAAGAAGACTTGTCTAAAATTTTAACGCATAAAAATTAGGGAAAAACAATTTAAATGTTCAATTTATTACTTTACATATAATAATTAGCCACAAACTTAAAGCAGTTATTAAATAATAGAAAAAATCCATTGTTGTTATAGCCCTAGTAGTAAAACTAGCCAAAAATATAAATAAACTTTTTCATAACAAGTTTTTATGTAAATCGTTGTTTGAAATCAGGAGCTATACCGTTGATAAAGGACAGACTTTAGGCAGAATGAAACTAATTTAAAACAGTGCAATCACATTAATTTTAATTATTACTTTTACACTTCAAAATATATCCCTTGAATTAAACGAATAATATGAAAATTACTAATCTCTTTTTATTTTTGCTTTTATTTAATTTCGCTTTTGGTCAAGTTGAATTCCAAGAGCGTCTAATTATTGAACCAGCTGCAAATTCACCTGAATACATGAATATTATAGATATAGACGGAGATGGAGATTTAGACGTTTTTTCAGTTTCATCACAAGATGAAAAATTGGCGTGGTATGAGAATACAGATGGAAATGGAAGTTTTGGAAATCAACATATAATTTCTAATGGTCTCAATAATCTTAAAGCACTTAGCTCTGCAGATTTTGATGGTGATGGAGATGTCGATGTTATAACTGCAAGTTCTAATAATTCAATCAGTTTTTTTTTGAACAGTGATGGTTTAGGTAATTTTAGTCTTCAGCAAACGATTCTAAATGGTTCAGATTTTCTTCATGCCACCGATTTAGATGGAGACGGTGATATAGATATTCTTTCAGCATCAATAACCGAGGATACGGTCAGTTGGTTTGAAAATACTAATGGCCAAGGTACATTTGGCCCACAAATAATTATTACCAATGAGGCTGATGGTGCATCAGCAGTGTTTGCTGCTGATGTAGATAACGATAGTGATATGGATGTATTCTCGGTATCTCGTGTGGATGACAAATTGGCTTGGTATGAAAATACAAATGGTCTAATGAATTTTGGTGCACAACAAGTCATCGCTTTGGTGCCAAACGTAAGAACTATTTATGCAACGGATATAGACAATGATGGTAATATAGATGTGGTAACAGGCTCAACTTCTGGGACTACTAGAAATTTAATTTGGTACAAAAATGTAGATGGTTTAGGTACTTTTAATGAGGCACAACAAATTGCAATAAGTATGGGTTCGGTGGAGCATTTAACCTGCTCAGATTTTGATAATGATGGTGATAAAGATATTGTAATAGCATCAACAAATGGAGCAAATTCTGAAATTTTATGGTTCGAAAATGAAGATGGTCTAGGTAGTTTTGGAATTCAAAATCAAGTCAGTTTTAATGTAAATGGTCCTGTGTATGTTGGTGCAGCTGATTTAGATGGAGATGGGTTTACAGATGTCTTGTCAGCGTCTTCCCAAGACAATAAAATGGCTTGGTATAAAAATGATAGCGGTCAAGATGCTTTTGGTGAACAGCAAATTATAGCGCCTTCAACAACGACGGCAAAATCAGTTTTTGCTATTGATATTGATGGCGATAATGATATGGACGTCATTTCGGCAACAAGAAACGATAATACTGTTGCTTGGTTCAAAAATATGGATGGTAAAGGGAGCTATGGTCAAAGAAATATAGTATCCATGAATGTTACTTTTCCTGAATCTATTTCTGCTGCGGATATGGATAACGATGGTGATAATGATATTGTTTTTGGAGGCTTAAGTCAAATAGGCTGGTACGAAAATACAGACGGTCAAGGTAGTTTTGGTGAAGCACAAATAATAAATAATAGTGCTCAGGCAGCAACTTCAGTTTTTACAATTGATATTGACGGTGATGGAGATATGGATGTGCTAGCTTCATCTAGAGTTAATGATAGAATTAGTTGGTACGAAAATCTAAATGGCAATGGCAACTTTGGTTCACAACAAATTATATCGTCGAATGCGGATGATGCAATACATGTTTATGCAGCTGATTTAGATGGAGATGGAGATATGGACGTTGTATCAGCCTCTAGAGGAGATGATAAAATTGCATGGTATGAAAACACAAATGGTTTTGGAAATTTTGGTACTGAGCAAATACTATCAACCAATGCTAATGGAGCTTCATCTGTATATTTGATTGATTTGGATAGTGATGGAGATAACGATATTCTGTCTGCTTCAAGTTTTGATAATAAAATCGCTTGGTTTGAAAATATAGATGGCAATGGTGACTTTAGTTCAGAACAAATTATTACCCAAAATGCGAATGGACCAAGAACTGTTCATGCTAATGATATAGATAAAGATGGTGATGTAGATGTTATTTACATATCTGGAACAAAATTGGCGTGGTTTGAAAATATCGATGGAACAGGAAATTTTGGTCAAGAACAATTAATTTCACCAATAACAAATGATGGATGGAGCGTGTATGCTGTAGATATAGATAATGATTACGACTTGGATATTCTTTCTTCTACAGAGGATGATTTAAAAATAACTTGGCATGAAAATTTAATAGTTACCAATGAAATAAGTGGTAAAATCAAAATTGATTTAAACTCGGGAGTGTAATCTGAACGCTGTCTAGTTTTAATTTTACGTTTTAAAAGTAATTTAAATTTTTCTCTTCACAAAGCAATATTAAAAATTTGAATTTCTTTTAAAATGAGCCACAGCGGCAGCGTCACGAAGCACTTGTACCGGTGTCTAGATCCAGCTTAATCCTATTACCAAATTTTATATATAGTTGTTGCACAGTAAGACTCCAGTTATGCAAGGGACTTGTCCATTTCTTTTGAATATTTTTGGTGGCCAAATATACCAGTTTCATTAGTGCCATATCGTTAGTAAAGGCTCCTTTTGTTTTAGTGACTTTGCGTATTTGTCGATGATAACCTTCAACAATATTGGTGGTATATATCAGTTTGCGTATAGATTTAGTATACTCAAAATAGGTTGTTAATTCATCCCAATTGTTTTTCCAGCTCTCTAGTACGACAGGGTATTTTTCACCCCATTTATCGTCTAATTCTGTT
>Ga0307943_1000151_pt1 | contig 41575 bp, 40 predicted proteins | sample OrgLakmetagen177_FD_203149 | JGI IMG/M metagenome (GOLD analysis project Ga0307943, IMG submission 203149) | Saline water microbial communities from Organic Lake, Antarctica - #177 | ecosystem: Environmental > Aquatic > Non-marine Saline and Alkaline > Saline | place: Antarctica: Organic Lake... | reverse complement strand
TCCAAGGCACCTGCTTGCTAAGGTGTCTGGAACTGATCAATTGAGGGGCAGGTTCTTGGAGAAAAGAACTGAAGGCCGGTTGGTGCTTACGCTTGAATAGAATGCAAAGCCCACAAACCGACACCAGTATCAACGGCTTCCCTCTGCGTTTTCGCCTCAAGACGATCGAAACGGGCGAGACCTTTTGGCTGCCTCGGGGCATCAGCCGAGACATTCGAATGAGGGCCTGGAAGGTCACCCTGACTCACGAAGAGGGCACGGTGAGGCAGTATCTCCCTGATTGCGACCTTACGCCGCTTGAATCACTCAATACCGCCTTTGCGACACTCACCAGCCTCTTTGAGAACCATACTTCCCGTTTTAGAGTAAAAAAACGGCGCTTCCCCAATCGCAAGAAAACCCGTCGTTTGCTTGAGACGGGATTCACCGGGATCACTGTTCACCGCGAGACTTACAACGAGAAGGCACGAAAGAAGCGCGTCGTGGTGAAAACCCTTCAGTCCCATTACAAAGCTGACGGCCTGGTTAGGTCGAAATCCGTTCGCCACGGAGCCATTAGCGAAGCGGAATTCTCAGCGGATCCAAGCGCTGCCCAGGCTCGCTTTGAGACCATCCTTCAACAAGCAGTCGCCATCCGACGATATCATAATGACCTAGTCGCACGGGGCCGCCACATCACATCTAACCTTCGTTACGACCAGGTACCAAAGTCAGTAAGTAGCCAGACTGTCGATCTTTATCCTATGGATCTTGAAGCCATTTTTGATTCTTTTCAGACAACGAAAAAACAGGCCCACACCACAGGGGGAGAGGCCGATACGGTTGAGCGTTGGCTGCGAACCTTCGATCTGACGTCTTCTCACGCACCCGTTGACTATTTAGGCCACCGCATTGCGTTCCGTCAAACTGAGGCAGTCGGCGATCACTACTGTCTTCCAACCGGGCTTTACCGTGCTCTTGGCGAGTGGCGAATCCGGGTGTATCACGCAAACGGTGTACTTAACGCCTCCATTCGCGACGCTGAGTATGACTGCCCCCTGCAGTCGCTTGAGGTTTCGCGACAGAAACTGATCGACAGCTATCAAGAGCTGGAGGTAAGCCAGGATCGTCTTCGAATCTGCTCTAACCCTATCCTGGACACCTGCGTTCGAGGATTGACGGTTATCAAATGTGGTTGGGCGAGGAAGGATGGCCAAAGAGAGTCTCGGTTCTCATTTGTCGTCAATCAAACCGTCAATGGATCTTCCAGGCCGACCACCGTTCTTTACGGCTCAACGGATACGCTCACTGATGCGGACATTTCGACGGCTTTGGTCCGAGGTACCGCCATGCTTCGCTACCGGCGCTTACTTCTGGACCAAGGATTCTCGAAGGAAAGGGCCTTGGTTGATGAATCGACACACATTCCTTCAAATCTTATACCGCACCGCCCAATTCATCGCATCACCATTGAGGATCTTAGGTTTCAAGCCAATCAAGAAGAGAACGTGAAAGCAAAGTTATTGGATCTGGCGAGCCCGAAGAAGCCAACCAAAAAAGTGAGCAAGGCTGGTCGAGATAAACGAACCGAAAGGCATTTAGCGACTTTGTGAAATCAAACTCACATTGCCAAAATTAGCCATGCCGTAAGACCAAAAACGTAAAGAGTTTTAACAATGGTGTTTGTAGTTGGTGCTTTGTGGTTCGTTGGCATTGTGGCTGGTATCTGATTAGTTCCAGAGTCCTGGTCCAACCATCCGTCCTGGAACTGGATAATAGGCGGCTGGGGCCTGCTTGGATTTTTTATCAAACTTCAAGAAAAGGAACCACCTAGAATCCGCATTATGCCGCTATGGAATTATCAAACTTTAATGTCCGCAGACAGCAAGGCGCGGGATTGATGAAGTTTGGGCGAAGCGCTGGCTCGAATGCGTCATGGGAAATGAAACGAAGAAACCTGTCTCCAGCCTTCACTACGCGGTGGACTGATCTGCGCCAAAGCGCACTAGTCAACCAGCGACATATAAACTGTATTAATGAACAGCTATGCGATGATTCGGCACACATGTATTCTTTATGAACAATTTATGTTCAAAGGAAGGTGCGACCCATGGAGTTCGGATTACGTCGAATCATTCTGATTGACAGCTATGTAGAAGGCATGGCCTCGGAGATTGATGTCTCCGGTCACACCAATATCAGTGGAGGTAACGGCACAGGAAAGACCAGTTTCCTCAGGCTCATCCCCATTTTCTACGGCGAAAAACCGAGCCGGCTGGTAACCGCATCAGGCAACGGAAATCTCAGCTTCAACGATTATTATCTGAAGCGGAGCGGTTCGTACATTGTTTTTGAGTATATGAGCCATGGCGAGCCGCGCATGGTGGTCTTCTGTAACCGAGCCAATGACAACCGCCACCGGCACGTTTTCATCGATTCTGGCTACCGCGAAGACATCTTCATGGATGTGGATAACGGAAAAATTCTTCCTGCACATGAGCTACATACCCGGCTGAGCAGAGCCAGTATTAGCCACCTCAACGTGGATACTACGCAAAATTACCGGCAAATATTGCTGGATGGCACGGTACATAAGGCCCAACACTTCAGCATGTGTCCTCGGAACGGCAGGATGTCACAACTAACGCCGCTCTTTACCGGGATGTTTAAGCGGGATGCCCAGTTTGCAGACCTCTCCAAGGTCATCCAGGAATACGCCATGGACAAACTGGACGATGAATCTCGGAAGATACTCAGAAACTTCTCGCCGCACCGGGACCACCTAACCACAACCCTGACCCAGCACGACGCCTATCAGGCATTGGAGAAGGCTAGGCCCAGGAGTGGTATTTTATAGTCCACACGCGAAGACCACAGGGTGGCTAAGAGGCAGCTGTCTGCAAGTGTCGTTGCTGCCAGAAGCCTTTCAACGGCCATGGATATCAAACTCCGGGAGCATGAACGTGACATTGAGTCGGCCTGGAACCTGATCAGTGAGGAAGAAACAGTTCACATCAACGAGTGCGGTCGGATCACAAGGCTTGTTAAAACGATTGATGGCGACTTGGGGCCCAGGGTTGCAGAGAAATCAGGGATCGAGCTGGAGCATCAGTCCTATGTGAAATCGGACCTGCCGGCATGGGAAGAGAAACTCGCGAACATAGAGCCGATGCAAGCCGAACAGGCCGGGCTCGAATCACAATACAACGTGCTGGCGGACGCATCCAAAGAAATCCGGAAGCCCATCGAAGCTGAAATTTTGCAGGTAGAAATCCGTGCCGGTGAACGCACGCAAGAACTTGGAAATCTGCGTGGGAGCCTTATAAGCCAGCATCAGATTCAGAGGGCCAGCATGACGCGGGGTCATGCTGCTGACGTGCGCGAGCAGACCGTGACTCAGCAAGCAGAGCTGGAATATGAAGGAACCAGGCTGAACAAACTCGCCACTCAGGTCAGTCGACTTGAGGAACGGCAGAGCCACCCCCAGCCCTCCCCCGAACTTAACAGGCAGTTCGATATCGCCCGGGACGCCCGGGACAAGTCCCAGGAGGGGTTTGAGACATCTCAGGACGAGCAAACTAACGCCAATGATGCGGCACTGAAAGCGCGCGGCCAATATGAGGGTGCCGACTTACGGTTCTTGAAAGCCCGGGAGCACAGCGAACAAATTGAAGCTGAACTGCTGGAGGTGCAGGCCCTTATCAGTGGTGATGAGCGTACCCTGATTCATTTCCTGAATGAGCAACGGCCAGGCTGGGAAGACACACTCGGACGTATTCTGCAGCCCGACATCCTGAGGCGCGGGAACCTGTCCCCCGCTATTGATGAGAAACACGCCGGCGCACAGAGTTTGTTCGGTATTGATATCGACTTTTCCAAGCTCCCAGAACAGGAACTCACCCCCGCTGCCCTGTCATCTCGCCATGAAGAACTGATCCGGGAGCTGGCTAAGGCTGAGCAGGATTGCGGGGACGCCGAACGGGAGCTCAACAAAGCATTCAGACGCCTGAACGATGGCAAGACCCGACAGGAGGCCGCCCAGACTGGATTCATGAAGTCCCGCTCACGGCTTAGCGGAGACCGGGGCATGTTTTTGCAGATCCAAAGACAGGTGGATCAGTCAGCTCGTGAGAACGCGCAAAAGACAGATGAAGAGCTTGGACGAGCCCGGGAGGAACACGCTGAAGCTGAAACGGCGTTGGGGGTGCTGAAAACGGCCAACCAAACTGCGGCCGCGTTGCTGGCGGACACCCATGAGAGTGACCTTACTGCCTTCGACAGGGAACACGAAATAAAGGCTGAGTCCCTTGCCGAGTGTATCAAAGCAACTAAGTGTGAGCTCAATAAGGAGGTGAAGAGACTTAACCGACAACTGGAACAGGCGTTGTCCGGTGAGGGTATTAACCCAGCAGAGATGAATGAACTCAGTCTGCGGTTGTCGAAACTGTCCCGTGAAATAGAAGAGATACAGAGCAAGGAAATCACCATAAGAAGCTTCAAGGTTTTCATGGAGACACGTTACGCCCTGCTCGGAGCGCTCAAAGAAGAAATCACCGCGATGAGCAAAACGAAATCGGCCCACGAAGCAGCGTCCAGGGATATCAAGGAACGCTGGAAAACGCGCTCAGGTGAACTCCGGGCAACGATAGACGGACTGGAGAAGACCAGGACAAAGGACAAGACTGACCTGGCCGCCCTGAAAGTGCAGGTACTAACCAGTTCAGAAGGGCGAGAGCTGGCGGTCAGTGAGCAGGACAGCACACTTGCCCTGTACAGGGAGATGTCCCCTCAGAGCCTGATTAACGAATATGTAAAGTGGCTACAGAAAGAAGCGGAGCTGCTGCAGGCACTGAAAAAGCTCGGGGATGAGTTCGCGGTTATATTTGAGCGGTACCCGGGCACGCCAAGCACTCAATACTGGAATGAGTCAGCGGTCGACTGGGACGGCACCGATGAGCGGGTCATTATCCGGGCAAATGCCGTGGTTGATTACTACAAGGGGGGCAAACACACCATTGTCTTTGAATCCCTGATCAAGGGCTTCGGTAACCTTGACCAAATTGAGATATATCGAGGCGCCATGGAGGCCTTTAATAGCCGTATCCGGCGATTTAACACTGAACTCAAGCAGCACATGGCAAAGTCACTGACGTTCAAGAGTTTGAGCGACATCGAGCCGACCGTCGCCTTCGAGCTTGATGAGCTCGATTACTGGAGAGACATCAAATCATTGGCCGATGGCGTTCGGGCCTGGCGAGATGAAGGCGGCCTGAACAGCATGCCCGGTGATGATCTGGTGCTACAGCTGCGCAGTTACCTTGAAACTTTTGAAGAATCCCGGGCCAACGTGTCGGTTGATGAGTTGTGGCGCCTTATCCGGTTCCGCTTCACGCTTCTTGAAAACGGCAAGACCAAGACCGTCACCAACACCAAAGACCTCTCCGGCGACGCCAGCGTGTCATCAAACGGATTGTCTTACCTTGTACTGATCGTGGTGTTTCTGGGCTTTGTGGACATGCAGCGGCGCGGTCAGCCGGTGAATCTGACGTGGGCACTCGATGAGCTGAGGGCTTTCGATAACGACAACAAGCGGGCGCTGCTGGAGCTTCTGACGGAGCACGGCATCAGTCTCGTGACGGCCTGCCCGGACATGGAAGATCGTGAGTTGGGCGTGTTCAATCGTGTGTACAAGCTGGAGGACTACAAAAGCGGGTTGCGTTTCGTTAGATGGACCATGCCACCGGTGACCTCAGCCTCCCCTACCAACCCTTTTCTTGTCGACGCGACGGAGTAAGCACTCATGGACTCAGCACCTCTATCCGCAAGTCATGCCAGTGGCCATTCTGAAACCTACCGCAAGTTGATAACGGCCCTGCTGGGCGGGGCGGTGGTTTGCCAGTGGTCCATGCCGGCCGAGTCCCGGCTGATGGAAAAGCCCGAGATTCAGTTAAAGATCAACGCATGGGTCAGCGATCTCGGAATGGAATTGGCGGAGACAAGTTCTGGGCGAGGCCATTACCTAGTGTACCGCGGCTTCGATCAGACCGTGAAACTGGTGGCCAGAGAAATGTTCACCCGCGTCATGAAGGATCTGAGATTTTACGTTCGGATGCTGGAAATGCTAATGAACTCCCTGCACGAGGATATGACGCTGGTCGCCGGTGAAGAGTTGCGTTTTCATGACCTGCTAAGCCAGGTCAGTCAGAGCCCCAGCCTGCAATCCCAGCTGGGCGAGCTGTATTCATCGAAAAAACACAATGCTGTGAAAGAGCAGCTCGAAAGCCTGTTTCAGAGACTGCAGAAAGACGGACTACTGGTAGAGGCGAATGCCAAACATAGTATCTTTCAGGTGACGGCACGGATAGAGCTGGTTCAGGACCTGATTATCTTTGTACAGGAGAATGAATACCTTACAGAGCCGGAGACGGACGCTCTTGCCTCGGGGCAGAGGCTGATGATATGAGCCAGAATGGACTTTATGGCCCGGGAGGTCATCATCCCCTCCTCGACCTGCTCAAACACCTTTATGGGGCTCGTGAGCTGGTGGTGGGCGCCTATGAGCGCAGCGGTGTATCGCTTGATGACGCAACGCTGGCTCAGATTGAACCCCTTATTAAAACGCACCTGATTCGCCATGAAGGGTCTGGTGGTTTACGGCTAAATCAAAAACTTCAGAAGGTGTTCGACGGTGCCTTGCGTAAAAACCGGATAGCCGCGATTAATACGGATTTGAATTCGGAACTGCAAGCTGCGGAACTGGCTATGCGCCAATTCCAGGACGTGAAAATGTCCAGCCGCATTGATGAACTGGCGCCGGCCCGGGATGAAGTGGAGCAGCACCTGCTCTCGATGTACGACATTCTCGATGACAGTTCAATGGCAATCTACAACCGGGTTACCAGCAGTTACGGCATGCAGCGCAACCCCGATATTCGCAACCGGGAAATCGAACTCTACAATCGGCAGCTCACGAAGCTGGTCGAAAGTTACCATCAGATGAGAAGTGGCCTTTACGAAGAGCCGTTTACTCATGATCAGGACATCATGGCGTTCATCGGTAACCTCGATATCCGTTGTATGCAGGTGATAGACCGGATAACGCGCACTCAGAACACCATTCGCGACAACCTGTTCCGGGTACGAGAGCTTGAACAGCGGGCTCGAAAGATCCGGGCCGTCGCCGATCACCTCCGGCAAAATCTAGGGTTCGAGGCTGCGGCCACTCAAGACAATCTCGACAAACATCCGTACTTCCGATCAATTGCTCCTGTAAAAGTCCAGGCGACACCAGACCTGACCGATATCGGTGCTGAGACGGCCTGCGCCGAGATGGTTGGTAAACTCAGCGAATCGATAAAGAAGCGTGTGCCTAAGGCGAACCGAGGGGATTCCAGCCTGAAAAGTGCAGAACAGATTGAGAAGAAAACCACGCGATCCACACTGGACGCGATGGTACTGCGCCTGCTCGGTCAGTGTTATGCCACCCAGGCCCCGGTTTCAGCGCTGTCCTTCTGGGATGAGAGTGATAAGCCTGAGGGCATTGCTGACCTGCACGAGAGCGAGTGGCTGTATGGTCTAGCGCTCTATATGGATTCCAACCCGGTTACCGCTGGCGGAGGTAAAACAACGGATCACGCGCGGCTTTATGTGCATGCCCGGGCCCGGCACGCACTATCGGGTACCCATGAGCTGGTCGACCTGTACATCTACCCCACCCAGATGACCTCAAGTGATGTGGCGGCGGGCATTGCCAGTCATGAGATTGAGTCAACGGAGTCGATGTCATGAAGGTGAGCCGTGGCCTTATCATACAGGCCCTGAAAGTTGCTCAATCAATGGAGACTGAGTTTGCAGTCACCGTTGGTTTAACGAAACTCTCTGGGCTGGGGCTGGGTCAGATCGCAAGGAAGCGATACCGAATAGACCGTTCCGGGCGAAAAGCCTTGCGTGACTGGCTATCCAGCGAAGGCATCGCTTGGACCATCCCGTTGTCCGAACTGAATGGAGACCGGATTGCTACCGCCCGGGTGGTGACCAATGAAAAGGTTGGGCTGGCCTCAAAGGCACCTCGCCGGGTTTGGCTTGCCGCCATAGGCCATGGTGTGAAGCTTAACGGCTCTGATTTGCCCGTCATCGAAGGCGCCTTTATCTCCATGTCGATAGGCATGATTCATGAAATTTACGCTGAGAACTTATTGTTGGTAGAAAACAAAGCGGCCTTTGAGGAGCTGCATCTTGTGGCTGGGCCATTCGATCGTCGGAGCGTGCTGGCGGTGTACCGGGGTGATCCCGAAACCCCTTACGGGCAACGCTGGGCATGTGACGCGGCTGACTCCTTCGGCGTCCCTCTGACTGCTTATATGGACTTCGACCCGGCTGGCATCTCTATGGGTGTGAGTTCCGGAGCTACACAATTATTGCTTCCGGAGCCGGCCGAACTTGCTCAGTTGCAAGGCAGCACTGACGATTTTCGAAACCAGCATATCGGCTGGGAAAGTGTGAAGAAACGAGCCGCATCAACGGACCCGCTGGCGCCATGGGTGGGCCTTCTTAACGAGCGCAAGGCTGGATTCACTCAAGAGCGGTTGATAGCTCATCAAGTGCGACACCAATGGGTAAGGCTTCACGGGGAGGAACGCGATGCCGACTAAAACTGACTTTCGAGAGTTTACCCGGCACGACCGTTACAGGGCCTTTGAAACCATGTTGTGGTGGGAGGGAGCCTGTAATGCCTCAGACCTAAGCGTTCTTTTCAATGTTCGGCGGGAGAATGTCACCAAAGATATACAGGGGTACAGAGCCGAACATGGCGAGCAGGTGGTTTACGATTCGATCAATAAAACCTACCGACCCGCACCCGGATTCACTCCTGCGTATATTGCTGGCCAAATTATGGAGTATGTCGACTTTACGCGTAGATTCCATCACGAAAGGCTCGGCAGTCACCGACTGCCTGACTGGCTTGACGCCGGACCACAGCCACTCATTGAGCCTGACCCGCACCTGTTTCGCACCCTTGTGAAAGCGATCAGGAACCGGAAACCGCTAAATATCCGATATCGCTCATGGAACCACCCCCAGGGAAAAGACAGGTGTATTCACCCTCACGCACTGGCCAACTCAGGTTTGCGCTGGCATTGCCGGGCCTTTGACGTGAGCACAGACAGTTATCGTGATTTTCACCTTGGCAGGTTCGAGCGATATGAGGAAGCTATTGGCGCTCGGGGCGCACCCGGTGACCGAGACATCGAATGGCACACTTTGATTGACCTCGAATTGATACCTAACCCGATGCTGAGTGAGGGCGAACAGCAACTGGTTCGAGCTGATTACGGGTTTCTCGAGGGATCTCTCAATCTGCAATGCCGTCAGTCTATGGCGAATTATGTTCTGCAAAGCTACAACATCGACCCTAACCTAAGCACGGATGATCACCAAGTGCCGCGGAAACACCCCCTGGCACTCAAAAACCACAGAGAACTGGCTGGCGCCCTTTTCGCAGAAACTTTCGAGGCAGACAAAGTACGAAGATCGATCAACCGCTGAAGCGGGAGACAACTCTCGCATTCACGTTGCTGCGGGGCTCGTCAGAAGTCTTCGAGTTGGTCTTAACTTTGCAAATATAACGCTCTATTTCTTGGTGTAGGTGCCAAATTCCAATGTAGCATAAGAAGACAAAGGGCGAGACTGCAAACCCGCATAAACCTGGCCTTCGTGGGAATGTTGGAATGAGAGCGCCCAACGCCCACTGTTTGACTCGATTGTTTCGACTGAATTGTTTTGATTGAGCAGGCCGGCGCTCAGTCAAATGTCGTATTCCTCGAATAAAGGGTATGCGTCACGCACAGTTTCTCAAACCGTGTATTCTGGGTTTAGCTTACCGACAGTCCATCATTGGAAGCAGCAAGCCCACCATACAACACCGCACCAGCTAACCCGCTAAAGATGGACGACGACGATCATCCGTCCATGAACCAATAAGCAAGGATTCGATCAATGACGAATACAGACTATATCCTGAAGCTTCGGCCTTCCCAATTTTCCAATGTTTTCTACTATCTTTTTCTGGCTGTTATCTTTTCTGTCCTATTGCTAGGTCATGATTTTTTATACAAATATTTGATTATTGCGATCTACCACCTCAACGATCTTGTGTTTCAAAAGGATGCCCAGTTTGTTCGCAATCTTTCAATCGCCCCGTTTTTTCTAATCCTTTTTTCCCCTGTGTTTTTTGGTCTGTACCGACTGCTTGCCACTCATATCAACACCTATTTTTTTTACAACGACCGACTGGTATTTTTTGTGGGCGTACTGAATCGCTATAAAGAAACGATTGAGTATTATCGGGTAAAAGACCATTACATGAATCGTCCGCTGCACTTTAGACTGCTTGGCCTATCAACAATGACCGTCATTTCCACTGACAGACGCAATCCAAAGATCAGCCTGAATGGATTCCGGAAGATTTATGACTTTGAGCCAGAGTTTCGTCGTCTTATTGAGCAAGCAAAAGATGACGGAAAAGGTCGTGAGATTGACGTTGTTTGACATCCTCCCACCACCAAACGCCTACTTAACTGGCGTTTTGGAAGGGGATTCCTGCCGCTAGACGGCAGAGAAGTCGATAACGCTCCCCTTGGGGGGGGGCATTATGGGTGGAGAATTTCGCGCATTCCGGTGAAATACCAACACCTAATTTCCAATTTAGGAGATTGGCTTCGGTACAGATCTTATGCAGCTTTCTGCTGCATACGGCAAGAACTGATCCTTTTAGTACGTCTAACGCTCGATGCATCGGTACGATGCATCGAACAACGCACGGGCTGGAACACACAGCCCCTATTGGCTAGAGGAATTTCCTCGTGGCCAAGTGCTTTTCTGACAATATTGATCGCGCCATTGACATCGGCATTGAGCTTTTTCCCGTCAGATGCCTTATACAAGCCTCGTTTGACACGTCTACCTGAGAATATGTGCGCAATCCCCGGCTGATAAGCCGGAAGATCGTCGTTATCCAGAGCAGACGCCTTGGAGGTGTAAGCCTCTTCCTGAATGATCACATGAATACCGATTTCCTTTGCCTTGTAGGTGATCTGATCGATCAACTGGGCGTGCGGAATACTCACAAAGTTCTGGTTATTCACCTTCCCGATGTTAATGCCGGTTTTCCACTGAACATTCTTTCCGATGACGAGGGTGCCAATGTCATGGGTGACACAATAATCAATAACAAATCGGGACGTCTTGTGCAGATAGTCCTTGATTTGGTGTTGTCGTTTGTCCGCTTTCGCGGGGATATGACCTCCTTTTTTGGCTGAGCGCAGCTCAGCGATCTGTTGATTGTATCGAGCGTTGATCGACTTGATGACCTTCCCGTTAATCAGAACAGGACGCAAGTCCGGCTGATTGGAGACGAGGGCTGCCAGGTTATCCAGGCCAATATCAATACCTAATACATTGGATTTTTTCAGTACGGGGCAGTAGGTGCCATTTTCATGGCACTTGTCGTGGTCGTACACCACTTCAATCGCGAAACAGTTACCTTTCGGCACCAGTCGGATTTCAGCAATAATAGTGTCTTTGGTTTTTGCGTTATAAGCCTGATCCACACAGCGTCCGGTTGGAATCGGCGAAAGGCCGGTTTGCTTGGGAAAATGAATCCAGCCTTTTTTCACAGTGAAACCGTTCCGGCCAATGTAAGTGGTGGTTGCAAACCTGGCGTAGTTGGGTTCTCTGGGCTTGGCGGTGAATTTATCCGGTGTCTTTTTGTAGGCTTTCAGAGCCTTAAAGAAGCTACTCCATTCTTCACCGGCAATCTGCGTGGTTCGCTGAGAGATGGCTGAGGGATGCTTCTGATAAAGCTGGGGCTCGTTGCGTTTAATGAACTTATCCGCATCGGAGTGGCTGAACGCCTTGCCGTCCTCTTTTTTCTGATGCCGAATTAAATAGTGGGTCCGGTTTTTTATCCGTCGAGTAATCTGGCACAAACGACCCATCGCCGGGTAATTGACATTACCGGAGCGAACAACCGTTTGTTCCACTCGATATTCGGACAAAAAACTTTCCTTTATTAACAAATGTTTTTATCATTATAGCTCATCAAACACCAAGCGCTAACGCGCTTGGAATTGGAATTTCACGACAAGTGTTCCTGTGATCCCGATGCTTTCGGCGACGGTCGCCGCTAAACCTAGAACCTCGCCAGGTCCAGCCCGGAATCCCTGCTAGACTTTTGAGTTAAGCCGCATCACTTGCGAAAGCGGAGGTTATATCATTAATCGCATTCACCTGGTTACGACCAGCGTGCTTCGACTCATACAGAGCAGAATCCGCAAGACCAATGATTCTTTCGGTGTTCATACTGCGACCAGCCAGTGAAGAAACCCCGATGCTTACAGTAAGAATGTTCAGCGGTGAACTTTCATGCTTAATACCCAGTGCCTTGATTTCGTTCCGTAGGCGAGAGGCAACAAGCGCGGCGTCCTCGAGGCTTGTGTGCGGCAGTACGATAGCAAACTCTTCGCCGCCATAGCGGGCGACAAGATCGGTCTTCCGGTGAACGCCATTGGATAACACAGAAGCAACTGCCTGAATGGCTTTGTCGCCTTCAGGGTGCCCATACCTGTCGTTGAACTCCTTGAAATAATCAATATCAACCATTGCAACGGATACGGAGGCGTCTGTTCGATGTGCTGAATGGGTCTCATGCGACAGTTTTTCATCGAGTGCACGGCGATTGAAAACACCGGTCATAGTGTCCATCTTCGACAACTCTTTGAATTTCTTTAATGCCTTCTGAGTTTCACGGTGCTGGTTATCGAGCAACTGCAGAATGACTGCTGCGAAGGTGGCGGTCATCCAGGAAGAAAACAGGGCGATCGCTGAAAGTGTCGTAGCCGTTGCAAATGGCGCATCCATTACTGAAAGTTCCATGCCGTACAGAATTCCAATCCCGACAGTTGCAATAAGCGCGGCTTTAATGAGGCCCAATAGGAGCGTCAAAATGGGGGTCAGGGGAATCAAAAACAGACTCCCGTATGCAGCTGTTCCATGACGATAAAACAAAACGAAAGCGGCACCCATGAAGATCATCAAGATAAACGTCAAGCGAAGCTGCGGGTTAATCAGACGTTCAGCCAGCTTGACGTTGGAGGCGGCAAGAACAACAAACAACAGCAGTGCCGAGATAAAAGTGGTAGGCGAATCGGTATTGCCAAACGTGTACTGCGCTGAAGATACAAACAACGGTATCAGTGCAAGGCTGGCTGAAATGCGGCCGCAACGATCTGCGAATTCCTTCAGTGACTCGCCTTTTAGTGGAGTTGATCGACTAATAAGTCGAATAATTATCGGGGTTTTCATAGGTTCTCCGAGAATGATAAGCGAGAGATGCCCGCTACTTATGCAGATCATTCCTACTTGATAACGTTGCCGCGATACATGCGGACTGACGGTTGAGTCCTGTCAGCCTTTTGCCCCTCTTGGCCAGGGACTTCTTGGCCCCGGTACTTTTGGCGCAGTGCTTGAGTGTTCTTATTAGATTTTGGCTTTTCAGGATCATCAATCAAAAATGGGGCTCGTGCTTCAAATTCGGAAAGCATCACCCGTAGCGCTTCATTGGAGTCATTTCTAAAATTAGCCAATCCCTTCAGGTCTTTGATTGAGGTGATGCGAATGTTGTCTCCATGAAGGAATCTGATGTGTTGGCGGATATTGCGTAACGCCTTCGCATTTTCCGGTTTATTCAGCCACTGCATGTGCTTCAGCATCTTGCTCACGTTTATCTCAAGTCGGTAACTGTCAATGTATTATTCAATTTACCATCGTTATCGCCTGCTTATGCGTCTCGAAACCCGATAGTTTCCTCATATAGAAGCGGTGAGTCATGGTGGATAATTTTAGCTATTGGGTTTGTAGCGCGCGCTGCCAGGAAAAGCTTGTATCCTCAGTATTGTTCCTCGTTGCTCCGTAACGGAAGGCGTGGGGCATTCTTACGATTGGTTTGTTTTATTCTTGAAGTATTCTTGCCTGCCTCCGGCAGGTTTTTTTTCGCCAATCAGAAAGTTGTTCAAAGTTAAAGAAAAAAGAAGAACGTAGATCGCCTTCGCCATCCGTCAGATCTTGATCGTGGAACCTTTCTGCGTGAGGGTGTTCAGTCTCGCTTGGGGTTGGGCATTACTGCGACACAAGACTGATGCGCAGCGATGTCGCACAGTCGCACACCAGTCGCCGCATTGGCCTTAATAGCGATCTGAAGTGTTGCGCTACTCATTACTGGATGCCTTAGTTAGTTTCAGTGGCGGGTCTTCGGTGCTTTGCAATGAAGGCCGCGGTGCGGTCCCTGATTTCCTGATCAGAATGAGTGGCGTGACTTTCTCGGATTGCTTCCAGCCCGGTCCCGCTTTTTGTTGAGAGATCCAAAAAGTTCTGTTTGATCTTGGGCGCCAGGCTGAGCCCTTTTTTACATCGGGTGATGGCCACGTACAAAAGATTTACCTGCTCTCGATCTGCCAACGTCAATGAGGCACCGGATTTAAGCTTCTCGATGACCGATGGGCTCAGCGCCAGGTCATCACGAAGCGAAACGAACGGAAATTCAGCGCCTTTGCTTCGGTGGGCTGTCATGAGTGTAATGCGGCCTGGGTCGTGCTTTATGGCATCCCATGAACGCTGCGCATACTCAATGATCTCTGGCACCCTGTCGCGGTAACGCTCGATCAGAGCCACTAAATCCGAATATTCGGGGTTGCTGTTTTCGTAACTTTCCGCCAGCTCACGAAATGCGCCCCAGCTCCCGATATCCCGGAGCACAGAGACCTTGATGTTCTGATGGTCTCCTTTGAACAGCGCATAAGCCGAACTGGCTTTAATGATGGCTTCTTTAGGTATTCCGCCGGAGACGTAGACTGACTGCTTAAGGGCACGGTATTCACCGATTACCCCAAGCATCTTCACATTGTTGCGAACCAAAACAGTGTGATGCTTGCGAAAATCAAGCTGCTCCAGGTTATAGTCCTGCCCAACCACGGGGGTGGGCTCCCCCAGGCGGTCAAGCAAAATGTTGGCGAGCCCGGCTATCTGGTGATTAAAACGAAACGATTTGCTCAGGTGTAATTTTCGGACACCTTCACTTAATGGGCGCTGCAGGGAATCAACGGCACCGCGCCATCCAAAAATCGCCTGATACGGATCTCCGATATAAATTTTCTGGCCTTCCTGCTGGCGGATAATAGCGTCAACAACGGGTGTGGTGTCCTGGTACTCATCTAAAAGCCACATGTTGCCCGATAAATACGGCTGTCTCAGATGCATGATTTTCAGGTAAGTATCGTGGCCGATCGGGAAACCGGATTGCTCATTCTCCATATCACGCCAGACACATTGCGCTTGCATTGAGACAAATTGAGCAAACGAGTCTTTGGTTTCCCAGTCACTGCCCATCCGAAGAACCGCAGGGATTGCTTGCTCCGGTACATGATCGGATGTGATCGACAAAGAATTACTAATCTCAAATTCTCGGACGGTCAAGGAGATTGCCATTGCCAGCTGCCGGGGGTTTGCCTGCAGGCCGGGATGGCTTTTTAGGTTCAGGTGTCTCGATATGAGGGCAGGGGGTATCTGATTGGTTTTTTTCTTGGTTCCGGCTTCTAGCTTCTTCAGATAGCCAGGACTGTCTTTCACGATCAGCTTGAATGCTAAAGCGTGTCCGGTTGTCGCTTCCATGCCCATAGGCATCTTGGCTTTGGCATCGCGGCGGGCAGCTCTTGAAAATACGACGAAATAGCCGGTAGCGTGCGTTGCCTGGGCAATCAGACGAGCGGTTGCCGTTTTTCCTCCGCCGGCGTATGCCTGAATCACCAGGTCATCACCGGCCCGGGCCGCATCAATGATCGCAGACTGCTCATCGGTTGGCTCGATATCCTCTGAGCCAATAATGTCTGTGATGATTTTGGTGGGGTTGTACCGCATTTTGACTACCCATCGAGTGATGGTAGCCAATTTACCATGTTTCAGATCAGGTCATCTCTCGATGACCCGATCCTTAATTACAGTCCGTTAAAGACTCGGGGATACTTGCGTATTGTTTGCGGTCTCTTCAACCATCGATTCAGCCTGTTTCCAGCTTGTGCGTTCGAAGGTATCGAGAACAAATTTCTTTTCCGCATCGGAAAGGGAGGTGAGACCAACCTTCTGGCTGAGAAAAGGCGTCAATTCTTCAGGGCTTAATGTTCGAAGGGCAAGTGATGAGATTGAAATTGCGGTATCCATCGAAGGCAGATCCAAAAAACCATCTTCGTGAAGATTAACGATTGCTTCGTTGTATTCATCGCCACCCATCTCTTCATGGGCGCCATAAAATTTCGCAGTAATATCAGCAATCAACTCGCCAACATATTCAGGGTTACGCATATGGTTGAATACACGCTCGCCTCTGTTGGTTTCACTGGCGAGATCCGAAACGGAAAAGCGCGTCAGATCTTCTTTTGCTTTTGGTGAGCACCAGAAACCGGTGTTTCTGAATTCGTTTTTATCATCGATTTTGAACGTGCAGAAACCATCGTGAATTGGCCGGGCAACCTCGGTAATCCCGTTTTCACCCATCAGCACGCCTAATCTTTCGCTCATTTCTTCGTCTGGGATCTGCTTCGCCTCAATCGTCCCTTCTTGCGGCTCCATGGCAACCAGCGGGTCTTTGGCCCGAACCACCTCAAAACCATCAAACAGGATTGGTGTGAGCGTCACATTATGTTCCCAGCGGCCGGTCTCCACCCGAGACAACTCGTATGTGGGCTTGTAGTCGTCGGTTTTGTTATTGATGTAATGCGGCACCTGGAACTGCAGCCCAAGTTGCTCAACACCAAGCATAATGCCAATTGTGGCGATCTCTCTGCGATTGCTCAGATCAAGTAGGTCACCCAGCCCTGGCGGTGGAACGAGTTTGGCGAGGTCGCGCAACTGTTCAGCCATCCTCGCGCGATTTTCAGGCAGGGTGTCTGACAGTGGGTCCAGTTCTCGAAACTCGCTTTTGAGATACTTGAGCTTTTCTTCAACCACAGCATGTTTTACAACAGCTTCAAGGCTTGAAGAGGCTGCAATCAGACTCTTCAAAATGTGGGAAGCGCTTGGGTTGTCCAAACCGTCGACATCAAGCACCTTTTGATTTTTATCCTTTGCGGTCACCACCAGCGTAGAGGGGATGCCGGGGTACATCTGCTGAACGATGAACGGGTCAGATCCTTTGCCATTGCGGAGTACGAATACCCGGTTGCCCTGGTCTTCGGTACCAAGCGTGCCTAAATCATTTTCTGTTGCGTCATCAATATACTCGATAGTAATGCCATCTCGATGCCAGGCAGGGCCTCGGGTTCCATCAAGTTGCCTCAGAACTTCACTAGGGGTCAGTTCATCACGAGCAAACGATACGTCGGTCAGATCGCTAAAACTGTTGAGGCTCGCTTCTAAGCCATTGCTAACCAGGCCTGCCCAAAAGTTTTGTGTGTAAAGCGGCTCACCCTGGGGGAGAGAGCAGCCGTGCGTATCTTTGAGCATCCGGACAAATTCGACCATTCTTGCCGGCATCGTTGGTATGTCTTCCGGCCTGGTAAAGCTGTCATATTCTAAGAAGTCACTCATCAGTACCAATAGGTCACGATTGTTCAGTGCTAATGGCTGCCGTTTTTCGTCAACCGCTTCTCGGGCTATGTGTTGATAAAAATTTTCAGAGCGAGCCCGGCCTATTTCGTTACGCATAACAACCCGGAAATTCCGAAAATCCCGAAAAAACCGAGGATGAAGCTCCCTCGCTTCGCGTGCGGCGAGCTTTAGCGCTTGCTGCCCCTCCTGACTTTCAACAAAAGACATCACGTTTTGAGGGTCCACATCGTAAGGGGAAAGCTTTTCAAGCGCCTCTTCAGCCATTTCGCGGGTCCGGACCATAGCGTAACCAATGGAATAGCTTTTCTCCGTCTGACCGAGCATCGCATCTCGCAGGTGGTCCAGGTCGCGCATCAGTCGCGCACGAACTGACCGTGGCTCAAATTCGCTCCGCTTGTATTGATGGTAATCGTCACCTGACAATCTCGGTACCGCTTCTAGGCTCTGCATTGGCATAATGGCTGTCTGCTTAACAAAATCAGCAAGCTGAACAACCTGGCGAGCCATGACGTCCTTTGTAGCGATACTAAACTCATCCTGAGACCTCAACTCGCCTACAAATTGGCGGAATCGTTTCTGATTGAGTGGCATGGTGGGTATCCTTCTATCCGAGGCTAAGGTGTTGGGATTGTTCGGGGTGCAAGTCGATTAAATGGACCTGTTCAGCCATTTCTACCGAGAGGCGGGCAATGTCGATATCATTCTGGGTTGCCTGAGTACCCTGGGACCTCGGCACTGCGCTGACTTTTTCAAGGTATTCGTCTTGCAGAGCGTCAAGCGTGCTTTGGAGATCCACCAGTGACTCTGAATGGGATTCAAAAAATAAAGGCGCTCGCTTTGAGGTATCGCGAATCAGATCCATATTCAGTGGCCGGTCATATCGATCAGCGATCAACATTTCCATCAATTCAACCGCCTGATCTGTGTGCTGAGGTTCCTGACCTAGCAGACGCTCCAAAACATGAAGACGGTTTTGAACCAATCCCGGCGTAAGATCGATTGGCGTTGACTCAAAGAACGGGGTCACCTGTTCGGCTATATCAGGTGCTTCCTCGTCCAGGATCGCCTGAGCGATTCGCGGCCAGCTATTGCCGTCGACAATGCGAACCATAGAGCTCAGACTTAGCTCGCCCATTATTTTTGAAAGAGAAACGCTTGGCTCAAGATAAAATTCTTTCTGTTGCCTAAAGGCTTTTTCAGAGTCCTGGGTAATTAGGACGGGGTTGTTGTGGGACAACAACACATGCATCCGAGACGCGTCCGCCTCTGGCGCTTCGAACCGTTCCGTTTTTTCAAAGTGACCGGAACGATAGGCCATCATTACGGCCGCCTCGGTCAGTGCGTTCGTCTCAAGATCAAATTTTCCATACACGTCATTGGCGCGGTCATGAAACAGAACGTCACGGCCTAACACAATGTCACCTTCTGAATTCACTCGCATGGGCCCGCACACGGCGAATGCAGAGATCACATTTTCTGGCTCTTTCGGGGTGTTCGGGCTAAAAATTGTGGTGCCATTACTTGTTTCGCCCATCACCTGGTTCGAGCTGAACTCGATGCTTCCCAGTGAATTTTTCTTCATGACTACTCCTACCTGAATATCAATAACACTATGCTATTCGACAATTAGGCGCTCGTCAGGTTTTTGGGATTAGGTTGTCGGGCATACTGGACACTATTTTTAAATGCAGTGATTCGTTGGGAAACACTAACGGTGTGAGAAACCGTTACTGCAAAGACCGCTTTGGAGGTGGGGAGAGTTGTAGGGGCTTTAAGAGGGTCTGGGCCACTGAGGTGCCGTGACGCAACGGAGTTGGAGTCGGGCGGGGCTTTGCCCCTTGGCGAAGTATTCCAGTCGGGCTGCGCCCTTCTGTCATGGCACCACTCAGCCTTTGGCCTCGCTGGTGCTGGCGGATATCCGGATAAAAAAGGCCCCGATCGAGTCGAGGCAAAGGGCTTCCCAGCAGGGGAAAGAGGGGAGTCCCGCCGTGGCGGGATAGTATTCAGGCGACAAGTGTCAGTCGCGGAGACTGTGCCTCTGCTTCTTTGATGCTTTGGAGGAATCCGCCGATCGCGGTTCCAACAGACTGGAATACTGGGTAGATTACTGACTGACCCAGACCCTGATGGGCGCGGGAATTGCTCAGCGCGAGCGCCTTAACAAACCCTTCGGGCAGCGCCTTCAACCTTTCATGCTCTTCGGGCGTAAAAAGTCGTAGCAGGCCCGGTTTGGTTGGGTGCTCAAGGAAAGGATTTGTGCTTTGTATTTTAGCGTAGCCCCTTACTAAAACTGAAACTGATTCGGACTCGGCAGTGTACGTCTGCATTGCGAAGCCCTTGCCGGCGGACTTGTCCCTTACGGCCTTGTCGACGATGTAATCGTAGGCCTTCCAGCGATCGTCGTCGGGGCCAATCGGGTCAAGGATCTCGCCGATGGTTGCTTCCTTCTTGCGCAGCGGCAAGATGGTAGCCGGATTGAAGCCGTATTTTGAGAGTTCTTTCTGTGTGGCGACAATCACCAGTCGGTCCCGGTTCTCCAAGCTACCGTGATCGACGCCGCTCAAAATCATTTCTGACACCTGATATCCCCAAGCATCGAGAAGAGATCGAATAACCGTCATGCTAGCGGTGCTGCGATAGGCTTTTACGTTCTCAAGTACCACAATCCCCGGGTAATCGAACTTCTTGATCCACTCGAGGGTGGTGAAGAACATGGTTCCGGCATCCGGGTGCTCTTCGGCGCTGGCGGTCTTCAGGCGGGCCCTTGAGGCAGTTGAAGCGCCCGTACAGGGTATTCCCGCCCATAGTAGCTCGCAGGGGGTTACCTTGCCGAGTTCGAAGTCTTGGATGGGTCCACTAAAGAACACCGTGTCTTCGTCAAAAAGGTGGGCGTTTGCCCGCATGGACGCATCGAGGTAGGTGGGTTCCAGCTCAGCAACCACGGCTGAGCGAACGTTGATGCCTTGAGAGGTGAGGCCATCGTGTAGCGCGCGGTCCATGGCTCCAATGCCGTGATAGAGGCTCACGGCACTCAGGGCGGCACCAGTTGCCAACTTGTGGATCAGGCGATTCTTGCGCTGGCTGCTTTTGATGGCGGCAACGGCCCGGCGAACGATGATTTTACCCTTGCGAACGACCGCACGAAGCTTGGTGCCGATGGGGAAGTGCTTTTCGATTTCCTTGTTGCAGATATCAATGATCGGCTCGATGCGATCCACGCCCCCGCGAGCTTTGCGGCCGCTGACAACATATTCACCGTTTTGGTCCGCGACCATGATCAGAGCGCCGTTCTTGAAGATGCGGCGGTAAGTCGTGGTTGGGGGGAACTGGCCGCGTAGCAGCTTCTCGCCTTGGAGCCAGAGGCGACCAGTGCCCTTAGAGTTTTCGCCAATGCTGGTAGCGTAAACTGTTGTCATTTTACTCTCCTGAACTTGCCGTTTGGCTTATGTGGGAGGCGGTTGCCTTCCCTTATTTCTTAATATCAATTATAGGCTTTACGCCTACGTTTGTCAATGTTATATTGCAGATTTATTGGGATGACTGGCTTTGAAATTTTCGGGTTTTCGACGGTAAAAGTGTGTCCTTTCCGGTTACAGTTTCTCCTTTCTGGAAAGAGCGAAGACCATGATTGAAAACAAACTGTTTGAAAACGAGTCAGATAGGCGCCAATCTTCACGCCACAGCGTTCAGGGCATTTGCTGCCGGGTTGTTTGCCATCTTAAAAAAGGAGAAAAGCAGCCGCCGCCGTGGAGCTCCAGGCGTTCACCGGGAAACGCTGACGAAGCCGTTGTTCTTGATATGTCGGAAAATGGAATGGGGCTGATTCTGCCATTCAGTGCCGAGACTGGACAAACTTTGGTGCTGGACATTGAGGGATTCAGCGTTCATCTGGGTCAGGTGTGCGTGAATATTGTCAACGTTCAAAAAATCTCTGGCCAGCTGTCCCGAGTCGGGATTGTTTTTGAGTGGAGAACCTTGATTGAAAAGGTCGCGTACAAGCAAATGTTTCAGGTTGTTAGGTTTAATGAAAATAGTCAGGATAAAAAAATAGGAGCCTGAAATCGCTAAAAGGAAGGGCCCGCGGCTCAGCGGGCGCTATCAGCCCTGACTTAACAAGGCCGCCAGTTTTCGAGCGCAATCCTGAATGGTTGAGCGGATGCCATTGGTAATGCCGGGTTCTGTCTTGGGCATTTTTTCAATTTCGTTGAGCTGAGCCAAGTCAATCACTTGCTTATCAGTAACGGCGTTTCTCAGATTGTGCCTTAGCTTTTCTGGAAGAAGAGTCTTGCTCGCTGAGGGCATTGCATCACACATCGCCAGTATCATCGCCTGCAGGATTATCTGGTTGCCCAGATCAGTGATAATGCTGCCCTGTTCAATCTCAGCGTTAAGCTTCTGGTAGCGCTCCATGTTCTCAACAACAGATACCTTATCCAGCTCGATTTCAGATTGCTTGATATCCCAAAGGGCTCGCTGGTAGGCCGTGTCTTCAGGGCTGTTCTCAAACACTGTTTCTTCGTTGAACTTCGCCACAGCGTCCAGGTGCTTAAAGTACAAATTTCGATAATCTTTATATTTCGCCCTCATTTCGCCATGAACAACATCGATGAGATTAAGCTCTGCTGCTTCGCGATAACCCATAGGATATAGGTGGCCCACGCCGGCCTGGCAGAACTGCTTCAGAGACTTGAAATTTACATCTTTGATGGTGCGCTCGTATTCGCTGGTCTTGGCAAAGGGATTCCGGCGAATAAGGATGATGCGATCCTGATTTGGGTTGTACGTGCTATCAGTGCTCTTGAGACGGACCACCGGTATTTCAGGATTGGCCGAGGCTTCGTTTTGGAGAATGGCCTCCAAAATTTCGGTAAGCGCATCAGGAGATCCGCCTTTGGGGGTTTCCCGAGAGCCTGTTTTGCGAGTTTTAACGGATAGTGTGGTTTTCACTATGTTCCCCTTGTTCAGACGGATGTCTGGTTTGTTGTTTCAGATTGCCATTATCGGCGATTGCCCATGTCCAGGCGACTACTGCCTTCCCTTGGTGCCATCTGGCCCTGCTGGGGGAACATGTTAGCGGTATTTTCGTTCATTTCCTGACTCTGCGTGTGGTTTTGAGCCTGCATATTTGCCAGTTTCTGATTCATCACAGGCAGGCATGATTGCATGAATCTGTCTGACTCCAGATATTTGATGCCTTGATCTCCCCGATCAATGACATAAGTGATCACCTCTGTCATAAACTCCCGGGTTGCCTTGTGTGTTTCGTCCTCAAAAGCGCTTCGTAGCGTCTCTGCAAAAAATTCTGTCGGCGTTCCCTGGTAGGACTCTGCCATACCGGCGATACCTTCACGGTTTCCCTCACACAGTAACCTGGCAAGTTCTTTTGGCTCCATCGCACTTGAAGTAGCTGAGCACAGGAGGCCTGTAATCAATGTCAGTCTGATTAGCGTCGATCGTTTCACTTTGCTCATGTGGACTGCCCCTGATTTTTGACGGCTTCCCGTTGCTTTATATCTTTTGACAACTGGCTATAAAGATTGGCCAGATCATCAGTGAGCGATGAATCTTTTGTGCAGCGTTTTGCTTTGGCGTTTGAAAGCGCCTGCCTTTGCTCGGCAAAAACGTCGCGGAGTGCCGATGGCGGTATATCTTTATTTCGTTCTTCGTTCAGGTATCGGCGAAGTTCCTTGAATCGGTCAGGATCCGACTGGCGCCGGCGTAACGCTTCGCGGTCTTGAGCGCGAATGTCTTTATTCTGGGCCCAGGCATCTACGGCTGCATTCCATGCCTCAGACAGGGTTTGTGTCCGGATTGGTATCATCAGCGGTACCTGACTCGGAAACCGGGACACATGAAAGCCAAACACCCACTCACCAAGAGCCCTGGCGCGCGGTTCAGCGTAAAGGCGAATCCCGTGGGCGCCGACACCAAAAGCGGGGTTGGTTCTCCGGTCGTTTGTTCGCACATACCATCGGTACTTCCGCAAAATTGCACGGCATTGCCTGGAAGCGTCGTAAATCTGGGCTCGGAGTAGCTGTCTCCGGGACCATTGCGCCTGGGTCCAGCCTTTGGCCGGTTTCTCACTGAAATAGGTTTGATACAAACGTTTGTTTCCAGCAGGCACAACGACGCGCCAGCCGACAAACCCGGCAGGGTGATCTCCCTTGCCATACCATTCGATTGCCATTGAATTAATTGTCCACTATTCGTTGGTTGTTACTGTGAGGCCCGGGCAGGTTCGCTTCACTGACTGGGCGGACAGAAATTGACTGAGATTGGCAGGCCAGTCTGAGCCAGGCTCTGGTGACTCGTGAATCTTGCGAGCCTGGGTGCTTCCCGCTTTAAAGTTCCGGTACAGCCGCTGCCAGTAGGCAAGGTTGGCCTCTTCCAATTCCAGAGGGTAGCGCTCCGGGTTGTGCCGGTTGCGCTCCTGGTACCAGGTTATAAAATCTTCGAGAGATTGGCGTTCACGCTGAATAAACTGGTTAATTTTTTTCATGTTACTCACCTTCATAGTGTGGCGGTTGCCAGGTTGTCAAAGGAGAGGCTATAAAGCCCTCCCCTCCATAAATAAAAGCTTATCATTATTTGGCACGCGTGGGCGCGATACGACATAGATCTCGCCAGGGTTGCTTTCGTAGACTGATACCGGATCATTGCCGGTTCTGTCGACAAACTCGCGGATGGTAATGGGCGATTCGAGCTTGTCCGCCAGCTCTGCAGAAACGGAATGTGGGACGATCGTGATGTCGTCAGAAAAAAACAGGATTGGCTTCATGATGATGCTCCCCTTGCCGTGCGTCGAGCGGTTTCTTTCTCAAACGCTTCAATACGGGACTGATGACAAAATTCAGCCCAATCTATATTGCCATGGGAGACGACTTTGCCCTCGGCGCAGAATACATCACGAGATTCGGAGTAGCCGTTGGCGCGAGCGTAGCGGGTGACGTTGACTGCATTGCTGGGATATTTATTCTTGCTCATAGTGTTGTGTCTCTGGTCTTCATGGTTTGCCGTTTGGCGATTTGTCAGGTGGTTACCCGACATTAATAACAGTATAGGCTTAAAGCCTATTATGGTCAAGCGACATGAAGACAGATTTGCTTTAAAACGATGGACCTGGTTCAGGCTCTTCATCATCCAGATAAAGGCTATCCGAAAGGCCACCTTCTGACAGATCCTGGAGAGTTACAATAAGGCTATCCTGAACGAGTGGTTCTATCTGTAAGTTGCTGAAGCACCGGCGGCGATATGTTTCATGCTGGATCAGCATGCTCGACGCTGACATAAGGTCTTTGATCGGAGCTTCCCCATAGGCTGCGCGTGCTTTATCCAACGCTTCGCCCGGGATGTCGCCCCAGGTCCGAATCATAATAGCTAAATCAATAATGTCCCGGCTCAACACAGAGCTGTCAGCCCAGCGATCGGAGTTGGCCAGTAGTTTCTCAGCGTAAGCGTCAATTCGAGAAAGCATCGGAACGCCATGCAAGCGATTGAATGAGGCGTCCAGCGAAATACGATCTTCCCGCACAATCTCGAATTTGACAGGGGTGCCTTCAACTTCCAGGACCGAGCGTATTCCATAGCGATCCGCTCTGGTTTCGCGGAGTTGAGAGATAGGACGATCGAATAATGGAGAGAGCCCGGTGGAAGAGAATTGCCCAATCAACCCCCGAAGCTTCCGATATCCCTCACGGTTTGAGCATATAAAGTCGATATCCGTGCTTAGGCGAAAATTGTTGATCTGCATAGCGATAGCGGTACCGCCACCGAAAAGGCACTGAGCATCCTCAAGAAGCTCGCTGTTCATTGCCTCTAATATGGTCGTTATCCGCTTGTGATGGGCTTGCTTGCTATCCATTGATAACTCCGTTGCCATACTGCCGTTTCAGATATTCAATGAGGGCGGCTTCTTCTTCGCTCAGGTGGGCATGATGAACATACCGCCAGTTCCGTTCGTACAAGCCAAATGCTTCTGCTTCAGAGATCGGCTTTCCTGGATCACTATGCCAACAGATCAGGCGCAGTTCCGGATAATTTTCTGGAATGATTTGGAGTGTTTCCATGATTTTTGTACTCCAGTTGCTCGAATTTCCAGGTCAGCTATTTTCGGGGTCTTATTGAGTGGTGCTGGAAATTGCCCCGGACGAGTTTGCTATCTGGTTGAGCTGTATTGGTTCCCGGCGCCACTGCTTAAAAAATTTGGTCAAAGCGTCTACATCCCGAGGCTGGGCCCGTTGTCTTTGGTTTCGTGCAATGCCTCGATTTCAGCATCAGGATCGTAATTCTGTCGTAGGGGGCGGTTGGCCGCATAAACGCCGACTACATCCTTAATCGATTCACCGATTTCCGGATCCTCCAACACAGGGAATTCTTTCTTTAGCTTATTACCAATCTTGCCGTCATTAAGTTCCACTGAACGCATGATCCGATCTATATGCTCATCCGGCCCTTCCAGGAAGTCTTTTACCTTATCTCGAGCTTCGAGATGTGCACGATGTGACTGCATTTGATGTCGCATTTCGTACTCGATCGTCTCGTGGATAACGTGAAACAGGTATTCAGATTGCTCCGTAAGATCTGGATAGCGCCAGGCTGGTCGCAACGTATCATTTCCGGAAAACTCGAAATCCGAGACTACGCCATCCGGGTACGTGGTCCTGTTTGAAAACCGGATATCGTTAACCGTTTTCGCCATCATCGGGCGGGAATACACTTCAAGAATCTTGTCGTAATTGGCGCGACTGGCGGTGCTCTTGGTGATCGTAGACGATATGGGCAAAAGCAAAGGCTCGGGAACCGCGGAATCCCGGCGCAGGGTGTCGTTAATCAGAAATCGCGAGATCCGCCCGTTTCCGTCTGCCATCGGGTGAATGAAGACAAAGCCAAAGCTTGCAACCGCCGCCCGAATAATGGGGTTCTCGTTCCGGGTTTTTTCCAGGAACGCTTGAAGGCCCTCAAGCATTGGCTGTACCTCGCTGGCATCGGGCGCGACGTAATGAACATAAGACCCCATTTCCTGAGTTCCGGAGCCCACAAAAACCGGAGACTGGCGCAGTCCATGTCGAATGGTGCTGGTGCCAAGAATGTTGTCCTGGATTTCGGTCAGCGCTCCTACTGAAAGCGGTGCCTCAATTTGACCGCAATGCCTGCCCATCGCCAGGGCAAAGCGGTGGATTTTGCTCTTTTGGTCGCCTTCATGCTCAATAGCGAAGCTGGCCCGACTCTCGCGGATGGTCAACCAGACAGCACTCCGGGTCATCATATCGGCGCCATAGTCGTCCTCAATACCTTGGAGGCGCGCTGAAGGGTCATAGTCCTCAATGAGATCAAGGAGTTCTGTTCGCCGTATGATTGGGCAGAAGTCCCGCGTGCCCGGGAGATTGTCGTTGATCCGCCAGCGCGAGTTTTTGATGGGTGTGTCAGCGGCAACCACTTCATTGGGGTCAAGCAGGTCACGATAGCTGCCAGACATTGGAGGTGTCTGAAGGGTACTTCCGGTTAACCACTCGTATAGAAATCCAGCCTTGCGTGTGTACTGTCCGGTAGGCTCAGAGGCGATCCAGTCGGTCAGAACTTGCTTGTCAAAGCTTTTAAACGCATGACTGAGTAATTCAAGGTGGACGCCTTCGTGTTTAAGGGCGAACGCCAAGTGGGCTAAAGGTGTGTCGTCAGGCTTTGAGTTTGGCCGGTAGGTATCATAGCGAACACCATTCTGGAAGCTGGTCTTCCGGTCACGGCCGATCTTGCTGATAGTCGACAGCTTTTGGGTAACCGGTAGGTTAAAGTGTTCGCGTAACCATGCGTAGCCTGCCCAGGAACTCATACTTTTCACCTTCTCATTTTTCCTGTAATTTCCGTTATTCCGATTACCCTACCGCATTATTGATTACATTATTCCAAAAAACCGTTTTTATAATTACTTTTTTCGGTCTATTCATTGAGCGCTTTCCGCAGGGGCGCCCGTTAGTGGCCGTAAGGTTATTGCGAGGCGTTGAGGTACCGCTGATGCAAAAAGGGGTGCCTGCCATATTCGGTGATGTAGGTACTGAAACCGCTGTTTATCATGTGCGAACCAAACTCCCATTCGCTAGACCAAATTGAGCAAATTGCCCGGCCATAATACCCAATCTCCCAGCAGCGATAATTGACTCGCTCCTGAAATAGCAATTTCTTTGCATACGACGACGCATACTGGCCAGCCGCGGTGTTCTTGCTTCGATCAACGTGCACTGATTCCTCGGTGTCAATGTTGCCTACGCGAACGACGAAGGTTTGCTCCTGCAGGCGGAACCGATCATCTATATTCAGGTCTCGCTGGTACCGCTGTTCATTAGCCGCCGCTTTCTGGCGCAGTAGGCTTACTGACCTGGCGCTGTCCGCTTTGATAATGAAGGTGTCACCATCGGTCACATGGATGATCGTTCCCTGGCCGCGCAGATCAAAATCCTCGGCGGCATGCGTTGCAAGTGGAGTGGCGCTCACTATCAAGGCGGTTATATACGTGATGAGTTTCATGGTGTTGCTCCTAGAGTTCTTGTTCAGGCATAAAATGGGCGAGTTCGGCTACCTGATCGTCTGATAAGGATGGCCAGTGCTTCATTGCGATATAACGGCAAAATCCTTGAAAAATATTACGGAATTCGTCTTCCGTCATTGCTCCGAAATTGAGGCTTTTCGGTGTGGTAACAGTAACCATCCGGCCCTTAAGAAGCCCTTCAACCTGGTTGAGTGTTGCAAGGGCATCCTCCCCGATCGCATCGGTGATGGCGCCGGCTGCCTGGGACCAGACGTAGGAAGCAGGGACGCTGATGCGCTTACACCCCAGACCGGTATCAAGTTGGATCTGTTTCAAGACTTCGTGCTCTGTGAGGTTTTCATACTCTTCGATGTTGTCCCTACAGACTCGGGCAAAGGCGTGTGCCAATCGGTAGAACCCAGGTTTTCGGGGGCGCTCAATGTTGGCAAGCACGAGGTCGTCGGTTTTGAGTCTTGCCCTTCTTAACGCCTGGCGAGTTTGCTCATTGGCCGGAACGAATCCGCCTTTAATGACGCGCAAGGCAAGGGCATGTTCAACGTTTATGAGGCTCATACGCGCTCCGGTTTTGCCGCAATCAATCGAGGATTTCAGCAAAGACTTCGCCGTAACCGGTAGCTGTCGCGATGTTCTGGCCATCTGAAATCAGGCCTTCATAGCGATCCAGTAAAGATTGGGCGCATGAGAGAGAAATGTGCCTTTCTTCGTAGGATTCGATAATCCGTAAGAGGGTAGTTGCGGTGGTTAGAATGCCTGTCAGCTCGGGGGAAAGTTCCCAAAGGCCGAACTGAGACGCGGTAGTGACTCTGTAATTGTCCGGCTTTGAATGCCAGAAGAACGGCTGGCCATTTTGGGTTTTAGCGCAGTTTGGAATGCCGGAAATAGGGTTTTTCACAAGCAATCTGGTTGTGCTGTAGTGAATCTGATCAAACAGGGTAGATGCTTCACCGAACATTTTATCCGTGAATTTTCCCAGTTCCGCTTCTGGTACCGGGCGGATAAATTCGCTGGCTGTTGTCAATGTCTGCGCTTCAGGCATGATGCTCTCCATGGTTCGCCTCACGGCTTAATGTTTTATGGGCGGGTGCCCGACTAAAACAACAATAGGCGCAAAGCCTATAAAAAGCAAGGTTTTTAACATCAGTTTGATGACCATGAAAATGCATTGCTTCGATTCTCGATAGCCTCTTCAATCTGGTCGAGCTCTTCCATCAACCTTTCCTTACGATCCATCAGCTCATCGATTGATTTTGCATCGAGAGCATCAACGTTTGTTTCGCTGCCGACTTCGGGACTGGCGGGCTTATCTTCGACCAAGACCTCGACTGCCGGGACCTGAACGTTGAAGGCTGACAGTGTTTTTCTCACCCGGTCCACCGCAGTATCGTTCAGGGTGTCCAGTTCTGTGCTGCAGGCCGATCGGACCAACCGTTTAGAGGCATCCTCTACCCAGTCCTCTGGCAGATTTTTAAATTGGCTTGCCCATCGTTCCACCAGGTGTTCGGTATGATCATTGGCCTTGCGCGGAGCCTTTTCGCACTCATTAAGAGTTTCAGCGAATACAGTTGCATCGGGTAGTCCGCCAGCTTCGGCAATAGCCGAAATCCAGGTTTCGAGTTCCTGAATAGTTGAAAGCGTTGGCTCTTTATTCGGCAGTTTTGAGGTTTTGCATGAACGGGCTGGCTGGGCCGTTCCTTCCGGGCTCACCGGCTTTTCAACGATGGTTGGCTGAAGATTTTTAGCCTCGATGTTCCGGATACTGTCTGATACCTGCGTGGCCGCTCGCAACCCTTCTATGGTTAGCGCCTCGTCATTCTCTGCGAGCATGGCCAGGTAAGGGGATAGGTTCTCGGTGGTTTTGAGCTTCCCGCGTAAATCGGCAATAAAATGTTCAAGATTGGCAGGTTGCCCGATGGCATTCGCCGTTTCCGGCGCCTCTATGTGGCGTTCTGCGATTGCGATGTCATTCACGATGCGAAGATTGATTTGCTCCCCGGTAGGCGTCATCTGAATGTTCCATAAATCCCGGGCAAGCCTTGAAATGGCGTTCAAGAGAATCTTTGTAGCCGGCATATCGAGTTCTTCTGACAACTCAAAATGCTGTAAAGCGTCCTGGCATTTCTGGTTTGCAAGAACGCAGGCTTCTTGAGACCTGGCATTGTTCTGCTGTCGTGCCATAACGGTCAGCATGGAGGTGCCGATGTACGCGTTTATTAGCGCTTGGGCTACAACGTTCTCGTTTTCGATAGAATACACAGGGGTGCCTTTTCATTGCCGGATAAAATTTTATCGTATCGACCATTCTATACAAAAAGTAATCAGGTGAACGTTGGAAACTCCAGTTTGCCGGACAAGATGTGGTGTGGCGGCCGTTTTTGCTGGCGAACATCAATTTCCTTGTTCGGCATTCAAAAATTGATTATTCCAGTTGGTGTTAGATGCTGAAAATCTCAGCCCACCTCCTCGGGCATACTCCCAGATGGCCTCAGTGGTTAGCCAGGGGCGCTCCAGCTCTTCGGCCCCGACCGCGGTTGTCTGGCTGCCGCCAAACGGATCAACCACCAGCTCACCCTTGAGAGTCAGGAATTCGATGAGAAACTTGACGAGTGCCTTTGGATAAGCGGCTGCGTGGGTGGCAAGACCATGCTCTCTGGCCGTGCGTTTATAGTCCGATTGGGATTTGCACCGGTGCGGGAAGGTAAGGATGTTGTGCGCCAGGCGACCTTCCGTGGCGTTGCCGAAACACCCGGGACGCTTCCTGTGAGCACCATCACTAAAGGACGCTCGATGCGATTCACCACCCTTGGCGACTAACTTCCGGTGTGACTCGCTGTGAGGCTGAAGCACTCGCCGGTTATCCGACCGTACATTGGCCGGGTCATTGGTGAACCAATAAATCACTTCATAACGGGCATTCAACTGATACCGGTTCACACAGGCCCAATGGGTAGGAGAGGGGGCCTTGGTTGGGTTATGCCAGATCAGCTCGTCCATCTTGTGCAGTTCCAGTTCGTCCGCCAGCGCGAGAACCAGGCGCTCCCGATACAGTGAGCGGGAAGGCTGTCCAGGCTCAAAAACGTCGTTGCCGAGGTTCAGGCAGATGGAGCCCCCCGGTAACAGGTTTTTGGCGATCGGACGAATGGCCTCCACCAGCCATTTCACATAATCTTTATCAGTCGGATCACCGTAGGCTCGCTGGTTGCGGATTGGATAGGGCGGTGACGTCAGACATAGACAGATTGGTACATTGATTTGTTCGAATACGTCCTCGCATAGGGACCAGAGTGCCACGCCAAGTTGGGTTGAAAAGGCCACCAACGTCGACTTTGGCTCTACTTTTTTTAGTTTGATCTTGCCGGCCTTTGTAAGTCTCCAGTGTCCACGCCGTCCGGCATTCTCCAGCAGGCCTGCATGCTTAAGGGTTTGCTGATGCCACCGAATTTCGCGTTTAAGTACCGAGAACGAATGTCCACTCTCCGTTTCTGCTCTTTCATCCCAGCGACTTTGGTTTAGACCTACTGTATTGGCGACGGATTCATAAAGCTCGCTTTGGGATAGCGTTACAGGGGAGTTAGCATAGGCCGTCTGTACATGGTCAAACAATGAAAGTTGGGAATCACTCATTTAAGTACAGATCCTTATCAATGTCTCTTTTGGTTGCCGTCTGGCGTTTAATATGGGGCGGCGGTTGCAGCCCCATGTTGTCTTTATAATAATAGGCGTAAAGCCTATATATGTCAATGGCTGATTTGCAACAGTTAGGCTGTGTTATTCGGTATTGCCGCCACCGCCGGTGTTGCTATCAAGATCTAACTTCTTCGCATCCAGGATTGCCGAACTCTATTGGATACTATTCACCTGCTCCTGATTCAGAATGGCCGAATAGTAGGGATGCTCAGCCAGAATACCGAATCCCTCTATTTCTCTGATCATTTGATCAAAAGCTGCTTGGCTGAACGCAAATTTAACCTGTTGACGATCGAACAAGCTGTCCAGGTTAACGTCCTTCGGAATCATCCAGCCATGACGCAAAAAGCCCTGTCTCTCAAAAAGGTAAGCACGGCCCAGGCTAAATTTGAGGCGGGCGTCGACGTAGGAGAAGCCATCGGGGAGGAACAGATCAATGCGCGGAAAAGGTAACCCAGACCGTTTCCAGCTACCAACAATACTGAGTGTTTGGAATCCGGCGTCGGTTCGACGATCAATAGCTATCGTGCCCGTGTCATTTTGAGCGCTTCCAAACAGTCGAGCCACGTAAACGTCACTGTTTGGGCCTTGCAGGCGCATGGCATCAACAGGCTCTCCATTCTCAAGGATGCTGTTGTAGGCTTGGTCTCTCTGGGCTGGCGGGTAGAGCGCTTCACTGAAAGTTTCGGATGGGAGCCCCGTTTCTTGACCGATTGCCCCGTATACAAGATTGCAGGAAGCAGTAACCGATGCGTCTGGCAGACCTGGTGATGGACAAAGATTGCCAACATCGCCTTGCGGCCATTGCGACAAATAAACATCATCATTGAGACTTTCGGATACGGTATAAGCGAGAGTTCCTGGCTCGAAAGTCCATGTTTGCGTTCCCGGCAAGTACGTTTTCGTGAAATTTTTCAAAACATCACGGCCATCAAGTCCTTCAAGAGAGAATTGCCGATAGCTTCTTCGAGTAGAAAAACCTGAACTGGTGCTGGAGGCAATCAGATCACCTAATTCGTTTATAGCCAGAGTTCGCTGGCGCCCCTGATGCCCGATTTGAACGGTCTCGGTTTGAAAGCTGAATCCTGTCCACGATAACGCACGGATCGTTAACGGCCGCGATTGAAGTTTTTGGCAATCAAATTTATTGATATCAAAAAAGTTGTCAAATAGGTTGATGATGCAGTCCGTTTCACTGATGACCCTGAATGTTGTCTGCTGGTCCGCCAGCTGAAACTTTGCAGGTACCGCAACATTAAGGTCCGTGATTGCTTCGTCACCGATTGTCGTGGTCGTTATACGCTGGCGGGCTTCGTAATAAACTTGTCCCGGGCGCAACGGGTTATCGAAAAACTCAAAATCCAGTAGCCCTGCGCCGACGACAGGGAACGTTTCAAAACCGGAGCTGACGAAGAATGGAGAGTCTGATACCGCGGTTGAAATACGCTGCTCAAGTTCTGTTGCGCTAGAGCTTGGAGGTGTTGTGTCTGGTGCCTGACGATCCTGCTCATACTCGGGTTCACCAATCACGATATCAGGCTGGAAATCTGCGTCCGACGGCTGCTCAACCAAAGAAAGATTCACATCGTCGACAATCTTTGGAAGTGCATTGTCTACCTTTTCAAATATTCGTGTATTCAGCTCTTTTTCGCTGAGCTGTTGTCTCTGCTCATTGGTAATCTCCGAATCAATTTCCTTTGCCAATTCATTAATGACGGATGCGATCCGTTGCAGGCGTTTATAGTCCTGTTCATCAACAGGGCTGCTGCCGGAAGGAGGGGATATGTAGTTTTCAAGAATATCGGCGTTGGTACCGAGTTTCCCGGCAACGTTTTGGATGGCCTTCTCCAGATCGCCGGAGGGCAATTTCTGACGCTCATTTTCAACCAGCACTGAGATGGGTGAAACGAGAATTCCGCTGGCGGATCCACTGAAGTCAGGCGTTGCAGTACCAACCAGGTTGTATTGCCATGATACGGGATCGCCGGAGTTTGCCAGAATCGTATCAGGAGGGTCTGTTTGCGCTACCACATTGACAGGGCCGGACAGTGACTCACCATCGGCCAGCGTGATCTTCCACTCTCCAAGCTCATCTGTGCGGGTCTGAGGCTCACCCTCATCACATACGCCGTTATCGTTCTGGTCCAAACAAACAACGGCTCCCTCCACCACTTCCGATGTGGCAACCACACCAGAGACAAAGAGATTATCTGACCCCGGCATGCCGGGGTCGCCTGTTGTCGGTCCCCCGGGATTGGTTGTTGGGTTGTCGTTTCCGTCTCCAAAAAGGGGTTCCTGATTCTCATAATCCTCGGAATTGTCCCATTCACAACCTGACAACATCAGGGCGCTGGCGCTGACCATTGCGAGCATTATGAGGGTGTAAGAGCGTTTTTGTGACATGGTTTTCCTCTAACAAAATCAGGCCGGTAAAGTGACGGTATCCGGGTAAAAATTCTGGCACGTTACCGGATAAACCACTTTATTCTATACGATTTAATGAAGCTCAACGTACCATAAACCCGGTTTGCAGTCTGGACCCGCTGTTTAGATCAGTATTAAGGGTTGTTTGGTGGGCGCCTGGGGTAATTTAGATGAGGTTGAATCGGGCCTGCGCTGATCTGAACATAAGCGCGTCGCCCGCTCATCAGGAAGGCGAGTCCAAGTCCGGCCACGGTGATGTCCGGTCAGGTCCTTCATAGTCTGGATGGCGCTTAAGCCAGTATTGGGACTCATCAGCTTCAATGAGATCAAAAACTGAAATATGCTCAGCCGTATCGCTTATCTGTTTCTGTTTCAATTGGTTTTCAAGCTGCTCAACCGTATGGTTCTCAACTGTAGATTCGGCTGTTTTCATGCCAATTGAGGTTGACCTGAATACGGAATAGTTCAGTTCCCGCGAATTTTCTTCCGCGTCCAGAATTTCTTTCAATTCAACCACTGACTGTTCAGCGCCAGGTCTTCCTTCAATCAAATTCAGGCGATCCTGCGCCAACAAAAGAGGCAGATCTGGCGGTGTGCCTTTAAGTATCGGATGCCGGCGATCATCCGGACTTCCCGGCTTCGAATCTTTTAGCTCGGAATCTGCCTCTTTCCAACTTACGCCTTTCTCGATGCTTTCCTGAATGTTTGCGTAACGTCTGAAGTTCGATGGACCGACATCAAAACCGTGACCGGCTGCGCCTATCACATTGAAGTGACGTTCTATCTCACCACGGGGGGTCCATAGATCGGTTTTCACCTCAAAATGACCCGAAAAATCATCTGAGGCGCGTTCAGGTTCAGTCGCATTGCCATACGCAGAACTGTGCCGCTCAGCAGTCAGGATATTAAAATCCCTGAAACCGTCACGGAAGTACCGCTCCCGGGATGCCCATTCGGACGATTGATTAACCAGGTTTCTGACATAACTGGAACCGTCTTTTGCCGAGTCCATCAGCGCGCTGCAGAGCTTTTGGTTGCTCAGCATGATGCTTTGGAAAAGCTCAGTTGATGACTTGTGCAGTAGATGATCATCGATCGCTCTCATTGCCCGATCAACCGCATAGCCAAACGCAGTTGGCGACAGGTTGCCGGTATACGACGCATCTAACAGTGACGCCGCTTGCTGAGTTACCTCGTTGTACGACATTTCAAGCATTTCCTTTGCAAAATCCGCGTCCATTTCTTTTGAACCGGGCTCCACCTTGCCTGCGATCGCCTGGTGCATGTTTTCCATGACGTGACCAGACAGCACATTCACAGCTGCTAATACGTTTGCCTTATGTTCCAGGCGAGAGTTCCGGAAAAAATGCTTTAGACCCCCGCGATCGGCCTGCTCGAAAAAGCTGTCTCGCTCTTTTGGGTCCCAAATCGCCAAACCTACGTCGCGCTGAAAAGTCATATAGATTGATGTGTCCATCCCCATGCTCAACCGGGTCAGCTCCATGACCGGCTTCTCTTTCATCTCAGGGTCGATGTGCATGGCCACACCCAGGGACGGAGACAGGTTGGCAAACTCACCAACCAGGTTTGGTTTCCTAATCAGCACGCCCCGATAAAACTCTTCATACTTTGTCACAGGGTTTCCTTTATTAATCGTGGTCTGCGTTTCGCTTGCAGGCGTTGAATGTCATAAAGCCCATGTTACTGGGGTTCACCAGAGTCCAACTAGGGGTAGAGCTTTTGTTGTCTGGCAAACCCGATTCTCGAATCGACTACATCGTAAAACGTAAAGTGTTCCCAGAGGACGCAGTTCTCGAAGCTCAGGGGTTCGCACCAGACCATCACGGCTATGCCTCTGACGGCTCAAATCACGAAAAATACGCTTTTGAACGGGAAGTATTTGAAATTGGCGTAAGTGATTAAGTTCATCGAGGGCGCAATTTTGGTAGTGGCCTCGGGCGGGGCTTTGCCCCTTTGCGGAGTATTCCAGGCGGGCTGCGCCCTTCTGTCATGGCACCGCTCAGCCTCTGGCTTCGCTGGTGCGAGGATTGCTATGGACTTTATGGGAGGTGTAAAAAACCCCGCGAAGTGCGGGGTTGTGGGTTGGGTGGTGTTCGGTTACCAAAAGCCTTGGTTTGGGCCAGAATCGGCGTCCGAGCCGTTCCCGCGTGGCTAGGAAAGGTTTAGCTGAGACTCCAGGTGCTTAGGCTCCAGGTTATTCTGAGTGTGATCTGCCACCAGTTGCGTTACGCCGAACCATGACTTGTACTTCTTCTCCACCTCGGCCAGAGAATCAAAATGGCGGATGCTTGGGAATCGGTTATACGCTTGCGTGGAGGGGTTGCTTGTCATCATCTGCCAGCCTTTTCCCACCGAATCGCGGCTCAATGTCATGGTGTGAGCGCCTGCGGTTTTTTTAAAAGTGTCTGCGTCGATCTGCTGAATCATTTTAACGGCTCCTGGTCTTGCCGGTTGGCTTGGTGTTTGTGGCTGGTGCTTTCCAGCCTACTCTTAAAGTATAGGCGCTACGCCTACTAATTTCAAGGCTTTTCGGGTTTGTTCCAGTTTTGATCGAGTTTCGGTATCAGTGATTCTTAACGTCTGGCATAAACGGGATAGCCTGAGAAAAACTGTCGGCCAGATCAATCACCACGCCGTTGTGTGCCATCTTTCCGGTTCTGAGTGCCTTCCAGATCATGTTGATTGCGGCTGTGGCGACAGCCTGGTTCACCATCAAGTCCTGCTTCATAATCGAGTCAGCGGCACTACAGGAGTCTTTGGGTGGCTTGTCTTCCTTGGTGGCAATCTCAGGGTAGTGCGCCAGAGCGTTAGGCCACTGATCGCTCATGGTGTTGTCACCGTGTTTGCCAAAAATAATCTGGCCCTGATCAACATCGCATCCCATATCAAGCCAGAATTGGCCTATTGATTTGTCGTTGGCTACGGCGCGTCGAGCCGCCAGATTGTCAACGGCAGTGACCACCAGATCGAAACCACGATTGGCCGGATTCTGGGTGAAACGCTCTGGCAATGCCTTCCAGTTTGTACCCATCATCATATTTATACTGTGAACCAGGGTGACCGCCTTATTCTGGCCTACCTGATGAGGCCAGAAGCGCTGGCGAACGATATTTGAATCTGTGATTTCGTCATCGTCCATAACGACAACGTGAAGGCCGGAACCTCCAATCGCCTGCATGCCCTTGTGTAAACGAAGTAGTCCATCAAGGAGTTCAGAGCCATTCCCACCAGCCCCGATCAGTAGCACATTGATTGGGTTCTGATTTTCGAGCCAGTGGAAAGGCAGTGTACGCGGGGTCGTTTTGAGAGCTTGAGTTGTCATGGCGATTACTCCTTTACGATCTTGTGCATCCACCGGCCCAGCGTCTGCGTGTCACTGCGAAAGTCTTGGCTCGGAACCGGCCTGAGCCTACTTGTCGGGAATGTGCGCTTATCAGTCAGATCGGTGAAAAACTGCTCCATATCTCCGGCCTTGTTGGCGCTTCCTCCGTTCCAGTGGGTGAACGGAGACATGAAAAAGCGATTCTCTATGGTTTCAATGTCGTTTTGGCTCGGATTAGCCGGAAGTACGTTGCCGCCGCTGCACCATTTACCATCCAAGTAAACATTCGGGAGTCCGGACGTATACAGCTTGGTGTCATTGTCAGGGCGCTTGTCGCCGCGAAACGAAACAATGTGAAGCTGGCGGCGATGAAGCAGGAAAACCAGTGGTGGCAGAGGTACTTCAAGCTCCTTGCCCATGACGTTGACCAGTCGCTTTGAGCGTGGCCGATACCACATCATTGTCTCTTGGCTTGTTGCGAGACATAGCGGGTTGAGCATTTCCAGTGAGGTATTCATGTGTTCGGCCAGCAGCGAAATCAGGCTTTGCTTGTCTTGCGTTGAAAATACGCGCCCTGGGCCGAGAATAGACTTGGTGTCGCGGTGGTGAATGTCGTGGGCAACAACGCTCATGGTGGTTTCTGAGCCAAGTTGTGCAGAGTGTACGACGAGTGCGACAGAGCTAATCGATGGTTGCTGATTCATGTTGTCTCCTTGGGTGCCGGTTGGCTTATGCGGGAGGCCGTTGCCTTTCCCTTATTTCTTACCACTAATTATAGGCTTTGCGCCTATTCCGGTCAAGGTGACAGCACACTATTTTTGCATTGCTTTCACTGACTCTTGGCATCGTCATTCAGGTTGATGATTTGAATCATCAGTTCAGAGGCAAAAGCCAGCCGATCAGCGACTTCCATTATTTTCTGAGGGGTGTCCCGCCAGCCAAACCATTGGTAGCCGTCGTCGTCATCGATGCCGCCATTCATAAAATGCTCAAAGTGGCCTTGGGTGAATTCCTTAACAGCTTCATCGGATTCAGCGAACATGGTGAAGCTGGACATTGGGCAAGGCAGTTCAAGGTCGGACCATGTGGCAGGGGATATGCGCTCTTTCAATCCCGCCAGCAGGTTTTGTGCGATCAGGGTAATGGCTGCTTCGCAGTCCGTGTCAGCGTCCGGCAGTGCTGTGATCTGTGCGGCCAGGTCGTCAACGGTTGAGCCTTCTATGTGCCAGCGGTGATTCACGCTGGTTTCGGCATCGTCAAACATGGCCTGAAAGCCTTGTATGTCCTCGTAGTCGCCTGCTGAGTAAATCATCTGTTCACACTCTTTCAGGGCTTTCTCGACGTTATCTTTGGTATTTTCGAGCCTATGAGTTGCGAGATAGTCGTTCACCACTTCCAGATCGTTCTGTTCGGGTTCTTTGATCATTTCGATCATATCTTCAAGGTCGCCTGGAAGCGTAATCGGTTGCAGGTAGACCGACATCAGGTGCAGGCAGAGTTTGAGCAGGTTCCAGTAGGGTTCGCTTTGCTCGGTAATGCTGTCATTGAGTTCAACACCGGCCACATCGCACACATCAAGCCCGATCGCGCCGGACGAGTCTACCGCGCAGCGGAAGGCCAGTTGGGTCAGGCTTGCAAAGCCAGCCCCTTCAGCGATGCTGTGGGCTTTGTTTAGCTTCAGGATAATCGCATCAAGGGTAGTATCGATGGCCTCGGTCAGAATGTTGACGTTGATGGCTTTGGTGGCGGTTGTATCGGTGCTGGCGGCTTTGGCCTGTTTGAGCAGGCAAAGCAGATTTTCACTGATCAGCGTTTCGTCGTAACGCATCCAGTTTACGAAAAACTTGGTGATTACCTGAATGGGCCAGTGTTTGAGAATGGATTGGCCGTGGTGAATCAGCGGTTCGCTTGTCTCAACGAAGGCATCGCCAAGAAGCTGCTGGGTGACTTTGTAGAAGTGCGCTGGCCGGTGCTTGTTATCGGCCAGCCACTTTACCTGTGCGGGTTGAATGACACCGGCCTGAGCCGCCAGCTTGACCGCTGATACCAAGTCCTTGCGAGTCGGCTGGACAGCCAGATCGTCCCGCTCGGCAAACGCCGCCAGCAACTCGCGCTGCCCTGGCAACTGAGGCAAGCGTGTCACCGATGTGTTGGCGTAAGCCGTTAGCGGGGTATGTCCGGCATCATTTGATCCGGCAGCGATGAGCCCTTCACGGACGCCAGCAAGCTGTAGAGGCTCTTGGTCTGATACTGACTGAAACATGGGTTTGCGTCCGGTGTCTGTTGGGTTTCGTCATGGGCCGATTCATCGGCCCATGCTTCCAGTTCGTCAAGTGCGGCTGAGGTCTGGTTATCCATTGGCCTTGAATTCCGCAGGCTTGAGAGCGAACACAAGACGGTCACCTTCTGCGCCGACTTCCTCAACTTTGCCGTGACGCAGGGAAGGGTATTGCGCGGTGTAGTGTTCCAGCACTTGATCGGGAGTCAGATCGGAATCTGGGTCAGGAAAATCGGTTGTGCCGATGCGGAATACGCGACTCAGTTTCACGGTTACTGCTGTCATGGTTTTCTCCTTGGGGTGCCGTTTGGCTTGGTTTTGGGCGGTGACCTTTGCCACCTGATCTACACTACAAAGTATAGGCGTTACGCCTATTATAGTCAACCACTCATGGACAAAAAAACCGGCGCATGGCCGGTTTATTGTCAGGTTGGCGATTACTGGTAAAACGACATAAAGACGATTGCCAGGTTCTCTGCAGAAAATGAAGCAACCCGTTCTTTTTTGCCGGAAAGGCGAAGATTTAACACCTGCCATTCGTCGTCAATCTGTTCCAGGATAAGTCCTGCGCTGGTAGTAGAGAGCGAGCCGATAATAAGCGCGGGCCACTGGTCAGCTTTGCCGCTGTCCCATTCTTCCTCGTTTGCACAGTAATTCAGGATTTCGCTGACCATCGGCTCCAACCTGTGGTCTGGTTCCAGGTTGCGAAGCATGGCCACCAAGTCCTCGGCTTCTTGCCAGTCAACGGCTTGTTTTGCTTCCCAGTTTTGTTGGGCGGTCTGTGCGGCTTGGTACAGATCGGGGTAGGACTCGGGGCCAATGTCTGTATCGCTCTGCGGCTGGTTAGGCCCGCTGTAACCGACGAGTTCGTACCTGTCCGTCCATTGCAGCCCACACTCCTTGTGATTATTGCAGGTCACTTTCATTGTCACGCACGTACCGTCCATAACAAAGTCCTCACCAACGACGACATTGTGATGACAAAAAGGGCAGATGCGGCCATCATTTTGAACGTATTCGCGGTCTGACATTGAGTTCATGGTTATCTCCTGGGGTTGCCGGTTGGCAGAATATAAGGCCCACACGAAGGTAGGCCGGTGCTGGCGGTTTGCCGGTTACAGTTCGATTTCGTCGTCTTGCTCTACGGCTTGAGTCTCGGCCTTCACTTCTTCGACTGCTTTTTGTGCGGTGGTCTGCGCGGGACTGGCGGTTGCAGTCTGGCCGGTTGCTTTCTGTGGTGCTTTTTTCTGGTCAGCCTGTGCGCCAGTGGCGATCTGAGATTCCAGTGACGCGGCACGGCTGGCCCACGATGTGCGGGTGCTGGCCTGCTCGTTTACGGCATCGGCAAACGCCTGCTCAATGTCATCGGGAGTCCCAATGACCTTGATCGGGGTGGATAGGGCGGCAACGAGTTGCTTGAGTTCTTCCGGTGCTTTATCGGATACCGGCCCTGCCACTGGACGCGCAACCACAATCAGTTGGCCTTCAGCCTTCGGGTTGGCAGTAATGTCCAGAGTGACTTTAGCGGTCTTGCTGTTAATGATCGGGGTAATGGCGGTCAAAAGGTTCATGGTCGGTATTCTCCCTGGGGTGCCGTTTGGCTTGGTTTTTGGTGGTGACGGTTGCCACTCAACTCACACTATAAAGTATAGGCGTTAAGCCTATAAATATC
>Ga0307943_1000150_pt1 | contig 41712 bp, 40 predicted proteins | sample OrgLakmetagen177_FD_203149 | JGI IMG/M metagenome (GOLD analysis project Ga0307943, IMG submission 203149) | Saline water microbial communities from Organic Lake, Antarctica - #177 | ecosystem: Environmental > Aquatic > Non-marine Saline and Alkaline > Saline | place: Antarctica: Organic Lake... | reverse complement strand
CACCTGGAGTTCCTAAGATATAACCTACTGGGTAAATAGCCCATCCAACTAAAACGAACCAGCATAATATTTTGTGTGCTTTTAAAACACTACCACCTGCAGCTTCAGCAAGTTTACGTGCTTCACCGAACCACACAATGTAAACAATAAAGAAATAAGCAATACCTGATGCTAATCCCCATTGCCAAGAATAATCTGGTTGAACTGCTTCTCCAAAATAACCTGTTACTAACATCACTACTGACCAGAAAATTAGATTTACCATCAATGATTTCTTTGCACCAGCAGCTTTTAAAATCAAGTAAAACTCAACACACATTAACGGCACTGTAAGTACCCAATCTACATATCTGAAGAAGGTTGGAGATTCTCCAAATGCATCCCAATAATCACGCATGTAGAAATAGTGAACAGCGGCAATAAATGTAATTAATCCAGAAACCAATACTGACGTTCTCCATTTACTGTCAAACTGATTTAGGGACAAAAAGAAAAAGGCAGAAGCAGCCATCATGGCCATACTACCTACAAAAAACGTAAAGCCAACGTAATCGTCATTTGCGATTTTGGAGACGTCAGCTAATAAATACATAAAATTACTCATAGCGTTATAAATTTTTGATTTGTCCAAACAAATGTATGCAAACATTAAACATGTAATCATCGTTTTAAGAAATATTTTTGATTATTTTTGTCAAATCAATACTTTTGGTTTTGAATAGTAAGAATATATTAATATCACTTAGTTTGGCTTGTGTAATTATATCGCAAGTATTCCCCTACACTATATCGTTATATTTAGCTTTAATACTGATAATTAGCATCGGTATTTTACATGGTGCAAACGATATTTTATTAATTGAAAAGACAAATTTTATTTCCGTTAAGGACAAATGGCTTACCCAACTTATTTATTTTATTACAGTTTTAATTGCAGTTGCACTATTTTACTTTATCCCATTTTATGCACTTCTTTTATTTATATTATTTAGCGCCTATCATTTCGGAGAGCAACATTGGGGCAAAAAGTTTACCTCCAAGGCATTTCAAATTCACAAAAAAGTTTTTCAATTCTCTTTTGGATTACTCATTTTGAGTATGCTATTTTTATTGAGAACTAAAACTACCAATGAAGTAATTGTAGACTTAGCTGATTTATATATTCCGAAATTATGGTATACTTATTTAGCAATTTTGTCGTTTTCGACTTCCTTAGTATTGGCTATTTTTCTTACTTACCAAAAAGAAATCAATTTAACCAAAATGAGTTTTGAGTTTTCATTGGTCATTTTATATTTTCTGATTTTCAACTTTACTCCATTGATTTTAGGATTTGCCATTTACTTTGCTTTTTGGCATAGTTTACCTTCCCTAAAAGACCAAGTTGATTTTATGTATGGGGAAAAAACAAAAAAGAGCTTTACATCATACCTAAAAGATGCAGGTATATACTGGTTAATTTCGGTAGTTGGTTTTGGATTGTTTTTGTATTTTTTCTATGAATCTAAACTATTTTATAGCTTTCTATTTTCCTTTATAGCAGCGATTACCTTTCCACATGTCATTGTAATGGGAAAAATGTTTAGTTATTTGAAGCATCAAAAAGTAGGATAAGCTTTTTTAAAGTTATTCAATACAAAATCATGCATTTCATCGGTATAATCTAAATGAGTAACTAAGCGCATTTTGCCTTCTCCCATATCACTAATCCGAATTCCAAGTTCATTTAAGTTGTGCATGAATTTTTGTGCATTTACCTCTTCGTTTAAATAAAAAATTACAATATTGGTTTCCTGCTTTTCAACTTTCTCTACAAATTTTTGTTGGTCAAGCATTTTTACGAGCTCAGTCGCTTTTTCGTGGTCATCTTCTAATCTTTCAAAGTGATTTTGTAAAGCAAATAATCCTGCTGCTGCCATAAAACCGACCTGCCTCATTCCACCACCCAATACTTTTCGTACTCGCATTGCATTTTGCATAAGGGCTTCATTTCCAACTAAAACCGTTCCCATAGGAGCGCCCAAACCTTTGGATAAACAGATGCTAATAGTTCCAAAAAGCTTCCCGAATTCCTTAGGGTCTTGTTTTTTGGCAACTAAAGCATTTGCGATTCTAGCTCCATCTAGATGGAAACCCAAACCATGTTTTTGACATACATCATAAATCAATTTTAATTCTTCTATTTCGTAGCAAGCTCCACCACCTTTATTGGTCGTATTTTCAACACAAACTAAAGAAGTTTTTGGGCTGTGGTAAAAATCAGGAGGATTTATCGCGCTTTCAACTAAATTAGCTGTGATTTTCCCACGATTTCCATCTACTAATTTACAAGAAACACCTGAGTTAAAAGAAACTCCGCCTCCTTCATAATTGTAAACATGTCCCCATTTGTCGCAAATCAACTGCTCTCCGGGTTGGGTGTGAAGCTTGATTGCTGCCTGGTTGGCCATGCTGCCCGTTGGAAAATACAATGCTGATGCTTTTCCAAACAATTGAGCTACATAGGCTTCTAAAGCATTCACACTTGGGTCCTCTTTATACACGTCATCGCCTACCTTTGCATTAATTATGGCATCCATCATCGCTGGGGTTGGTCTTGTAACGGTATCGCTTCGTAAATCTATCTGCATCACATTTTTTTGAGCAAACTATAAAATAATTTAGAATTTTGTACTAATTATCGACTATTAAATTACATTTGTTTTTCATTCTTTTTATAACACATACTATGATTCATTCTGAGCACATCCAACTCCTCAAAAAAAGACTTACTGCCTTAAAACAATATCTTTGACTTAGATGCCAAACGAATTGAAATAGCTAACGAAGAAGAAAAAACTCTACGACCTAATTTTTGGGACAGACCCCAAGAAGCTCAACTACTCATGCAGCAAATTGATGCAAAAAAGCAATGGGTAAAAGACTTTGAGCAGGCTGCTAGTTTGACTGAAGATTTAGAAGTCTTATTCGAATTTTACAAAGAAGGAGATGCCGAAGAAGCGGATGTACTTTCTAGGCATGAAAAGGCTGTAGATGCTATAGAAGAATTGGAATTTAAAAATATGCTTTCTGAAGAAGGCGACCAACTTTCTGCTGTTTTACAAATTACCGCTGGAGCTGGAGGTACAGAAAGTTGTGATTGGGCAGAAATGCTCATGCGCATGTACATGATGTGGGCAGAAAAGCGAAAGTATAAAATTAAAGAACTGAATTACCAAGCTGGAGATGTAGCAGGAATTAAGACCGTTACCATAGAAATTGAAGGCGAATTTGCCTTTGGTTGGTTAAAAGGTGAAAATGGAGTACACAGATTGGTAAGAATTTCTCCTTTTGATAGTAACGCAAAAAGACACACTTCATTTGCTTCTGTATATGTGTATCCACTTGCAGATGACTCTATTGAAATAGATATCAATCCAGCGGACATTGGGTGGGATTTTGCGCGTTCCAGTGGAGCAGGCGGGCAAAATGTGAACAAAGTAGAAACCAAAGTAATTTTAACCCATGAACCTTCCGGAATTGTAATTCATAATTCTGAAACACGTTCTCAATTAGAAAATAGACAGAAAGCAATGCAGATGCTGAAGTCCCAGTTGTATCAAATTGAATTGGAAAAACAACAGGCAGCGCGTAAGGAAATTGAAGCCAATAAAAAAAGTATTGAATGGGGTTCGCAGATTAGAAATTATGTAATGCATCCGTACAAACTCATAAAAGACGTACGTACTGCTCATGAAACCGGAAATGTAGAAGCGGTTATGAATGGCGATATCAACTCATTTTTAAAAGCATTTTTAATGATGTCTGGGCAAAAAACAGAAAACGATAACATTTAAAGAAAATGAAAACTACTATTTACCATAATCCAAGATGTAGAAAATCTAGAGAGACTTTGCATTTATTAGAAGAGCAAAATATAGAATTTGAAGTAGTTAAGTATTTAGAGGAGGTGCCAAGCATTTCTAAATTGCAAAAAATACTTGACTTACTTGAGATGAAACCAATTGATTTGATAAGGAAAAATGAAGCAATTTGGAAAGAAAATTACAAAGGGAAATCATTAACTGATGAAGAACTTCTTGAAGCAATGCATCAGAATCCAAAATTGATAGAACGCCCAATAGTAATCCATGATCAAAAGGCGGTTATTGGAAGACCACCTGAGAATATTTTAAAAATAATAGCTTAATATAACCGTGTTTATTACATTTGTTAAATAATTAACTTTTAATGGCTTTTACTTTAAATCGATTTCGGAATCAAGAGCTCGCAAGTGCTGGTTTTCAAAAAAAATATAAGAAAAGAACTAAGCGATTAATGCTTTTTCATGGAGTTATTTTTATTTTTTTAACTGCCTTAACCCAAATTGGTGGTTTAATTTATTTAATTACTCTAGTACTTACTTCAAAGCTACAGAAAAGGCGAATTTTGTTTAGAAGTCTGATTTTTTTTAGCTTATATGTGCTTGCAACTTATTTAGTTGTTCCTAATATAGCTCCGTATTTTGGTCGTGTAAAAATTGAATCAACTGCTTATGTAAAACCTCATTCTTCTTTTTATAGTTGGACAAATCGGAATTATGTAAATATAGAATTACATCAAGTACTTCAGAATAGCGGTAAACAACTCAGTGAAAACCATCAGGGAATTAAATTGGTTTATTTAGATGCAAATTTTCCGTTCATAGACGGATTTCCTTTGTTGCCACATCGCTACCACAACGACGGTAAAAAAATTGACGTAACTTTTGTGTATTCAGACGGTACTTCCATAACTAATAAAAAACCATCATTTAGTGGCTATGGAATTTATGTAAATCCCTTAGCAAATGAATGGGATCAAATTAATGCTTGTCTAGATACGGGCTATAGTCAATATGATTTTACCAAATTTGTTACTTTTGGATGCATTCATCCAGAACTTCAATTTTCAGAATCTGTCAACAAAAGCTTTTTGATTGATATTCTTCAGGAGCAAGCTGTGAATACTTTATTTATAGAGCCCCACTTAATGACCCGCTTAGGTCTAGAAAACGATAAATTTGTATACCACGGATGCGGCACAGTTCGGCATGATGACCATATTCACATAGAAGTAAATTAAGCTTTTGCCAACAACCATTTTTTAAAACTCATGAAATTTTGTGGTGCAACTCCATGTCCTACAGGAAATTCTTCATAAGTAAAATCTATATTCAATTCTTTTAGGACGTGCTGGTTTTTTCTTGCCCAATCAACTGGAATAACTTGGTCTTGACTACCGTGAGAGTTGTAAATTTTCAAATTAGAAAAATCATTTTCTTTATAATTTTCAACCATCATGTTTTTGTCTATATAACCACTTAAAGCAATAATATTATTGAATTTATTGGGATAGGAAAGTGCGGTTGCAAAACTCAAAATTGCCCCTTGGCTAAATCCAAGAAGGTTAATGTTATTTTCATCAATAGGATAAGCTTCTATTAACTCATCTATGAATTTCATGATGCGTTCTCGAGAAACAATACCTTGTTCAGCATCAGAAAACTTATCTCCAGCAGCATCAAAATTAATAGCATACCATGCATTTCCATAAGGTTGTAAACTGTAAGGTGCTTTTGCGGAAACAATAATATATTCTTCTGGCAATTCATTTGCAAAAGAAAACAAATCGTTTTCATCGCTACCATATCCATGAAGCAGGAGCAGTAGTGGAGCGTTTTTAGTTAATGAAGAAGGTCTTACAAGGTGTGTTAAGCTTAAATCTTTTGTTGTCATTTTAAGTAAGTTTTTTAAATACATTTTGGAAAAACAAGCCCAGAATAGGGATCTTATTTTCTTTTCCAGATACCGCGCCTAAGAATCCGTAAAGCCAAAGGATAAAGTAAGAGAGAAACAAAGCAGCTCCAATCATATTGTTTTGAGTTTGGCTTAGGTAGTCATAAATTCCATTGATGAGTACACCAAAAAGAATCCAAACTAAATTTAACCCTAAACCTTGACGAATGTGAAAACTAGCAAATTTGGTTTTGTTTTCTTCGCTGTTTAAAAACAAGGCTAAAATACTTCCAAATATGGTTAAATATCCAATAATTGCTGGGGTTTTCCCTTTCTTTTCTGGTTCTTTAAGCGGTTTATTCATTTGTTTTTTCTTTCTTTAAATTCAAATTATACCAGTCTATTTTTTTGGCGTAATTAGCAATTATACTACTTTAAAATAAATATTGGTTTTTAGGTTTTTCATTTTCTATTTAAATCATGTTAAGAACGCTTCCTTTCAACTTTTGGTTTAAGAAAATGGAATTTTTAGATTTAGAGGCAATGTTATCCTTGGTAAAAACATATTCGTTTTCAGTGGTAAAAAGGGTAAGCCTTACTTTTTCTTTCTGTTGAATTACAGATTGCTTTAAATCATATATTTTTCTTCCACCTACTAACATTTTCACGCTTAATTCTGCTCCAAATAATTTGTTCATCGCACTAAAAGCACTTTCTAAACCGATGCTTCCGTAGGCTGCAAGGACAAAATCTACTTCTTTCAATTCTAAATTAATTGGTCTGTGGTCTGAAGTTACAAAATCCACAACATTTTCCTTTACCGCTTTTCTTAAGGCTTTTACATCGCTCTTAGAACGCAAAGGAGGAAATACTTTATAGTCTGCATCAAAATTTTGTAGTGCATCATCATCAAAAAATAAGTGGTGTATGGCTACACTGCAAGAAACGTTTAAGCCTCTCTTTTTAGCAGCTTTAATCAAGTTGATTCCTTCTGCAGTACTGACTAGGGGAATGTGTAAATTACCACCTGTGTATTCTAAAATGGCTAAATCCCGATTGATTTGAAGCGATTCTGCTAAGCTTGGCATTCCCTTTAAACCCATTAAAGTTGAATTTGGACTTTCGTGTACTTGTGCTTGATTTGCGATTTTTTCTTCTAACGGAAAAGAAGCTACACAACCTCCAAAACTTTGGGTGTATTGCAAGGCAAGTTTAAGTAAATTAGGATTTTTGATGGGTTGTAAGTCGTCTGAAAAAACTCGAGCTCCAGCTTGATACAAATCATATAATTCGGCTAAATCTATTCCATTTAAACCCTTGGTAAGGCAAGCTGTTGGGTGTATTTTGGTAGGTGAATGATTGGCTTTATCGCGTAAGCTTTCCAAAACATTTTTAGAATCTGTACAAGGGTGGTTGCTGGCTACCAAGGCAATATCGCTAAATCCACTTTGTGCTGCAACTTTTAAGCCGTTGGCTATGCTTTCTCTTTCTTCAAATCCAGGTTCACCAAAAGAAACACCCGCATCAAACCAAGCTGGGGAAACGTGTAAATTTGCTTCATCGTAAACTTGGTCTGCTGTAGTTGTAAGTTCATCTTTTATTTGCGAAATGTATTCATTTTCAATTAAAATATCCTTTTGCTGTAGGTGGTAAGGACTATTTTCATCTATAATTTTAGCAGATTTCAACAGGATTTTCATGAGCAATTATTTTAAGTACCGTAATGCCAACATTTCTAAAATTAAAAAAAGCAATGCAAAAATAAGCAAGACTTTCCAATATTCATCAACTTGTTGTAAGCGAGATTCGTTGGTAAAAAAATCTTCAATGCTTTTTAATCGATCTTCATTTTGCAGTTGATTGGCTTGCAAATAAGTTAATTTACTTTGGTTTCTGGGATGGTTAAAGCTGATGTGTTTTACAACAGTATTTTCAGCTTCCACTTGATAAGCTCCAGCTTCCAACTCTAAACCTGCCGTATTTATTTGTACGTTTTGGCTGAATTTTCTTTGCTGTGGAATGAGAATTTGCTCTCCTTTTACCAATTGAACTACCTGGTCGTTGCCAATATTTACGTTGATTAAATACTGGTTTACTTGATTGGTAAAGTCAAAAATATTCTGTTTTAAAACGCTTTCTCTGGCTATGTTGTAAAAAATAGGAACGACTAATGGAGAGGTGATAAAGTTAGAATTGGCTGTGCTTAAGCTACTTGCAAAGATGTAATTTTTGTCTGCAGAAGTCAAAAAAGCTTCTTGGTTAGCATATTTCAATACCGCGTTGTTAGCCGAATTGATTTTGAAATGCGAGCGAGTTAGGGGATATTCAAAATTGGAAACTTGTTCCGTAAAAACAGTATTTAATAAAGGATGCTCAAAATTGATGTTGGTGATTTTTTGTTCATTGCTTACTAAAGTACTAAAAGTAGGCAAATTTAAATTGAGTAATGCCGAATTATAATTGTCTATCCCTGCATTTGTATTGGGAATGACTACTACCGAACCTGCTTCTTCAGTAAACTTTTGCAAGCTGTTATTCAGTTGATTACTGAATTTTTTGAGTCCATTTATAATAATTAAGTTCTGATCATTAAAGAGGGCATAATCCAACTTATTGATGTTAGTTGCTTGATAATTGAATTCTTCATTAGTATAGATTCTGCTTAAAAAAGAAGCATCTTCCTCGTTTATACTTAAAATCTTGATGCTAGGAGCAGGGTTAATGCTGAAGTAAAACTGATTGTCATATTGAAGGGCTTCATCTTCAATTTGAATCTTACCATTACTAATTTCGCCTTCTGCTAAGGAGATTTCAATTTCAGTTGAAGTGGAATTTTGAAATGAAACCTGTTGTTTAGCAATTAATTTTGAACCATTAAATACAGAAAGCTGAACTTGTTCTTTGGTTTGTTTTGAAGCTGCTAGTTGAATAGTTAGGCTTTGCTCATTTTCCTTAAAAGCTAAGTTTTCTAAACTAAAATTGATTTTATTTACTGGTTGAACTTGGAGAAGTGAAATGGATTCACCCGCTAACAAGCTTGAAAAATCAGTTTCATTTTGTAGTTGAAAATCTGATACCAAGACTATTTTTTGATTTGCATTTTCATTTTTGAATATGCTTTTTGCTTTCTTTACAGCGTTTTCAATACTCAATATTTCACTGGTGAACTCAGTGGCTAAGACTTCTTTTTTAAATTCCGTTGCGTTTAGGTTGGTATAGCTGCTGTTGTTGGTGATAAAATGAATTTCAGCATTTTCGGGAACCAATTCTACTAATTCTTGTTGGGCTTGGGTTAGTAAATTTCCTCGTTTACTGGGCATTTGCATGCTAAAAGAGTTATCCAGATAAACGGCATAAACGGTTTTTTGTGTTGCCTGAGTAGAGGCAGGCAAGTAAGGTTGTGCAAAGGCTAAAACAAGAGCAGCAATGCTGAACATACGTAAGAAAAGCACCAGCCATTTCTTTATTTGCGAACTTTTTCTAGACTGAATTTTTAAGACTTTTAGTAAAGCGACATTGGTAAATGCAGTTTTCTTAAATCGTCTTAATTGAAAGAGGTGAATTAGAATTGGGATGATTAATAAAAAAAGAAAGTAAAGAAATACTGGGTTTTTAAATTGCATCATTTGAGTCAAGTAAATTCTAGCTGCTAAAATACAGATTTAAAAAGTTGTTTTTAGGATTTACTATTCTTTTTCAATAAAGAATTTAAAACTGGTCTGTTCGCCTAGTTCAGATTCTACTTTTATATCCCCACCAAGATTTCGGATGATTTTTTTAACAGTAGACAAACCAATGCCATTTCCTTTGCTGCCACGTCTATCTTGCTCTGCTGCTGTAGAAAATAAATTAAAAATGCTTTTTTGCTTAGCTTTAGGAATTCCAATACCATTATCGGTGACCACAAAATTGTAAAACCCGTCGTCTTCAAAACATTCAATATGAATGATGATTTTGTCTTTGTCGTTGTATTTGAAGCTATTCCCAAGCAAATTCAGTAGGATTTGTTCTAAAGCAACACGGTTAGTAGATAATGTCAAGTCTTTTTCTGGGTAATGCAATTCATAATCTTCAACTGTATCCAGCATACCAATAATATCCTTGATGAGTTCGTTAAGTTGAAATTTTTCAACTTGATGATTATCTGTAATATTATCTGATTCGTAATGGGTAAGAATATTAGTAATATAGTCACTTAATTTAAAAGCGGAACGTTTTAAATTCCGAAGATAATCTATTCCAGATTCGTCAATCTTGCCTGCATATTTGGCTTTTAAAATATCGATGGTGACAATCATATTAGCAAGCGGCATTTTCATATCATGAGAAACTACACCTGCAAAGTTTTTCAGTTGTGTGTTTTTTTCTTTCAGTTCTTTTTGTGACTTTCTTAATATGTTGTTTTTCGTCCGAATTTCGAAAAGCTGAATAACTTGGTTTGCTAGATAAAGCAAAGCTTTACGTTGTTTATCTACTAGTTTTCTTGGTTTATGGTCTATGACACATAATGTGCCTAATGCAAAACCATGTGCATCTTTAAGCGGAACGCCAGCATAAAAAATGACGGGCGTTTCTCCAACAGTAAGTGGATTGTTTTTAAAGCGTTCGTCTTTTCTAGCATCGGGAATTTCAAAAATTTCATCTTCGCTAGAAATGGCATGCGTGCAAAAAGAGATTTCTCTATCGGTTTCTTTTTCTCCAAAACCAAAACATGATTTGAACCACTGTCTGTTTCTATCGATAAGGGAAATTAAAGCAACTGGTGTTTCGCAGAACAAAGAAGCCAATTCTGTAACTTCATCAAACTGTCTTTCGGGAGCAGTATCTAAAATTTCTAAATTGCGTAAAGCCTTCAATCTTTTGCTTTCATTAGTGGGATATGGAGTAGATTTCATTTAAATAAATTCTTTTGCAATTTACAAAAATTAAGTTAATTATTAACATATTTTATTTTAAGGAAGCGCTTGCTTTTTTAAGTCTGTCTTGGATAGCTATAAAGGGTTAATAATCATTACTTTTCTTTTTTTTTCGTTTGTAGAAAATTGCACTTTTATGCACCTTAACTCCTGCTCTTAATCAATTGTTAGTCTTTGGCTGTTAGCTCTTAGCTGGTTGTTATTTTAAATAAACCCTTCTTCATCCACTTTTTGTGGAGGTAACAGGGATAAATTAACTCTTGAAGAAACTACAGTCACATTTGTTAATGAATATAAATGTAAGACGTTGATTGTAAATTGAACTTACATTTTTTTATGAAAATTTGATATTGGATAAGATGAATATCATTAGCTTTGTATTTCAAAGTACTTTTAAATGTAAAAATTATGTTCAGAAAAATATTCATCCATATCATTACAATCAGTTTTATTTTGTTCCTTGGTTTCATCATTTATGCTGCCAATGCCAGAATTGATTTTTTTGTTTTTAAAGCACTAAAATACATTCCTCTGAGTGATAAACTTGGACATTTTGGTTTGGTTGGACTACTCACATTTTTAGTGAATTTGTCACTAAAGCATAAAATAATCGGTTTCTTCCGTTTGAATATTTATCTTGGCAGCATCATTGTCTTTTGTCTCTTTACATTTGAAGAAAGTTCACAAGTTTGGATAAACAACAGGACTTTTGATTTGGTAGATTTAGCCTTTAACTATTTAGGCATAGCCATTGCTAGTGGTTTAAATAGGCTGCTTTACAAGCGGAAACAATCTAAGCTTTGTTAATTGTAGGTATACTACTTTACGTTTAGTAAAAATAACTTTACTCAAAAGCTAATCCAAAATATTCAGAATTTACTTCACTGAACGCAATGTTGTAATTTATTAGCGTGCGGGAGATAAGGCTAGTATTTTAAAATAAGCAAATAGATAGCTCTTCTGCATAATTCATGTGGTTTTAAATCGATTAAAAGTCAAATATCATATTTGTAAAAGAACATTTAAAAAGTGCTAAAAAACCTGTTCTAGAAATAAATCAGTTAATAATCAATTGATTTTTATAAGAAGCTAAATTTTTTATATAAATTTGGCACAATTAAAAAAAAATAGAAATGTATAAATATCCAATTCATTTTATCTTCGCTTTAGCAATTGTTTTTAGTTTTACATCTTGTGGTAACGAGCCACTTGATGACGATTTTCCTGTAAATCAAAATCCTAATCCCAATAATCCAGGATCTCCAACAGATCCAGGGGAAGGTTCTACTGGGGATTATTGGCCTACTGCTGTAGATAATATTTGGGTGTATGATACCGAAAATGCAGATGGAAGTACTAACGAAAATGATTATGAAATGATAAGCGAAACTACATTTGAAGGTCTACCTGCTTTTGAGTTGGATAATTTTTTCGTACAATCTCAACTTGATGCGTTTGATGACCCTACTATTGAATTAACGGGTTACTTAATAAAAAACGAAGGAAATTATAGTTATTATGTTCCTGGGTCTGAAACCAACGAATTAGGTTTTATGACTACATTTCAGCCTCTTAACTATGTGTTTTTCAAGGATTATCTAGAAGAAGGAGAAAGTTTCAGTGATAGTTTTACATTTTCTCTTACAATCAGTTTTGAAGGGGATGAAGATGGTATTGATTTTGAACCAATAGACGTTAGTACCACATTAGATTATACGATTACTGTTGTTCAGCGCGATTATGAAATGACTATAAATGAAGAAACATTTGAAAATGTAATTCATTTGAATTTCGCTTCAAGCTATTTTGATGAAGAATTCAATCAAACAATTAGCTCAGAATCTGATGTTTATTTTGCAAAAGATATTGGACCAATCAAAATTGTAGACCAAAACCCAACAGAAGGATTTACTTCTGAAATCACATCTTACGAACTGAATTAGGATTGATTGGTGCAAAACTGACGTGTTTTTCTAGTTTTAGATAGTTCCAGTTGTTTTATTATTGGTAAAGTCTTGTTGTATTGAGTTCAAAATATTTTATAAAATAATCATCTATTGTAGATTGTGATAAATCAAAAAACCCTGTTTGAATTTTCAAACAGGGTTTTAAATGATAAATAAGAACTAAAAGACTTATTTTATTTCAACAACTTCTAAATCGAAGATTAGGTTTTGTCCAGCAAGTGGGTGATTCGCATCCACTACAATGTGGTCTTCATTCACTTCTGCTACACGCAACTGTCGTTCTGTTCCATCAGGGTTTTGGGCAACTAATCCCATACCTACTTCTGGCTTTATTTCTTCTGGTAACTGAGCTTTTTCAACTTTCTGAAAAAGTTCATCAGATTTTTCTCCGTAAGCATCAGCTACTGGAATATTTACTGTTTTTTTCTCGTTAACTTTCATATCAACAACAGCATTCTCGAAACCAGGAATTAACATTCCTTTTCCTAGAGTGAATTCTAACGGCTCACGTTCTAGTGAACTATCAAAAACTTCACCTGAAGTTAATTTTCCTGTGTAATGTACGCGTACTGTGTCTTTTTCTTTTACTTGACTCATAAAAATAAATTTAAATATTATTCAATATATCAATTGAAATTTGTTGCAAAACTAGCATATATATATTGAAAACCAATATATTGAGAGATTTATATCAGCTTTTAAGCATATCTTAACAATTAAGGCTTTCAAAAGAAATGAGAAATCAATTCAAGCTCATTTGTATTTACTAAATTTACATTTTAATTGTAAACAGAAAATCATGGCTATTCAAAAACCTTTCAATTTAAATCAGTGGATAGAAGAAAATAGAGCGCTTTTGAAACCACCAGTAGGTAACAAAAACCTGTATAAAGATGCGGGAGATTATATAGTGATGATTGTTGGAGGACCAAATGCAAGGAATGATTATCATTACAATGAAACTGAAGAATTGTTTTTTCAGTTAGAAGGAGAAATTGAAGTACACATTCAAGAGCATGGTAAAAAGAAGACCATGAAATTAAGTGCTGGCGATATGTATTTACATCCTGCTAAAATACCGCATTCTCCAGTCAGAAAACCGAATTCAATTGGTTTGGTCATCGAACGAAAAAGAACAGACTTGCCCGGAAAAGATGGCTTGTTATGGTTCTGTGATGAATGCAACCACAAATTACATGAAGTGTATTTTCCTTTAGCAGATATTGAAAAGGATTTCTTAAAGCATTTTAAACATTTTTATGCAAGTGAAGAATTAAGGACTTGCTCCAATTGCAATACGGTTATGCCGGTTGATGAACGATTTACAGCTGAAGAATAATTTATGAAATCTAAAACCAATTCTTTCCCTGTATATAATTTTGGCAATCTACCTTTATTAGCCAATCAAATTGTTGAAGGCTTTATTTCTGGGATTCATAAAAGTCCTTTCCACGGCTTTTCTGCGGAATTTGCTGAACATAAAATTTACAACACAGGAGAAAGTACTAAACACATAGACTGGAAGCTATTTGCAAAAACAGATAAGTTGTATACGAAACGTTTTGAAGAAGAAACCAACATGCGTTGTCATTTTATTATCGATAGCTCAAGTTCTATGTTTTATCCAGAGGTCTCTGCAAAAAACCAATATAACAAAATGGGTTTTTCTGTTATTGCTACAGCTGCCATCATGCAAATTCTTAAAAAACAGCGTGATGCAGTTGGTTTAAGTGTTTATAATGAAAAAATTGATTTCACATGCAATGAAAAAGGAAGTGAGCGACATTTTAATATGATTTTCAATGAATTGGAAAAGCTTTTTCAATTACAACCCAAATCTAAAAAAACTGAAACTTACACTTTTTTGCACCAAATAGCAGAACAATTGAAGCGAAGATCTATGGTGATTCTTTTTAGTGATATGCTTCAAAATCCTGATGCCCAAAATGATGTTTTCGAAGCTTTAAGACATTTAAAATACAATAAGCATCAAATTGTGCTATTTCATGTCATAGATAAAGAACATGAATTGGACTTCAACTTTGATAACCAACCGAAAAAATTTGTTGATGTGGAAACAGGCGAATATGTTCAATTATTTGCAGACCAAGTTAAAGAAGATTATCACGAAGCAGTAGATACTTACTTTAAGAAATTGCAGTTAAAATGCGCTCAATACCAAATCAATTACCAACAAATAGATGTTCAACAAGGTTTTGACAAAGTCCTAAGAAGCTTTTTGGCAGAAAAAATGGCTGTTAAATAGCTTTGAAGATATTCAAAATATATTTAGATTGATTTTTATTTTATACAATTTATTAATTATTAATTATTTAATTTTAAGAAATGGAAAATCAAGATTTTAGAATCAGTAAAAAAACAATTTGGTTTTTGATATTTGGAAATCTATTACTCACTTTTTTGGGTGCAGTTGCTAAAATTCAACATTGGCAATTTTCTGAAATATTGTTGACTTTGGCCATGCTCTTATTTTTTACAGTATGGGTAATTGTCTTAAGCGATATAGCTAAAAATAAAATCTATAACAAAACTTTCTGGTTGTTTTCTGTGTTTATTTTTCCATTTATTGCCCTATTTATTTACTTATTCCGAAGAGATAATTTATTGAATAAGAATTAGATAAAAAATTTCTAATACAAGTAATATAATTAATTATAATTTTTATGATTGAAAAAATCAAATTATTTTTCGAGTATTTATACAATTTCAAGTACATTGAAGTGATTGTTGAAAGTTTAAGAGATTTCACGAAAAACGATTCCATGAATTTTGCGGCAGCTACAGCCTTCTATACTATTTTTAGTTTGCCAGCTTTTTTTATTTTGATTCTGAAAGTAGGTTCAACAGTATATAATCAATCTAAGATTAAGGAAGAACTCTTTTTACAAGTTGAAGATTTAGCAGGAATAGAAGCCGTAAACACAATTGAAGCGACTCTACAGAATATGTCTATAGATAATTCTAGTGTAGTTTCAGGAGCTATTGCTTTTGGTATTATTGCTTTTAGTGCAACAACTGTTTTTGTGAGTTTACAGAATGCAATGAATCACATTTGGCACATCAGAGCTACGCCAAAACGTGGTTTTTTGAAATACATTATCAATCGCTTACTTAGTTTTTCTTTAGTTTTATCTTTAGGTTTTATTTTAATCGTTTCCTTATTATTAGATGCAATAGTATCCTTGATCTTTACGCAGTTGGAATTTTTATTAGAGTCTTATGCACTTAAACTCTCCTCGTTGGTTCAAATTGTAATATCTCAAATCTTGCTAGTAGTCATTTTCGCTCTGATGTATAAAATATTACCCGATGCAAAGGTACGTTGGAAAGATACTTGGTTAGGAGCCTTAGTTACTGCAATTTTGTTTGTAGGAGGAAAGTTTGGAATTGGTTTTTATATAGGAAGTACAGATTTAGGTAATACTTATGGTGCCGCCGGTTCGCTTGTTATATTGCTAATCTGGGTATATTACTCCGTAATTATTTTCTTGCTTGGGGGGCAAATCACCTTTTATATTGCTAAAATATACGGAAGAGTAGTAGAACCCACCTCCGCTGCTACAAGAATAGAAATACGAGAAATTGATTAATTCCTTTATAGTTAAATGAATTTTAAACTCACAATAAATCCTTTTTAGCAGCTAATTTATTGACTATTAATTCATTTTGTATTCAGTTGAAGTTGTTGTTAAAATAGCTATATTTGCACGCAATTAAATATAATTGCTATGTCGAATTCTTCAAAAATTAGAGAAAAAGGTTTAACCTACGATGATGTTCTCTTGGTACCCGCTTATTCAGAAGTTCTTCCACGAGAAGTAAGCATTAAAAGTAAATTTTCTAAAAATATTTCACTCAATGTTCCTGTTGTTTCTGCTGCAATGGATACTGTAACCGAATCTAGAATGGCAATTGCCATAGCACGAGAAGGTGGAATAGGAGTCTTACACAAAAATATGTCTATTGCGCAGCAAGCTTTAAAAGTTAGAAAAGTAAAGAGGGCAGAAAGTGGAATGATAATCGATCCCGTTACCTTACCAAAACATGCGAATGTTGGAGATGCTAAAAAAAGCATGCGGGAACATAGCATTGGAGGAATACCAATAGTAGATGAAAATTATAAACTAGTAGGTATTGTAACCAACAGAGATCTACGTTTCGAAAAAGACTATGACCGGCCAATATCAGATATTATGACTAGTAAAAATTTGGTAACTGTGGCAGAAGGCACTTCTCTAGACCAAGCAGAAGACATCTTACAAGCTCATAAAATTGAAAAACTTCCAGTGGTAAAAGATGATAATACTTTAATAGGATTAATTACATTTAGAGACATCACCAAGTTAACTCAAAAACCATTTGCCAACAAAGATCAGTATGGTAGATTACGTGTTGCAGCTGCATTGGGAGTTACACCAGACATTAAAGAAAGAGCTGAAGCGCTTGTAAAAGCAGGAGTAGATGCAGTAGTAATAGATACGGCTCACGGCCATACAAAAGGTGTTGTTGATGCGTTGAATATTATTAAATCTAATTTTCCTAATTTAGATGTAGTTGTAGGTAATATAGCTACTGCAGAAGCAGCTAAATATTTAGTAGAAGCTGGAGCAGATGCTGTAAAAGTGGGAATAGGACCTGGTTCAATATGCACCACTCGAATAGTGGCAGGTGTGGGGTATCCACAATTATCTGCTGTTATGGAAGTTGCTCAAGCTATAAAAGGTACTGGAGTTCCCGTTATAGCAGATGGAGGAATACGATATACAGGAGACATACCAAAAGCCATAGCCGCTGGAGCAGATTGTGTAATGTTAGGTTCCTTGTTGGCTGGCACAAAAGAATCTCCAGGCGAAACCATTATCTACGAAGGCAGAAAATTTAAATCTTATCGTGGTATGGGTTCTGTTGAAGCCATGAGAAAAGGATCAAAAGACCGTTACTTCCAAGATGTTGAGGATGATATCAAAAAATTAGTGCCAGAAGGTATTGTTGGTCGCGTCCCTTACAAAGGAGAATTAGTTGAAAGCATGGTTCAGTTTATAGGTGGATTACGAGCTGGAATGGGATATTGTGGTGCAAAAGACATGGATGCAATGAAATACGATACCCAATTTGTAGAAATAACCACATCTGGAATTTTAGAATCTCATCCTCACAATGTGTCCATTACCAAAGAAGCACCAAATTATAGCAGATAGGTTTGGCTTTTAATGTGTTTAAAAATTTCTTAAATTTAAGCTTTTCCCCTCACAAAAATAGGCACAATAGCTGAAGTAATTACGCCCATACTAAGAGCCCAAATCCTACTTTGAATGATATAGTTTTTTAAATTAAACTGTGCTTCAGCTTTTGCTATAGTTTCATAATATCCACGTTTTAATGTGTACTCTATTACATTGTTGAAATATTCTGGAGTGATGATTTCTGAAATGCTCCATTGGTTTAAAGGAGAGAAAATCGTTACAATAACACTGAAATAACACTGATTAGTATACCTGAAATAAAACCTTGCTTATAGTTCATTTTACCATAATAAAAATTCTTTTAGTATATGAAAAAAAACTTAAATATCTAATATTCAGTGAAATAAAGTGATTTATTTTTTATTTTCATAAAATATTGTAATTCAGTATATTAAATCATTATTCTTCAAGTAATGGCTTTAAAAAAGAACTCCAGTACAAGTGTTAAATGTACTAAACGTATTTAACTAATTCAAGACTTTATCGACTGCTTTGGTAAAGACTGTATAGATTGTTTGTTGGCAGATAAAGAGTTTGTTGGAGAAAAATGGCTTCACTTTCTTAATTTAAACAGCATACGTTATTTCATTAGAATACGTAATAACTTTAAAATATAGTGTCCTAAAAAGCAAAAGGAAATTACAGTAAGGCACTTATTCCATAACTTGAAAATTGGGGAATTAAGACACTATCCTAAAATAGTAAAAATGCACGATGAATATTGCTATTTATCGGGCACCAAATCCATTAAAGATGGAAAAGTGGACTTCTGTATTATCGTATCATTTAACAAGCTAGATAAAGCTTTGGAATACTATTCCAATAGGTGGCAAACCAGCCTTCCAGTTGGTAGGTAGAAACGCTATTTAGAGCTCTTAAAACGAGTGGATTTAATCTAGAAGATACTCACGTTACTCACCCTGTGAGACTAGAGAAGCTAATCTTACTTTTGATGATAGCATTTGTATGGTGCTATAACATTGGCGACTTCATTGATGAGCATATTAAAGCTATAAAAATAGAAAAACACGGAAGAAGAGCTATATCAGGAGTAGATATGGACTCGATTATCTATCAAGATGCTTATTATCATGAACTAATAAATATAACTTTAAGCTATTTCAATTTTTGTCATGTACTTAAATTTGTACTAGCAAAAACGGATTTGATTGCTTCAAATCTTTCGTTTAACAATCAAGTTGTATTTTTGACTTGAATTAAATCATAAAACAATTAACTTTGTAACAAAAAGTATGCAAAAAATCTTTTTAACTCTATCTCTACTATTTATAGTGAATTTGAATTGCATTTCACAAGTTGTTTACGGACAATTTAGTCAATTAGTCAACCAAGAAATTCGATTAGAAGGTTTTGATGGTTTTGAAACTTTTTTAATTTCAAAAGCTAAGACGGATAGCGATGGGTCTTTTGCGTTAAATTACAATTCAGATTACAAAGGAATGGGTTTCCTTGTAGCAGCAGATAACAAGCCTTTTTTCGTGGTTTTGAGTGGAGAAGATATTAGAATCTCTGGTGTACTACTTAGTCAAGTGGAATCGATTCAGATTGTTGAAGGAGGTCAAAATAAAAGTTTTCTAGCTTACCTCATTAATCAGCCCAAAAGAGAACAAGTTTTAAATGCTTGGAATTATTTAGATAAATTTTATCATCAAGATTCATTATTTTCTCAACATCAGAAATCTTTAAAAGCCATTGAGCAGGAAATTAAACGACTTAGAAAAGAAGAGCAGAATTTTTTAAGCAATTTGCCACAGAATAGTTATGTAAGATGGTTTCTGCCAAAACGAAAACTGGTGAGCAATGCTTCTGTAGTAGCTCAATACCGTCCAGAAGAAATTCCAGATACTAAATCTGCATTTAGGGAAATAGATTATTCAGACGAACGATTATATACAAGTGGGCTCTTTAAAGACGCTATATATAACCATATTTGGTTCATAGAAAATTCGAGTGGAGCGTTAAATCAAGTTTTCTATGATTTAAACACTTCTATAGACATCATCATTGACCAAATAAAAGGAGATGATATTAAATTTAATGAAGTCACAAATTATCTTTTTACAGTATTAGAGGAAAGAAGTTTGTTTACTTCCGCAGAATATTTAGCCAAAAAACTTCTAGAAGATGATGACTGTGGCTGTTTGAATGAAGAGTTAAAGAAAAAGTTTCAGAAATATGGTGAAATGGCAGAAGGTAAAACTGCTCCAGATTTTGAATTTGGTGAGTTTACGTATTATCCCGAGAATGTAACGGCAGATAAATTAAGCGAAGTAGATGCAGATTATAAATTAGTTATATTTGCTGCTGGATGGTGTCCTCACTGCACAGAGGTAATGCCAAAAATTGTAGAATACTACCCAACTTTAAGGGAAAAAAATATTGAAGTTATTTTTGTGTCTCTGGACATGAATTCTAAAGATTTTGCTTCCTTTGCGGGTTCATTACCTTTTATCAGTACAACAGATTTTCAAAAATGGAATGGAAAAGCAGTAACAGACTATCAGGTGTTTGCAACACCTAGTTATTTTATGTTGGATAAAGAGTTGAAAATTCTCAAAAAAATAAAATCTATTGAGCATTTGAAGGTCTGGGTGGGGTATAAATCTTAAAGTATTTAATACATATATACAATAAAATTTAGCATAAAATTAAGAATTTATCAATACAACTATCCTTCAGAAGGTAAAATAAATCTTATTATAGCTGTATTTGTATTTAAATAGCAACCATAAATATAATTTCTAACTAATTTTACTAATTAATTACTAAATCAATTTCACATGAAAAAAACAGCTTTACTTTTATTAATTTTACTTACTACAGTTGCTCATGCACAACTTTTTGTAGAGAGTAGTACAGTAGTTGGTGTTGACTCTAATACAGACGTTTACACTAACGAAGATTTTATAAATGAAGGTACAGTTACCTTCAATATTTCAAACTTTTATGTTGACTCAAATTTTAATAATAGAGCTTCATCAAGCACTATTAATTATAATGATGTCACTTTGCATATTGGAATACCCAATGTTCCAGATGATAATTCTACAGGTGATGTAGATTTTAGATTTAAGGATAGAGATTTAGATACAAGAATAGGAGAGCAAGTTAAATTTGTCGTACTTAATAAAACATCTGGTACAGTTGGTGCAGAAGGCCATTTAGGTATAACTGAAACGCTTGAATTAAATAGCGGTGACTTGATTGCAGATGGTTCTGGTACAGACGGCGGTGTTTTTACTTTGTTAAATCGCTCAGGAATTGATGCTGCTCAGGTTTTAGAATCCACAGGTGGTTCAGCTCGTGTTGAAGTAGAACGTTATATGTCAGCTAGAAGAGCTCACAGATTATACGCTCCCGGTGTTACAAGTACGGAGTCTATAAGAGAGCAGTTGCAAGAAGATGCGGCAGACTTTGATGATGATCCATTTCCTGCGACAACTGGTTCACCAGCTTTTGGAACTCACATTACTGGTCTTGCTCCTGATCCTGCTATAAATTCTGTATCTATAAATCCTTCAACTCCTACAGGTGATGGAACTGGTGGTTTAGACTGGCAGCCATCTGGAGATGCATCTATGTTTACATATGATGAAGGGTATACTGGTTCTTCAGCCTCTTGGTCACCTAATTGGCCTGAAGTATTAAATACTACCGGTACACTAAATTTTTCTTCTCCATACAGAATAATGGTAAGAGGTAGTAGAGCTATTGATATTACAAGTAATGCTACACCTGCAATTGAAACTGTTCTAAGAACTCGCGGAGCATTACATGTTGGAAATCATAGTCCTACTTTGGAACAAGCTCAAAATGCTGTTAGTTTTGTAGCAAATCCATACGCATCGACTGTTGACTACTCACTTGTAACTAAATCAGGATTGAATGATTTTATTGCTGTTTGGGATATAAGACTTGGTTCTGGAAGAGGTGCTTTTGTATTTTTAGATGGGACTAATACGCCAAATCCTCTGGGATCTGCTATCAGTCAACTTATACAACCAGGGCAAGCCTTTTTAGTACGTGCCTCAAACTCACCTTCGCCTTCACCTTCCTTAACATTTGAAGAAGCAGATAAGGATTCGGGTTCAGATTTAGTTGAAATATTTTCTACAACAAACTATTTTAATTTAAGACTTGAGTCTATTGATAATGAAATTCAAGTATTAGACGGTGTTGGTTTTAGATTTAATAATTCTTTTAGCGATGATGCAGATGATCATGATGCTTTTAAAATTAATAATCCTTATACAAATCTTGGAATTATAAAATTCAATGAGTTGCTTTCAATAGAAAATAGAACAATACCAACTGAAGAAGAGATTGTACCTTTATTACTTACAGATTACAATAATCAGAATTATCAGTTTGTACCTACTATGAACTTAGATGGACTTGAGTTAGATGTTTATTTAAAAGATAACTACTTAAATGAAGTTACTCCTTTAGAGAATTTACAAAATGTTACATTTACTATTGATGAGTCTATTCCTGCAAGTGTCAATCCTTACCGTTTTGAATTGATTTTTGGTCAAGTTTCATTAAGTAGTGATGATTTTAGCAATGCTAAATTTACTTTATACCCTAATCCAGCCGTAAGCGAAGTGAACGTAATATTACCTGCAAATGTTTCAACTACTGCAGATTGGGATGTGAAATTATTTTCTATCAACGGTCAATTGATCAAAAATTGGAAGTTTGATAGTTCTAATCCATCATTAAACTTACCTGTTGGAGATTTAAACGTTGGAGTTTATCTTCTAGAGTTAAGTAATGATGAGTACAAAAGCACTCAGAAATTTATTAAGGAATAAAACAACTTAATCTAATTTTATAGATAATAATCAAGGGAAAGCTTAAACAAGCTTTCCCTTTTTTTGTTATATCAATTTTCAAGAGAAGTAGTTTCCTTATATTTGTTCTTTAAGTTTTTAATAAAATGCATCGCATATAATTGAAGAAATATTTTTTTCGATTTTAAAGCTTTCTGTTTTTTAGTTATTTATATGAACACTTTTTTTGAGAAGGATTGGATAAGTAGAAATCAATTATTATATAAAGATGCCATTTCTAATGTTGAATTATGGATTAAACGTGAAGATGAAATACACCCTATCATTTCTGGGAATAAATTTAGAAAACTAAAGTATAATCTTACCACTGCTAAAAAGGAAGGAAAAACAAAGCTATTGACCTTTGGTGGCGCATATTCGAACCATATTTCTGCTGTTGCTGAAGCTGCCCATTTAGTTGGTTTGGAAAGTATCGGTGTCATTCGTGGAGATGAGTTAGTTAATCAGTTACCTGAATTGTTTAAACATAATGCCACTTTAGCTCATGCCAACAACAATGGAATGCAATTTCATTTTGAAAGTAGAGAAAATTACCGCAATAAAGAGACAGTAGAACAATTAGAGATATATAAGTCTAAATTCGGAGACGCTTTTGTAATTCCAGAAGGGGGAACAAATTTCCAAGCAATTAAAGGATGTTCAGAAATACTAAATGAAGAAGATTCAAAATTTGATATAGTTTGTTGCTCAGCTGGAACAGGTGGTACTGCAGCTGGATTAATTGAGTCTACAAAACGACATCAACAAGTAGTAGCATTTTCTGCTTTAAAAGGAGATTTTTTGACTAAAGAAATTAAAACATGGACAAATAAAACCAATTGGAAATTAAATTCTGATTTTCATTTTGGTGGTTACGCAAAAGTCTCAGATAATTTGATTGCTTTTATAAATTCGTTTTATGAATTGCACCATATTCCATTGGATCCTATTTATACAGGGAAAATGGTTTTTGGTTTGTTTCAACTTATAAAATCAGGCTATTTTTCAGAAAATACTCGTATTTTAGCAATTCATACAGGTGGCCTTCAAGGAGTAGAAAGTATGAATTTTAAATTAAGAAGCAAACAATTAGAAACTATCAAATTCAATTGAAAAACACTAAATCATTCATATCTTATAGATCTTTATTTGTAGCATTATTGTGTGCAATTTTGTTAATGTCTTGTGGAACAAAACGTAAAACTGCAAACCGAAATTCCACCAAATCTTCTCAAACATCACCAAGAAAAGTCAATAATAACACAGAAGTTTCATCTATTGAAAAAAGTTTACCTGAAGATAATTCAACAATAGACAAAAACATTAAACCAGTATTTAATAATCCTGTTGAAGCATATATTTGGCATTATTCTGATATTGCACAAGAGGAAATGAGGTTATATGGAATTCCTGCAAGCATAACTATTGCACAAGGAATTTTAGAATCTGGTTCTGGAAATGGGAATTTAACTCTGCGTTCTAATAATCATTTTGGCATTAAGTGCAATGGTTGGAAAGGAGAAAAAGTATACCATGATGATGATGAATTGCAGGAGTGTTTTCGAAAATATAAAGATCCAAAATACTCTTTCAGAGACCATTCGTTGTTTTTGTATGAAAGGCCACGTTACGCTTTTCTTTTTGATTATGATGTAACAGATTATAAATCTTGGGCAAATGGTTTGAGAAGAGCAGGCTATGCAACCGATAGAAAATATCCAGATAAGTTAATTAGTTTAATTGAAAGATATTTTTTACATGAATTAGATTCCGAAGTAACTAATGGTGTTCCACCACCTAATTTCCCTGAACCTAAAAATAAGATAGATTATACACTTGCTGTATATACTGTAAAAGCGGGAGATACTTTATATAAAATTGCATCAAAATACAATTTAACGGTAGATGAGCTTAAGCAATTTAATCAATTAAGAAATGATGTAATTAGGATAGGTCAAAAAATAAATTTGAAAACTATAGATAAATAAAATGATATATAAAAGAAGTAGCGAACTATTCAATGAAGCTAAAAAATACATTCCAGGAGGCGTAAATTCACCGGTTAGAGCATTTACTGCAGTTGGAGGAGACCCTATTTTTGTGAAAAAGGCTAAAGGAGCGTATTTGTACGATGAAGACGGGAACCGATTTGTTGATTATATTTCTTCTTGGGGACCTATGATTTTAGGTCACGCTCATCAGCCAGTAATCGACGCTGTTACAGAAAAAGCCAAAGAAGGCACGTCATTTGGGATTCCTACTGAATTAGAAACTAAAATTGCTAGACTTGCAGTTGAAATGGTGCCAAATATTGATAAAATACGATTTGTAAATTCTGGTACAGAAGCTTGTATGAGCGCTGTAAGATTAGCTAGAGGATACACAGGAAAAGATAAAATAATTAAATTTGCTGGCTGTTATCATGGTCATTCAGATTCGTTTTTAATTCAAGCTGGTAGTGGAGCAGTTACTTTTGGTGCTCCAAATAGTCCTGGAGTAACAAAGGGAACAGCAAAAGATACTTTACTAGCTAATTATAATAATTTAGCCCAAGTTCAAGAAATTATTGAAGCGAATAGGGATGGTATTGCTTGTATTATTATAGAACCTGTTCCGGGAAATATGGGGTGTATTGTTCCTGAGCAAGGATTTTTAGAAGGATTACGAAGTCTATGCGATACCCATAAAATCTTATTGGTTTTTGATGAAGTAATGACTGGGTTTAGGCTTGCAAAAGGCGGTGTTCAAGAGCGTTTAGGGGTCAAGGCTGATATTGTTACTTTTGGAAAAGTAATAGGAGGAGGTTTACCTGTTGGCGCTTTTGCTGCAAAGAATGAAATCATGTCATATTTAGCACCGGAAGGTCCCGTTTATCAGGCAGGTACGCTAAGTGGAAATCCTCTTGCTATGGCAGCAGGCTTAGCAATGTTAGAGGAATTAAATAATCAGCCACAGATTTTTGACGAATTGGATAAAAAAACATCCTATCTACATAAGGGTTTATCCAGAGTTTTGCAAAAACATCAGATAAATCACACTATCAATCGATTGGGGTCAATGCTTTCAGTTCATTTTCATGAAAATCCAGTATTCGACTTTCAAAGCGCAGCAAAAGCAAATAATGATACGTTTAAAAAATATTTTCATGGAATGTTAAAGCGAGGAATATATCTTCCGCCAAGTGCTTTTGAGAGTTATTTTTTAAATAATGCATTGAGTTATGAGGATATTGATTTTACAGTTTCTGCATTAGATGATTTAGCACCTGAACTAAAATAACTTGAGAAAAATAAGATTTTTTTAGTTTTACATCTGTTGCGTCTGTCCTGTGTAGATTTGTGAATATAACCTATCATAAAGATAAGTTTGTCTTTTATTAGTTCTGCTTTGAAATCCAAAGAGCAGCGCACTGCTATCATCAAATTCATCTAAAATCAAATTATCATCATTACCCATAAAAATGCGCTTGCCTCTATTCCATTGAAGCCAAATAAAAGGGGGGATTCCTAGAGCACCCCAATTTTTTTCAAGATAAAAACCTCCATGCTTATGTTTTCCTTTCACGATTTTTTGTTCAGATATACCATCTATTTCATAACTTATTTTCAATTCTTTTTTGCTAATAAACTCTAATTCAATATAAGTTACTAATCTTGGAACTGGGAAATGAAAAGTTTCGCTTAAGTCTTTGTAATCCTGACTATAGTAAGACTCGTATGAAATTAATTCATAATATCCATTTATTAAATTCAATTGATTTTCCTCTAAATACACTGCATTATTCGGAATGGCTTTAGTTCCACATGAATTTAAAATTACAATTGATGAAAGTAAGAGAAATCGATTAAGAATTTTCATATATAGGTGGTTATCAAACGTATGCCATATATAAATAATTATTTTGTAAAAGTGCCCTCGCTAGCGCTCGTTTGCAACGAGTGCCGTCAAAGAAAAGCACACAAAGTTATTCAATAAAAATATAGTTTACTTCGATAAACACAGTATTAATTTTATATTTTAGAGCTATCAATAGAAAGTACAAATTCGTATAAAAAGCTAGGTTTATATTTTGTAAGTTTATCTACAGTAAATTGGATAAACTGATGTAAACAGCAACATGACCAAAGACTTGAACAAAGAAATATTCAATATAGACTACAATCATTTAAACCTACCGACTAAAGTAGAGTTTGAAGCTGACCCAAATAGCCCAACAGGAAAATTTATTGAATACACTTATGATGCAACAGGCATAAAACTAGAAAAAGTAGTACAACAAGAAAACCAAACTAACCAAAGCTTTACCCAATATGACGGCAGCTTTATCTACGAACATTCAGGTACAGCCAACCCAGAGCTCAAATTCTTCCCCCACCCAGAAGGCTATATTGAACCCAATGGCAGTAATTTTGATTATGTATATCAATATAAAGACCACTTAGGGAATGTTAGACTTTCCTACAAAGACAACAACGGAACACTTGAAATTATTGAAGAGAAAAATTATTATCCTTTTGGACTTAAACATAAAGGGTATAATAATGTGATAAATGGAACTGACCATAAGTATGGTTTTGGAGGGAAAGAAGAAAATGACGAACTCGGTTTGGAGTGGCTGGATTTTGGTTGGAGAAATTATGATCCTACTATAGAAAGGTGGATGAACTTGGATCCGTTAGCTGATGATTCGGACAACTATGAATTTTCACCATATAATTATGCAATTAATAATCCGATTTTTTTTATTGACCCTGATGGCATGAAGTGGGCTGAAAATAGTGGTATTGAAGGAGTTAAATCAGAAATAAGTAGTGAACGCTTGGCATTAACTACTAACATGATTAGTTTAGTATTGCAGTTTGTAGATTCTAAGGATGATGCTCAGCGGGAAGAACTAGCATCCCAAATTAATACTAACAACAACCGAGTCCAAGAACTTGATAAAACTTCTGAGGAAATTGAATTACTTGGTGATGATCAGAGGTATACTTACAGTCTTACTACAGGTAATCCTGATGTATCTATGGTAAAATCTTTCGATGAGGAAAATGTACTTATTGAAGGTTCTTCGACAGGATTACACATTCACGAGATAACTCATATAGCAATTGAAAGATCTAAAGGAAGAGAATTGGAATTCAATGATGAAGGCAAAATGAAACCTAGCAGCCAATATATGAAATTTTTCCATGAGGCTCATGCTTATTTATCGCAATGGGGCTATGAAGGAAAAAGTAATGACTTTATTACAACCAATGGTAGTATTAGCAATAAAACTAATTGGCATAAGTATAAAATAAATAATAGTCTAGTTCCTCAGCATTCTATGAGGTTTGTTGTAGATAAACTAAATCGGAATAAAATTAAAAATCCTTTTTTATTTACTATTTATCATGCACGCTTAAAAAGTAAATGGGGGTCTTTAGAAATTGCAAATGAAATAATAACTGATCCTAGACTTTCAAGATGATGAAAGAAAATAAATTAATTCAACAGTTTTTGTTATTAGTATCAATATATTTATTCTTAGCAAGTTGTGCTCCAAACTTAAGGAGTTTAAATGGCAGATATGTTAATGTTGAAAATATCTATAACGAGTACTATGTCTTTGATAAAAAAAACGCATCCTTTACCTATTACTATAGTGATAAAATAGGCAAGGGAAAATTTTATACAAATAAATCAACTCTTTTTCTAAAAACTGACTCCCTGTATAAGTATAATAATCTTGATATTGGTTATCCTGAATATTCAGATACTGCGGGCGTAGATGATACGCATGGCATAATCTCAATCGATAAATTATCTTTTCAAAAATTCAAAGATAAAAATCCAACTTTGTCTTTGTTTTTTATAGGATTTAGAGGTATCGAAAGTAGGAAATTAATAACAAACCCAACTCTTATCTTAGAACTCAAAAGTGGAGAAAACATTTATAAAATTGATGACAACGATGAAATTGTAAATGATTTTAAGGTAATAGGTTTACATAATAAATGTTTACCTAGCAGAGGCATTTATGATTGTGAGTTATTTGATATATCTTTTGAAACAAAAATTTATGGATTAATGTTCGGTGGCTTAGGACCAAAAATAGAGATTAGCTTAGAGTCAATAGCGAATAAAAACCTTAGTCAATACAGATTCATAAGAGCAATCGATAGCTTTGAATCTAAAAAGCAATTCTATTTTGATGGCAAGACTTTCAAAAAGATAGAAAGATTACAAGGTAGATAGCTCCCACGCTAGCGCTCGTTTGCAAAGAGTGCCGTCAAAGATAAGAACAGAAATTAAATTCTTAAATTGATTTTTTTGTATTTTAGTGCTATGAGTAGAAAGTACAAATTCCATAACAAGCAAGGCTTATACTTTGTAAGCTTTGCAACAGTAAATTGGATAGACGTGTTTACAAGACAGGTTTATTTTGATGTATTAGCAGATAGCGTAAGACACTGTAGACAGGAAAAAGGATTAGAGTTGTACTGTTATTGTTTTATGCCAAGTCACGTACATCTAATATTCAGGTCAAGCAGCGAAAAACCTATGGAATTACTGAGGGATTTTAAAAAGCATACTTCAAAAAAAATATTAGAAGCTATAGAAAATAACCCTCAAGAAAGCAGAAAAGAATGGTTGTTATGGATGTTTGAACGAGCAGGTAAAAAACAAGGGAATATTACAAAATATCAATTTTGGCAACACCATAATAAGCCTATCGAATTATGGAGCGAGAAAGTAATCACACAAAAAATAGACTACATTCATAATAATCCAATAGAAAGTGGTTTTGTGACCAATGTTGTAGATTGGAAGTATTCAAGTGCAAGAAATTTGCAAGAGGATAATACGGTTCTAGAAATAGATGATACTGGTTTCTTAGGATAATATTAAACACCCCGCTAGCGCTCGTTTGCAACGAGTGCCGAGTATGAGTAGTCAAAAAAACGAGAAGCCACAGACAGTAAAATGTTTGTGGTTTTTTTATGGATTAAAGTGAAGCCATATTTTTATCAAAGAACTCTTTAAGCTTGGATTTTGTCAGCATACTGTCGATAATACGAAATAGTGCATTTTTATCTTCTTCCTCAAGCTGTTGTATTAGGTTGATGCGTTCAAAAACAGACTTATCTACAATGGTAACTACATTAGGTATTTTGTTTTTCATACGTACAAACTCGTCAATTGTAATCCCGAAAAACTTAGCAAGTATATCAGCAACCTCGATAGATACGTCACGTTCGCCTGGCTTTGACAACCGTCATACCTGCCTATATCTTCGATTGAAGCTATAATACTTTTGGCTTTTTGTTTTAAAAGGAATTGATGACTTAACATCGAATAAAGTATGGAGTTTTATGCCGCTTTTTGTGCTTCTAAATTTTGCTCACTAAAAAATGTTCATGCATAAATCTACAGTACTTGAGTCTAATGCATAGACGTTACCAACAACCTTAATTTTAAGGTCATTATTGTAACAAGTTTTTCTAGTCCTTTCAATTAAAACATAAGCAAATTCTTAAAAAATTCTACATTCTCTCTTGTCGTTCACATTACCTAAATTTCTGCTTGAAAAGGTGTTACCAAAATAGAGATGATAAAATTTTGACCGTTGCGGCTCTAAACTAGACATTAAATCTCGCATACTTTCTCATGAGGTAAACTGACCAAAAATCATAATTAGCATTTGATTCCAGCAACTTAATCCTTTGACAAATTAGTTTCAATATACTTGTTCACTATCCTGTCAAAATTGCGACGTGAAAGAAGTTATGCTAGTTGGGAGAATATAAATTTTCCTTTATTCATTTTTTTAATGGAAATGATACTTTTACAGTTTCAATTCGTCAGGTCATAATAAACATCGTTACATTTGATGAATAAAGGGATTCAGACTAAATAGGGTCTGCTGAAAAACAGAAGTGAATTAAATTCTAGGCACAGCAAGGAGGATAGTACTATAGTACAGCCTCTTTGCTGTAACGACGATGTTGATTTATTTCTGGCTAACAAACCTCAGCGTTATAGTTGTGAAATCAAGTGCAAATCAATCTTACTTTTTCTTCATAAAAGCTTGCACTTAAAAAAATATTCACAAACATTTATAAATCAATTAATTTGTGTTTTTCAGCAAACCCTAAACAATAATAGTTTTATCGCCCACTAGTGATTTAGTACATAAAATATCATAAGTTAAAAATAAAAAGTGCCCAGAGCGGGACTCGAACCCGCACGCCCTAACGGACACATGGCCCTCAACCATGCCTGTCTACCAATTCCAGCACCTGGGCTTTACGTAGCAAATTTATAACAAACATGTTAAATCAGAAATAAAATATAGCAATGTTTACCTTTTAAAAAAGCTTATGTTAAATCTGACCCCTTATATTATTAAATCAAAATTTTACATTTGAGTTATAATCGCTTATTTATATCTACAAAAATAGCCCCATAATTGGAGCTAAAAATGTTTTATAACAGAAAATTTACAGAGCTGCTACGTGCTTTGTCAACTGTGACTTTAAGTTTCCAGCTTTGTTATCATGAATGATATTCTTTTTCGCTAATTTATCAATCATTGAAATAACTATTGGAAGTTGCTTAGTCGCCTCTTCTTGAGTTTCTGCCATTTTCAACTTCTTGATAGCATTACGAGTTGTTTTGTGTTGATAACGATTACGTAGTCGCTTAGATTCGTTGCTTCTAATTCTTTTTAATGCTGACTTGTGATTTGCCATTTTTTTATTTGATTTAAAGTAGTCCGTAGGGGAATCGAACCCCTGTTACCAGGATGAAAACCTGGCGTCCTAACCACTAGACGAACGGACCAGTTTTTGTTTTTATTATTATTGTAGTCCGTAGGGGAATCGAACCCCTGTTACCAGGATGAAAACCTGGCGTCCTAACCACTAGACGAACGGACCATTAATTTGCGGTTGCAAAAATAATGCTTTTTTAGTATTTACAAAGACTTTCTTCAAAAAAATTAATATGCTTTGGCAAATAAAACTCTTTGTTCAGAAACAGCTCCTGTTAAGACGCACTTTCCAATCTTTTTATCGATATTATCTGGGATACAACGAATGGTAGCTTTTGTTAATTCTTTGATTTTTTGCTCTGTGGCAGCAGTTCCATCCCAATGTGCAGAAATAAATCCACCTTTTTCTTTCAAAATGCTTTTAAATTCTTCAAAGGTTTCTACTTCTGTAATGTGATTATCTCTAAAAGCTTTAGCCTTATAAAATAGTGCATCTTGAATTTCAACAAGTAAACCTTGTATTTTATCAACCAACTCTTCTTGAAAAACAAATTCTTTTGTAAGCGTATCTCTTCTTGCTAACTCAACTGTACCTTTTTCTATGTCTTTAGGTCCAATGGCTATGCGTAGCGGTACACCTTGTAATTCATACTGAGCAAATTTCCAACCAGGTTTATGCGTGTCTCTATTGTCAAATTTCACACTTACCCCAACTTCTTGAAGGCTCTTTTTAATTTTTTTAGCAACTTCACTAACGGCTTCAAATTGTTCATCATTTCTATAAATTGGAACAATTACTACTTGTTGTGGAGCTAATTTAGGAGGTAAAACCAAGCCTTTGTCATCGCTATGAGTCATGATTAAAGCTCCCATTAATCTTGTAGAAACGCCCCAACTAGTTGCCCAAACTAATTCTTGTTTTCCTTCTTTATTAGTGAATTTAACATCGAAGGCTTTGGCGAAGTTTTGTCCTAAAAAGTGAGAAGTGCCCGCCTGAAGCGCTTTTCCGTCTTGCATTAATGCTTCGATGCAGTAAGTTTCTAACGCTCCAGCAAAGGTTTCGCTTTCAGATTTTCTTCCTTTGATTACTGGAATGGCCATAAATTCTTCTGCAAATTCAGCATAGATATTATTCATCTGTACTGTTTCCTCAATAGCTTCCTGACGGGTTGCGTGGGCTGTATGCCCTTCTTGCCAAAGAAATTCTGAAGTACGTAAAAATAAGCGAGTACGCATTTCCCATCGTACTACGTTTGCCCACTGATTTATTAATATCGGTAAATCTCGATATGATTGAATCCAGTTTTTATAAGTACTCCAAATAATAGCTTCTGAAGTAGGTCTAACGATAAGCTCTTCTTCTAGTTTTGCTTCTGGATCAACAATTAATTTGCTAGGGTCTTCAGGGTTTGTTTTTAATCTATAGTGGGTAACAACAGCACATTCTTTTGCAAAACCTTCTGCGTTTTTTTCTTCTGCTTCAAATAAACTTTTAGGAACAAAAAGGGGGAAATAAGCATTTTCATGACCTGTTTCTTTAAATCTTTTATCCAGTTGTGCTTGGATTTTTTCCCAAATGGCATAACCATAAGGTTTGATAATCATGGAACCACGAACAGCTGAATTTTCAGCTAAATCCGCTTTAACAACCAACTCGTTGTACCACTTAGAATAATCTTCGGAACGTTTTGTTAAGCTTTTACTCATTTTGCGTGTTATATGTTTTTGGCATAGATATTGTTTATATACTAATGCTTAGGTTTTGGAAGCAAAACTAAGTAAATTTGTAATAAGTTAAACATTTAAAACCACAAGTTATGAAAGTCAACAATCTTAAATTTCAAATGAAAACACTCGGATGGAGTGTATTGGCAGTGGTTTTTATGTCTTCTTGCAGTTCTTTTCAGAATGTAAGTACACCAAGCGATGGTATTTACAGTGGAACTAGCTATTCAGCTAATGAATCTCGAGCGGGCATACCGAATCAAAAATCTGCTAATGAACAAAATGCACAGGCTGCTAATAACCAAATAGCTGAAGACGCAAGTACAACAAATACAGATTATGCCAGCTATTTTCAAAAGCAAGGTGAGCAAATAGACCAAGCAAGGAATATAACCTCTGATGATGTTGTAACGGATGTAGATAATTACTCTTCTAACAAAAAAAATCAAGAAGAAGTTGATTATTATTACCAAGATAACACCAATGACCCAAATTACGTTACTTATGTAAACGAACCTCAAGCCAATGCTGGTTGGGGTGCAAATCCTTCTAGTGTAAGTGTAAACTTCTACGGCGGAGGTGGCTGGGGTGCCGGTTGGGGTGCTGGATTCTATGATCCATTCTTCCCAGGCTGGGGCTGGGGCGGAATGTATGGTCCAAGATGGGGTGGCGGCTTCGGTTGGGGCAGAGGTTTTGGCTGGGGCGGTGGCTTCGGTTGGGGCGGTGGAATGTACGGTCCAGGCTGGGGTGGCGGCTTCGGTTGGGGCGGAGGATTTTACGGCCAAGGTTGGGGCGGCTTTTATGGTCCTGGCTGGGGTGGAGGTTTCTATAACCAACCTTGGGGCTATGGTGGATTCAATAATAACTATTATGCCTATAATAGAGGAAATAGAAATTCTGGTTTTAACAACAATAGGAGCGCATCTGCAAGCGATGGTGTACGTAGCAATAGAAATTCTTCTGATATACGAAGTAGTAATAATGTAAGAAGTAGTAGAAACGTAAGAGGAATAAGTGCAAGGAGTAGTGCTAATGTTAGAGGAAACTCTGATTCTAGAAATGTTAGATCTACACGTAACTCAGCTAGAAATTCTAGTTCAAGGTCAGCAGTAAGAAGTACAAGAGGAGCAACAGCTCGTAATATTAGCAATGTACGAAGAGTTAGAAATACCAATGGTGTAAATGCTAGAACTAATTCTAGGTCTTATTCCAATAGTAGAGCAAATACAAATAGAGTAAATGCACGTTCTACGAATTCCCGTTCAATCAATGCTCGTTCTTCTAGTTCAAGATCAAGATCTTCAGCTATTCAAACTCCTTCAAGATCAAGTTCTTCAAGTGTTCGTTCTTCTTCAGGATCTAGTTCTAGAGGCAGTTCAAGAAGTAGTGGAGGTAGTTCACGCTCTAGTAGCAGAAGAAGATAAATAATCCTTTCTTATAAATTGATATTATGAAAAGCGTAAAAATAATGATAATTAGTATCTTGAGTGCTGCATCTTTAGGTGCGGCGGCTCAAGATTTAAATGATGCTTACCGATTCTCTCGTCAAGAACTAACAGGTACCGCAAGGTTTGTTGGAATGAGCGGTGCTTTTGGAGCTTTAGGCGGTGATTTATCTTCACTAAAAATTAACCCTGCAGGTTCAGCAGTCTTTTTAACTAACTATGCTGCTGTTTCTATAGATCAAAATTTTAATAATGTAAGTACTAGATTTGGAACTTTGTCTGAACAAAATGCTGAGACACGAAGAAGAAATTTTGATTTGCCTCAGGCAGGAATAGTGTTTGTCTTTAAGAATACTAATGAAGCATCTCCCGTTAATAAATTGACCTTTGGCATCAATTATGACCGAACATTTAATCATGATGCACGTTTTTCTGCTTTTGGTGAAACCGAAAGTACAATAGGTGATTATTTCGTAAATAGGGCTGAAGGTATTGATGTAAATAACTTTATTCCTAATAACCAAGATTTTTCTAGTTTGTATAGAAATCTAGGTCAAGATTTTGGATTTTCAGCTCAAGACGCTTATTTAGCTTATGAAACCTTCTTAATTGACCCAGCTAGTCAAAGTAGTACTTCTTACATTTCAAATGTAAATTCAGCTTCTTATACCAACGACATGATTACAAGAGAATCTGGATTAAATGGGCAGCTAGCGTTTAATCTAGGTACCCAACTCTACGAAAAATTATACTTAGGAATGAATGTGAATTTCCATTTTGTGAACTACGATCGATTTTCATCTTATATAGAAAATAACAGTGGTCCAGGTGATATAAGAGAAGTATATTATGAAAATGATTTACGCACGCGTGGGTCTGGATTTTCATTACAATTTGGAGCCATTTACAAACCCTTAGAACAAATTAGGTTAGGAGTTGCTTATCAAACTCCTACTTGGTTTAGAATTGAAGATGAAATTTCACAGGGACTTGAGACTTTTTCAGAAAGTGATAACGAATTTGTGAGTGCATTCCCAGATGTTATTGTACTTTTTCCTGCTTACAACTTTCGCTCTCCAGGAAAAGCAACTTTGAGTTTTGCTTACATTTTTGGTAACAATGGATTATTGAGTATGGATTACTCTTATCAAGATTTTACAAATCAAGAGTTTACCTCTGCTGGCTTCCAAGATTTGAATGTCCAAATAGAAAACGTGTTTCAAGCTACTAACAATTTGAATTTTGGAGGGGAGTATAGGTTTGGGAAAACCAGTTTTAGAGGCGGATATCACTACGCTGAAAGTCCATATTCGGAAGGTTTTATTATAGGGGATACCAACGGATTTTCTTTAGGTCTAGGATATAATTTTGGAGACACTACCTTGGATTTAGCCTACAGAAGAACTTATTTAGAACGAAATGATAATTTCGTACAAACTGGATTACAAGAAAGAGCATTTGTTGAAAATACAATAAATAACCTAATGTTGAGCTTAACATTTAAGTTATAGAGTAAGTGCTTGTTTGTTTTTTATGATTGTTATTTAGGAAAAGCTTGAATTTATTTCAAGCTTTTTTTTATAAACTTTAATCGTAATATTACGATTAAAGTTTATATATTTGTAGAAAATTAAAAAATGGGCATTACCAAAACAATTCTTTTTTCAGATGAAGTTAATGCAATTGCCAATTTAGCTAAAGCCGTTGCGCATCCTGCGAGAATAACTATTATCAATCGATTGCTTCAAACTGAAACCTGTGTCTGTGGCGATTTTGTTCAAGATTTAGGATTAGCACAATCTACTGTAAGTCAGCATTTGTTGGCTTTAAAAAAAGTAGGTTTAATTCAAGGTACAGTTCAAGGGCCATCTACTTGTTATTGTTTAGACCTTGAAATGTGGAATGAATTCAAAAAAACAATAGGGAATTTTATTAATCAAGAAGCGGCATTGAAATCAATGTGTTGCTAAATATAATAGTATGAAACTAAAAGAAGTAAAACAACATTTGGCAGAATTAGACTCACTTATTTTTAATTTGCCTGATGGCGAAAGCGTTCCTGAGCACTTTCATGTTACCGAAGTAGGATTGGTAAAACGTAATTTTATCGATTGCGGTGGAACGATTCGAAATGAAAAAGCAGTTAATTTTCAATTATGGACAGCTGAAGATGTAGACCACCGCTTAGAACCAAGTAAATTAAAAAACATCATTCTACTTTCTGAAGAAAAATTGGGCATCAGTGAAGATTTAGAAGTCGAGGTAGAATACCAAGGGAATACCATTGGGAAATATCATTTGGACTTTGCTGATGGAAAATTCATTTTACAAACTACCTTAACAGATTGTTTAGCGAAAGACAGTTGTGGTATTCCTCAAAATGAAATGCCTAAAAAGAAACCTAAAATGAAGCTTTCTGAGCTACAAGCTAAAACGCAAGCCTGTTCTCCAAATTCTGGATGTTGCTAAAATGGGTAGGTTCGAAAAGTATTTAAGTATTTGGGTTGCTTTAGGAATTATCGCTGGAATTGCTCTAGGAAGTGTTGCCGGTGATTCCATTCAATTTTTAAGTGAATTGGAAGTAGCCAAAGTAAATCTTCCCGTCGCTATTTTGGTTTGGATGATGATTTACCCCATGATGGTACAAATCGACTTTTCTTCGCTTAAGAATTTGAAGCAAAACTCTAAAGGCTTAGGCTTAACCATTGTGATCAATTGGTTGGTGAAACCCTTTACCATGGCTTTTTTTGCTTGGTTGTTTTTCGACCAGATTTTTCACGCCTATCTCAATCCAGAAGAAGCCGAACAATATATTGCTGGAGCTATTATTTTAGGTGCTGCTCCTTGCACTGCCATGGTATTCGTTTGGTCTTATTTAACTAAAGGCGACGCCAATTATACCTTGGTACAAGTTTCGTTAAACGATTTAATTTTGCTGGTATTATTCATTCCCATTGTTCGTTTTTTGTTGGGGGTAAGCAATATTGAAATTCCGTACGACACCTTATTATATTCGGTATTAATATTTGTGGTTATTCCTTTAGTGGCGGGTTATTTGTCAAGTACTTTACTCATCAAATCCAAAGGAAAAGAATGGTTTACCCAGGTGTTTATAGCTAAGTTGAAACCTGTCTCTATGGTAGCATTAATTACCACTTTAGTTTTGTTGTTTGCTTTTCAAGGAGATAAAATATTGAATAATCCGTTTCATATTTTACTCATAGCAGTGCCGCTCACTATTCAAACCTATTTTATCTTTTTTGTCACTTGGTTTATAGGTCGATACATCAAGTTGAAACACAATGTTTGTGCACCTTCCGCCATGATTGGAGCCAGTAATTTTTTCGAATTAGCTGTGGCCGTTGCCATTTCTTTATTCGGATTAAACTCAGGTGCATCATTAGCCACCGTAGTAGGAGTTTTAATTGAAGTACCTATAATGTTATCATTAGTAGCTATCGCCAATAAATGGCGGTATTAAAAAATATTTAAAATGAAAAAAATTTTAATTTTATGTACAGGAAACAGCTGTAGAAGCCAAATAGCTCATGGTTTCCTAAAAACCTTTTTAGCTGATTTAGCTGAAGTTTACAGCGCTGGAGTTGAAACACACGGAGTAAATCTAAAAGCCATTCAAGTAATGAAGGAAGAAGATATCGATTTGTCGAATCATACGTCCAATCACTTAGATGAATACCAAGCCATCGAATTTGATTACATCATTACGGTTTGTGACCATGCCAAAGAAAAATGTCCTTTATTTAGTGGAAAAGGCGAACGCTTGCATTTTAATTTTCCTGATCCAGCCAAGGCAACAGGAAGTAGAGATGAAGTATTTGAAGAATTTAGAAAAGTTCGCAATATGATCAAACAATATTGTTTGGATTTTGCAGCTGATAAATTTGCTTAAAATAGTAGGTATACTGTTTTATTATTAGTGTAAATTAGCATTAAAAATTAAGTATGTCTCTAACTCCTTCAAATATGTTAGCTTTAGGAACTAAGGCTCCAGATTTTCAGCTCAAAGATACCATTAGCAGAGAATTACTTTCTTTTCCTGAGATTCGTGGTAAAAATGGAACTGTAATTATGTTTATCTGTAATCACTGCCCTTACGTGAAACATGTAAATCAAGAAATTGTACGCTTAGTGAATGACTACCGGATTTTAGAATTTGGTTTTGCTGCTATTTCAAGTAATGATGTAACTCGTTATCCAGAAGATCATCCAGATAAAATGTTTGAAAATGCTAGGAAATTAAATTATTCATTTCCTTATTTATATGATGAAAAACAAGAAGCTGCCAAGGCATACCAAGCAGCGTGTACACCAGATTTTTATGTTTTTGATAATGCAGATGAATTGTTTTATCGTGGACAATTAGACGATTCTAGACCCAAAAATGGAATTCCAGTTTCAGGCAGAAGTATTCGGGAAGCATTAGATGCTATCAGGAACAATCAATCTCCTCCAAAAATTCAGAAACCAAGCATGGGGTGCAATATCAAATGGATTGATTAAACTTCTTCCGCCTCTAATTGAACTGCAAACTTTTCTAAAACTTCAAAGAAATTCCGAATTTCCTTTTTGGTATTATTGCTGTTGATGGTTACTAACCTTATGAAATCAACTCCATCAAAGTGCCCATAACCCACCATTAGTTTAGCTTCTTCATAAAGCAAATTACACAAGACCTTAGCGTCTAAATCTTTATAATTAAAGCAGATGGAAATTGAATCATCATAACTATACAGCGTATAATCATCATTTTCTCTTATGTAGTTTCTAGCTGTTTCAGCTAAGAAAAACTGTTGCTCAACCATTTTGCCTAAGCCTTTGGTTCCAATTGATTTCCAAAGACACCAAAATTTTAAGGCATCGTTTCTTCTACCACATTGTAATGAAGTTTTACCTAAGTTAAAATCGTCCCCATCGGTCTGGTATAAGTAGTTGGCGTCACAAGCAAATGAATGATGTAAATTATATCTATTTTTTGTAACGATTATGGAACTACTCAAAGGCGTGTTCAACATTTTATGCGCATTGAAGCTAAATGAATCTACATGTTCAACCCCTTTAATTAAGTCTTTATATTTCTTACTAAATAAAACAGCACCGCAATAAGCACCATCTACATGGCTCCAAATTTTATATTTTTTGGCAATTTGGTCTAATTCTTCAATATCATCAAAAGCGCCAAGCACGGTTGTACCTGCTGTGATGTTTACAAAAAATGGTGTATAGCCATCTGCAATATCTTGCTTCACTTGTGCTTCAAAAGCGGCTGGAATTATCTTTCCAAATGAATCAGTTTCAATATGTCTAATTTGTTTAGTGCCAATCCCGGCAAAGCTTGCATTTTTTTGAGTAGAATAATGTGATTCAGCAGAAGTGTATAAAGTCATTTTTTTGCTTACCCCTTCGGCTTTTATATGTTGGTCTTTTACATCTCTTGCCATTAACAAAGCCATTAAATTAGTTAACGAACCACCAGCAGCAAATGTTCCTCCAGAAGTGTCTAAAGGATAGTTTATTAACTTACAAACTTCTTTAATAATGGTTTTTTCAATGCCCACTTGTGGCCCTCCAACTTTATAGGTGTACATACTAGTGTTTAATAAAACGGCAAGTAATTCACCTAAAGTGGCTTTGGTATTTCTCCCACCAAAGAGTTGATTGAAGAAGAGTTTTGAAGAAGTTCTAGGGGTATTTAAAACAATTTTTTCAAGAATTTTTGAAAATTCACCTTCACTTATGCCTTCTTCATGCAAATGCAAATTCAGTTCATCGTAGACTTCATCGGCTGGGGTAGGTTTAACCACAGGATGAGTTTCTTCTTCTTGAAATAATTTTTCAGCAATTTTATGAAATAAGATTAAGTCTTCTTGCATAGCTTTAGTAATGAATTTATATTTACGAAAATATATAATTTTGTGGGCTTAAGTCCTGATTTTATAATCAATTTAAAAAGTAAACTGTTTTGCAAACCATTAATTCACTTTCAGATTTATTATCCGTTTTACCCAAATGTAATCATAAAGATTACAAACGCATAGCACAAAACATGCATATACCCTTAAAAGATGTAATGGAATATGCTACTTGGAGCGATGATTCTTACACTAGAAATTGTATAGACCGAACTGATTCCTATGAGTTGATTTTACTTTGTTGGGAAGAAGGTCAAGAAACTGATATACATGACCATGATGGAGAAGAATGCTGGGTGTTCTTAGCTCAAGGGAAGTTGCATGAAAAACGTTTCCGCATAGGTGATGAGGTTTCTTTTGAAAATGAATTTTTAATGAAAAAAGAAGGTTTGTCTTATATGAATGATGATTTAGGTTGTCATTCACTTCATAATATTGCAAAAGGAAGGAGTATTTCTTTGCATTTATATGTAGGACCAATAAATCAATGCAGCATTTATGATGAAGATGAAGAGGGTTTTATTTTGAAAACATTAAGTTATGATACCGAAAATTTACTTAAAGATAAATAATAGATTTAGATTATGAACTGGAAAACCGTAAAAGAATACCAAGACATTACATTTAAAAAATGTGGAGGAGTTGCCAGAATAGCTTTCAATAGACCAGAAGTAAGAAATGCATTTAGACCTAAAACAGTTGGCGAGCTTTTTGAAGCACTTTTAAATGCAAGGGAAGACATTAATATTGGAGTAGTTTTACTTTCAGCTGAAGGACCATCACCCAAAGATGGAGTGCATTCCTTTTGTAGCGGTGGTGACCAAAACGCAAGAGGATTCCAAGGTTATGTAGATGATGATGGTATGCCGAGGTTAAATATTTTAGAAGTGCAACGTTTAATAAGATTCATGCCTAAAGTGGTTATTGCAGTAGTTCCAGGCTGGGCAGTTGGTGGTGGACATTCACTACATACGGTCTGCGATTTAACTTTAGCGAGTAAGGAGCATGCTATTTTTAAGCAAACAGATGCAGATGTAACCAGTTTTGACGGCGGCTATGGTTCGGCTTATTTAGCCAAAATGGTAGGGCAAAAACGAGCTA
>Ga0307943_1000126_pt1 | contig 45009 bp, 42 predicted proteins | sample OrgLakmetagen177_FD_203149 | JGI IMG/M metagenome (GOLD analysis project Ga0307943, IMG submission 203149) | Saline water microbial communities from Organic Lake, Antarctica - #177 | ecosystem: Environmental > Aquatic > Non-marine Saline and Alkaline > Saline | place: Antarctica: Organic Lake... | reverse complement strand
GCCGACGGCGAACGCCATCGGCCGCAGAGAGAACTTCGATTTGAGGGCGGTGAATGAAATCTGACATAACGTCGGACTTATCATCGGATCGTAGCCGAAGTCAGACGGCCCCCACCGTAACCTTACGTTTTTTCTGGCGTGAAATATTCTGAGGGCGAGCACCCCTTGCAATCGCTCCGGCGTAACTCCGGGAATTGGACGGAGGCCAAGAGGGGCAGCGCCCCTCACCTCGACAAAAAAAAGCCGCCGGCATCATCTGCCAACGGCCCTGTTTTCAAACCGGGGTGATGTTCGGCGCTTGAGCGCCGTCACACCGGTGTTCTCGGATCTCAGCCCTGTGCGGCCTTGGCGACCTCGGCGGCGAAATCCTCTTCCTTCTTCTCGATCCCCTCGCCGACCTCGAAACGCAGGAAACCGGTGATCTCGGTGCTGGCCTCCTTGGCGGCGGCCTCGACCGTGAGGTCGGGGTTCATCACGAAGGACTGGCCAAGCAGCGTGACCTCGGACATGAATTTCTTCATCCGGCCCTTGATCATGTTCTCGATGATGTTCTCGGGCTTGCCGGATTCGCGGGCGATCTCCATCTGGACCTGCTTTTCCTTCTCGATCACAGCCGGGTCCAGCCGGGATTCGTTGAGCGCGGCAGGGTTCGTGGCCGCGACATGCATCGCAACCTGCCGCGCGAACGCCTCGTCGCCCGAGAACGCCACGAGAACGCCGATCTTGCCCATGCCATCCTTGGCGGCGTTGTGGACATAGGCCACCACGCCATCGCCCTCGATGCGGCCCATCCGGCGCAGCGACATGTTCTCGCCGATGGTGGCGATCTTGTCGGTGATCGTGTCGGCCACGTTTTTGCCACCCAGGTCGGCGGCCATCAGCGCGTCAACGTCGTCGGCACCAAGGGCTGCATCCGCGATCCCGGCCACCATGGACTGGAACTCGGCATTCTTGGCGACGAAGTCGGTTTCCGCGTTGACCTCGACCACGACACCCGTGCCGCCTTTCACCTTGACCGCCACGAGCCCCTCGGCCGCCGTACGGCCCGATTTCTTCGCAGCCTTCGACAGACCCTTGGTGCGCAACCAGTCGATGGCGGCGTTCATGTCACCATCGGTTTCGGTCAGCGCTTTTTTCGCGTCCATCATCCCTGCGCCCGTGCTGTCGCGCAGTTCCTTTACCATTGCAGCCGTGATCGCCATCTCGGGCTCTCCTCACATCTCATCTAATACCGGGGCGACATTGACCCGCCCCCATGTCGGTTTCGTGACGCGTGTCAGCCCGTCGCCTGCTCGGCCTCGGCCAGCGCCTCTTCGGTCGGGGCCTCTTCCATCGCCCCAAGATCAACGCCGGCGGCGCCCATCTGCGCCGTCATCCCGTCCAGTGCTGCCCGGCTGACCAGATCGCAGTAAAGAGCGATCGCCCGCGCCGCGTCATCGTTGCCGGGAATGATGTAATCCACGCCATCGGGCGAACAGTTGGTGTCGACCACGGCCACGACGGGGATGTTCAGCTTTTTCGCCTCAGCCACGGCGAGCGCCTCTTTCTTGACATCGATGACAAAAAGCATGTCGGGCACGCCGCCCATCTCGCGGATCCCGCCAAGCGACGCCTGAAGCTTGGCCTGGTCGCGTTCGATGCCCAGACGTTCCTTCTTGGTCAGACCCTCGCCGCCGGCGTCGAGGATCTCGTCGATCTCGTTCAGCCGCTTGATCGATTTCGACACGGTCTGCCAATTGGTCAGCGTGCCGCCGAGCCAGCGGTGGTTCATGTAATATTGCGCGCAGCGTTCCGCCGCGTCGGCGATCGGCTGTGACGCCTGCCGCTTGGTGCCCACGAACAGCACGCGGCCGTTCTTCGCGACCGTCTCGCGGATCGCGTTGAGCGCCGCGTCGAGCATCGGCACGGTCTGCGTCAGGTCCATGATGTGGATGCCGTTGCGCGCGCCGTAGATGAACTCGCCCATGCGGGGATTCCAGCGCGGTGTCTGGTGGCCGAAATGCACGCCAGCTTCCAACAGCTGGCGCAACGTGAACTCTGGAAGAGCCATGTCTTTGTATCCTTTCCGGTTTGCGCCTTGGCACGGGATGAGAAGCGTCATGCTTCAACCGGTGGATCAGGCGGGGATGTTTCTCCCGTCGACCCGCCCGTGCCTGCGGATTTTCGTGGCAAGAGCATAGGCCTCACGCGCGCGCAGCACAAGGCCCCACGGCCATTCTCACCGGCACCCGCGCCGCGGCCATTGTGAGCCGCCCGAAATGTGCCTAGGAGTCGGATAATCCACTTTGACAGGCTGCGACACCGCGATGACCACGCCATTCGAAGACACCCCGGGCGCCCCGCATAAACCACGCCGCTTCGCCCGCATACGCACCAGCTTCCTGACCGGTCTGATCGTGATCGCGCCGGTCGGCCTGACGATCTGGCTGATGTGGACGCTGATCGGCTGGGTCGACGGGTTCGTGCTGCCGCTGATTCCCGGCCAGTATCAGCCAGAACAGTATCTCGGCGTCAATTTCCGCGGCGTCGGCGTGGTGATCTTCCTGGTGTTCACCGTGATGGTGGGCTGGGTCGCCAAGGGGCTGATCGGGCGCTCGCTGATCCGCTTCGCCGAATCGCTGGTCAATCGCATGCCGGTGGTGCGCTCGGTCTATTCCGGCGCCAAGCAGATCGCCGAAACGGTCTTTGCCCAGTCAGAGCGCAGTTTCGAGAAGGCCTGCCTCGTGCAGTATCCGCGCAAGGATATCTGGGCCATCGGCTTCATCTCCACCGATACGAAAGGCGAGATCAGCGAAAAGGCCCATACCTCGAGCAAGATGCTCAGCGTGTTCGTGCCCACGACGCCGAACCCGACCTCGGGATTCCTTCTGTTCTTCCCGCGCGAGGACGTGGTCGAGCTTGACATGACGGTCGAGGACGCCGCGAAACTGGTGATCTCGGCGGGTCTGGTCTATCCGGGCGAGAAAACGCCTGATCAAGTCTCGCAAAAGACGCCCTAACCGTTTCTTCTGGCGTCAAGTATCCCGGGGGAGTCGCGCCAAGGGCGCGACGGGGGCAGAGCCCCCGCCCTTGCCGGCCTCAAAGCGCAGTCCAGCCGCCATCGACGCTGATCGTCGTACCGGTGATCTGCGCCGCGGCATCCGAGCACAGGAACAACGCCGTGCCGCCCAATTGCCCGGTCGTGGCAAACTCCTTGGAGGGTTGACGCTCCAGCATAACCTTCTCGATCACCTCGTCGCGCCCCATGCCGTATTTCTCCATCGTGTCGGGGATCTGGCCCTCGACGAGCGGCGTCAGCACGTATCCCGGGCAGATCGCGTTGGCGGTGATCGGCTCGCGTGCGGTTTCCAGCGCCACGACCTTGGTCATCCCGACGATGCCGTGCTTGGCCGCGACATAGGCCGACTTGTAGGGACTCGCGGTCAGGCCATGCGCCGAGGAGATGTTGATCACCCGGCCCCAGCCGGCCTTGCGCATAACCGGCAGCGCCGCGGCGGTAGTATGAAACGCCGAAGACAGCATGATGGCGATGATCGCGTCCCATTTCTCGGTCGGAAACTCGTCGATCGGCGCGACATGCTGGATCCCGGCATTGTTGATCAGGATATCGCAGGCGCCGGCCTTTTCGATCAGCGCGCGGCACTGGTCGGGTTTCGACATGTCGGCCTGCACGTAGCGTGCCTCGGTGCCGGTCTCGTCGCTGATCTGTTTTGCTAACGCGTGATCCTCGTCCGAATCGGTGAACGAGTTCAGCACCACCTTCACGCCGCCGCGTGCCAGTTCCCACGCGATCCCGAGGCCGATTCCCGAGTTCGATCCGGTGATGACCGCCGTCTTGCCTTGAACACTCATGCCCGTTCTCCATTGCCTGAATTACGCCCTTCACATAAGGCGCATGCACGGCAATTGCACGTCACCTTGCCCTGACGGGCGCGCGGATCGGGCAAAAAAAAACGCCCGCACGAGGGCGGGCGTCAAGTCGTTGAGGCAGGTTTCATACAGGCAAGAAACCTATCGAGCAGTAATGTATTAATAAGCGATCTTGCCCTGCGGTCCAAGCTAAAAGTTTGAAAAGACGTGAATCCAGTCTTACCGTGTTCTCTCATCTCCCCCCATACCGCGAGGTCTGTCCCCGAAAATGAAAGCCGCCCTGTTCCGCAAAATCCGCTTCGGCCTGCTTGCGGCGGTCCTGTCAAGCGGCGCTTGTGCCGCCTCCGCTGAACCCACGCATGGCATAGCTATGTATGGCGACCCGGCCCTGCCACCTGATTTTGTGTCTCTGCCCTATGCCAACCCGGACGCGCCCAAGGGCGGACGGATCGTTACCGGCAATGTCGGGGGCTTCGATTCGCTCAATCCCTTCATCCTGCGCGGTAGCCCGCCCTGGCAGCTGGCGCATCTCACGCACGAAACCCTGATGGGCCGGACCGAGGACGAACCGTTCACCGTCTACGGGCTTCTGGCCGAATCGGTCGAGACCGGCGAGGCCCGAGAATGGGTCGAGTTCACGCTGAATCCCGCCGCCCGCTTCTCGGATGGCAGCCCGGTCACGGTCGAGGACGTGATCTGGTCGTTCAGGACCCTCGGCACGAAAGGTCACCCGCGCTATCGTGGCTTCTGGTCCAAGGTCGACCGGATCGAGCAGACCGGCCCGCGCAGCGTGCGCCTGACTTTCAATGTCGCGGATCGCGAACTGGCCCTGCTGGCCGGCCTTCGACCGATCCTGCAAAAGGCGCAATGGCAGGGCCAGGATATCGCCGAGGCCGGGATCGACGACATCCCCATCGGCTCGGGCCCCTACACGGTCACCGATTACGAGGTGAACCGCCATGTCACGTTGCAGCGCGACCCCGATTACTGGGGCGCCGACCTGCCCTTCCGACGCGGCACGCATAATTTCGACGAGATCCGTATCGAATACTACGGCGACAACACGGTGCTGATGGAATCCTTCAAGGCGGGTCTCATCAGCTACGTCCGCGAATTCAACGCCGAAGCCTGGGCGAACGAGTACGACTTTCCCGCCGTCCTGCGCGGCGAGATCGTGAAATCCGAGATCCCGCACCAGAAACCCTCGGGCATGACCGGTTTCGTGATGAACACGCGGAACCCGCCGCTGGATGACTGGCGGGTGCGCGAGGCGCTGATAGGCGCCTTCAACTTCGACTACATCAACGACACGCTGACCGGCGGCTTGCAGCCGCGCATCACCTCGTATTTCTCGGGTTCGGAACTGGCGATGGATCACGGCCCTGCGACGGGCCGCGTCCGCGAATTGCTGGCGCCGTTCGAGGACAGCCTGCCGCCCGGCACGCTCGAAGGCTACAGCCTGCCCGAGGGCGACGGCACCGCCCGCAACCGCAAAGGGCTACGCCGGGCCGTGCAGCTTCTGACCGATGCCGGCTGGCGGGTGGTCGACGGGCAGCTGGTCGATGACACAGGCACGCCGCTGGCGCTGACGGTGCTGCTCCAGCAGGACGGGCTGATCTCGCAGGCCACCGCAATGATGGATATCTATGCCCGCGCGCTGTCGCGCCTCGGCATCACGCTGCGGGTCGAGACTGTCGACAACGCACAATATGCCGAGCGCGTGGCGCAGTACGATTTCGACCTGACGATGATGCGCCGCTCGCTGTCGCTCAGCCCCGGCAACGAGCAGATGTTCTACTGGGGATCCGACGGCGTGGACCAACCCGGAAGCCGCAACCTGATGGGCATGAGGTCGCCGGCCGCCGAGGCGATGATCACCACACTGCTGAATGCCCGCGACCGCGAGGATTTTGTCGCCGCGACCCGCGCGCTCGACCGGGTACTGACGGCGGGGCGCTACGTGATCCCCATCCACCGCTACGCCGTGGGCCGTATTGCCCACAAGGCAGAGTTGACATACCCTCAGGACAGCGTGCCAATCTACGGGGACGGGATCGGATTCCTGCCCACGGTTTGGTGGCTTGAGGCGGAACAACAAACAAATAATAAACGGGCAGACTGACATGGGCCGGACCATTCGAAATCTAACAGCACTTGTCCTGATCTCCGCAGCGGCGGGATGTGCCACCGTGGACGGCGTCGGGCGTGACATATCCGGGGCAGCGCGCGGCGTACAAAGCTGGTTCTGAGCCGGGCACCGGGACCCGGTCTATCCCGCGTCCATAGGTCACGCGGGTGGTATGTGGTGGTGCACCGCGCACGCGCGGCTTTGTCCTTGACGCGCCGCAGCATCCTGTCACAACCGCGCCCATGAGCACCGGCTTTCTCACTATCGATCTCGATGCGATCGTCGCCAACTGGCGCAACCTCGACGCGAAGACCCGCGGCGAAACCGCCGCGACGGTCAAGGCCGATGCCTACGGTCTGGGCGTGGACCATGTGGCTCCTGCCCTTGCCCGCGCCGGAGTGCGGCAGTTCTTCGTGGCCATCGCCGAGGAGGGCGTCGCCTTGCGCCGCATTCTGGGACCGGGGCCCCAGATCCACGTGTTTTCCGGCCACATGCAAGGCGATGCTGAGATGATCGGCGCTGCCGATCTCATCCCGATGATCAACTCCATCGACCAGATGATCCGCCATGCCGAGGCGTTGCCGGGGCACCCGTCGGGCATCCAGCTTGATACCGGTATGAACCGTCTCGGGATGGAGCCCGCCGAATGGCAGGGCGTGCGGGAGATCGTGCTGGCACAGGGCCCGGCGCTGATCATGTCGCATCTGGCCTGCGCGGACACGCCCGAGCATCCGATGAACGCAGCGCAGCTCGCGAGCTTCCGCGAGATGACCGAGGACACCGGCGCGCCGCTCAGCCTGGCCAATACCGGCGCGATGCTGATGGGGCCGGAGTTTGATTTCGACCTCGCGCGGCCCGGCATCGGCCTTTATGGCGGTCGGCCCTTCACGGAAGCAAATCCGGTGGTGACGCTCGACATCCCCGTCATCCAGTGCCGCGATCTGGAACCGGGCGAAACCGTCGGCTACGGCAACACCTTCACCGCAACGCGGCCCACACGCATCGCCACCGTGGCGGCGGGCTACGCCGACGGGATTTTCCGCATCATGGGGCCGCACACGTCGCTCTGGGCCGGGAGCACCGCCTGCCCGGTCGCGGGCCGCATCTCGATGGACCTGATCGGCGTCAATATCACCGATCTCGGGCAAGACCCCGATCACTTGCAGATCCTCGGCCCGGACCAGGGGATCGACGTGCTGGCCAACAATGCCGGCAGCATCGGCTACGAAATCCTGACATCGCTCGGGGCGCGCTACACGCGGCGGTATGTCGGCGGATGAGCTATGTCCTGTCTTTTCTAGCCTATATCGGGCGCGTGGTTCTGGCCGGGCTGGCGGGGGTCGGACGGATCGCGATCTTCGCCGCCGACACCGTCAGCCACCTGGCCCGCCCGCCCTTCTACTGGCGCGAGTTCGGGCATGCTCTGGTGCAGATCGGCTGGCTGTCGCTGCCGGTGGTCGGCCTGACCGCGCTCTTCACCGGGGGTGCACTGGCCTTGCAGATCTATGCCGGCGGCGCGCGCTTCAACGCCGAGACCGTGGTGCCCTCGATCGTCGCGATCGGCCTGACGCGAGAACTGGGGCCGGTGCTCGGGGGTCTCATGGTGGCCGCCCGCGTGGCATCAAGCATCGCCGCCGAGATCGGCACGATGAAAGTGACCGAACAGATTGACGCGCTGACCACCCTGTCCACAAACCCGATGAAATACCTGACCCTGCCGCGCGTGCTGGCCGCGACCCTCGCGGTGCCGGTGCTGGTGGGCGTGGGCGACGTGATCGGCATCATGGGCGGGTTCCTGGTGGGCATCGGGCGGCTCGATTTCGGCGCGGCGACCTATCTGCACAACACCATCGACTTCCTCGAAGTCTGGGACATCCTGTCGGGTCTTATCAAGGGCGCGGTCTTCGGCTTCATCGTGGCGCTCATGGGCTGCTATCAGGGGATGGCTTCCAGCGGCGGGGCGCAGGGCGTGGGCCGTGCGACCAAGACAGCCGTCGTCGCCGCCTCGGTGCTGATCCTCGCCTCGAACTACATCCTGACAGAAGTGTTCTTTTCGGCATGATCGAGCTGCGCGACGTCCACAAGTCCTTCGGCGATCTGCGCGTGTTGCAGGGCGTGGACCTGACCGTCGAGACCGGGTCCTCGATGGTGATCATCGGCGGATCCGGCACCGGCAAGTCGGTGATCCTCAAATGTATCCTGGGGCTGTTGCGGCCCGATGCCGGGTCGATCCTGCTCGATGGCACGGATATGAGAACGGGAGACCGCGACGCGTTCCTTGCACGCTTCGGGATGCTCTTTCAAGGCGGCGCGCTGTTTGACAGCCTGCCTGTCTGGCAGAATGTGGCCTTTCGCCTGCTGCGCGGCACGCTCAAGCGCCCCAAATCCGAGGCCCGCGAAATAGCCATCGAGAAACTACGCCGCGTCGGCCTGCAACCCGAGGTCGCCGACAAGTTTCCCGCAGAGCTGTCGGGCGGCATGCAAAAGCGCGTCGGGCTTGCCCGCGCCATCGCCGCGGACCCCGAGATCATCTTCTTCGACGAGCCGACCACCGGCCTCGACCCGATCATGTCGGGCGTCATCAATGAGCTGATCCGCGAGATCGTGACCGAGATGGGCGTCACCGCCATCACCATCACGCATGACATGACGAGCGTTCGCGCCATCGCCGACCACGTGGCGATGCTGCATGACGGACAGATCAAGTGGACCGGCCCGGTGGCCGAGATGGACACCTCTGGCGATCCCTATCTCGACCAGTTCATCCACGGCCGCGCGACGGGTCCGATCGAAGCGGTGCGTTGACGCTGGCGGGCCCAAGAATTTTTGAAAAATTCTTGTCAAAAATCTTTCAAAGATTTTTGCCCCTCGGCACCCGACCGAACAAATGAAAACGGCGCGAGGTTGCCCCCGCGCCGTTCTGTCATGTCACCCGGCAGTCACGCTCAATGCGCGACCGCACCGCGTCCGGCCTCGGAGTGTTTCAGCGTCGCCTCGGCGGCGGCAGCCTCTTCGGCCTCTTCATCCCAATCGACGGGCTCCGGCTGGCGCACGAGGGCAAGTTTAAGCACATCGCGCACGTGATCGACGGGGATGATTTCCAGCCCCTGCTTCACGTTATCGGGGATCTCGGTCAGATCTTTCTCGTTGTCGCGCGGGATCAGCACCGTCTTGATGCCGCCCCGCAGCGCCGCGAGCAGCTTTTCCTTCAGCCCGCCGATCGCCAGCGCGTTGCCGCGCAGCGTCACCTCGCCGGTCATGGCGATATCCTTGCGCACCGGGATGCCGGTCAGCACCGACACGATGGACGTCACCATCGCAAGGCCCGCGGACGGCCCGTCCTTGGGCGTGGCGCCCTCAGGGACGTGCACGTGGATATCCCATTTCTCAAACCGTGGCGGCTTCACCCCGATATGCGGGGCAACCGACCGGACATAGCTTGACGCAGCGTCGATCGATTCCTTCATCACATCGCCAAGCGTACCGGTGGTCTTCATCCGGCCCTTGCCCGGCAAGCGCAGCGCCTCGATGTTCAGAAGCTCGCCACCGACCGATGTATAGGCCAGCCCGGTGACGACACCGACCTGGTCGCTGTCCTCGGCAAGGCCGAATTTGTATTTCCGCACCCCGAGGAAATCGGGCAGGTTGTCGGGCGTGACGCTGATCTTCTCGTCCTCGCGCTTGATGATCCGCGTCACCGCCTTGCGGGCGATCTTGGCGATCTCGCGCTCGAGGTTCCGCACCCCGGCCTCGCGGGTGTAGTAGCGGATGATATCGGTCAGCGCCTCGTCGGTCAGCTCGAACTCGCCTTTCTTCAGGCCACTGTTCTTGATCTGCTTGTCGAGCAGGTGCTGCTTGGCGATCTCAAGCTTTTCATCCTCGGTATAGCCGGCCAGCGGGATGATCTCCATCCGGTCCAGAAGCGGGCCGGGCATGGTATAGCTGTTGGCCGTGGTGATGAACATCACGTTCGAAAGGTCATACTCGACTTCAAGATAGTGATCGACGAAGGTGCCGTTCTGTTCGGGATCCAGCACCTCCAGCATCGCCGATGCCGGATCGCCCCGGAAATCCTGCCCCATCTTGTCGATCTCATCGAGCAGGATCAGCGGGTTCGTCGTCTTGGCCTTCTTCAGCGACTGGATGATCTTGCCGGGCATCGAGCCAATGTAGGTACGCCGGTGCCCGCGGATCTCGGATTCGTCCCGCACGCCACCCAGTGAAATCCGGATGAACTCGCGCCCCGTGGCCCGCGCCACGGATTTGCCCAGCGACGTCTTGCCCACACCCGGCGGGCCGACGAGGCACATGATCGGGCCCTTCAGCTTCTTCGAGCGCTGTTGGACAGCCAGATATTCGACGATCCGTTCCTTGACCTTTTCCAAGCCGTAATGATCGTCGTCGAGAACCTTCTGCGCCTTGCCCAGATCCTTTTTCACGCGGCTCTTGTTGTTCCACGGAATGCTGAGCATCCAGTCGAGATAGTTGCGGATGACCGTCGCCTCGGCGCTCATCGGGCTCATGTTTTTGAGCTTTTTCAGCTCAGCCTCGGCCTTATCACGCGCTTCTTGGCTCAGCTTGGTCTCGGCGATCCGGTTTTCCAGCTCGGCAACCTCGCCTTCGCCATCCTCGCCATCGCCGAGTTCCTTCTGAATGGCCTTCATCTGCTCATTCAGGTAGTACTCGCGCTGTGTGCGCTCCATCTGGCTTTTCACGCGGGTCTTGATCTTCTTCTCGACCTGCATGACGCTCATCTCGCCCTGCATCAGGCCGTAGACCTTTTCCAGACGCTCGCTAACGCTCAGCGTCTCCAGCAGATCCTGCTTGCGGTCCACCTCGATGCCAAGATGCCCGGCCACGAGATCGGCCAGCTTGGCCGCATCGTCGGAATCCGACACCGCCGCCAGGGCCTCGTCGGGGATGTTTTTCTTGACCTTGGCATAGCGCGCGAACTCGTCGCTGACGGTGCGCAGAAGCGCTTCGATGGTGGTCGCGTCACCCGGCGTTTCGGACACGTAGTCTGCCCGCGCCGAGAAATACTCGTCGTTGTCGAGATACTCGGTGATGCGCACCCGCGACACCCCCTCAACCAGCACCTTCACGGTGCCATCGGGAAGTTTCAGCAGTTGCAGCACGTTGGCCAGCACGCCGACGCGGTAGATATCGTCCTCTGCCGGGTCATCCTCTGCGGGGTCGATCTGGCTCGACAGCAGGATCTGCTTGTCGTCCTGCATGACCTCTTCCAGCGCCCGCACGGATTTCTCGCGCCCCACGAAAAGCGGCACGATCATGTGCGGGAACACCACGATATCACGCAGCGGCAGCACCGGATAGGAAGCGTTCAGTTGGTCTTGCATGCTCGTCGTCCTCTTTGGCAAGACGGCACCGGCCCCAACATCGTGGCAGCCCCGGCCGTCTCCGTTTCATTATCTTACAAATGGGGCAACCGCCCCGGCATTTCAATGTTCGCGGCGCAGCATGCCCCGCCGCGCGCCATGGCACAAGCGCACAATGCAGGGGTGGTAAGCGCACAGAGCAAGGAGTGACAGATCAGACGCTTACACCGCGCCGTCCGGCCAGATCGGTGAAATACTGCCACGCCACCCTGCCCGAGCGCGCGCCGCGCGTGGCCTGCCATTCGACCGCTTCGGCGCGCAGGGTCTCGTCGTCGATCTCCACCCCGTAGGCGTCGCAATAGCCGCGTATCATCGCCAGGTAAGTGTCCTGATCGCAAGGATGAAATCCCAGCCACAGGCCGAACCGATCCGACAGCGATACCTTTTCCTCGACCGCCTCGGACGGGTTGATCGCGGTGGAGCGCTCGTTCTCGATCATGTCGCGCGGCATAAGGTGGCGGCGGTTCGATGTGGCGTAGAACAGCACGTTCCCGGGCCGCCCCTCGATCCCGCCATCGAGCACCGCCTTCAGCGACTTGTAATGCTCGTCATTCTCGCCAAAGCTCAGATCGTCGCAGAACAGCAGAAACCGGGCATCCGTGCCGCGCAGCAGGTTCAGCAGACGCCCGACCGAGGGCAGATCCTCGCGGTGCAGCTCGACGATCTTCAGAGGCAGACCCTCGGCACAAACCGCCGCATGCGCGGCCTTCACGAGGCTCGATTTGCCCATGCCGCGCGCGCCCCACAAAAGCGCATTGTTCGCCAGCAGCCCGCGCGCGAATTGCCGCGTGTTGGCCAGCAGCGTGTCACGCGACCGGTCGATCCCGACCAGAAGCGGCATGTCCACGCGATTGACCGTTTCCACCGGTTCCAGCCGGTCCGGCGAGACATGCCACACAAAGGCATCGGCGCCGCCGAAATCCGGCGCTGTCAGCGGCGCGGGGGCCATCCGCTCCAGCGCGTCGGCGATACGCTGCATCGCGTCGGGCGTCATTCAATCCCGGTCCTTGCTGTCATCGCGGCTGCCAAGCGGATCTTCCAGATCCTCATCGAACGCGGCCTCGTCATCGTCGCCGCTGTCTTCGTCGTCATCCTCGAACCAAAGACCTTGGGCGCGCAATTCCGCCTCACGCTTTCTCTCGACGCGGGCGACAAGCCAGATCGACACCTCGTAAAGGCCGTAGACAACCACGAACAGGATCACCTGCGTGATGACGTCGGGCGGCGTCACCAATGCGGCCAGAACGAGGATGCCCACCATCGCGTATTTGCGTACTTGGCGTAGGCCCGCGGCGCTGACCAGCCCGGCCTTGCCCATCAGCGTCAGCAACACTGGCAACTGGAAACACAAGCCAAAGGCGATGATGAACTTGATCGTCAGGTTGAGGTATTCCTGCGCCGAGCCCTGAAAGACCACCGACAGAGGCGCTGCGCCCTGCCCGCCGCCCTCGACGATCTCGCCCTCGCCGCCGAATTGCTGGAAGCCGAGGAAGAAATCATAGGCCAGCGGCGTGACCACGTAGAATGCGAAGGTGGCCCCCAGGAAAAACATGAAGGGCGAGGCGACGAGGAAGGGCAGGAACGCGCCCTTTTCCGAGCGGTAAAGCCCCGGCGCCACGAACCGCCACATCTGGTTGGCGATATAAGGAAAGGCCAGGAAGAACCCGCCCAGAAGCGAGACCTTGACGGCCACGAAGAAGCCTTCCTGCGGCGAGATGAAGATCAGGTCGCAATCTTGGCCGCGCTCGGCCAGCACCTGGCACAACGGCGCCGTGAGGAAATTGAAGATCGGGGTGGCCACGGTGAAACAGATCGCCATGCCGATGATGAACGCGACGACAGAATGGATCAGCCGGTTGCGCAGTTCCGCCAGGTGCTCGATCAGCGGCGCGCTGCTGTCCTCGATCTCGTCGGGGGCGCTCATGTCTTGTCCTCGGCCTTCGGAGCATCCCCGGCCTCTGCGGGCGCATCCGCGGTCTCGGTCGGCATGTCACTGGTTGTCCCGGGGGCCGTCCCGGCACGCGCATTATCCTCGGCCTCCGCGGCCTTGCGACTGGCCGCCATCTCGCCGGATTTTTCGCGGATCTTGTCGGCCTGCGCCTTGCGGTCTTCGCTCAGCGGGGCCTTCTTCTTGTCCGTCTTCACGTCGCGGGTCGCGTCCTCGGTGGTCTTGCGAACCTCGTCCATCGCCGATTTCATCGGGTTGGACGCCGCCTTGAAGCTTTTCTGGATATCGCTCACACCCGACTGGTCGGCGGCATCGTTCATCGCGCGGCTGAAATCGCGCGCCATGCCCTTGGCCTTGCCCACGAACTTGCCCACGGCCTGGAACATGCCGGGCAGATCCTTGGGGCCGACGACGATCAGCGCCACGATCCCGATAAGCAGAAGCTCCGTCCAGCCAAGGTCAAGCATTTACGGATCAGACCTTGTCTTTTTCGTCTTTCGGGGACGCGTCCGGTGTGACGTCGCGCTCGGTTTCGGCGCTCTCGTCGTCCTTGGTCGCCTCATCGAGCTCCTTGTTGCCCTCCGATACGCCCTTCTTGAAGGACGTGATCCCCTTGCCGACCTCACCCATCAGCGACGAGATCTTGCCGCGCCCGAAAAGCACCAGCACCACCACCGCGATCAGCAGCAGGCCGGGAAGACCGATATTGTTCAGCATGTGTTTTCTCCCTCTCTCGAAGACATCCTGCGGTCTTCGACGTCTTGCATGCAGGATCTAATGGCTCGTCGCGGCAGTTGAAAGCACCAATCCGCAACGTCGTCCCGATTGGAAACGATTTTGCGCTCTCACCCTATGCGCGCCCGGCAATCGGGGTCAATCGTCTCCCTGCGCCTCGGCGCGGCTCTTGCCGCTGACATTCTGCGCCAGCGTGGCGGCCATGAACTGATCGAGATCACCGTCGAGCACGCCTTTCGTGTCCGATGTCTCGACCCCGGTGCGCAGATCCTTCACCATCTGGTAGGGCTGCAGCACGTAAGACCGGATCTGGTTGCCCCAGCCCGCATCGCCCTTGGCGTCATGCGCCTCGTTGATCGCGGCATTCCGCCGGTCAAGCTCTTGCTGATAAAGCCGCGATTTCAGCGCCTTCATGGCGATATCACGGTTCTGGTGCTGCGATTTCTGACTGCTGGTGACAACGATCCCCGTCGGGATATGCGTCATCCGCACCGCCGAGTCGGTGGTGTTCACGTGCTGCCCGCCCGCCCCGGAGCTGCGGAACGTGTCGATGCGGATGTCGCTCGGGTTGATGTCGATCTCGATATTGTCATCCACCACCGGGTAGACCCAGACCGACGAGAACGACGTGTGACGCTTGGCCGCTGAATCGAAAGGCGAGATCCGCACGAGCCGGTGCACGCCCGATTCCGATTTCAGCCAGCCATAGGCGTTGCGCCCCGAGATCTTGTAGGCCGCCGACTTGATCCCGGCGCCCTCTCCATCGCTTTCGGATTGCAATTCCACCGTGTAACCGCGTTTCTCTGCCCAGCGGACATACATCCGCGCCAGCATCGACGCCCAGTCACAGCTTTCGGTGCCGCCCGCGCCCGCGTTGATCTCGATGAAGGTGTCGTTGGCATCGGCCTCGCCATCCAGCAGCGCCTCCAGCTCGCGCGCCGCGGCGACCTTGGCCAATGACTGCAGAGTCTCGGTGGCCTCGGCCACGACATCCTCGTCGCCCTCGGCCTCGCCCATCTCGATCAGGCCGGTAAGGTCGTCCATTTCCTGCTTGATGCTGTCATGTATCTCCAGCGCGTCGACCAGCGCCTGCCGCTCGCGCATCAGCTTCTGCGCCGCCGCCGGATCGTCCCAGAGCGTCGGATCCTCGACCCGCGCGTCGAACTCTTCCAGCCGGTGATGCGCCGTCTCCCATCCCAGGCGCTGGCGCAACAGGTCCAGCGATTTCTCGATTTCGGCAACGAGGTTCTCGGGGTCGGCGCGCATAATGTCCATCCTGTCCGCTTGAAGGCGCGTGATAACGCAGCAACGGGGTACGGGCAAGATCGCCCGCGTGGCCCCGGCGCGGGCCGCGCTACTTCGGCTTGCGGGAAAAGCTCATCTTCTGGTCGATAAGCTTGTCGCGTTCGCCCATCCACGCGTAGCACAACAGCGACGGGCTGTGATCTGCCACGGTGATCCGGTGCATGTGGCCCGGCGGGTTGAAGATCAGCGATCCGGGCGCGTAGACCCCCTGGTCGTTCTCCGACACCGCCCCCGATACACAGACATAGCTTTCGGATATGCCGTCATGCGCATGCGTCGGATAGGTGCAGGACGGCGCAAACAGCACGAGGCCAAGGATGACTTCCTCGGTCATCACCACCCCCGAGGGGCCGGCCAGCTCGGCATAGGCGTATTTGCGTTGCAGCCCCGAGGGCACCTTCTCGTAGCCGAACTGCCACGACAGGGCGTGGCGCACCGACTCGATCGTGCGGATCATCGGCGCGTGACACTGCAGGCGACCATTGTCGAGGGCGCGCTGCAGATGTGCGGTGACCGGCTTTTGCACGCCTACAGTCTCGCGCACCTCGGCATTGGCCTTGATCACGCGGTTGATCTTCTCGCGCACCGCGCGCTGGTGGGTGCGGATCTTGGCGCTGCCGCCGGCCGGGGTCTGGCGGTACATCTCGTAGAAATCGCGCAGCAGGTACAGCCAGTCGGGCCGGTCCTGAATGCGCGTCACCGCGCCGCCTGCCTGTTCGACCAGCTCTGCCATGTCGTCTGTCCATTCCCTGCCCCTTGCGGGGTGTCCTCACAGCCCATGCGGGCGGCGCGAAAACGCGCCGCCCGGCTCAATAGAGGCCGCCCGAACTCATCGAGCCAAAGCTCGACTGCCCGCCAACCTGGCCCGTCCCGCCGGACGAGGTGGTGACGTCCTTGACCTGCTCTTCCGTGCTGAAAAGCTCCAGATCGTCACCCATGGCGAAGCCGCCATCGAACATCTGGCCAAAGACCGGCGCTTCGCCGTCGCGGAAATACTCCGCCACGACATTGGGCCCGTCGGCATCATCGGCCAGGCGCGCGCCGGTGACCCGGTCGATCTTGATGAAGCGTCCGCCAGGCGGCACCTCGAACGGCGCGCCGCCGAATTTCTTGACCGCCTCGGTCATGAATTCCTGGAACACCGGGCCGCACATCGACGAGCCATAGGCGCTAGAGCCAAGTCCGCGCGGCTGGTCGTAACCGATGTAGCAGCCGGCGACGATATTGCTGGTGAAGCCGATGAACCACACGTCGCGGGCATCGTTTGTGGTACCGGTCTTGCCCGCCACCGGCACCGGCAGGTCGATCGCGCCGGACGCGGTGCCGCGATCCACCACCCCCTTCATCATCGAGGTCAGCTGATAGGCGGTCACGGCGTTCATGATGCGCTCGCGCTCGGACACGATGCGCGGGCCGAAATCGCGCGGGATGCCGGGATTGTCGCAATCCACGCAGGTCCGCTGGTCCTGCCGGTAGATGGTCTCGCCGTAGCGATTCTGCACCCGGTCCACGAGGCTGGGACGCACGCGCTCGCCGCCATTGGCAAACATCGCATAGGCCGCAACCATGTTGTACAGCGTCGTCTCCTCGGAGCCGAGCGCATTTGCCAGGTACGTGCCCATATTGTCATAGAGGCCGAAGCGCTCGGCGTAATCGGCGACGACATCCATGCCCACCTCCTTCGCAAGGCGCACGGTCATCAGGTTGCGCGACTGCTCGATCCCGGTGCGCAGCGGCGTGGGGCCGTAGAACTTGTTCGAGGAATTGCGCGGCCGCCACAGGCCCTGCGGCGTGTTGATCTCGATCGGCGCGTCGATCACGATGCTGGCCGGGGAATAGCCGCTGTCGAGGGCCGCGGCATAGACGAACGGCTTGAAGCTCGATCCCGGCTGGCGCATCGCCTGCGTGGCCCGGTTGAACACCGAGTGCTGGTAGGAAAACCCGCCCTGCATGGCGATCACGCGGCCCGAGTTGACATCCATCGCCATGAAGCCGCCCTCGACCTCGGGGACCTGCCGCAGCGTCCAGCGGATGAACTCGCCACTCTCGTCCTCGGTCATGTGGCGCACATGCACCACGTCGCCCGCATCGAACGTCTCGTGAAAATCGCCGGGCAGCCACGCGATATCCTCGCGTGGCACCTCCTGGATGCCCTCGACCCCCTCGACGCCGATGCGCATCACCTGGTCGCCGGTCTCCAGCACCACGGCCGGGTACCACGTCCCGCCAAGCTCGATATCGCGCGCCACGCGAAGATCGCCCAGTGCTGTGCGCCACGCGTCCTCGGACGCCAGCGCCTCTTCTGGCAGCGTCTCGCCCGTGCCGCGCCACCGGCCCCGGGCCCGGTCATAGTGTTCAAGCTGGCGCTGCAGAGCGCGCGCGGCGTTGTCTTGCATCTCAGGATCCACGGTGGCGCGCACCGACAGCCCGCCGGTGAAGAACTCGCCCTCGCCGAAATCCTCGCTCAACTGACGCCGGATCTCGTCGGTGAAGTAACTCCGCGGCGGCAGACCGGCGCTGAACGGCTCGAAATCGCCGCCCTGCACGGTGCGCAGCGGTGCCGCGTTTTCCGCGCGGTAGTCCTCTTCGGACAGGTAGCCGTTGTCCCGCATCTGCTGCAGCACGTATTTGCGACGCGCCAGCAGCCGCTCCTTTTCGCGGACGGGATGATAATCGCTGGGGGCTTTCGGCATCGCGGCCAACGTCGCGGCCTCGTGCGGGGCCAGCTCGCCGAGGGTCTTGTTGAAATAGGTCTGCGCGGCAGCGGTCACGCCATAGCTGTTCTGCCCCAGGAAGATCTCGTTAAGATAAAGTTCCAGGATCTTTTCCTTGCTCAGCGTCTCCTCGATGCGGGTGGCGAGGATGATCTCCTTGATCTTGCGCTCGATCCGGCGATCGCCCGACAACAGGAAATTCTTCATCACCTGCTGGGTGATGGTCGACGCCCCGCGCACGTTCTGGCCACGCGATTCCACCGCATCCCAGAGCGCCGAGGCGATACCCAGCGCGTCGAACCCGCCATGGCTGTAGAAATTCTTGTCCTCGGCGCTGATAAAGGCCTGCTTGACCAGGTCGGGAATATCCTCGGCCGGGGTGAACAGGCGGCGTTCGCGCGCGAACTCGTCGATGATTCGCCCTTCGCTGGAATAGATGCGGCTGATCGTCGGCGGGGTGTAATTGGCCAGCCGCTCGTGGCTGGGCAGATCCTTGCCGTAGATATGAAGCACGGCCCCGATGCTCAGCCCGACAATCACCACGGCAAGCGTGATCAGGCTGAAGAGAGTGCCGAAAAGGCTGAAAATCAGACGTACCACGCGGATCCCCTTGTTGCTGGTTCCAGTATAGTCCCATGACACCCGAATCAAAAGGATCCAGCCCGGAATTTACGTCACGACCCAAGCCTGCACAGCCACAAGCCCCGCCCGCGCGCGGCCCGGCCCCGCCCGCGCGCGGCCCGGCTTTCGGCATGGTCCGGCCTGATCGCGACCGCCTCTTCATCTTTCCAGAAATACTCGAAAAAACCGGCCCGATCAGCCCCACCACGGCCCGTGATGCACCCCCGACCGCCCCACGCGCGCAAAGCCGTGACGGCCGAACATGTCGCGCTGCGCCTGGATCAGGTTGGCGCTGCCTTGCGCCCTGCGCATCGTGTCATACCACGCCAGCCCCGCCGACAGCGCAGGCACCGGATGACCGCCCCGAATGGCCGCCCCCACGACCTCGCGCAATGCAGGCACCGTGCGCGCGAGCGTCTGCGCCGGGCCGGGCGCGAGGATCAGCTGACCTTCCGGCGGACCCTCGTCGAAGGCATCCGCGATCTCGTCGAGAAGCGCCGAGCGGATGATGCAGCCCGCCCGCCAGATCCGCGCGATCGCGGCGAGATCCAACTGCCAGCCATACGCGATCGAGGCCGAGGCGAGCACCCGGAACCCCTGCGCATGCGCCAGAAGACGCGCGGCCAGAAACGCCTTGGCCAGCGCGTCGTCGGGCAAGTCCAACGCTCCGAGCGCGCCGCCAAGGCGCGCCTCGCCCGCCTGCCGCGCGGGTTTTTCCGACGACCAGGCGCGTGCGCCCACCGCGGCCTCGATCATGCTGGCCGATTGACCAAGCCGCAGCGCCTCGACCACGGTCCAGCGCCCGGTGCCCTTCTGGCCTGCGGCATCGGCGATGACATCGATCATCGGCTGGCCGGTCTCGGAGTCGAGATAGCCGAGCAGCTCCGCCGTGATCTCGACCAGATAGGATTGCAGGGGCCCCGCGTTCCAGCGCGCGAACAGCGCGCCGACCTCGGCGGGTGGCAGCGCCGCCCCCTTGCGGAGCAGGCCGTAAATTTCGGCAATGATCTGCATGTCGGCATATTCGATCCCGTTATGCACCGTCTTGACGAAATGCCCGGCCCCGTCCGATCCCAGATGCGCGACGCAAGGCACGCCTTCGTGCCGCGCGGCGATGGCGGTCAGGATGGCGCACAACTGCTGCCAGCTGTGGTCGCTGCCCCCCACCATGAGCGACGGGCCGTGCCGCGCTCCCGCCTCGCCCCCCGACACGCCAAGACCGACGAAATGCAGATCACGCGCGGCCAGGTCGGCGGCGCGACGCCGTGTGTCGTGGAAATCGGCATTGCCACCGTCGATCACGGTGTCACCGGGAGCCAGCAGCGGTGTCACGGCGCCGAGCATCTCGTCCATCGCCTCCCCCGAGGGGATCATGAACAGGATCACGCGCGGCCGCTCCAGCGACGCCACGAAAGCGTCGAGCGCCTCGGCAGGATGAAGGCGCGCGGCCAGATCGCCCGCACCTGCCATGAAGGGGGTGATCCACTCCGGCTCCCGGTTGCTTACGGCCACGTCGATACCATGTTCTGCGATGTTGAGCGCCAGCGCGCGTCCCATCGTCCCGAGCCCGTAAACACCGATCCGCGCGCCCGTCATGCGCCCCCTGCTATCGCTAACACCACGACCAGCCTAGTCAGCATGTCGCGCGGATTGCAAGCGATCCCGCGCGCCGCTTCAAAGCCCGAGGGCGCGGCGCATGATCGCCTTCTGCACGTGCAGACGGTTTTCGGCCTCGTCGAAGATCACCGAGGACGGGCCATCCATGACCTCGGACGTCACCTCCTCGCCGCGATGCGCCGGCAGGCAATGCATGAACAGCGCGTCCGGCTTGGCCTTGGACATCAGCGCCGCGTCCACCTGGTAGGGGCGCAGCATGTTGTGGCGCCGCTCCTTGGTGGACTGGCTGTCATGCATGCTGACCCAGGTGTCGGTCACCACCAGGTCGGCGCCCGCGACGGCCTTTGCCGGATCGCGTTCTATGGTGATGGTAGCGCCCGCCTTGCGCGCCAGCCCGACGAATTCCGGCTCGGGGTCGAGCTGTACCGGCCCGGTGAAGGTCAGGTCGAAGCCGAACTGCGCCGCCGCGTGCAGGAACGAAGCGCAGACATTGTTGCCGTCGCCCGACCAGACCACCTTGCGCCCGGTGATCGGGCCGCGATGCTCCTCATAGGTCAATATATCGGCCATGATCTGGCACGGATGGCTGCGATCGGTCAGCCCGTTGATCACCGGCACATCCGCGTGCTCGGCCATTTCCTGCAACACCGCTTCATCAAACGTGCGCAGCATGATCAGGTCGACATAGCGGCTCATGACGCGCGCGGTGTCGGCGATCGTCTCGCCATGGCCAAGCTGCATGTCGGTGCCCGACAGCACCAGCACCTCGCCGCCCATCTGCCGTACGCCCACGTCGAACGAGACCCGCGTGCGCGTCGAGGGCTTCTCGAATATGAGCGCGACCACACGCCCCGCCAGCGGCTGGCCGGCATCCGGCGTGCCGCGGGGGCAATCGCCACGCGCCGTCTTCATCGCCTGCGCCTGGTCGATGATCGCCCGCAGATCGGCCGCGGGGGTCGTGTGGATATCGAGAAAATGCATCATGTCACGATTCGCTCTTACTTGAAGGGCCAGCCCCCCACACGCAAGGTCAAGTGGGGGCCAGCCCCCACACCCCCGGGATATTTACGGCCAGAAGAAATCAGGCGATCTCAAGGCTTGCGGCGGCGGTGTCGAGGCGGGTCATGGCCTCGGCGATCTCGGCGTCGGTGATGTTGAGTGGCGGCAGCAGGCGCAGCACGTTGTCCGACGCCGGCACGGTGATGATCTGTGCAGCATGGCCCGCGCGAGCCACGTCCGTGTTTGGCACGCGGCATTCCAGCCCCAGCATCAACCCGGCGCCCCGCACGCCTGAAAAGATGTCGGGGTGCGTGGCGACCAGGCCTTCCAGCCGCTGCCGCACCAACGCCGCCTTCCGCGTGACCTCCGCAAGGAAAGCCGGCTCGGCGATGTGGCGCATCACCGCGCAGCCTACCGCGCAGCCCAAGGGATTACCGCCATAGGTCGAGCCATGCGTGCCGGCGGTCATCGAACGGGCCGCCGGTTCGGTGGCCAGCACCGCGCCCAGCGGGAAACCGCCGCCGATGCCCTTGGCGACCATCATGATATCCGGTGTTACCCCCGCCCACTCATGGGCGAAAAGCCGCCCCGTGCGCCCCATGCCGCATTGCACCTCGTCGAGGATCAACAGGATGCCCTTCTCGTCGCAGAGCGCGCGCAAGCCCTTCAGGCATTGATCTGGCAGCGGGCGGATCCCGCCCTCGCCCTGCACGGGCTCGATCAGGATGGCGGCGGTGGTGTCGTCGATGGCGGCGTGCAGCGCATCGTGATTGCCCCACGGCACATGGGTGAAGCCGGGCATCAGCGGCCCGAAACCATGCATCATCTTTTCCGACCCGGCCGCAGCGATGGCGGCGGTTGAGCGGCCGTGAAACGCGCCCGCGAAGGCGATGATGCCGGTGCGTTCGGGCTGGCCCGCCTCATGGAAATGCTTGCGCGCCATCTTGACCGCCAGCTCGCAAGATTCCGTGCCCGAATTGGTGAAGAACACCGTGTCGGCGAAGGTCGCCTCGACCAGCCGGTCCGCAAGCTCCTGCTGATGCGGGATCTCGAAGAGGTTCGAGGTATGCCAGAGCCGGCCCGCCTGCTCGGTCAGCGCCGCGACGAGATCGGGATGCGCATGGCCCAGCGCGTTGACCGCGATACCCGCCCCGAGATCCAGAAAGCGTCGCCCGTCCGCCTCGATCAGCCAGCTGCCCTCGCCCTTCACGAAAGAAAGCGGTGCCCGATTGTAAGTCGGCAGGATCGTCGGGATCATGATCGTGTCCTCAAGGCTAAAAGCCTGTGACTGCCGCAAGGCCGCGCCCAAGTCAATGATCGGGCGCGCGCGGCGCTACCCTTGTGGCTGCGCCGCGTCGCTGTCGGCCTCGTCTCGGAAGGCCCCCTTGGCGCCGGTCACCACCCCCAGCGATTTCAACTTTCGGTGCAGCGCGCTGCGCTCCATCCCGACGAATTCCGCGGTGCGGCTGATATTGCCGCCGAAGCGGTTGATCTGCGTCAGCAGGTATTCGCGCTCGAACGCCTCGCGCGCCTCGCGCAGAGGCATGGTCGCGATGGTGCCCGACAGGATGACGCGGCCGTCTTCGCCGGGCTGCCCGGTCTCGCCAGGCAGTTCGGCGGCCGAGATCGGCGCATGGCCCTCGCCGAGGATCAGCACACGCTCGATCATGTTGCGCAGCTGGCGCACGTTGCCCAGCCAGTGCATGGTCTGCAACAGCGCCGCCGCCTCGTTGCTCAGCACCCGCTGCGGCAGGCCTTGGGTGCGGTGGAATACCTCGATGAAATGCGCGGCCAGCGCCGGGATATCCTCGCGCCGCTCTTCGAGGCTGGGCACCGCGACCGGCACCACGTTGAGCCGGTGATACAGCTCGCGGCGGAACCGCCCCGCGGCGATCTCGGCCTCAAGATCGCGGCTGGTCGAGGACAGGACCCGCAGATCGACCTTGATCTTGGCGGTGCCGCCGACGCGCAGGAAAGTCTGGTCGACCAGCACGCGCAGGATCTTGGATTGCGTGCCGGACGGCAGGTCAGCCACCTCGTCGAAATAGATCACCCCGCCATCGGCCTCTTCCAGCAGGCCGGGCGTCACGCCCGTATCAGGCGACTCGGTGCCAAACAGCACCTCTTCCATGCGGTCGGCTGCAATCGTGGCGCATGCGACGCTGACGAAGGGCCCGCCCGCGCGGGCCGAATTGGCGTGGATATAGCGCGCGGCCAGCTCCTTGCCTGACCCGGCGGGGCCCGACAGCAGCACCCGCCCGTTCGAGCGCGTGACCTTGTCGAGATTGCCCAGCAGGGTGCGGAAGGGCGGGCTGTCGCCCAGCATGTCGGCAGGCGCGGTCTCGCGCCGGCGCAGCGCCTGGTTCTCGCGGCGCAGGCGGCTGGTCTCCATGCCGCGCCGGATCACCACCATCAGCTGGTCGATATTGAACGGCTTCTCGATGAAGTCGTAGGCCCCCTGCTTGATCGCCGCGACGGCGATCTCGATATTGCCGTGACCCGAGATGATCACCACCGGCACATCCGGGTAGTCTCGCTTGACGGCTTTCAGGATGTCGATCCCGTCCATCCGGCTGTCCTTCAGCCAGATGTCGAGGATCAGCAGACCCGGCTGAGCCTCTTCGATCGCCGCCATCGCCGCGTCGGAATCGCCGGCGCGCCTTGTGCCGTAGCCCTCGTCCTCCAGGATATCCGAGATCAGCTCGCGGATATCGCGCTCGTCATCGACAATCAGAATATCGTTCATTGCTCCCTCATACGGCCTTTTCGGTCCTGTTCTCGGTGATCTGCACGGCCAGCAGCGGCAGGCGCACTACCGCGCAGGCGCCGCGATGCGCAGCCTCGGCGAAGGGCTCGGCGGCCTCCAGCTCCAGCGTGCCACCATGCTCTTCTATGATTTTCTTGACGATCGGCAGCCCGAGGCCCGTGCCCTTGTCGCGTGTCGTCACGTAAGGCTCGAACAGCCGCCCGGCATCCTCGGGCAGGCCGATGCCGTTGTCGCTGATGCGGATCACGGCCCAGTCGCCATCTTCCATGCTCTCGATCCGGATCACCGGCGTGTGCCCCTCGGGCGCGCCGGCCTCGCGCAGGCTCTCAATCGCCTCGCCGGCGTTCTTGATCAGGTTGGTCAGCGCCTGCCCGATCATCGACGCATCGATCTCGGCACGCAGCGGCGCGTCGGTCAGATCCAGCTCGAAACGCACGTCGGGTTGGCCGCTTTCCTGCAAAACGGCCGCTTCGTGCAAGACATCCGTCAGGCTCAGCGCTTCTGTCTGCGGCTCGGGCATGCGGGCGAATTTCGAGAACTCGTCGACGATCCGCCGCAGATCGAGGGTCTGGCGCACCACCACGTCGGTCAGCTGTTCCAGGCTTTCGGCCTGCTCTGGCTCCAGCAGCCGCGAGAACTTGCGCTTGATGCGTTCGGCGCTCAGCTGGATAGGGGTCAGCGGGTTTTTTATCTCATGCGCGATGCGGCGGGCGACATCGCCCCAGGCGGCCATGCGCTGCGCAGTCACGAGGTCGGTGACATCATCGAAGGCCACCACGTAGCCCTCTCGCCGGCCGCCCTCGCCCATCCGGGTGGACATCCGCACCAGCAGGTTCTCGGTCCGCGCCCCGCGGCTGACCTTGATCTCTTCCTGCACGAAGCCGCCGGGCGAGACGCGCAAGCGCTCGAAGAGTGACGTGAACTCCGGCACCGCCACGCTCAGCGACAGCGATTGCTGATCCTCCTGCCAATCCAGAAGCCGCTCGGCGGCGCGGTTGACGAAGGTGACGCGGCCTCGGGCATCCAGACCGACAACCCCCGACGACACCGATCCCAGCACCGAATCGAACAGCCGGCGGCGCCGCTCGATCTGCTGGGTATTGGCCAGAAGCCGCTCGCGCTGCGCCTTCAGCTGGCCGGTCATCCGGTTGAAATAGGTACTCAGCTGGGCGATCTCGTCATCGCCGTCCTCCTCGCGCACACGGGTGTCGAGATCGCCTTCGCCAACCCGCTGCGCGGCACTTGTCAGCCGGCCCACGGGGCGCGACAGACGCTCGGCGAACCACATCCCCAGCCAGATCGCGGCGAGGATCAGGATCACCGCGAAACCGAGGTAGAGCAGCGCGAACTCGAACAGCACGCGGCCGCGCTCGCTTTCGCGCTGCTCGTAGAATCGCGCGGTTTCCTGCGTCTCGTCCAGCAGGCTCAGGATCGCACCGTCCACGTTGCGGCTGACGTAAAGCAGGCGGTCGGCAAACGCCTCGAGCGGCATGAGCGCGCGAAACTCGTCATTGTCCCAGTCTCGGATCACGAGCACGCCCTCCTCTTGGGCCTTGCGGATCTGCGCGGTCGTCGGTTTTTCGAAATCAAAGAGGTACGAGCGCTCGCCCCGTGCCCGGATCTCGCCCGCGCCGTTGATCACGAAGGCTTCGCGCAACCCGCGCTGGATCTCGCGCTGCCCCGACGACAGGACCTGCCGGATAGCGCCGTCATCCATGAAGACCATGGCGCGCTTGGTGGCGTTGATCACCTGCGCCAGCGCGCGCGCATCGGTCACAAGATCGCGGCGGTGTTCCTCTTCATAAGCCTTCGCGGCGGCGACGGAATTGTCCACGACCCGGCCCACACGGTCGGAAAACCACGCCTCCAGCCCCATGTTGACCGACAGCGTGGCAAACACCGCCACCGTCACGGTCGGCAACAGCGCCATCAGCGCGAACACGCCCGTCAGACGCAAATGCAGCTTCGATCCCGCCGACTGGCTGCGCCGCGCCGCGATCATCCGCACGACGCGTTGCATCACCAGCCCGGCGACGATCAGAACGTAGACCAGGTCCGCCAGAAGCACTAGGCGCAGCGCGTTCGAGGTGGTGCCCTGATCGAGCGGCCCGAGCATCAGGTAGGTCAGCAGCGCCAGCAACGGCCCGAGGATCACCAGACCCAAAGCGGCCCATGTCTGAAAGCGCTGCAGACGCCGCAAGCGGGTGATCCGCTCCCATGTCAGGCGTCCGACGCGTGTTCGGCGTGCTTGTGGTGCCACGCATGCCCCTCATCCCTTGGTGGGGTGTGCCGCCTGCCCCACAACATGCGGGCCAGTCGTCCCCGTTCGGGTGCGAATGGCCACATCCATGTTGCAGTTTTACATCAACTTGCGGCGGCGTGTCACGTTAATATCCAGATCGGTGATCTTCTTGCGCAACGTATTGCGGTTGATCCCCAGAAGATCGGCGCATTTCATCTGGTTGCCCCCGGTGGCATCCAGCGCGATCTCGATCAACGGCGTCTCGACCTCCCGCAGGATGCGCCCGTACAGACCGGGCGGCGGCAGCTCACTGCCATGCAGGTCGAAATAGCGCTGCAGATGGCCTGCCACAGAGGCTGACAGGCTTTCGGCCCCGCGCCCCTCGCGCATCACCGGCTCGGCACGCGGCTGGTTGCCCAGCACGACCTCGACCTCGGCGCGGGTGATCTCTGGGGTCTGGGCGGTCAGCCCGACCCGGCGCACGGCATTCTCCAGCTGGCGCACGTTGCCGGGCCAGCTATAGGCGCGCATCAGCTCCACCGCCTCATCCGACAATTGCCGCGCGGGCTGGCCCTCGCGCTCGTCGCGGGCCAGGAAATGCGCGGCCAGCAGCGCGATATCCTCGATCCGTTCGCGCAAGGGGGGCACATCGACCACCGCCCCGCTCATCCGGTAATAAAGATCCTCGCGCAGCGTGGCGTCCTCCATCGCCTGCGCGGGGGGCACGCGACTGGTGGCCATGAAGCGCGGCACGTGATCGCCCGGCGCATCCATCATCCGCACGACGCGGCCTTGGGCCTCGCGCGACAGGTCGCTCACCTCGTCGAGAACCAGCGTGCCGCCCTTGACGCGCGCCAGAACCTTGGAAGGGCCGTCGAGATCGCTCAGGTCCTCGGCCGTCACCGTCACCAGCGGCAGCGTTCGCCGGTCAGAGAAATCGTGCAGCGCCTTGGCGATCAGCGACTTGCCGGTCCCCGATTCGCCGCAGATCATCACCGGCATGTTGCTGTGCATGACGCGGGCCACCACGCGGTAGAGCGCCTGCATCGCCGGGGTGCGCCCGATCAGCGGCAAGTCGTCGGGCCGGTCCTCCTCGGGCTCGGCGCTCGCGGTCCGGTTGACCCGCGCCTCCAGCGCCCGCGCGGTCCGCTTCATCAGGTCCGGCAGATCAAAGGGCTTCGGCAGGTAATCATAGGCCTCGGCCTCGGCCGCCTTGATCGCCGTCATGATGGTGTTCTGCGCCGATATCACGATCACCGGCAAGCCGGGGCGGTCCTGCGCGATCTTCGGCAGCATCTCAAGGCCATTGCCATCGGGCATGACGACGTCCGAGATCACCACGTCGCCCTTGCCCTCGGCGACCCACCGCATCAGGGTCGTCAGGCTGGAGGTGGCATGCACCCGGCACCCCGCCCGCGTCAGCGCCTGTGTCAGGACCGTCCTGATCGTGCGGTCGTCGTCGGCGACCAATACCGTGCCATCCATAACCTAGCCCTCCTGGCCTGTTGTCGTTTCCGCGCGCTGCAAAGAGATGCGGAACACCGTGCGCCCGGGCACCGAACTGACCGAAATCCAGCCATTGTGATCCGAGATGATCTTCGCCGCCAGCGCCAGCCCAAGGCCCGTGCCGTTCTCACGGCCCGACACGAACGGATCGAAGATCTGTTCGGCGATCTCGGGCGGCAGGCCCGGACCGTCATCGATGATCTCGACCTGAAGCGGCAGCGTCCTGCCCTTGCCTCCGGGGGCGTCGTTGCGGCGCACCCGCAGCGCCTGCTCGTAATAGGTATGAAGCCGTATCGTGCCCGGCGCGCCCCCGGATGCCTCGGCGGCGTTCTTGAGAAGGTTCAGCACCACCTGCACAAGCTGATCGGTGTCGCCAAGCGCCAGCGGCAGCGAAGGGTCGTAATCCTCGACCAGCGTCATGTGCGCGGCGAATCCCAGCATCGCCGAGCGCCGCGCACGGTCCAGAACGTCATGCAGGTTGACCGGGCGCAGGTCCGGTGCGGTGACGTTGCCGAACTGTTCGACCCGCTCCAGCAGGCCCACGATACGGCGGCTCTCGCTGACGATCAGGTCGGTCAGCTCCAGGTCGTCATTCCCGACATTCATCGACAGAAGCTGCGCCGCGCCGGTTATCCCGGCCAGCGGGTTCTTGATTTCATGCGCCAGCATCTCGGCCATGCCGATCGCCGATTTTGCCGCGGCCTTCACGCTGCTGTTCTGCACCATGCGCCCCGAGAACTCGCGCGGGCTGATCAGCATGATCATGTGCCCCGGCTGGTCCGACAGCGGCGCGATCTGCAGGTTGCACTGCATGGGCGCGCGCTCGCCGGTGCCGACATCCACATCGTTGACGAAGAGCGGCGCGCCGGTGTCGCGCGCCCGCCGGAACGCCGTATCAAGCGGTGAATTGACCGCGAGCCGGTCCCAGACCGGCTGCCCGACCAGCGTGCGCTCGGAACTCAGCATGAAGCCCTCGGCGGCAGGGTTGATGCGCACGATCCGGTCGTCTTCGTCGATCACAAGCGCCGGCACCGGCAGCGCTGCCCAGATCGCGTCATCCGCGCTCATGCCGCCTGCCTCCGCGCGTCAGCGACGTTACCTATCGCCTCGGGCAACAACCCCAATACCTGCGCCGGCGCGGCGGTCAGCACCTCGCGGCGCAGCCCCGCCGCGGTGCCGACATGGTCCATGTACCATCCAAGATGCTTGCGCGCGGCGCGCCCACCCAGATCGGTACCGTAAAACGCCAGCATCGCCCCGAAATGCGCCGTAACCAGGTCGGCCAGCGCCGAGCCGCGCGGCACCACCGGCGCGGGCGTCCCGTAAAGCTCGGCCGCAACCTGCGCCAGCAACCACGGCCGCCCCTGCGCACCGCGCCCGATCATCACACCCGCCGCCCCCGATTGCGCCTGCGCCGCACGCGCGCTGGCACCGTCCACGATATCGCCGTTGGCCAGCACCGGGATGTCCACCGCCTCGGTTACCTTTCGGATCGCCCGCCAATCGGCGCGGCCCTTGTAGAACTGGCAGCGCGTGCGCCCATGGATGGTGATCATGCGCACCCCCGCCGCCTCGGCCCGCCGCGCGATCTGCGGGGCGTTCAGGCAATCGTTATCCCAGCCCAGCCGGGTCTTCAGCGTCACCGGCAGATCGACCGCGCCCACCACCGCCTCGATCAGCCGCAGCGCATGATCCGGCTCACGCATCAACGCAGAGCCCGAGGCTCCAAGACCGCTCGCGCTCGTCACCTTCTTGGCGGGACATCCCATGTTGATGTCGATGATCTTCGCCCCGCGATCCGCGACCATGCGCGCGGCCTCGGCGATCCAATGCGGCTCGCATCCGGCCAGCTGCACCACGGTGTTCTCAACCCCGAGGCCCAGTTCGGCCTTTTCCCGCGTGCCGGGCTTGGCTTGCACCATGTCCCGGCTCGCGACCATTTCGCTGACGACAAGTCCCGCCCCGAACTGCGACACGAGCGATCGAAAGGGCAAATCCGTGATTCCCGCCATCGGGGCGAGCACCACGGGCGGCGTTAACCACCTATTGGCGAGTGTCTGCATGGGCGTGCCTAATCGATGTGCAATGCTTGCGTTGTAGCTTCCGCACATGCCGGTGACAACGCCTCACTGATGCCTTCACAGGCTGCCGCGGAGACGTCGCCTACTTTTTAGGCATTTGCCAGCCCATTGCGCTCGACCGCAACGCGCCGTAATCACATCGCATGACATGTGCCGCCCTCATAGTGGCCGCAGGCAGGGGCACCCGCGCCGGCGGCGACCAGCCCAAGCAGTGGCAACCGCTTCTGGGGCGGCGCGTCATCGACTGGACACTCGACGCCTTTCTCGCGGTCGACGCGATCACCGAGATCACCGTCGTCGTGCACTCGGGCGCGACCGGGCGCCTGCTCGCCCACCCACGGATCAAACTCGTGACCGGCGGCGAGACGCGCGCCGAATCCGTCCGTGCCGGGCTCGAATCGATGGCCGCCGATCCCCCCGATCACGTGCTGATCCACGATGCGGCGCGATGCTGTACGCAACCCGCGTACATTGCGTACATCCTGAACAAAGTGCGTAGCGGCACTGCCCCGGCCGTCGCCCCGGCACTGCCAGTGACAGACGCGCTCTGGACCGCCGCCGGGGGTCGCGTCACAGGCATACGGGATCGCGCCGGCCTCTACCGCGCGCAGACACCGCAAGCCTTTGAGTTTGCAAGACTTCTTCAGGCTCACCGCGCGCATCAGGGCGACGCCGCCGATGATGTCGCCATCGCCTTGGCCGCCGGCACCGAGGTTGCGATCGCCGACGGGCACGAGGATAATCTCAAGATCACCCATGCAGGCGACTTCGCCCGCGCGTCAAGACTACTGGAAAATCAATTGGATATACGTGTCGGAACCGGGTTCGACGTGCATCGTTTCGGGCCCGGCGACCACTGCATGCTCTGCGGTGTTGCCGTCCCGCATGACCGCGGCCTCGACGGCCATTCCGATGCGGATGTGGGGATGCACGCCCTGACAGACGCCATATATGGGGCACTGGCCGAGGGCGATATCGGGCGGCACTTCCCCCCGTCCGATACGCAATGGAAAGGCGCCGAAAGCCATGTCTTCCTGCACCACGCGGTAGAGTTGGCACGCACGAAAGGCTTCAAGATCAACAACGTGGACATCACGCTCATCTGTGAAAAACCGAAAGTCGGCCCCCATGCCGAGGCCATGCAGCACGCGCTGTCGAAGGTGACGGGCGTCGATGCCGGCAGAATTTCGGTCAAGGCGACAACATCCGAACGGCTCGGGTTCACCGGGCGCGAAGAAGGCATTGCGGCCCAGGCCGCCGTGACATTGGTGAAGACATGAGCGTAAGCCACTTGATTGCAACGGTTTTCGGTATCGGCCACCTGCGCCCGGCACCTGGAACGTGGGCCTCCCTGCTCGCCCTGTCCTTGGCGTGGGCTCTACATGTTGTGGGCGGCCCCTTGATCCTTTTCGCGGCGCTTCTGATCTCAGTTGCATCAGGTTGGTGGGCCATTACACTGGAAACAAAGGGAAAAACTGATTCCGACCCCTCGGAAATCGTGATCGACGAGGTCGCGGGCCAGTGGCTGGCCTTTCTGCCCGTGTCCATCGGCGCGACCCATGCCGGCGCGAACCTGCTAAGTCTCTGGCCGGGCTTCCTTTTTGCCTTTCTCTTCTTCCGACTGTTCGACATCTGGAAGCCCGGCCCCATCGGCTGGGCCGACCGCCGCGACGACGCGCTCGGCGTGATGCTCGACGACATCCTCGCCGGGCTTGCCGCGGCAATCTGCGTCGTGATCTCGGCATTCATCTATCACGAGGTCATACTTACATGATTTCAAATGATATTCTCGATCTGGCGCGGGCACAGGGCGTCATGATCGCCACCGCCGAAAGCTGCACCGGAGGGATGGTGGCGGTCGCCTTGACCGACATCCCCGGCTCGTCCTCGGTGGTTGAACGTGGCTTCGTATCATATTCCAATGATGCGAAAACCGAAATGCTGGGCGTGTCCCCCGACACGCTTTCCACGTTCGGCGCCGTCTCCGAAGAGGTCGCCCGGGAGATGGCCGAGGGCGCCGTGCGTCAGAGCCACGCGGATATGGCCGTCTCCATCACCGGCATCGCCGGCCCGGGCGGATCGGAGCACAAGCCCGAGGGCCGCGTCTGTTTCGGGCTTGCGAGAACGGGTCATGCGACACGGATGCAGACCCGAGAGTTCGGCGCAAAAGGACGCGCGCATGTGCGCGAGATGTCCCGCGATCACGCGATGGCCATGCTCAAAATGTCGCTTGACCAATAGGTTGCGCGACGAAGCTCAACTGCCGCCGTACAGCGCATCCGCCCTTTTCTCGAATGCGCGGACAATGCGCTTCATGGCGTCGTAAAAGAAGATCTCCGCCGCCGATTGCAGAAGGCGGTTCTTGAAGGCGAAGTCCACGTCGAACGCCACCTCGCAGCCACCGTCGACATCACGGAAGCTCCAATTGGAGCGCATGTGATGAAACGGGCCGTCCAGATACTCGGTTTCGATCCGCTTTTCCTTCGGCCAGAGCACGACGCGGCTGCTGAAGCGTTCCCGGAAGACCTTGAAACTTATGACCAAATCCGCCTCCATTACCTCGGAGCCGTCGTCTTGCGGCGTTACCCGGCGCACCCTGGCGGCCGCCGTCCATGGCAGGAATTGCGGGTAACTCCCGACATCCGCCACCAAACGGTACATCTGGTCCGCCGTGTAGCGCAGCTTACGCGTTTCTGAATGTGATGGCATGGTGGTCCCGCCTTGCACGTGTCAGTGGCGCGCCTTCTCATGGAACGGTCGCAGAAGTTCAAGGGGTGTCCACGCCGCATCGCGGGTATGTCATCGCGACATCGGCTTCGGCGAAAACCGTCGCGGCGTGTGTCGAGTCCCGGTCAAGCACGTCAATCAGGGACATGCACATTAACAAACACTGTAACATCAATAATTTGCGGGTCTCTCTTGAACAACAATATTTGCGCGAGGGGCGACGGCAAGGAAACCCGCCTGACAAGGCCTAACGCTTCTCTAGGCGCGCGCGGCAGCGATGAATGCGCGAATGCGCGCCGCATCCTTGCGGCCCGGCGCGATTTCGACGCCAGACGATACATCGACCTGCCGTGCGCCTGTGCGCGCCACCGCGTCGGTGACGTTGTCGGGCGTAAGCCCTCCTGCCAGAAGCCACGGCAACGGCCACTCGCGCCCCTCGATAAGTGACCAGTCGAAGGCCGCGGCGTTGCCACCGGGGCGATCAGCCCCCTTGGGCGGCTTGGCATCGATCAGGAACTGGTCAGCCACCGTCCCGTATTGCTCGATCTGCTCAAGATCGACCGCGTCCGCGATGCCGATGGCCTTCATGACCGGAAGGCCGTAGCGCGCCTTGATCTCGGCCACACGTTCGGGGGTTTCGCGGCCGTGCAACTGCAGCATGTCAAGCGGCACCGTGCGTGTCAGCGTGTCAAGCGCGGCATCATCCGCGTCCACCACCAGCGCGACCTTGGCAATGCCGGGTGGCACCTCGACGGCGAGATCCCGCGCGGCGGCAGGTGACAGATGACGTGGCGATTTCTCAAAGAAGACAAAGCCGACATATGTCGCACCAGCCTCCGCGGCGGCCGTCACGTCCTGCGCCATGGTCAAGCCACAGATCTTGACCCGGGTATCCCTGGGCATCCTGAACGCTCAGCCTGTCTCGTCGAGAAGCGCCAGGACGTCGTCCTTGTCCTTGTTCCGCTCGCCCTTGAGACGCTTCACCTCGGCGCGCAGGCTGGCGAGTTCGCGCGCCTGGCGCGCCGCCGCCTTGCGTTCGGCCGCCTCGCGGATCCATTCCCAGATGAAACCGACGATCAGCCCCATCAGGATGCCGCCGTAGATCACAACGAAAAGCGGGACCTCATAGGTCGGGTTGAGCGCGGCAAACCCCTCCAGCTCATCGGGCAGGATCCGAACACTCACGAAATCGCGATTGGCAAGCGCGATGAGCACCAGGGCGAGCGCGAAGATCGCGATTGAGGCGTATCTGATATATCGCATGGTCAGTTTCCGTTCAGCCGGTCGCGCAAAAGCTTGCCGGTCTTGAAAAAAGGCACGTATTTCTGGTCGACCTGCACGCTCTCGCCGGTGCGCGGATTGCGACCAATACGCGAGTCGCGCTTCTTCACGGAGAACGCGCCGAAGCCGCGCAGCTCCACCCGGTTGCCGCTTGCAAGCGCTTCGGTGATCTCGCCGAAGATGGTGTTCACAATCCGAGCGACATCCTGCTGCACGAGATGCGGGTTCTCTTCCGCGATCTTCTGGATCAATTCCGACCGTATCATCCGGGGCGCCCTCCAATCCTGTTTCAACCTTCTTGAGCTTGCCCGACTATAAGCCCGCTGCCATAAAACGAAACCACAAAGCCGGGACCAAGCGCCGGAAATTCATGAAATATTTCCCGCGCCCCCGGGAATTGCGCCACAAGCACCGGAGCGCAGCGGGAATGTGGCATCGCTGCGCGGGCTACGACGGCCGCTCGGGACGGCGATTCGAAGGGGGAGAAATCGCGACGTCAGCCGGTGCGGACGGTGGACATCGACGCGCATCCGCCGCATTGTCGCGGCTCAAAACGAGAGGGATCAAACCCGTGACAGCCCGACAGATCATCATCGATACGGACCCCGGACAGGATGACGCGGTGGCGCTTCTGCTGGCCCTGGCCTGCCCCGAAACGCTGGAGGTTCTGGGCGTGACCTGCGTGGCCGGCAACGTGGCGCTGGACAAGACCACGCGCAACGCGCGCGTCATCTGCGAGTTGGCGGGACGCGCCGATATTCCGGTCTACGCCGGGTGCGACCGTCCGCTTGGCGGCGATCTGGTGACGGCCGCGCATGTACACGGGGAAACCGGACTCGACGGTCCCTACTTGCCAGAGCCGGAGATGCCCGTGCAACCCGGTCACGCCGCCGATTTCCTCATCAAGGCAGTGCGGGCCCGTCCCGCGGGCACGGTGACCCTCGCGGCGCTCGGCCCGCTCACCAATATCGCGACGGCATTAGAAACGGCCCCGGATATCGCCGCGAAACTGCGCGAGATCGTGGTGATGGGGGGTGCGCAGCATGTCCGCGGCAACGTGACGCCCAATGCGGAGTTCAACATGCATGTCGATCCGGACGCGGCCGACATCGTTTTCCGCGCCGGCATCCCCCTGACACTCGCCCCTCTCGACCTGACGCACAAGGTGATCGTGACCCCACCGCGCAACTCGGCGCTGCGCGCGATCGGCACGCCTGTCGGGCGCGCGGTGGCCGATCTCACGGGGTTCATCGACCGCCACAACCCCGACCGGTTCGGAGAGGCGGGCGTGCCGCTGCATGATCCTTGCACGATCGCGTGGCTTTTGCGCCCTGACCTTTTCCGGTCCTACAAGGTCAATGTCGTGATAGAGACGGACCCCGGAGAGACACGCGGCATGACGGTGATGGACTGGCCGGGCGCGAAAGGCCGCAAGCCGAACGCCACCATGTTGCACGATATAGACGCGGACGGGTTCTTCGACCTTCTGATGGAAAGGCTCACGCGGCTATGACGGCACTGACCCTGGCACGGCCCGACGATCTGGATCGTCTTGCGCAGCTTGTCGCGGCCTTCCACGAAGAGGCGGGGATTACGCAGGACGATACGACGCGGCGTGCGGCGCTGACCCCGCTTCTCGAGGGCAGCCCGCACGGCGTGGCCTATCTCATCGGTCCGGCGCGTGCACCCATAGGCTACGTGATCCTCAGTTTCGGCTGGTCGGTCCGGGCGGCCGGCCTCGACGCGATGGTCGACGAGCTTTACATACGGCGCGCCGTGCGGGGGCGCGGTATCGGATCCGAGGTGATGGTCGCCCTGCCCAAGGCGCTGTCGGGCGCCGGGTTGCGAAGCCTGCACCTGCAGGTCCGGCGTGACGACGAGAAGGCACGCAGGCTTTACGAAAAGCTGCGCTTCTCCCCGTGCGAAGATCACGTGATGATGACCCGCGAGATGTAGACGCCGCCGACGGTCGAGATTACATCTGAAGCATGAATATGAACATTCCCTTCACCAACAGCTACGGCGCATTGCCTGCGCGCTTCTTCACCCGGCAGACAGCCGTGCCGGTGCGCGCCCCGCGTCTGATCCGGTACAACACCGATCTCGCGGCGGATCTCGGGATACCGGAGACCGACGAGGCCACGCTGGCACAGGTCTTTGCCGGCAATGATGTGCCCGCCGGCGCCGACCCGCTCGCGCAGGTCTATGCCGGGCACCAGTTCGGCGGCTTCTCGCCACAGCTTGGCGACGGGCGCGCACTGCTTCTGGGCGAGGTCGTGGACAATCACGGCATCCGCCGCGACATCCAGCTCAAAGGGTCCGGCCCCACTCCTTACAGCCGCATGGGCGACGGGCGCGCATGGCTCGGGCCCGTCCTGCGCGAATACGTCGTGTCCGAGGCGATGCACGCGCTTGGCATCCCAACCACGCGCGCGCTCGCCGCCGTCGCCACCGGAGAGCCGGTCTACCGCGAGACCGGCGGGATGCCCGGCGCGGTACTGACCCGCGTCGCCTCCAGCCATATCCGCGTGGGCACGTTCCAGTATTTCGCCGCGCGCCGCGACATGGAAGGATTGCGCGCGCTTTACGACTACACGGTCGCGCGGCATGATCCGCAGGCCGAAAGCCCCGCCGATCTTCTGGAAACGGTGATCCGCCGACAAGCCCGGCTGGTGGCGCAATGGATGTCCGTCGGCTTCATTCACGGCGTTATGAATACCGACAACACGGCGATCTCCGGCGAGACGATCGACTACGGCCCGTGCGCCTTCATGGATACGTATCACCCGCAAACGGTCTACAGCTCGATCGACGCGCACGGTCGCTACGGCTATGACAATCAGGCGCGGGTGATCGTTTGGAACATGGCACAGTTTGCCACCACGCTGGTGCCTCTGATGCCCGATCAGGACGCCGCGATCGAGGATTTCACCGCGCGCGCGCACTCCATGCCCGATCTGATCGAGGCCGAGCGGCAGCGCCTTTTCGCGGCCAAGATCGGGATTGCCGAGGCAGGCGCGCAGGATGCCGCACTGGTCGACGAGTTGCTGGACCTGATGGCCGAGGGGCGAGCGGACTTCACCAACACCTTCCGCGGGTTGACGCGTGGCACGGCGCGCGACGAATTCACCGACCCTGCGGCGTTCGATGCATGGGCCGAGCGGTGGCGCGCCCGGCTGGCGTTCGAGCCGGATCCCGAGGCGGTCATGCGCGCGGCGAACCCGTCCGTGATCCCGCGCAATCACCGCATCGAGCAGATGATCGAGGCGGCTGTCGCAGGCGATCTCAGACCGTTCGAGCGGCTGATCGCGGTGTTGTCGGACCCCTTCACCGACGACCCGCAGGCCAGCGATCTGCGCCGCTCGCCTGCGCCTGCGGAAATCGTTCGGGCCACATTCTGCGGGACGTGACGGATCAGGGCCGAGCCGCAAACCGACGCGGCTCACCCCCCGCGGCGGTAGCGAAAGACCCCGCTGCCGGTCGCGATCAGGGTTCCCTCGTCGTCCCGCACCGTGGCTTCGGCGAAGAACGTGCTCTTGCCGCCGCCGGTCCGCCGCGCATCGGCAATCAGCATCTCGCCCTGCGCCTGCCCCAGATAGTTGACCGTCAGCGACAGCGTCAGCGCCATCTGCGCGCGCGCAGGGTCGCCGGTATAGCAGCCGCAAAACCCCATGGCGGTATCGAGCAGCGTGGCGTGCATGCCGCCATGCGGCAGACCCTGCCGGTTCATCAGGACCGGGGTCAACGGCAATTCGACCCTTGCGTAATCCTCCGACCAGATCGTGAGACGATAGCCCAGATGGGTTTGCAGCGCAGACGGGGCCTCCAGCAGGGCGGGGTCGATCTCGTCGGTCATGTGTGATCCTTTGCTGCGGCAAGGCCCGAGGCTGCGAATTCCGGCACATACGCGCCAAGTCTCAATCCACGTTCGGGGTCCGTGGCGTTGCCATCGATCGCGCGCTTCCTGACACCTTGCAGGATGGCGGCCATGCGAAAATGGGTGAAGGCGAGGTAAAAGTTGAAATTCCCGATGGGCGCGATGCCGCGCCGTTCGCAATACCGCGCGACGAATTCGGCATCCGACCACAGGCCAAGCGCCGTGCGGTCCACACCGGCCAGCCCCCGCCCCTCGGTCGTGGCGGGCATCGACCACTGCATGATGACGCCGGCCAGATCGGCGTATGGATGGCCGGTGGTCGAAAGCTCCCAGTCGAGCACAGCGACACACTCCGTACCCTTTGGCGCGAAAAGAAGATTGTCGAGCCGGTAGTCACCGTGCACCAGCGTCCGCTGACCGTCATCGGGGGGCACATGCGCGTCGAGCCACGTCATCAGCGCGGTCATCTGCGGCAAATCCTCTGTCGCCGTCGCCTCATACTGCGCGGTCCAGCGGTCGATCTGCCGACGGTAATAATTGCCGGTCGGCCCATAGTCCTCAAGGCCCGTCGCCGCGAGATCGACGTCATGAATGGTCGCCAGAACCCGGTTCATCTCATCAACGATGGCGTGCCGCGTCGCGGGGTCCTGATCCGGCAGGGTCGGCGCGTCGAAATTGCGCCCTGGCACCTCGTCCATGACATAGAAGGGCGCGCAGATGATGTCTTCATCCTCGCACAGAACATGAACCTTCGCCACCGGCACATCGGTGGGCCAGAGCGCGCGTTGCACGCGAAACTCACGCTCCACGGCATGGGCGGATTTCAAGAGCACACCGAAGGGCTTGCGGCGCAGGACGTAAGACTGCGCCGGCGTTCTCAAGCGGTAGGTGGGGTTGGACTGCCCGCCGCTGAATGTCTCCACCTCCACCGGACCTTCAAAGCCCGGCAGATGCTCGGACAGCCATGCAGCAACACGGGCGATGTCCAGATCCGTGCTCAACCGTTCGCCCCGCGCAGATCGGGATGGATGTAGTCGGCAAACCGGGTGCGCAGCGTCAGCTTGGACACCTTACCGGTCGCCGTCAGCGGCAGATCGTCGACCCAAAGAAGATCATCCGGCAATTGCCAAGCGGCGAAATGCTGGGCCATGTGGGACCGCAACTCGTCCAGCGCGGGCCGCGCCTCGCCGGCCGCGACGGCCAGCAGAACCGGGCGCTCGTCCCATCTCGGATGCGCGACGGCGATCACCGCGCAGGCCTGAATGGCGGGATGCGACAGCGCCGCGTTTTCAATGTCGATGGAGCTGATCCACTCGCCGCCCGATTTCACCAGATCCTTGGCCCGGTCGCGGATGATCAATTGCCCGTCAGGGCCGACCGAGGCGACATCGCCCGTGCCGAACCAGCCGTCTTCGTCCATCGCAGCGGCGCTCGCCTCGGCATTCTCGAAATAGCCAGCGATCACCGTGTTGCCGCGCACGTAAAGCTCTCCGGTCGCCTCGCCATCATGCGGCAGGCGCTGCCCGGCCTCATCGACGATCTTGAACGCCACCCCGAACACGCGGCGCCCGGCGCAGCATTTGGCCGCGATGCGCGTCGCTTCGGGGGCATCTTCAAGCGCCGGGGGCAGCACACCGTGGCTGCCGATCGGGCTCATCTCGGTCATGCCCCAGGCCTGGGACACATTGACCCCATGTGCCTCGTAGGCCTCGATCATCACGCGCGGCGCGGCGGAGCCACCGACGACCAGATCGCCAAAGCCCTGCGGGATACGCCCCTGCGCCTCGATCTCTGCCAGAAGCCCGGCCCAGACCGTGGGCACGCCCCATGCGGAATAGACCCGCTCAACATCCATCAGGCGAAACAGGCTCGGCCCGTCGAGACCCGGCCCCGGCATGACCAGCGTCATCCCCGTCAGGGGCGCGGTATAGGGCAGCCCCCATGCGTTGACGTGAAAGAGCGGCACGACCGGCATCACCCGCCGCCCCGCGCGAAAGCTTGTGGTCTGGCAAAGCGGCACCTGCATCGCGTGCAGCACGGTCGAGCGGTGCGAATAAAGCGCACCCTTGGGATGGCCGGTCGTCCCGGAGGTGTAGCACAGGCCCGAGGCGGTCCCTTCGGGCAGCTCGGGCCAGCTGTAGTCGGTCGGTTGCCCGGCGAGAAGATCCTCGTAACACAGCGCATCAAGCGTGGTCTCGGGCATATGCGCGCGGTCGGTCAGAATGACGAGGCGCAGATCCTCGGGCAGATCGGGCAAGAGCGCCTCGACCAGCGGAATAAAGGTCAGATCCAGAAACAGGATCCGGTCGCCGGCATGGCGGATGATGTAGACCAGTTGTTCATGCGACAGGCGCGGGTTCATCGTGTGACACACTGCCCCGAGGCCCGCCACGCCGTAGTAAAGCTCGAAATGCCGGTGTCCGTTCCACGCCAGCGTGCCGATCCGGTCGCCCGTCGCGATCCCGAGGCCGCCAAGCGAATGGGCGAGCTGCGCGACACGTTCCAGCGTTTGCGGATAACTTTGCCGGTGCACATCACCTTCGACCCGTGCTGAAACGATGCCCTGATCCGCCGTGACCTCCGCTGCATGGGTCAGGATGTCGATGATCCTGAGCGGCCTGTGCATCATCAAGCCTTGCATGCCGAACTCCTCCTCACCTTTCGATCCGACGGTGGCACGAAACCGCGGAGGGATCAATCTGGACCCGCGGGCTTGACCTTGGACCGCACGCGGCGCATCTGCTTGCCATCGAATGCTGACAGGAGACCGGCATGAGTTTCGACCGTTCCATCAAGATCGCCCCTTCCATCCTTTCGGGGGATTTCGCCAATTTCGGCGCAGAGATCCGCGCGATCGAGGCCGAGGGCTGTGACTGGGTGCATGTCGATGTGATGGACGGACATTTCGTGCCGAACCTGACCTTCGGCCCCCCCCTATGTGCCGCGATCCGCCCGCATATCCGCACGGTGATGGATGTGCACCTGATGATCGCGCCAGTGGACCCGTTCATAGACGCGTTCGCGCAATCCGGCGCAGATATCCTGACTGCGCATCTCGAGGCCGGGCCACATATCCACCGCACGCTGCAGGCCATTCGCGGTGCAGGCTGCAAGGCCGGTCTCGCGCTCAACCCCGGCACGGGGATAGACGCAGTCGCGCATCTGCTCGACATGGTGGACCTGATCTGCGTGATGACGGTCAATCCCGGCTTCGGCGGACAGAAATTCATCCACAGCCAGATCGACAAGGTGCGCCGCCTTCGCGCGATGATCGGCGACCGGCCGATCCATATCGAGATCGATGGCGGCATCACCCCCGAGACGGCGCCGTTGATGGCCGCCGCCGGGGCCGATGTGCTCGTGGCGGGATCGGCGGTATTCAAGGGCGGGTCCGTGGAGAACCCCGCCCCCTATGGCGACAACATCCGCGCGATCCGCCGCGCCGCCGAAAAAGCGACCGGCGTCATGGCATGAGCCGCGCGGTCATTTTTGATCTCGACGGAACGTTGATCGACAGCGCTCCGGACATCCACGCTGCGGCCAATCGCCTGATGGATCGTCATGGCTTTGTGCGCTTCTCGGCGCAAGAAACCCGCGGCTTCATCGGCAGCGGCGTGCCGCATTTCATCGCCTGTTGCCTGCGCGCGCGCAACAAGGCGCAGGATGCGGACCTGCAGGCGCAACTGGTCGAAGAGTTCATGGCCGAATACGAGGCGTCGGTGACCCTGACGGAGGTCTATCCCGGCGTGCCCGAAATGCTCTGGCATCTAAGCTCGGATGGGTGGGTGCTCGGCCTGTGCACAAACAAACCCCAGGGCCCGGCCCGCGCCGTCCTGACCCATTTTGGGCTTTCAGACTTTTTTCGGGTCATTGTAGGCGGCGACACCCTGCCCGTTCGCAAACCCGATCCGGCCCCTTTGCTGGCGACGATCCAAGCAACAGGCGCACAGGACGCGATCTATGTTGGCGACAGCGAGATCGACGCAGAGACAGCGCAGCGCGCGCGCGTCCCCTTCGCGCTTTACACGGAAGGCTACCGCAAGACCGCTGTCCCGGAAATTGCGCATGATTGCGCATTTTCCGATTTCGCGGACCTGCCACGGATTGCACCTCAATTTGTCGCATGACGCGGGCCCCACGCCAGCGGCGACGACACGCACGACCCCGCGCCTTTAATGTATCCTTATGATGCGTCGGACAGTCTCATCACTTGGAATTCTTCACCCGTTCATGACCCGGCCCTAATCTCGGGGCCACGCGTAAGTAGAGCCTGTTCTCCTTTCGTGTGCCATCATTCAGGAGCGTGAGCACTAGGCGCAGGCGCGGCGCCATCAGGTAGCTCAAGCGGCTGCGCCGATAGCGTCTTGTCGAAGGATCTCGCGGTTGCGAACTCCTCCGGCGGTTGATATTTCAGGCTGCTGTGCGAACGCTCGGCGTTGTAGTCGGTCCTCCAGTCCTTGATGATGTCGCTGGCCTCGCGGAGGCTGGTGAACCAGTGCCGGTTCAGGCATTCCACGCGGTATCGGCCGTTGAAGCTTTCGATACAGGCGTTCCGGGTTGGGGTTTGGAGGATCGCAAACGGATCGATGAAACAGAGCTGAGCCCCATGATCATCGGCCCATCCGTCGAGCGCCCGCCCGCGCAGGGCAGGTCCGGGCCGTTGTCAACGACCAGGATATCGGGGGATCCACGCTCTCAGGCCACGCGTTCCAGCATCTCCACGACCCGCTCGCCCGGCAGCAAGAAATCCACCTCGATCGCATGCGCCATTGTTCTTGAACCAAAGGCGCATGATGGCTCATCATCCCCGGATGCAGTCATACTTGAGGTTGGCGGTGCCGAACTTGCGACCGTTGGCCAGCGCGTCGTTGGTGAAGTCGAGCGACCAGCGCTGGTTGGCGGCGATCTGGCACTAGTCCTCGTTTCTCATCCAGTTTGTCGCGCCGCAACGTACTGGCGATCGACTAGCCGCAACGTACTGGCGATCGACTACATGGGTGACGCCTGCGAGACGCCCTCGATCCCCGCATTCGCGGGCACTGACTTCGATCCGGTCCCCCGCGACGGCAGGCCGTTGGGCGTCATGTCACGGGCTTGAATGACTGCCCCGGGCCGGATCGCTCGATATGTCATGAAAGCGTGTTGCTACCGCCATCCCTGCGTCACAAACCACGGGCATTCAGCCAGAACTATCAAAGTTTCATGAATGGAGACCTCCATGTTTCGTTATGTCTTTCTGGCGGCCACACTTGCGTGCGGTGCCAGCACTGTTTCCGCTGCAACGTTAAACACCCTGAGCGGCGAGGCCCCGCTTGTGATCGCGCATCGCGGCGCCAGCGCCTACCTGCCCGAACACACGTTGGGCGGCTACGAGCTGGCCATTCAGATGGGCGCCGACATAGTCGAGCCCGACGTGGGGCTGACATCCGACGGCGAACTCGTAGCGATGCATGACGGCACACTGGGTCGCACGACCAACGTCGCCGACATCTTCGCCCCTCGCAACGGGGGATACGCTGTGTCGGATTTCACCCTTGCCGAGATCAAGACCCTGACCGTCACGCCCACCGGCCCGGCCTCGACCAGCTATCCCGGCTTCACACCGAGCAGCCCAGACGCCTTCAAGGTGCCGACGCTGAGCGAAGTGCTGGACCTGGTGAACGCGCATAACACGGCCACCGGCGACCGGATCGGCGTCTACCCGGAATCGAAAACCCCGAACCGCTCGGAACTGTCGCGCAAGATCGTCGACACGCTGAACGCCGCTGGGTTCACCGACGCCGATCAGAACAGTTATATGCAAGCATTCAGCCATGCCGGCGCCGAGGAAATGGCGACCTATCAGACGACACTGGGCATGGATCTGTCGGTTGCCGCCCTCGGTGCGGCCGTCGGGGACAGCGGGGCGTTCGGTGTCTACGACTACACGACAGGTTCGATCAGCAGCCTGGAGGCGCTGTCGCTCTTTGCCGACGGTGTCGGCGTTTCGCTCAGCAGCTCATCCCTGAGCAAGCAGTTTATCGAGAGCGCCCACGCCCTCGGCCTCGAGGTGCACGGCTGGACGTTCCGTCCCACGAGCATCGAACAGGCCCGCACGCAGTTCGGCATGTATTTCGACATGGGCATGGACGCCGTCTTTACTGATTATCCTGATCTCGGGGTGCAGGTCCGGTCGGAATTTGCCACGCCGGTGCCGCTGCCGGCAAGCCTGCCTCTGATCTTGGCAGGTCTTGGCGCGCTGACCCTGCTGCCCCGCCGCAGCAGCCTGGCCTGATCGACCCTACAGACCTTTCCCGCCCCTCTGGGCGGGAAAGGCTCCAAGTGTCCATCGGCATCCAATCGGGACCCCCAATCGGCGTGCAAAGTGACCCCCTTGTATACAGGCAGCTGGCCCGAAGCGGCGTAGATTTCAGGCGGATCGGGCCAGCGGGCCACCTTGAGTACGCTCGGGTCTTGAAGCGCCAGATTTCGTTGCCGGTTTCGACGATTTCGCAGTGATGGGTGGGTCGGTCGACGAGCGCGGTGGTCATCTTCGCGTCACCGAGGATGGTTGGCCATTCGCCGAACGCGAGATTGGTCGTCACGACGATCGAGGTCTGTTCATAGAGTTTGCTGGTCAGGTGGAACGGGAGCTGGCCGCCGGTCTTTGCGAACGACCGTATCCCAAGTCATCCAGAATCGGGAAGTCGAGGCGGGAGATCAGCTCGGCGCTGCGCCCCTGCCGTTCTGCGCGTTTCTGCATTGAGCTTGTTGACAAGATCGACCGCGTTGAAGACGCGCCCGCGGGGGCCGTCACGGATAAGGGCCGCCGCCTATGCCGACGGCGAGGTGGGTCTTGCCTGTCCCGATCACGCCGATCAGGACGACGCTCCGCTGCTGTGCGAGGACGTCTCCGCCGGCGAGGTCCCTGACCAGCGCTTCATTGATCTGGGTGTCTTCGAACCGGAACTCCTCGATTTCCTTGGCCAATGGCAGCTTCGCAACTGCCATCTTGATCCTGCCCTTGAGAAGTAGCCTGAATCGCCCCGGGTCTGTCGGAGAGCGTCAACTTAAGTAAGGATGACGGTCATGACAAAAAGCAAAATGGCAAATCGCTACTCGCCCGAGGTCCGCGCACGAGCGGTCCGGATGGTGTTCGAGCACCAAGGCTCCTACGAAACGCAGGCGGGCGCGATTGCGGCCATTGCACCGAAGA
>Ga0307943_1000113_pt1 | contig 46796 bp, 32 predicted proteins | sample OrgLakmetagen177_FD_203149 | JGI IMG/M metagenome (GOLD analysis project Ga0307943, IMG submission 203149) | Saline water microbial communities from Organic Lake, Antarctica - #177 | ecosystem: Environmental > Aquatic > Non-marine Saline and Alkaline > Saline | place: Antarctica: Organic Lake... | reverse complement strand
TTAAAATATAAGAAAAATATTAAATTTTAATGAATTATTCTTTGGAAAGTGTAAATAATTTTGAAAATCATCAAGCTTACAATAAAAAAACAAAATGGATTTATATTTGAAGATTATGCATCAGAATTTTTGGTTTTCATAAAAATACCTAGAATTCCAGAGATAACAATCCCAATAGAAACATTGAATAAGATGGCATTTTTAATATAAGCCTCTAAACTGTGAAATTCTCTTGCAGATACTGCTTTACCACCACCCATAGTGTAACGTTCTACAGCTAAATCTATAAAATCCGGAGACAAAAAAGTATTCATATAGTAAATGGTTGCAGGAGAAAGCCCGGCAATGATAATAGAAAGAATGCCACCAGATAAAAAAACTTGTTGCCAGTTGATGTTTCCTTCGTAGTATTTCAGTTTTTTCTCTCGTAAAGCCAAGTAAAAAAGTATGATTTGAGGAAAAACAATGAGTAAGCTATAAAAAATATGAAACTGAATAAGCTCATCATGCCAGCCTAAGTACTTTTCTAAAGAAAGCCACAACATATTGAAAGCTGTAAAATATAAAGCCCATTTGAATTCAATTTCAAACTTTTTCAAAATCGTGGATTTTAATCAGTTATTTATTGGCCTTGGTAAGCACCCATTCTCCTTTTTGAATAAGTGGTAAAGCTTGTTTATACTTTACAATTTTCTCTTCACCGTTAGTTACACTTTTAATGGTCACTTTGTCGTTTCTTCCAATTTTAGGTTGATCCCTTACAATGGTTTCAGTAACTTGTTGAGAAGGTCTTCCCGCTCCTTGCCCAGCAGCTCTATTCTGTGCTGCTTGCTCGCCTAGATTTCTTACTTCTTCCTTACGAGTTTGGGTTTGCTCTCTTGGAGCTTGACTTCTTGCTTCTTGAATAGCCGAAGAATCACGTTGTGGAATTTCCCCTTTAAACAAAAATGAAATCACCTCTTTGTTTACTTCGTCAAGCATCACCTTGAAGAGTTCAAAAGCTTCAAATTTATAGATGAGTAATGGATCTTTTTGCTCATGAACCGCAAGTTGAACACTTTGTTTCAGTTCATCCATTTTACGTAAATGGTTTTTCCAAGCTTCATCTATAATGGCTAGGGTGATGTTTTTTTCAAAATCGTTTACCAATTCCTTTCCTTCGCTTTCGTATGCTTTTTTAAGATTAGTAGCTACTTGCAAGGTCTTGGTGCCATCTGAAAATGGAACCGCAATTCGTTCAAATTTTTCACCTTGTTTTTCGTAAACTTGCTTGATTACAGGAAATGCTATTTCTGCATTACGCAGCATTTTATCTTCGTAATTTTTATAAGCTGCTTTATACAATTCACCTGCAATTTTTTGAGGTTGCATTTTCTCAAACTCATCTTTACTTAGTGGAGGTTCAATAGAGAAAAAACGAATGCTTTCAAATTCAAAATTCTCATATTCATTGGCTATTTTATTGCTTTCCGTAATAGATTCAGACGTGTCAAAAATCATGTTGGCAATATCAATACGCAATCTTTCTCCGTACAATGCATTGTAGCGACGTTTATAAATTACTTCTCGCTGGGCGTTCATTACATCATCATATTCCAACAGTCGTTTACGCACTCCAAAGTTGTTTTCTTCTACTTTTCGTTGTGCGCGTTCAATTGATTTTGAAATCATGGAATGCTGAATTACCTCTCCTTCTTCCAGTCCCATTCTATCCATTAATTTGGCAATTCGTTCTGAACCAAATAAACGCATTAAATTATCTTCTAAGGAAACATAAAATTGAGAGCTTCCTGGGTCTCCTTGACGCCCTGCTCTACCACGCAACTGTCTGTCTACACGTCTAGAATCATGTCGTTCTGTACCAATAATAGCAAGACCGCCTGCTTTTTTAACGTGATCTGAAAGCTTAATGTCTGTACCCCTACCTGCCATGTTGGTGGCAATAGTTACAATCCCTGCGTTTCCAGCTTCAGCAACAATATCTGCTTCTCTTTTATGCAACTTCGCATTCAGTACATTGTGATTAATATTCCTGATTTTTAACATCCTACTCAATAATTCAGATATTTCAACGGAAGTTGTACCAATTAAAACAGGCCTGTCTGCCTTAGATAACTTTACTACTTCATCTATAATAGCATTGTATTTCTCGCGTTTGGTTTTAAAAACCATGTCTTGTTTATCGTCTCTAGCAAGGGGTTTGTTGGTAGGAATTTCTACTACATCCAATTTATATATTTCCCATAATTCTCCTGCTTCGGTTACGGCTGTACCAGTCATACCCGAAAGTTTACGGTACATTCTGAAATAATTTTGAAGGGTTACAGTTGCAAAAGTTTGAGTAGCATCTTCAATTTTTACGTTTTCTTTTGCTTCAATTGCCTGATGAAGACCGTCGCTGTAACGTCTTCCGTCCATGATTCTACCCGTTTGTTCGTCTACAATTTTCACTTTGTTTTCCATCACTACGTATTCCGTATCTTTTTCGAATAAGGTATAGGCTTTAAGCAATTGACGTAGGGTGTGGATGCGTTCGCTTTTTACACTAAAATCACGGTATAATTCTTCTTTTTTGGAAATTTCTTCTTCTTTAGGAAGTCCTTCGTTTTCAATTTTTGCTATTTCAACACCAATTTCTGGCATTACAAAAAAGTCTGTATATTCTTTACCAGAAAGGAATTCAACTCCCTTGTCTGTTAAGTCGATTTGATTGTTTTTTTCTTCAATTACAAAATATAAAGCTTCATCTATTTTATGCATTTCACGGTTGTTGTCCTGCATGTAGAAGTTTTCTGTTTTTTGGAGCAATTGTTTTACTCCTTCTTCACTTAAAAATTTAATTAAGGCCTTATTCTTAGGTAAGCCTCTAAATACGCGCAACAATTGAAAACCACCTTCTTTGGTTTCACCGCTTTTAATTAATTTTTTTGCTTCAGCTAAAACTCCCGTAAGGTAGGAACGCTGTACTTCAACAATTTTTTGAATTTGGGGTTTAAGCACTTCAAATTCATGTACATCTCCTTTTGGAACTGGTCCAGAAATAATTAATGGTGTTCTTGCATCATCAATTAAAACGGAATCTACCTCATCTACAATGGCATAATTGTGTTTCCGCTGAACCAAATCTTTTGGGGAATGGCTCATGTTATCCCGTAAGTAATCAAAACCAAACTCATTGTTGGTTCCATAGGTAATGTCTGCATTGTAGGCATCTCGGCGTTGTTGCGAGTTGGGTTTGTAATAATCAACACAATCTACACGCATACCATGAAACTCAAATATGGGTGCCATCCATAAACTATCTCGTTTTGCTAGGTAATCATTTACGGTTACCAAGTGTACTCCTTTTCCAGTTAACGCGTTTAAGTAGACAGGAAGTGTTGCTACTAAGGTTTTCCCTTCCCCAGTTTGCATTTCTGCGATTTTACCTTGGTGAAGTGCAGCCCCACCAATTAATTGCACATCATAATGAATCATGTCCCAAGTAACCTCTTTCCCAGCGGCGTTCCAAGAATTATTCCAAGTTGCTTTGTCGCCGTTGAGTTTGATGTAGTCTTTTGTTGCTGAAAGAGTCCTGTCAAACTCATTTGCAGTCACTTCCAATTCTGTGTTGTGAAAAAATCGTTTTGCAGTTTCCTTTACAGTAGCGAAAGCTTCAGGTAGAATTTCTTCTAATACTTTTTCTGAAGCCTCATAAATTTGCTCTTCTATAGCATCAATTTCTGCATAGGTATCTTCTTTTTCAACAATGTCTTTTGCATTTTCTGCCTGTTCTGAAAGGCGTTCAACTTGCGCATTTAGTTCAGCAGTAGCATCAGCAATTTTTTGTTTAAATCGAGTTGTGTTATTTCTTAGTTCGTCTAAGCTTAATTTTTCAAATTCGCTTTCAAACGATTTAATTTGGTTGATAACAGGCTCAAGAGATTTTACATCTTTCTTTGATTTATCACCAACAAATACTTTTAAAACAGAGTCTAATAATCCCATAATTGGATGTAATTTTTATTTTACTTTGGCTGAAAGGACAGCATGCCAAAGGTAATGAAAAAAAAAAGTCTCTAAGCGAGACTTTATAGGTTTGTATTTGTAATTTTTTTAATATTCGTCTTCGTTCCAGAGATAATCTTCATCTGTTGGATAATCTGGCCAGATTTCATCCATAGAATCGTAAGTATCTTCCTCGTCTTCAATAGATTGAAGATTCTCTACTACTTCTAACGGAGCTCCTGTCCGAATTGCATAATCAATTAATTCATCTTTGGTTGCCGGCCAAGGAGCATCACTTAAATACGAAGCTAATTCTAATGTCCAGTACATCTTACTTAAATTATAATTTTTGCAAATGTAATTTTTTTGCTGTAAAAGTCAAGTTAAATTTCATTTATTTCAAAATTTACTTAAACTGCTTTATGGTAGGGGGTTTTGTAAGGTTTTATTCTGTTTTTTCAGGAATCCATTTAACTTCTTCCGCATTTACATCCTTGCTAATTTTTCGGGCTAGTACAAATAAGTAATCTGATAGCCGATTGAGGTATTGTAAAACTTCTTTATCAAATGCTTCTACACTAAACAATGCAGTGGCTAAACGTTCCGCTCTTCGGCACACACACCTTGTAATGTGGCAATTGGAAACACTTGGATGACCACCAGGAAGAATAAAATGAGTCATTGGTGGAAGGTCTTCATTCATCTGGTCAATTTCATTTTCCAGCTTTTCAATGTCCTCTTTGCTTATTTTCGGGATATTTAAACGGTCTTTCCCATTTTTCAATTTTGCTTTTTCAGGGTCGGTTGCTAAAATAGCTCCTATGGTGAATAAGCGATCTTGGATTCGATTAAGCATGAGTTTAGCATCTTCATTTGTGTAGGTGTCTTTTACAAGTCCTATGTGAGAATTCAATTCGTCTACCGTTCCGTAAGCATCGATGCGTAAATGTGATTTGGGCACACGTGTTCCCCCAAATAGTGCGGTAGTTCCTTTGTCTCCAGTTTTGGTATATATTTTCATTTTTATTTTTTTCTGTTTTTTCTTTTGGTATGATAGGTTTTTCTAAAATTTCTTTGTTCGCGCTCAAATCTTTTTTTCCGATTCCGACTGTTATTCCACAATACCAAAATAAATAGTATTGCAATGATGATGATTACTAAAATAAGTTGGATTTCTGCTGAAATATTTTCTAACACGGAAGAGAAATATAGATTAAAACGAATTTTTAAAGATACTAGAAACTATGGAAATGCAAAACTTGAATTGTTTAAAAATAGAAAGATTAAATGAAATGGCCATTGCTTAGAAAATGATTTTTGGGATGACTCGGTTGAAATATTGCTGCTAATGGAATGCTTTTTCTCTTTTATTGAATAAAAATGTGGCTACAGCACAGAAGTATGGTAAGAAAACTAGAAATACTGTGGAACAAGCATCTACTCTACATTCATATCTTTCTTTTTATCAGCTTTCATTTTCACAAAAAGAAAAATCAAAATAATCAAAAATAATATTATCCCAATCGCAATGTATAAAGTATTACTAGGAGAATAAATAGGGTCGTCTGTACCGTATAAAACAAAACCAGCCCAATAGTATGGATGACTTAACTTATCGTTATTAGATGTGTTAATATATTCGAGTTTTGCTTTTTGCAAGGCAACAGATTTAGTCTCCCCATTTTTTAGATTTTCATAAAATGAAATCATTATTTTACTAGTAGTTTCATCTGGAACTTCCCAAAGGCTGGCTAAAGTTGCTTTTGTGCCTGCAAAGTTAAATGCACGTTGCAAAGACGCCATACCAGAAGCGTCTTCCTCCTTACCTATTCCTGTATTACAAGCACTTAAAACTGCTAATTCACTCGGAATTTTTAGACCATAAAGTTCTTCTAAATAGAGCTTTTCCCCTCTTGAAAAATTAAAATGACTAAATTCTGAATCATCCTCATCTACTGAGGCATGCATTGCTAAATGTAGAATATTCCCTTCTGATTTATAGTTAACAAAGTTTTCTTTAGTAGCTTTATTACCTATAAATGATTTGGATGGAAAGAGGTTTTCTAAAGCTCTAGCTTCTTTTTGTGCACCTTCTAAAAATACAGGGCCATTCCTGGTTACTAATTGTGTATTGCTTTTGGGGTAATTTGGTGCAAATATTGTTGCTTTTGTATTTTCGGGTTCTTCAGCGACTTTATCAGTATAAGCAAATCTTAGATGAGATGAATAATGAATGGCTTTTTCTTTAATTAAATAATCATCGTTGTACCATAAAGCTTCAAAAGGCAAATTATAAATTGTATTGTCTGGAATGATGATTAGGGATTCGAATTCTAGTGCGTTTTTAGGGATTAGAAGTTGAGTTAAATCAGAAGTTAAATCAAGCTTATGGTTTGGGTTTTTTACGAAATCTATGTGATTTGAAACCAGTTTCTTTTCCTCTTTTTTCCAAGGTCTTAAGTCCCAAGATATAGTATCCTTTGAAATTTGAATAACAACAAATTGGTCAAGAAAAAACAAGTACTTTAAGGCCACTTGAGTATCTTCTAATGAATTTTGAAAACTAGCTGTATCAAAACTATTTTGTGTATAAGAAGTCAGTATGGGATAATTTTTGGCAAGTTCTTTATGATGTTTCTCAAGAATGGTATTTAATGAGTCTTTTTGCTTTTGCTTACGCTGCTTTTTTGCCAATACTATCTGTTTTCTAATCTCATACTCTACATTTTCAAGAGAATCTATAATTGGTAGCTGAACTGTGTTTCTGCTTTGAATAAACTTCTGCCAAGCGAACCGATTGCTTATGTTTTCTATGTTTGAAATAAATTCTTCTTTATTGTTTAAAGTGTCTTTATTTAGATAAATCCTAGTTTCTAGGATATGATAGAATAGCTGTTTGTTTCCTAGACTTAAGTTTAAATTTTCATGTCCTTCTAAAAATTCGTAATATGCTATATCGTTAAAGACTTTTGCTGTTTCTTGAGCTTTTTGGTTTTCGGTAAAATAAGTCATAAGCATGAGGCTCATGTGGTCAATTTGCTTCGAGTCAGTAGGGAATTGATATCGAGTTGAAAAATTACTGAAATCTTCTTTAAGTTCATTTTCAGAACTATGTATAACTTGAAATGCTTTTCTGTAGTAGTAAAGTGTTGAGTCTAATTCTTTATTTCTTGCATAAATATCGCCTTTAAAAACATATAACTCGTCTAGATTAAAACTGTTTTTTTCGAAATTTTTTTCAATGTCATCTAATAGCATTGACGCCTTTTGTGTATTACCTAATAAACCTATCAAATTTGCTCTAAGTCTTAAATACTCCGTTACATTTCTTTGAGGTTCATTTGCGGTTTTAAGTAGCGGAATGGCTTTCTCTATGTATTGGAGGGATTTTTCATAATTTTCTATTTCTTTATAAAAGTTACTCGTATAATACAAAGCACCGATATAGTATGACAAATTCCAAATGTCTCTTCTAGATAATGGATTTTGAAGAGACTTTGTATTTTTATAAATGGAGTCTAGTTTTTTGATATTAAGTTCTATGTTTGGCGTAATTCTAGCTATTTCAGCAAGGTGATTTCTATCATTTTCTCTGATATAAATCGCTTCGTAATAATTTGTCAGAAGGCTTGTTCTGTAATACCTCATCCAACCGTACAGTTTGGTTTTATCGTCAGCTGGATCAATTAATTCCAGTTTCTGTTTAATCTTTTCAATTTCAATTTTTGCTTTACCGTAATATCCTAGTGAATTAAGAATTCTAGATTTTCTTTGGTACAAAGCGAAATGATTATTGAAAGAAAAAAAATCATATTGATTAAATAATTTTTCAATTTCATCTGCTATGTTAAGTGCTTTTTTAAAGCGTCTAAGGCTATAATAACGAGTTAGTAAATCATATGAAATACCATACTTTGTACGTATGATGTCCTTTTTATTAGAATTCGGTATATATCTAAGTGCCTCTTCAAAGCCTGCTATTGAATTGAAATATTTGCTAAATTTATTATTAGCATATCCTATATAAGCGGTAATTCTTGCAAAAGTGATGCTGTCTTGGGCATTCTGCAATTCAAATTTTCTGGCGTACTCACTTAATTCTAAAATTTTTGAATATTCTTCTGCATTATAATACTCAGCTTGCAGAGCATAAATACTATCAAGCTCTGTTTCATTAACCGTTTGAGCATTTAAATGAATTATATGAACCAAAAGGAAGCCAAGTGAAAGCAAAAACCGTAATACCAATTTATTGAGCAAAATCATATGGTTCATATTTTTATAAAAAAAAGTCTTCTAAACATTCAAAAATACATCTTTTTTATTGAAGAACCTCTTCGGTTTGTTAATGGTATTATCACTTGTTTTGTATCATTAAAACCCGATTATGATTTTAAATGTGATATAAATACTACTTTAAACAACTATCTGCTAATTGTAATAAATACATTACGTCTAAAAAACTATACACGTAATCCAATTATTAAATACTTAATTATAAGGCATGTACTTATTTTAAGTGAATGGGGTTTGTACAGTAAAGTTATCTCCAACTATAATTTTTCCATTTGGTTGAATAGCTATGGCTTCTAATGAGGCACCACCAGTTGCAACAAGAAAATTTTGATTAAAGGCTGTATCCAATGAGCCATCTGCATTTACTCTTACCAGTCTGTTTTTTTCTATCCCATTGTACGTTTCAAAAGAACCCACGAGTAAAATTTTTCCATCAGTTTGTTCTGCAATACTAAAAACTGTACTAAAAGCCCCTTTTTGACCATCATTATTAGGTAAAAAGGAATTATCAATTGTTCCGTCATCTTGAGCAAAAGCAGATGAGAAAATAAGTAGCATGATGGCTAAAATAGGTAGATTTTTTCATTATAATTTATTTTTAAAAAAATTGGTTTTAAAACATTTTTCTGTACTCCGATGGATTAATCGTTTTGCTGATATCATCCTTAATTTCCAAAGTGGTTAAAGTCATCTGGCCTTCAGGAGAATCTACGCTGTATTCCAAAATATGACCTTCAAGGACATCTTGATTTTGCATAAACCAGTTAGGAACAACAAGGTCCGGAGCAAGCCACATTTGTATAGTGTTTTGATCATCAGACATCACGTATTCATAACAGGTATATCCTAAAATGGTTTTGGTGTTACCAGTTTTGTTAAGATTAGTATAATCGTAATTTTCCATTTGGTCACTAGGCATTTCTTTTTGCTGGTTGCCCATTTGTCCACCAGACATTTGCATTTTCATTCCTGGTGTGTCTACAAAGATGAAAGTATCATCTCCATCCATAACAATGACAGACTCGCCACCCACATCGCCTTCGCTGTATTCACTCATATCAGCTTTCATGGCCATATAATTAGAGTCGGGGTTAAGCAAATAGGATATTTTATTTTTTTTGACCTGATTCGGCACGCTCATTTCTACCACTGTTTCGTAAGTAAAAACATAAGCATCTTTAGCTTGAGTTGAATTGGAAGTTGAATTGTTGTTTGTTGCAGAAGCAGTTGATGATGATGAATTAGATTGTTTAGTAACTGATTTATTATCTATAAATTTTGGGTCTTTGCCTTCAACATTTCCCATAACGGAAGCCGTGTAAAAAGACTCATTAACTTCATCATTTGCTGTTCTGGTTCTTTTAGTAAATTCAGCTTGGCCTGAGAAATCAATTTCAAAAGATTTATCCTTGTTGATTTTTACTTTAACTAAACCAGAGGACAAATCAAAATTTTGGTATTCATCAGAAATGCCACGTTTAAAATCTGCACTCCCTTTTGTGGCCGGTAGTTCAGGATCATAACCTAAACTTAAATTAGCATTTTTTGAAACATTGAAAGTGTAGGTTTCTCCTAATTCAAAATTTTCATTCGTTTGTATTTCAAGCTTGTACCCATCAAATACATCTACTTCATGAGAAAACCAAGAACCGTAAAAGTTGTAACCATCGTTAGTACGTTCAATTTTTAGATTATCTAAGGTATTGATTTGAAAACTGCCGTATTTTTGTCCGTGATCAAAGCTTATACTGCCAGAATAAGTATTCTTTTCTCCATACTTTTCATTACTTTTTTTTGAAGTTTCAGATGTAGGTTCTTCTGTCTGATTTCCATCAAAAATACCGTCTATGGTACCATCAACAGTTTTATTAATTTCATGATCAACTTTCTGTTCAACTTTTTGCTCAACTCTATTCTCTATTTTTTCCTTAAGCTTTTTAAGTAATTGTGCTTCTACTTGGGTAGTACATAAAAAAAGAAGGCTTGTAACAATGATTCTTAATGTTGGTTTCATGGTCTTTACATATTTAATTATACTCTTTGTTAAATAAACTTATAGGATGTTAACACCTCATAAAAAAAAAATTAGCTTTACTTTGTGTTAATGTTTAAGTCTTTTACTTAACTAAATGGAAAATAAGCCCAGCGAAGAACAATTACAAGTAAGGTTAAGGTCTGATGATAAAACAGCTCTAAAAGAAGTGTATATTAGTTATAGACAAGAGTTTCTGTACTATGCAAAACGCTACCCACTTGAAGAAGCAGATGTGCTAGACATTTATCAAGATGCGATTGTTGCTATGCACCAAAACTTTGTAATGAAACAAATATCATTAAAGTTAAGTAGCATCAAAACTTACTTATTTGGTATAGGGAAGAATAAAATTTATAAGAAATTAAAAGAAAAAAATAAAGTTTTAAGAGTGGAGGTAGAAATACCAGATAGCTACGCAAAAATTGACTTTGATGATAGCTTACCAACTGAAAATCAAATAGCACTAGCTAAAAAGCTAAATGAAATTTCTGATGCATGTAGGCACATTATCAAGCTATTTTATTATCGAGGTTTAACCATAGATGACATAGTAGAAATAACAGATTACAAAGATAAAAATACGGTACGCAGTCAAAAATCGAGATGCTTAAAACACTTAAAGTCTTTACTTAAAGTAAAATAATGAATACAGAACAACACATCCAAAAATATATAGCTAACCAATTATCTGAAGCAGATAAACAAGAGTTTGAAAACAAATTGATGTCTGACCCTGATTTTAAATTAGCCTATGAAGAACACCAAGACATAGTTATGGCTTATCGATTATTTGAAGCTGAAACCTTGAAAACAAAATTCCAAGAATTAGAAGAAAAAGAATATAAACAAGAAAATGCTAAGTTTAGCATGTCTAAATTATGGTATGTTGCCGTTGCCAGTGTGCTAATTATCGGCTTTTTCTACACCACAAATCAAAGTAATTCTGCTGGTGACTTATACAATTCCAATTTCAGCGTTTATCCCAATACATACCTTCCAGTTACACGGGGAAATAATGATAACACTAGTTTACAAGCTTTTGTGGCATATGAAAATAAGGATTTTGAAGTAGCTGAAAAAGCATTTGAAAGCATCTTAGAAAAAAATGAAAATCCCAATATTCGTTTTTATTACGCTTTGTCTTTGCTTAACCAAGATAAATTTAATTTAGCCTTGGCGCAACTCAATCAACTTGATGTTGATAATAGTGACTATAAACCAGAAATACTTTGGTATAGTTCACTTATTTATTTACACCAAGAAAATGTTGAAAATGCAAAAAATCAATTGAAAAAATTAAATAGTTTGAAAACCAAATTTAAATCTGAAGAAACAAAACAGCTTTTAAAAGACTTGGAAAAAGTCTAATTTAAATCATTTCTACAGCTGTGTTGTTCATTTTGCCAGCTAATAATACAGGCGCCTCACTCAAGACCACAAACAAAATATAGAAATTAAATGCTGGTTGTGAAGATTTGGAACCCGTGCCACTATAATATTACATTAAGTAAAATCCGCTAGTTCAGACTTATTTTCCTTAATTTCTAAGAAATTTATAGCCCCAATAGAATAGTTGCTTTTATTTCCTCACAAAAGATTTAGACAAGTTATTAAGCGTAGCTTTTTCTAACGCTAAAGTACCAGCGGATATAGCTAGATTATCTCCTGTTCCACCACCGAAAATATTAGAAAGCTAAACAAAGTCAATTTATTTAAACCAAAAAAGGACTTTCAAAACTGAAAGCCCTTTTAAATTTATAATTCAATTTTTACTAGGGTAGTAAAACGGTATCTATGACATGAATTACACCATTAGATTGATTTACGTCTGCAATAGTTACAGTAGCTATATTACCAGAAGCATCCTTAATTTTTACTTTTCCGCCGTCTAACATGAACGTTAAAATACCACCTTGCACTGTTTTAAATTCAACTTTACCTTTTCCTTTTTTAATTGCGGCTACAACATCACTAGCTTTAAAATCTCCAGCTATAACATGGTAAGTTAATACCGCTTGAAGTTTAGGCTTGTTTTCTGGCTTCAGAAGTGTTTCAACAGTTCCTTCAGGTAATGCTGCAAACGCGGAGTTAACAGGTGCAAAAACAGTAAAAGGCCCTTCGCTAGATAAGGTTTCAACCAGCTCAGCTGCTTTTACAGCTGCCACTAGAGTAGTGTGGTCTTTTGAGTTTACTGCGTTTTCAACAATGTTTTTAGTAGGATACATTTCGGCTCCACCCACCATTTTTGTTTGTCCAAAGCTCAGCGTTGTTACCACTAAACTTAAAATCATTACGACATTAAATCTTACATTTTTCATAGTTATTTATTTTTAAATTCAATTTTACATACGGAGAATTTAAGGTTTTGGTTCAATAAGTTTGAAATAAATAAAAATCATTATGAATAAAAAGAGAGTACTGAAACTTGTTAACAAAAGTTGATTAAAGGTTTTGAAAAAGCTTAAGAAATGCTAAAAATTACTGAAATCGTTTATGGCAAACTAAATCAAAAAAATATATTAAGTAAAGTAATCCCAAAAATTAAATCTTCAATTCCATCCCTGGATAAATTCGAATATTCGTTAAATCATTGTTTTCTTTAATTTCTTTAATGCTTACTTCTGGGAATTTTCGGGAAATTTTCCAGAGAGAATCACCTTGCTTAACTATATAAGTAGTAAAGTCTTTTTCTTTTGATTCAGCTTGGTCTTGTGTCTTTTTTTTCTTTTCGGTTTTTTGTTCAGCTACCACAGTACCATTTTTGGGTCTAATCAATAAAGTTTGTCCTATACTCAATCTATCTGAACGTAGATTATTCCAACGTTTTATTTCGCTTATCCGAACTCCATATCGGTTAGCAATGCTTCCTAAAAAATCACCTGATCTTACTTTATACTTAATTCGGTCTGACGATTTTACATAAGATGGCATTTGTTTTTTTTCAGCTTCATTCTGATATTCCTGATATCCATAAATTTCATTTTCGTTGCTTACAAAAACACCTGCTTCATTTCTAGGTAAACGCAAGTAATAATTTCGTGTTGCATCATCCGGAACAATGCCCAACTTATAACTTGGGTTTAAATAACTTATCCATTCTTTATCCATTTTCAAATAAGTTGCAACTTCATTAAGGTCTAATAAGCCTTTAGTTTGTATAGTATCTGTAGTAAAATAACTTTCCGCTGGAACATGCTTAGAAAAACCATGCTCTTCAGCATACTCAAAAATATACATCAAAGCTTGAAAAGATGGAACATAACCTGCAGTTTCTCTAGGCAAATAAGACCTGATTTCCCAATAATTGGTTTTTCCTCCGCTTCTTCGGATGGCTTTATTTACATTTCCAGGACCAGAGTTGTAAGCGGCTAAAGCTAAATCCCAGTCGTTGAAAATGCTGTATAATTTCTTTAAGTATTTTGCAGCAGCTTCTGTAGATTTTATAGGATCCATCCGTTCATCTACGTAACTACTCACTTCTAAGTCAAGCATTTTTCCAGTTGGATACATAAATTGCCAAATTCCCGTTGCACCAGCTGGAGATTTTACTTTTGGGTCTAAAGCAGATTCCACAACAGCTAAATATTTCATCTCTAAAGGAATTTCATACCGGTCGAAAACCTCTTCAAATAAAGGAAAATAAAAATGACTTAACTCTATAAGCTGTTGGGTAGTTTCTGGATCGCGTCTTAAATAATAACCAATTACACTTGCTAAACTACTCGTGTAATCTATCTGAAATGGAGTCCTTTTATTTAAATCTTCAATTCGTTCTTGAAGTAGCTTATCTTCTACTTCAATTTGAACATCTTCTAAGTTGGCTAGATCTCGTGCATTGTTTACCGAAGAAATCAAATTACTTTCACTCAATTTTTGCTGCCAAAGTGAATCGATAATAATACTTTTATGATAATCCTTTAGAGCCAGCTCAAGTTGATTATTAAAAATTTGATTGTGAATAACGTGATCATTCTTTGGAGTTGCAGCCTCAGTTTCTATTTTAAGTTGAGCCTGTGCTGAGAAGAATAAGATACTACAAAGAAAAGTGATGAATATGCGCATAAGTTTATTAGAATTTAAATCAATAGTCTAATTACAATAATATTAAATTCAAGTATAACTATCAATCACTTTAGTTTATTATTGGGGTTTACTGAAATATTATGATGAATAATTTGTATTTTTTTTATAAAATGGAATGCAACCACATAAAAGCTATTATTTTTGCCGAAAAAAGATGAGTAATTCCTATTCACTACCCATAAAATACATTCAGAGAGAAACTGAAAAAGCTGTAAAAATAGTATTTGATGTTCCGCAATCGCTTCAAAATGAGTTTGCTTTTCAACCAGGACAATATGTTAATCTAGAAACAGAAATTGAAAACGAAAGTGTTCGCCGTTCCTATTCTATTTGTTCTTCACCTTCAGAAGAATTGGCGGTTGCCATTAAAGAATTAGAGGGTGGTGTTTTTTCTAGCTTTGCGAATCAAAAATTGAAAAAAGGAGATACCTTAACTGTATTTCCCCCAGAAGGGAATTTTCTTTTAAAAGATTCTGAAAAAACAAAAACCTATGCGGCCTTTGCTGCTGGTAGTGGAATTACCCCAGTTCTTTCTATGATAAAAGAGGTTTTACAAAATGAAACCGATGCCAAATTTGTGTTGGTTTACGGGAATCGCTCTCCAGAAGAAACCATGTTTTTAGAGGAGTTATTAAGTTTGCAAAAGCAACATCCAAACCGTCTTTTTGTAGATTATTTATACAGCCGAAAACAAGCTGAGGGTGCTACTTTTGGCAGAATAGAACGCTCTAGTATCAATTATATATTAAAAAACAAATACGCAAGAGTAAGTTTTACTCAATTCCTACTTTGTGGTCCAGAAGAAATGATACTCCATCTTCAAGAAGTTTTACAAGAAAATGGAGTACCCGCTGACCGAATTTCTTTTGAGCTTTTTTATTCTACTAGAGAAGGAGAAAATGTAGCTAAAAAAGGTTTTTCTGAAATAGAAATTCGAGTAGATGATGAAAGCTTTAGCTTTAGTATGAATCAACAAGATGTTATTTTAGATGCGGCTTTAGACCGAGATATAGATGCTCCGTATTCTTGCCAAGGTGGAATTTGCAGCAGTTGTGTAGCAAAAGTTGTGGAAGGAAAAGCAAAAATGAGAAAAAACCAAATCCTTACTGATGAAGAGGTAGAGGAAGGCTTGATTTTAACTTGCCAAGCTCATCCTATTTCAGATAAAATAATAATTGATTATGATGATGTGTAGCTACGCCAGACTCCTTAAGGTCTGTGATGAAATAACTTGAAAAAATTATCGTCGTTATTTTTTTATTAATCTAGGCGAAATTTTCAAGCATCCACTTCAAGCGGACAGTTTAAAATTTTGACAAATAGAAAGTAGAAAATAACAAATCAAAACGTTCAAATTAAAATTGTACAGACCCTGAGAATTAAGGAAACAAAAATATTCTTCACAAATTCAGAAAAATAAAATGCTATGGTCACAAAACTGACTTTAAAATTAAATCAGAAAATTAGTGAAAAGTCTTAAAAGAAATTACTTTACAAATCGATTGGTTCGTTCTATAGCAAGCTTTTCTTTGTATTTCATCCAGGCATCACCACGTAGTTTTCGCATTAAATTTTCTACATTCCGCATGACTGCTAAATTATAAACTGCCTTACCAATGTTCATAGCACTTCTTGGTATAGCGCGTAAACTCATTGAAAATCCTGGTGTGAGGTAGTGCATGTGATGCCAATAGCCTTCTGGCATGTACAAGGTATCTCCATGATTCAATTCCGTGACCATTCCTTGTGCTTGTTGCAAAACAGGAAAACGCTCAAAATCTGGATTATCAAAGTCAATATCATTCAAAGTTACTAAGGAATTTGGAACTTTATACATGTATTTGGTTTCAGAAGGAGGAAACAAAATACATCTTTTTTTTCCTTCAAAATGAACATGCAAGATGTTTGCAAAATCGATATCATAGTGCATAAAAACTTTAGAATCTTTTGCGCCAAAAAACAAAAAAGGCAAATCTTTTAAAAATTTAATCCCCAACTGTGGTGCTTCAAAATGATTCTGCAATTCAGGAACTTCTTTTATTAAGTTGAAAAGAAAAATACGGTATGCTGTTTTTTCAGATTTTAGTAAGTCTATATAATCGCTTAGCTTCATTTTCGAGTGCGGCTCATTGAATCTATTTTTATGACTAATAGGGCGATTATCGTATAAAGGAACTTCTACATTTCCTGCAATTTTTTTGAAATATTCAAATCTCCAAAGGTCGTAAGCTTCCCATTGATTGGTTAAATTCTCTATCACTACAGGTTTCTGTGGCTTCACGTAGTGTTCCACAAAATCTTCACTAGAAATGGATTTTACACGTGGTATTTCAGTAAGATTCAATCCTTTGTTCATTGCGTTTAAGTTTAGTTATTTAAGTTACCCCTAAACAACTCTACAAAAATACAAAAAGAAAATCGGATTTAAACAACATCTGTTAATAGCAGCAAGTATTAATCTTTGTAATGCTCATTATTTGATGATCGTTGTGAGTTCTAAGTTCTTTTTTTGCTAAATAAACATTCACCTACAAAATTGCATTCTTCGAGTCTATTATGTTGATCTATAAAAATTAAAAGTTTTACTGCTTTTTATCCTTGAAAATTAAGATTATAACTACTTTTATAGCAATAAAGAATCTCTTTTGTAGTTTAAACCCACCTTTATGAAAAAATTCGCCTTCTTCTTAAGTCTTTTTAGCTTGTTATTTTTTTGGTCTTGTACAGATAAAAAAACAGAAAATCAGGATGCCGTCATTTCAAAATACATTCGGAATTACACTCAGCAAGCCATTTCTGTAACTGCTCCCGTAGAAATTGAATTGAAGGAAAAATTACCGCAATACACAACAGACCAAAAGCTACCTTCTGCTTTTCTTAAAATTGAGCCTTTAATTGATGGCGATTTGTATATCGAAAATGGAAATAGACTGCGTTTTATTCCTACTAAAAAGCTTCAAAATAATACAACTTACCTTTTTAGTCTTCAACTTGGCGAATTGTATGAAAACTTACCAAAGGAGGAAAAAGAATTTCATTTTAAGGTAGCAACCATTGTTCCTGATTTTAGAATAGGAATTCAATCTATACAATCTTACAATTCAGATTGGCAGTATATTTCTGCAGAAATTGAAGCTTCAGATGTGTTGAATTTAGAGCTTATGAAACAGAGTGTTTCTGCCAAGCAAAACGACCAAGAATTGGCTATTCGTTTTTTAACTGCATCAGATGCAAAGTATTTTGAAATTATTGTAGATAGTATCTACCGTGAAGATAAAGACTCTGAAGTACTTCTATCCTGGAATGGTAACCCAGTCGGTGCAGAAACCAAGGGAAGCGAAGCCATAAGCATACCTGGGAAAGACAATTTTAAAGTGATGGATGTAAGAGTAGCAAAAGCAAAGAAACCTTATGTAGCCATTAATTTTTCTGAAGCTTTAGATCTAAACCAAGACTTTTTAGGCCTGATTCAATTGGGAGAAGAAACCGACCTTAAATTTGAAGTAAATGGAAATATTTTGAATGTTTTTACAGAAAACAGCTTGAATACCAGTCTAGATTTAAAGGTGTTTGAAGGCATAAAAGCTGAATACGGTAGTATTTTAAAAACAGAGTTTGCAAAAACCATCCAGTTTCAGCAAATAAATCCACAGGTTAGATTGATTTCTAAAGGAGTGATTTTGCCGGACAGCAACTCCAATCCTTTTTACTTTGAAACGGTAAACCTAGCTGCGGTAGATGTAAGGATAGTTCAAATTTATGAAAACAATGTTCTTCAATTTTTACAGGAACAAAACATGAATTCAGCCAACTCGTATAATTTAAGAGATGTTGGGAGATTAGTAGCTAAAAAAACCATTCCACTTGCCCAAGATGAATTGAACAAGGCTAATGAATGGCAAGCGCACGCAATCGATTTGAGCTCTGTTTTTGAAGTATCTCCAGGAGCGATTTATCAAGTAGAAATCAGTTTTAGAAGTGCTTATCGTTTTTATGATTGTGGTGGAAATCAAGATGTAGATGCTGAAGAAATTGCCAAAATAGCAAAAGAATTTGAACAAAAAGGCGAAGATGAATACTGGGATAAAGAGACTTGGGAATATAGAAACACAACCTACAATTGGCGGGAGAGAGATAATCCTTGTCATGAAGCTTATTATAATGAAGATGTATTTGCTAGAACAAATTTACTCGCTTCTAATTTAGGCTTGTTGATTAAAAAAACGGAGAAAGGAAGTTATTTTGTAGCTACAACCAATATCCTAACTGCTGCTCCAGAAGCACAAACCTCGGTGCGTTTTTACAACCAACAACAGCAACTTTTAGGAAGCCTACAAACCAACGGTGAAGGAATTGCAGAATTTGAAACCACAAAAAAAGCTGCTTTTGTGATAGCTGAAACTAAAGAAAATTTTGCTTACCTAAAGCTTGAAAATTCCAATGCTTTAAGTCTTTCTAATTTTGAAGCTGGTGGAACTAAAATCAGAAAAGGAATAAACGCATTTATGTATACAGATCGAGGCGTTTACCGTCCTGGAGATGATATTTACTTCAATTTTGTGTTGGATGATGCTGCCAATCCTTTACCAGAAAATCATCCCGTAAAACTCGATTTTTTTGATCCAGAAGGAAGGTTGACTTATACGGAAGTGCTTAATTCATCATTAAATGGATTTTACCATTTCACACTTTCTACCGATGTGGAAGATCCAGCGGGAGGCTGGCGAGTTGTTGTTAACGTGGGTGCGGTTAGGTTTATCAAGTTCATTTCCATTGCTACGGTTAAGCCAAATCGTTTAAAAATAAAGCTTTCAACTACAGAAGAACCACAGCTGATTACCAAAGAATTTAATTTGAATTTATCTACCGAATGGCTTACTGGCGCTACTGCCAAAAATTTAAAAGCAGATGTACAAGCTAAGTTTACTTCACAAAAATATGGATTTAAGAATTTTGATAAGTTCAATTTTAGTGATCCTACTCGAACTTTTTACCCACAAGAATTGCAGGTGTTTGAAGGAAAAGTGAATCAAAAAGGAGAAGCCAGTTTTACTTCAAAAATAAGTTTTAGTAAAAAGCCACCAGGGATGATTAAGGCAAATTTTTTATCTAAAGTATTTGAAGGTGGTGGTGATTTTTCTATAGATGTAGATGAACAATGGTATGCACCTTACACTCATTTTGTAGGTTTAGGTGCAGTAACCGAACATCAAAACTATCGTTTTGAAACAGATCAATCTACCCAATTTGAAGTAGTCAGTGTAAACTTCGAAGACAACATAGCGGCTAACCGAAAAGTAAAAGTATACATCTATCAGATTGAATGGCGTTGGTGGTGGAACCGTGGAAGAGATCAACTTTCCAGGTATGAAGATGCTGAAATTCACAAAGCCTACAAAAGTTTCGATTTAACAACAGATGCATCTGGAAAAGCGAAATTTTCTCTTGAAGTTCCAGAAGATGAAAGAGGTCGATTTTTAGTGCGTGTAGTAGATGAAGAAAGTGAACATGCCACTGGTCAGGTAATCTACTTTTTTAAAGATTGGTGGAACATTCAACAGACTTCAAAAGAGCACAATCTGGTGTTTACTTCAGATAAAAAAACCTATCGCGTTGGAGAAAAAGCCAAAATAAACTTCCCTTCTATGGCAGCAGCAAAAGCATTGCTTAGTGTAGAAAATGGAACAGAAATCATTCAGCACCAATGGATTGATGCTCAAAAAGGAATGACAGAAGTAGAGTTGGAAATTACAGAAGCTATGGCACCCAATGCTTACCTCAGTATTTCGTTATTGCAGCAGCATCAAAATACGAAAAACGATTTGCCAATTCGCTTATTTGGAGTAATTCCTATTGAAGTAGAAAATCCAAAACGCAAGCTAAAACCACAACTAAAACTTCCTGAAAGTATACGTCCAGAATCCGATTACAACCTAGAAGTTTCAGAAGAAAATGGAAAAGCAATGACTTATACCATTGCCATCGTAGATGAAGGTTTATTAGATTTAACCAGCTTTACAACGCCCGCTATTTACAAGCACTTTAACGCAAAACAAACTTTAGGCGTAAGAACATTTGATGTTTTTGACGATGTTATTGGCGCTTATGGCGGAAGCATAAAAAACGTGTACAGTATTGGCGGTGGAGACGAAGCTGCCGGTAAGAAAAACAGAAAAGCCGAACGTTTTAAACCCGTAGTAACTCACTTAGGCCCTTTTTATCTTCCCGCAGGAAAATCGAAAACGCATCAATTACGCATGTCCAACTACATTGGTTCTGTAAAAGCCATGTTGGTTGCAGGAAATACTGATGAGCAAAGCTATGGAAGTATTGGTAAAGTTATGAAAGTGAAACAACCGCTGATGTTGCTCACTTCCATTCCTAGAAAATTATCTCCTAAGGAACAAGTACGGATTCCTGTCACCATTTTTGTGATGGATAAACAACTTAAAAACATTGAAGTAAGTGTTCTAAACCACGACCAATTACAATTGATTGGAGATGAAAAACAACAATTACAGGTGACAGAAACCGGAGAATACATGGTGTATTTTGACTTCAAAGCGGGAACTGATTTAGCATCACAAAAGATTAAAATTCAGGCTAAATCTGGAAAAGAAATCGCCTATAATGAAGTTGAAATAGACATCATCAATCCCAATCCAATTAGTTCTACTGTTCAAAAAATGGAACTTCAAAACGAAGAGCAAAAAGACATGGATTTAAAACCTTTTGGTACGCCAGGGACAAATGCGGTAAATATTAGTTTTAGTGCATTTCCACCTATCAATTTAGAAAAAAGATTGAGTTATTTAACGTCCTTTCCGCATGGATGTGTAGAGCAAGTTACTTCTAAAGCATTTCCGCAATTGTTCTTAAAAAGCATTGTAGAATTAGGAGACGAGCAAGAAAGAGACCTCGAAGAACAGGTGCAAAACACCATTAAAAAGCTGAATAAATACCAAGTTATTTCAGGAGGAATTTCGTATTGGCAAGGTGGGAATCCAAATTCGTGGACTACCAATTATGTAGGCCATTTTATGTTAGAGGCCAAAGAAAAAGGCTACGCATTACCTTTTGGTTTTATTTCAAAATGGAAGGCATTTCAAAAGGAAAAAGCGAGAAGATGGTCTGCTTCTGAAAGTGAAAGCGAATTTGTACAAGCGTATCGGTTATACACTTTAGCTTTAGCTGGCGAAGCCGAAGTTGCTGCGATGAATAGATTAAAAAACAAAAGCAATTTGGGTACTCAAGCAAGAGCAAGATTAGCTTTAAGCTATGCAATAATCGGACAGAAAACGGTGGCTAACAATTTAATGAAGGAATTGAGCAGCACGTCAGTTCGCACTGTAAATTACAGATATACTTATGGTTCAGTTCTTCGAGATTTGGCAATGATGCTAGAAACCTATGTATATTTAAAAGACGAAAAAATGGAAAAAATAGCTGAAGAAGTTGCTCAACTGCTTTCTTCAGCCCAATGGTTGCATACACATGAAACGGCTTATGCACTTTTGGCTATGTCTAAATACATTGCACATAAAGGCGGAAAAGAATTGAATTTTGCATTTGAACTAAATGGAAAAAATACGGCAGTAAATTCTACTAAAGGGATTTATCAAACGAGTTTAAAGCTAAGTTCTATGTCTGCTATTCCATTTTCAGTAAAAAATAACAAGGAAGGAAGTTTGTTTGTAAACGTTTTACAATCTGGACAATTGCCTCTTGGCGAAGAACTAGTTAGCTCCAGAAACATCAAAGTAACCACAGACTATTTAGATGTAAACAAAGAGCCTATTCAAATTGAAAACCTAAATCAAGGAACAGAAGTCACTTTAAGAATAAAGGTGAATAACGAATCCAATTCGTATTTAAATGAAGTCGCTTTGAGTCAATTTATACCCAGTGGTTGGGAAATTATTGACACCCAATTTACCGATTTTAAAACAGGTGATTTTGAAAATGCCAATCATGTAGATTTGCGAGACGACCGAGTGTATATTTACTTTGATTTGGGCGCTAGAAAAATCACTTATTTTGAAATTAAAATAAATGCTTCTTATTTAGGGAATTACTATTTACCGGGAACGCAAGTGGAAGCGATGTATAGCGGAAATCATTTTGCAAGAACTGCTGGGAAATGGATTAATGTGGTGGAATAGTTGGGTTTTGAAGATAGTATGAGATTGTTGAAAACAAAATTTAGTTTGAAATATTTATAGGCAATTTATTATAACCTCAATTTAAAACAAAAGCTTCCAGATGCTAAACCTGATAGCTTTTGTTCTTCAATTACTTCTTTACAAACTTTTTCGTTACTGTTCCTTTCTCCGTTTCGATTTTTAATAAATACATCCCTTCACTTAAATGATTAACACTGATAGATTGGTTAACTATAAATTGAGTTTGTATGACCTGCTTTCCATTAAAATCGAAAATTGATAGCTTTTTAATTTCAAGATTCTCACTTTCTATATACAATAGATTAGCAGTTGGGTTGGGATAAATTGAAAATTCAATGGGGTTGAAATCTTCATTACTTAAATTATAAAGATCTACCTTTTCACAAGTTGTCCAGTCTACTTGATTTTGATTCAAATTAATATCCCAATAATCATTAATTGAAAAAGTCTGATTAGAATCTTTTATAATACACGTAGGAATTAACTCTCCAAAATAATATTCAAAGTTTACGCCTGATTGATACAAGGGTTCAGAAAACAAAAAAGGGAATACACCTTCTTCAAAAAATACTGGATCATTTAGTGACCCCATGCCATCATAGCAACAAAACAAATTTTGCGTATCAAATACAATTTGTTTTTTACCATTTACATAATTTACTTCTGAAACAGTAACGGAGTTAAAGTCGCCAAAAATAGTCACGTCATCACCTACTTCTAGAGACAGGTCTACAATTAAATACTCAGCTCCTTCAATTGTTGAACGTAGCCATAGTTTCCCTTCTGTAAGATTTTCTCTAAGATAAAAATTTTCTAAAGGAGATTCCTGAAAACTGCTATTGTAGCGTTCCACTTCCTTTAATACTTGATTGTTTTGTGTAAACACTTCCTGTTTAATTGCTAAAGAATCTTTGGATAGTGGGGTTTCGCCTAAGGTATAGTCGTTATTCAGTAAAACTATATGAGTTTCATTTTCGCCAAAAAAAGACGAGTAGTTTTGTCCTTGCATTACTAATACTGTCAAAAAAAAGAATGATAAATTTATAAATACTGTTTTCATAATATTTTCACTTTTAGTTAATTATTAATTGTTTTGCGTCAATAATAACTCCATTCGCAATCAGGTTTACAACATAAGTACCTTTTACTAAGTTTTGAGTAGGTATTGTTAGCGAGCTATTTTGACTATCCAGAATGTAGTTATTGAATACACCACTTATAGAATTGGTTAGTCTTACATAAGCATTGTCTTCTGCTGCTACTTGATAAGTTACAAATGTTGATGTAGTAGCAGGATTGGGACTGATGCTTTCTATAATTCTCTTGTCTTCTGTTTCTACAGTTTTGTAGTCTTTATGCCCATCTGTTTCGGCAATAACTTCTAATTTATATTCTTTAGCAATCATATTGCTAACTGTAAAATCTGAACCACTATAAATTAAAACCCCATCTTCGTCATACCAATTGTAAATGGCTTCTTCATTAATGTCCTCTACATAAAAGGTTTCTGAACCATCCGTGTTGGAAACTCTATTGGTTCCCACATTAAATGCTTGTCTCTGGTTGTCTCTTAAAAAAGTATACGAAAAGCCCCCAAGTACTTCTTGTGTAGCTGATTCTACTTGCTGTACATGTATACTATAGTCTTCTTGAGCATCTACTTGGTTTATAAGAAAATTAATACCTAAAGTTGCAATTCCCCATTCGTTACTTTGCATGGCTATATTGTTTAAACTTGCATTGTTTGCAGTTAGTAAAATAAGCCTTTGTGCAGGGTCTAATACCCTAACATCATCAAATTGCGCACCACTATTTTGCCATAAATTCCATAGGTCTTGACTAAGCTCCAATCTAACTTCTGCATCTTGCCATAAGTTATCATCTTCAATTGTATTGGTGAAAAATTCAATGTCTGATGTTAAGCTAGTTGAGTTTCCTATATTACCAATAACAATAGAACCCGTACTTGGTCTCCCTGCTACATTAATTACCGTTGCATTTTTATAAGCAATATTATTATTATTTCTAGTATTTAATGCTGCATTTGCTCCTTCTGTGAAAGTCATAGGATCTGAACTTGTTACTATTCGGCTTAGAAAACAAAACATCCAAGGCTTTTCAAAACCTAAATTCGCATAAGCACCTGGGTCTAATGGTTGCCATGGGAATTCTAAAATAGTTGATTCTCCAGGAGCAAGACTTGGTATGTTTACAGGATCATCATTTACAGGATTACCTATTGGTGTATTAGGATCAAGGTTATCATTTCCTTCCCATACATTTGGCCATTGTTGAGATAACCCGCCTTTAGCCCAATATAAATTAAGAACTTCGTTCCCTGTTGAAGTTTCACAGCTATTGTTTGTTACCTTTACATATACGTATACGGGAGTTTGGTTATCTACGAAATGTAAATCTTGACTTGTTTGATATAATATACCGTCATCTTGGTTTCTAACCCAAATATCTGGACTGTCCCAAATAATATCTGTATCTACATCGGGTTCAACGCCAAAATCATCTTCTGAGTTTTGCATCATTAAATCTAATCCTGGTGTAAAATTAGCATCACATTTTGCCTGTAAAACTGCTGCATAAGCATTTACACGCCCTGCACCTAATAAACCTGCATACGGTATGTTTTCTGGAATATCATCAATAAATACGGCAGTTTCTTGTAATATTTCTTTAACTCTAGTAGGTGTTATCGTAGGATGTACAGAATACATTAGTGCAGCAACACCTGCAACCATTGGAGATGCATAAGAAGTACCATAACCTAACCTATAATTATTATTAAAGGTAGGAAAAGCAACAGAATATCCCGGAGCAACAATATCTACTTTATTGTTGTGTTGATGCGAATAAGTAGTATTAGTATTGTTGAGATGTAACAGATGTACATCCTTCCAATCAAAAGATCTGTCGTTTTCATCAACAAAGCCATATTCATTTTGGCTACCAACACTACTCACGGATATCACAGATTCATAAGACGCTGGATAATAAAAATCAGCAGGATTACCGTTGCCAGATGCCCAACCATTACCAGCAGCAGCTACGACAGTAACGCCCAGTGAATTAGATATATAGTCATAGATTTCTGATTCTACATCACTCCCGTTATTATTGCTAACACTTCCCATGCTAATATTTATAACCTTAAGGTTTGGGTGATTTTCAGCAAGAAATAATGAGGAATTAGCAAGACCAATATTATTTATTGTTACTAAATTTGAATCATATCCAATAGAAGCTATTCCAGTGTTATTGTTAGTATCAGCAGCGGCAACACCTGAAACATGTACGCCGTGAGAATAAGATGAATTAGCAGTCTGAGCTCCATAAGCTTGTGAAATTTTGTTAAATAAATCATCATGACTTTGGTCAAATTGAACGTCAACTATACCTATTTCGACATGATCAATCCCTGTTGTTATATTCCAAGCTTGTCTTGCATTTACTAAATCTAAATGTTCGTATGCATTTACATTAAATGCGGTAAATCCATCTCCATTAGGCTCGTCAGGTTTGGGATAGTATGCACTTGGTATATTTGCATGATCAAAGTAATCATTTGGTGTACCCAATGTTTTATTTTCTAACTTACCTATATACTCCGCAAATAATATATGAGGTGCCAAAAGTAAAACATTAGCATATGTGTCTGAATCCATTCCTACTAAATAATACTTATGAAAATCTATGTTTTTTGACCATTCAAACTCTCTAACATAAGAATAAACATCGAATTGGTTAAAAAAATTGGTAATATTTGGATCGTTAAATTGTAAATCTAGAGTACTGTCAGATTGCTCTATTGCGGATGTTGTTTTAAGTAAGTCAGTACTTGCTTCTTCAATATAATAGTAATGAATAGTTGGGTTTGTGTTTTGAGCAATTAAAGACGAAGGCATTATATTTAACACAAAAAGACTCAAAAAGATAGTAAAACACCAGAATTTATATTTACTTTGTGAGTTTGTGAGTTTGTGAGTTTGTGAGTTTGTGGATTCGAATTCATAATATATTATTTAGATTTCTGTAAACTTACTACAATTCTATTAAATAGCTGACTATGTCATTGTATTAATTGTTAAAAAAAAGTTATTTAACATATTGAGGCGGTACAAAATATCTAAAACTAATATTCAATAATTATTGTATGTAATGTACTAGAGCCAAGTAATAATACAACTACATAAAACCATATTATAATTCAGTAATTTGAAATAAGTTATTCTTACATTTCTTGATTTCAAGTAAGATGAGATAACAGTTAGTAAAAGCTTTAATAAAAATTTCTACTGTTATAATTAATTTCTTCATAATTGAAAAGTAATGAACTTTGCCGTTATAACTAAAAAAGCCTAAAAACAAGAAAAGACAAAATATGAAACACCGCTCAAAAAGGAAATGGCTAATAGGTTTATTTGTCCTAGGAGTGGTCTTGTGGTGGTTCAGCTTACCCAAGGTTTTATTTCAAGAGCCATTATCTTGTGTGGTCAATGACCAAAATGGAAATTTATTGGGAGCAAGAATTGCAGACGATGGTCAATGGCGCTTTCCTGCTTCTGAAAAAGTCCCTGTAAAATTTGAACAAGCCATTCTTCAGTTTGAAGATGAGTACTTTTATTATCATCCAGGTTTCAATCCCATTTCGATGGCTAAGGCGTTTTATTCCAACTTAAATTCTACTTCAAAAAGAGGCGGAAGCACCTTGACCCAACAAGTGATTCGGCTTTCCAGAAAAAACAAAAAACGTACTTATTCTGAAAAATTAATAGAATTGATACAGGCAACTCGCTTGGAGTTCAAATTCAATAAAGATGAAATCCTTCAACTCTATGCCGCTTATGCTCCGTTTGGAGGAAATGTTGTGGGACTAGATGCTGCGAGTTGGCGTTATTTTGGTATTCCAGCTGAAGAATTAAGTTGGGGACAAACTGCTTCACTTGCGGTATTACCCAATTCGCCTAGTATAATTTATCCTGGAAAAAACAAAAAGAGGTATAAAAACAAACGTGATCGACTTTTAAAAAAGCTGTTTTTAAATGAAATTATCAATGAGGAAACCTATCGCCTTTCGGTTTTAGAACAGCTACCTGCTAAGCCATTTCCGTTACCAAATGCTGCACTTCATTTTACAGATTTTGTGTGTAACAAAAACAAAACTCAAATTATAAATACAAGCATTGAGTATCAGCTTCAACAAAAGGCTAACCGCATTATAAGTAAACATCAGCGGGAACTTCAACAAAACAATATTTACAATTTGTCTGTGCTTGTGGTAGAAAATAAAACTAGAAAAGTAGTAGCTTATGTAGGAAATACAAGTAATAACAAAAGTCCCTTTCGATTTGTAGATATGGTTCAGGCCAAACGAAGTGCAGGTAGTACATTAAAACCATTCTTGTATGCTGCTGCTCTTCAAAAAAGCGAAATATTACCACAATCTGTATTGAGAGATGTTCCAGTGAGTTTTGGTGGCTATGCTCCAAAAAATTTCAATGAAAAATTTCATGGATTGGTTCCCGCTAATGAAGCATTAAGCCGTTCCCTAAATGTTCCTTTTGTAAATTTATTGAAAAGCTATGGTCTTCCTATTTTTTATCAAGATTTACAAAATTCAGGTTTACAGCAAATTAATAAAGGAGTGGATCATTATGGTTTAAGTTTGATTCTTGGTGGAGCAGAAGTCAGCTTATGGGAACTTACCCAAGCCTATGTTAACTTTAAAGAAGTGTACAGCACCTATTTAGGTTCTTCTAGTCAATACGTTGTAGATGCAAATCAAACTTTGGAGATTAACGAAACCGCAATTCAAAAAACACCACAATTTACATACAATCCACCAGTATGGAATGCCTCTGCTGTATACTTTACATTAAAAGCGATGACAGAACTTAAACGTCCTGAAGAGTTTAATTATCCTTCCTTTCTAGAAGACGACCAGCAAATTGCATGGAAAACGGGTACGAGTTATGGCTTTAAAGATGCTTGGTCTTTGGGTGTTTCTGAAAAGTATACGGTTGGTGTTTGGGTAGGAAATGCGGACGCAGAGGGAAGGCCGAACCTAACGGGCATAAAAGCAGCAGCACCAATCATGTTCGATTTATTTAAAGAATTGCCCAAAAGTAAAACTTGGATTGTTCCTCCTTTTGATGATCTAAAAGAAGTAGGTATATGCAGTTTTAGTGGCTTACCCAAAAGCGAAGCCTGTGATAAAACGGAATTGAAATGGATTCCCATACAATCTAAAGCTCGGAGAAATTGTTCTTACCATACTGAAATAAGTGTAGATGAAACCGAAAGCTTTCAAGTGAATAATACTTGCTATCCACTTTCTAAAATAAAAAAGAAGTCTTTTATAAAACTCTCACCTGTTGAAGCTCATTTTGCACAATCGCTTCAATTTGAGACGCTACCTCCAATGCATCCTGATTGTGATGCTGTTTTACAAGAAAATCAACTTATGGAGTTTATATTTCCCCGGAAAGGAGAACGCATTTTATTACCCAAAAGTTTTGATGAAACCAAAGAAAAGGTAGTCCTAAAATTAGCCCATGCTAAAAAAACTGATGTACATTGGTATCTAAATCAAAGTTATTTAACCACTACAAAAGAGCTTCATGAAACTAGTATTTATCTAGAGCCTGGAAATTATCAACTTAGTATTGTAGATGGTGAAGGCAACTTTTTGATGCAAGAAGTGAATGTGGAAAAGATAAAATAGATTTATTTTAAGGAAGGTTTTAAAAAAAAACTTAGCCTCAAAATTTAAATCCTCGAGGAACAAGCCTTAAATTAATTATCTGTAACTGAAATCACGATTTTACTTCGATATTATTCATAAAAAAACCATAAAATAAGATATCAGTATTTTATTGGTATATTTTTTGTTAATTCAATAATTAAACATAAAAACAATTGATATGAAAGCAAGAACATTTTTTGGAATTGCATTATCTGCGATTCTTGTAACAAGTTGCGCCGTAATTAGGCCAGGAGAAGTTGGAGTAAAACAACGACTAGGAAAATTAAATGATAAAGTAGTTGATCAAGGATTTCGATTTTTTAATCCTTTTACAACTACATATATCAAAGTCCCAATTAGAACTTCCAACGTAGAGCAAGTTTTATTATTACCATCTAAGGAAGGTTTAACCATTACTGCAGAAGTTTCTGTTCTGTATAACATTGAACGTGATGAGGTTCCTAAAATAATTCAAGATATTGGTGTAGATTTTGAACGAAATGTACTGGTAAATACCTTACGTTCTTCTGCTGCAAATATTTCTGCTGAGTACTTTGCAAAAGACATGCATAGCTTAAAACGAAATGAAATTGAACGATCTATACAAGATAAAATGAATCGGATTTTAAACGATAAAGGTTTTGAAATTCAAGCTGTTTTAATGAAGAGCATCAACTTACCTCAGCGTTTATCTTCGGCCATTGAAGATAAGTTAAGGGCTGAACAGCAATTTCAAGAAATGGAATTTATTGTACAACGAGAAATTAAAGAAGCAGATAGAAAACGAGCTGAAGCAGAAGGTATTCGTGATTCTCAAGCCATTATTAATGAAGGCTTGACTCCGCTTTTAATTCAGTATAAATCCATAGAAGCTTTTAGAGAACTAAGTCAATCTAACAATGCAAAAGTGATTATCTCTGATGGGAAGTCACCCTTTATGATTTCAGAATAAAAGAGACAAATTTCATCCAATTCTAAATAAAGCTCAACATAGGTTGGGCTTTTTTGTTAGTCAAAATATAAAAAGGCATCTTCCAGATGTTCAATTCGGGTGCCTAACTTATTTTTAATAATGGCCACCACATCAAAACGAACTTCAACATCCAAGTCTTTTTCATTTACATAATGGTCTACTGCTTTTACCAAACGTTTAATTTGCTGAGGTTTCAAAAAATCTTGAGGATCTCCAAATTCAGGTGTACTTCTAGTTTTTACTTCAACCGCCACTAAAGTTTCTTCTTTTATAGCAATGATGTCAACTTCTGCCTTTTGAAAACGGTAATTATTTTCCAATATCTTGTAGCCTTTTTTTAGCAAGAAGTTGGTTGCCAAATCTTCCCCTTTTTTGCCCAATTCATTATGCTCTGCCATAATCTCTTGTTTAAAATTGAATACTACTTTTTTCCTTAGTTAGCTTTAAGCTGATACTTTTACCCATTGGAATTGCTAAATTTTTATATTGATGACCAAAAGGAGCTCCAAACACAACAGGAATGTTTAAATCTTTTAAGTAACCATGAATAATTTCTTCTGCGGTTAAACCGAATGGAATTTCGTTATCTTTCATCTCTGTCATTCCACCTACTATAACTCCAGCTAAATTAGCAAAAAGGCCAATTCGTTTAAAATTTTGCACCATTCTATCGAGGTGATAAACATACTCATCTAAATCTTCTAGCAATAAAATTACTTTTTTTTGTTGAGGAAAACTAGCCGAACCACAAAGGGAAAACAAAACAGATAAATTTCCTCCAACCACAGGAGCCGTGATTTCTCCAAGTGCATTTAGGGGATGATGTTCAAAATTATATTCTTGCGATTCACCAAACAAAACACTCCGTATAGTTGCAGCACTTTCCGCAGACCTTGTGGAGATGTCAACAGGCATTTGTGCGTGTAAACTTACCAAGCCTAAGTTTTGTAAATGTGCATGAAAAACAGTAATGTCAGAATAACCAATTATCCATTTAGGTTGTTTTTGTAAAGGCAAGAAATCTATTTCATCTAAAATGCGAATACTACCGTAACCTCCTTTTGCACACCAAATGGCCTTGATATTTGGATTATTGATTTGCGCTTGTAAATCGGTAGCACGCTCTGTATCCGTTCCCGCAAATTGATGACTTATTTTTCCAATGCTATTTCCTAAATATACATTTAGTCCCCAACTTTCAGCTATCTTAATTGCATCTTGTAAATCAGATTTATCTGTACTTCTTGCAGTAGCAACTATGGCAATGTTATCTCCTTTTAATAGTTTTGGTGGAATTTTCATTTCTTTTTTTATAATATTTTGCTGCTGAGTTTATTTATGAGTTTTAAGCCTATTGCTACCGATTGGTATTTTAAGTAGCATTTTACCTACATAAATAACTTTCAATTGTATGTATTCAAATTAGTATATCTCAAGAGTGATTACTACCTTTTTCTTGATATATAAAACAAATATAAAGCTTTGAACTCAATTATATTGGTGAGTTTATACTGTATAATTACTATTTAATTTCAATTCTATTCTATTCTCTGAAGAAAAATTTAATGCTTAGGCCTTACTTATAAAATTACTTTAGAGTCTCTTCTGATGCTTTTACTTAGATTTGTTTTTTAAAATATTTCAGTTTAATATTACACAAGCATGCTATTCAATTCCATAGATTTTGCCATCTTTCTACCTGTTGTATTTGTGCTGTATTGGTTTGTTTTCAAAAACAAAAGAAAGCTTCAAAATGCTTTTTTGGTATTGGCAAGTTATGTGTTTTACGCTTGGTGGGATTGGAAATTTTTAAGCTTGATTATACTTAGTTCTTTGGTAGATTATAGCATAGGTATTGCGCTTAATCAATCCAAAAAACCCAACAACCGAATCATACTATTATTAATTAGTATTTTTGTAAACATAGGAGTACTAGGAGTATTTAAGTATTTCAATTTTTTTGCTGAAAATTTTGCTGAAGCATTTCAGTGGTTTGGTTATCCTATTCAAGCAAGTAGTTTAAACCTTATTTTACCTGTCGGCATTAGTTTTTACACCTTTCAAACCCTGAGCTATTCCATTGATGTATATAGAGGCAAACTGAAAGCGACTACAGATTATATTTCATTTTTTGCATTTGTGAGTTTCTTCCCACAATTGGTTGCTGGACCAATTGAAAGAGCTAAAAATTTATTGCCGCAATTTTATAAGAAAAGAAACTTTGACTATGAATATGCTATGCTTGGTGTAATACAAATTAGTTGGGGTTTGTTCAAGAAAGTGGTGGTTGCAGATAATTGTGCATTCATTGTAAATCAAATTTTTGAAAATTACACAGAATATAGTGGTAGTACTTTAGCTTTGGGAGCTGTACTTTTTGCTTTTCAAATTTATGGGGACTTTTCTGGCTATTCAGATATGGCGATTGGAACAGCAAAACTCTTTGGTTTTAAGCTGATGCGCAATTTTGACTTCCCTTATTTTTCAAGAGATATTGCCGAATTTTGGAGGCGTTGGCATATTTCTTTAAGCACTTGGTTTCGAGACTATGTTTATATTCCTTTGGGTGGAAGTCGCGGAAATATGCTTATAAAAACCAGAAATATTTTTATCATTTTTATAGTTAGTGGTTTTTGGCATGGTGCAAACTGGACGTTTATAGCTTGGGGTTTTATCAATGCGTGCTTGTTTATACCACTTTTGTTGACCAAAAATAACCGTAACCACCTTCAGATAGTTGCTCAAAATAAGTTTGTTCCTTCTATAAAGGAGCTTCTTCAAATCGGTTTTACGTTCAGTTTAACTTGTTTTGCTTGGGTTTTTTTTAGAGCAGAAAATATAAATATTGCTTTCCAATATTTAGATGAAATCTTTTCGGCTTCAATTTTTAAAATGCCATATGTTTTTGGAATTGGGATTGAAAAAGCACTAATATGCTTTTCCTTTGTCTTTGTTTTGTTGCTTGTAGAATGGTTTAACAAACATCAATCTGTAGCTGAAGGAATTCAAAGGCAACCCAAATGGCTCAGATGGTTATTGGTGTTCTTATTGGCGTTAATTGTTTTTCTATTTGGTGTAAAGCAACAAGATTTTATTTACTTTCAATTTTAAACATGAAAAAGTTTTGTATTCATATCAGTATATTCGTATCAATCCTTTTATTGGTTGTTTTAGGAGTATTTTATGCTGCTGATGGTCATGCCGATTCATTTTATGAAAAAATAAGCTCACCCAAACAAAAAAATCTAATTTTAGGAACATCTAAAGCAGCTCAAGGTGTACAACCAGAAGTTTTAAAAAAGCAATTAAACCAAGAGTTTTTCAATTTTGCATTTACTTTACGGTCGAGTTCGTATGGAAAAGTGTACTTGCAAAACATTCAAAAAAAACTAGATACAACTTCATCTACAAGTCAAGATTTTATACTTACAGTTGACCCTTGGAGTATTTCCTCTTCAACAAAAAACCCAAACGATTCATTAAGCTTTAGAGAAAATAATTCTTTTTTAAATCAAATTAACAGCGTGACCAATCGACCAAATTTCAACTATTTAATTCATCATTTTGAACATTCATATTTTAAAATACTAACCAAAGACCAAGCTGCATTTTTACATCCAGATGGGTGGCTAGAAGTGACGCTCAATGATGATGAAAATGATGTGGAAAGAAGAACAAATTTCAACATTAAAAATTACAAGGCAAAAACAGAAAGCTTTCAATTTTCTGAATTCCGCTATCGTTATTTATTAAAAACCATAACCTACTTAAAGCAATATGGCGATGTACATTTGGTTCGATTACCAGTACATCCAGATTTAATGGAATTGGAAAATCAAGTAATACCTAATTTTAATAGACAATTGCAAAGTGCTATTCAACACGCTAATTCATATATAGATTTAACAACTATGAATGCTACATTCAACTACATAGATGGAGTGCATTTGGTGAAAGAAAGTGGGGAGGAAATTTCCAAAATAATTGCTGAAAAGATAAAAGCCAATTGAAACACCTCAACCAAGAAAAATTAAAATAACTTTGAAGTTTCAAAAAATGAAGTTTAGAACATTCATTTTTGGTATCTTATTCAAAAATAAATCACATGTACATTTACAATGTTACCATCAATATTCAAGAAGAAGTAGAGCGAAAATGGCTTAATTGGATGCGGGATAAACACATTCCAGCAATGCTAGATACTGGGAAGTTCTCTAAAGCTTTAATAACAAGAGTAAATGTAGAAGAACCTATGGGAGGCGTGACCTATTCCATACAATATACTACGCAAAACAAAGCCACTTTGGAAGCCTACTACCAAGAAGATGCTGCACGGCTTCGCAATCAAAGCAAGGCCTTTGAAGGAAAATTTGTAGCCTTTAGAACCACATTAGAAATTATAGACGAGCAACATGCCTAAGCCATTTAAAAAGTATAAAAAATCTGATTCCTCTTCTGAAAATGTACGAGCCAAAAAACATTTAGGCCAACATTTTTTGAAGGATTTAGATATTGCCAAAAGAATTGCAGATACCTTATGTAAAACTGATTATGAAACAGTATTGGAAATTGGCCCAGGAATGGGGGTGCTTACTCAATTTTTGATAGGAAAATACCAGCGGGTAATTGCAGTAGATATAGACAAAGAAGCTATTGGCTTCATGAATACCACTTTTAAAGTTGCACATGAAGCTGAGGTTACTGATGAAAATTTTGTGGTAAAAGAAGCAGATTTTTTAAAGATGGACGTACTTACCGAATTAGGTAACAGTCCGTTTGCAATTATTGGGAATTATCCTTATAATATTTCTTCACAAATTGTATTTAAAATGCTGACTTTACGAACTTATGTTCCAGAATTTTCAGGAATGTTTCAAAAGGAAGTAGCCAAACGCATCTGTGCAGAACCGGGCAGCAAAGTTTACGGGATTTTGTCAGTTTTGGCTCAAGCTTACTACGATGCAGAATATTTATTTACGGTAAAACCAGATGCTTTTATACCACCTCCAAAAGTAGAAAGCGGAGTTTTAAAATTGACAAGAAAAGAAAACTACAGCCTAGATTGCGATGAAAAATGGTTTAAAGATGTGGTAAAAACAGCCTTTAACCAACGGAGGAAAACCCTGCGTAATAGCTTGAAAAAATTCGATTTATCTACTGAATTAAAAGAAGATGTTATCTTTGCGAAAAGACCAGAACAGCTTTCAGTTAGCGAATTTGTTAGCTTAACAAAAAAAATTGAAGCCGATGCCATTTCAACTCACTAAAGAATTAATCGAGAAAATTGAGTTCTTAATTGAAGAACATAACAACCAAGAATTGCTTTTGCATTTTGAAGATATGCACCATGCAGACATAGCTGAAATTCTTGATGAACTTAATTTAGACGAAGCCACTTACATCATTAAACTTTTGGATAGTGATAAGACCGCTGAAGTCTTAATGGAACTGGACGAAAACGACAGGGAAAAAATTCTGAGTAACCTGAATGCCAAGGAAATTGCAGACGAAATTCGAGAAATGGATTCTGATGATGCGGCCGATATTATTGCAGAACTTACCGAAGAAGTAAAGGAGCAGGTTATAGATCATCTTCAAGATGAGCAATTGGCTAAAGACATTAAAGAATTACTGCGCTATGATGAAGATTCTGCAGGAGGTTTAATGGCAAAAGAATTGATTAAAGTAAATGAAAATTGGAGTGTTACAGGCTGCATGGCAGAAATGCGCGCTCAAGCAGAAAATGTTACCCGTGTGCATTCCATTTATGTTGTAGATAATAAAGGGAAGCTAAAAGGAAGACTTTCTCTAAAAGATTTAATTACCGCACCAAGTAACGCTCATATTGAAGATGTATATATAGATAAAGTAGACTATGTAAACGTGCATACAGAAGGAGAAGAAGTGGCAAGAATCATGCAAAAATACGACTTAGAAGCAATTCCAGTGGTAGATGAAATGAAACGATTGGTAGGACGCATTACTGTAGATGATATTTTGGATTTCATAAGAGAAGAAGCCGATAAAGATTACCAAATGGCAGCAGGTATTTCTGAAGATATAGATACGAGTGCTAGTATCCCACAAATGATACGTGCTCGTTTGCCTTGGTTAATTTTAGCATTGCTTGGAGGTTTTGTAGCAGTAAAAGTCGCAGGCACTTTTGAATCTGCAATGGATAAGTTTGGAGTGTTATTCTTCTTTATACCGCTTATTGCAGCCATGGCTGGAAATGTTGGGGTACAATCTTCAGCAATTATTGTGCAAGGTTTAGCTAACGGAACCTTAAGTGGATCTGTTTTTCAACGACTATTTAAAGAATTAGGGCTTAGCTTACTCAACGGAATTATCTTAGCCATTCTCTTATTTTTAAGTTCTAGTTTTCTGCTGGGTCATCCTTACATTATCGGTTTAACTGTTTCACTTTCTTTAATTAGTGTAATCTTAATCGCTTCATTTATTGGAACCGTTGTACCCATTGTTTTAAATCGTTATAAAATAGATCCAGCTCTAGCAACTGGCCCTTTTATAACTACAAGTAATGATATTTTTGGTTTGTTGATATTCTTTACAATTGCAAAAATGATTTTAGGGTTTTAACTTACAATTTGCTATGCGAAGTTCGAAGCTGAGTATATAGCGTTTCAAAAAAGATGAAGATAACATGTACTCCGAAGTTGCAAACTTCGGAGAGCTATGTTTTTCATTCGTGAATTAGTGGCAAATGAAGAGCAATAGTGAGGCAAATTTAAAACCTTCTCTTAGCCTTTTAAACAAGAAGGAGCAAACAAATATTCCGAAGTTGCAAACTTCGGAAAGCTAGAAGTAATAGATTTTCCATTCGTGCATTTGTGGCGAAATTTAAAACCTTCAATTTAGAAAGTATACATAATTTGATTTAAAATAAAATCTAAAATTTAGGATATAAATCAAATTGCTTCTTGTTTTTAAACAATAGAATTTTACCCCATCCAATTTTTAAAGCTAACTTCTTTTTCAATAATTGAATTTAGGTCTTCAATTTTTACACGTTCCTGTTGCATGGTATCGCGATGCCGTATCGTAACGCATCCATCTTCCTTGGTTTCGTGGTCAACGGTAATACAAAATGGTGTGCCAGCTGCATCTTGTCTTCTGTAGCGTCTGCCCACTGCATCTTTTTCGTCATACGTGACGTTGAAGTCCCATTTCAATTGTTCTACAATTTTGTGAGCAATTTCGGGTAAACCGTCTTTTTTTAACAAAGGAAAGACAGCTGCTTTAACCGGTGCTAAAATCGATGGAATTTTAAGCAAAGTTCTAGAGGACCCACCTTCTAGTTCTTCTTCTTGCAGTGCAGTAGAAAAAACGGCTAAGAACATTCTATCTAAACCAATCGAAGTTTCTACTACATAAGGAACATAATTTTTGTTGAGTTCTGGATCAAAAAACTGCAATTTTTTTCCTGACATTTTTTGGTGTGCACTCAAGTCAAAATCTGTTCTAGAGTGAATTCCTTCTAATTCTTTAAAGCCAAAAGGGAAATTAAATTCGATATCAGTTGCTGCATTGGCATAGTGTGCTAATTTTTCATGATCGTGAAAACGGTAATTTTCCTCACCTAAACCTAAAGAGGCATGCCATTTTTGGCGTTGTTCTTTCCAGTATTCAAACCATTTTAGCTCTTCTCCTGGACGGACAAAGTATTGCATTTCCATTTGCTCAAATTCACGCTGACGAAAAATGAATTGTCTAGCTACAATTTCATTTCTAAAAGCTTTTCCTATTTGGGCAATTCCAAAAGGAATCTTCATACGTCCTGTTTTTTGAACATTGGCAAAATTCACAAATATGCCCTGAGCTGTTTCTGGGCGTAAGTACAAATCTGTAGCTGAATCTGCTGAAGCACCTAATTTAGTTCCAAACATCAAATTGAACTGCTTTACATCTGTCCAATTTCTAGAGCCACTTTCTGGACAAGCAATTTCCAACTCTTCAATTAAGCTTTTTACATCGGCTAAATTATCCTCGTCAAGGGATTTAGCCATGCGTTGCAAAATTTCTTTTTGTTGGCTACGGTATTTCACAACTCGTGGATGTGTAGCAACAAATTGCGATTCATCAAAGTCATTACCAAATCGTTTTTTTGCTTTAGCGATTTCTTTTTGCGCTTTTTGTTCCAATTTTTCGCAGTAGTCTTCAATTAAAACATCAGCTCGGTAGCGTTTTTTAGAATCTTTATTATCAATTAAGGGGTCATTAAAAGCATCAACGTGACCAGAAGCTTTCCATGTTTTAGGATGCATTAAAATAGCAGCATCTAAACCTACAATTTCTTCATGGAGTTGCACCATGCTTTTCCACCAATATTCTTTGATGTTCTTTTTAAGCTCTGCTCCATTTTGACCGTAGTCATATACAGCACTTAAGCCATCGTAGATTTCGCTAGAAGAAAAAATATATCCATACTCTTTGGCATGGGCTATTACTTGTTTGAATTTATCTTGATCGTTTGCCATACTGCAAAAGTATTAAATAGAAACTTTATTCAGCTAATTCATAATATTGATTTTCAAAAGAAAGTATAAATTTAGCAAAATCAAAAATCAGATTTATATTTGATATTATAAGGTTTCAGAAAAATAAAAATTAAATTTCTCGTTTCATATTAAAATTTATCTTTGCATTATGAAAAAATTATTAATAATTCTACTTGCCCTAGGTTTAGTAGGTTGCTCGACCCGAAAAAAAATAGTTTACTATCAAGACATAGATGATAAAGTTTTTGTCCCTTTACCTGAAGTCAACTCCCAACAAAAGATTCAAGTAAATGATATATTAGACATTGATCTTAAATCACTTAATCCAGAATCTGTCGCCCCCTTTTCTTTTGATGGTGGTGCTGCTGTATCTGGTGGAGGAGGAATGCAAGTTGGGTTTTTAAAATTAAGTGGTTATCTTGTAGATGCCAACGGCTTTATAGAATACCCCCAAATTGGTAAGATATATTTGAAAGGTAAAACTACGATTGAAGCACAAAATATTCTGAAAGAATTACTTAAAGATCAGGTGAAAAATCCAAATGTTAAAATCACTTTGTTAAATTATAAATTTACAGTACAGGGAGAAGTGAGGCAACCAGGCACATTTGAAATCATTGAGGAAAATATAACTCTTCCTCAAGCTCTAGGAATGGCAGGAGATCTAACCATAAACGGTAGACGAGATAACATTACAATAATAAGACACATAGGAAATGAACGCTTTGTAAAAAGAATTGACCTCAACTATACAGATTGGATGGATACTCCATATTACTACGTAAAGCAAAACGATGTAATCTACGTTGAACCTAACAGACCTAAAGTAAAATCTGCTGGTTTCATAGGAAATGTAGGTACAGTAATATCCGTAATATCAGCTGTACTAAGCTCTGTTGTTACCATAATAGTACTTACCCAATAAATAAAGTTATGTCAGAAAATCAAAATCAAATTAACCAACCAATGGAAGTAGTTGAGGCCGAAGACCTCAAGAAGATATTATATAGATATTTACGCTTTTGGCCTGTTTTTATTTTATCTGCAATACTTTTTTTAGCAGGTGCATTCATTTTCCTAAGATATACTCCAAATGTTTATCAAACTAGTGGTAAGATAAAGATTTTAAAAGAACAAAGTGGTTTGGACATGTCTAGTTTACAGGGTGGGTCAACCATTTTTGATTTCAGTAAAGTAAATTTAGGCAATGAATCAGAGATCATTAAATCTAGACGTATTGCTGAAAAGATAATTAAAAACTTAAACCTCCAAACAGAATTCCACAGTCAAGGAACAATTAAAAAGTTTTTAATTTGGGGTGATGAAATTCCTTTTGAAGTAATTTGGAATTTAGATAAAAATCAAAGGACACCCGGATTTGAATTAAAGGTTATTGATCAAAACCAGTTTTTATTAGAAGTGTCAGATACAGATAATGATTTTAAATCAAAATTTCAATTTGGTGAACTTATAACCTATGAGGATTATAGTTTCAGAATACTTGTAAAGGAAAATAGAGTTTTAGAAAACAATCCTGATAATATATATATTTTCAGTCATATTACCTTAGACAATTCTATTTCTAAACTTTCTAGAAAAGTGAATGTTGAAGTCGTAGGTGAAACTAGTGAGATTTTGGAGGTAAGCATGAATGGCCAAAACAAAACCTTGAACGAAGCCATCATCAATAATCTAATTTATCAATTTAATAATGACGGAGTAGAGGATAATCGTAAAATAGCGGAGCAAACAGAGGATTTTGCCTCTGAACGTTTGGAGTTTTTGTATCAAGAGTTAGATACTGTTGATTCTAATTTAGTTGATTTTAAGTCGGGCAGTAACATAGTTACTATAGAATCCACTGCTACAGAATTATTTGCAAAGAATGCACAGGCTGAAGAAGAGTCATTTAAGATTGCAAATCAAATTTTATTAGTTGAAGGACTTCAGAAGCTTTTAGATAACATGGACGATTTTAGTTTACTTCCTGCAAATATTGGAGTAACCGATGGAGAAGTAAATGGAGTCATAGCTAAATATAATGAGTTAATTACAACTCGTGATCGTATTTTATTGTCTTCCCCTGAAAACTCAATTGTTATTCAGGAAATAAATAACAAATTAAAAAACTTGAAGCAAAGCATTATACGTTCTGTAGATGCATATAGGGAAGGTTTAGATATGTCTAAGGAAAGGCTAGATCAAAAAGAAAAAGAAACACAATCAAGTATTGGTGTACTACCTCAGAAAGAAAAACGAATAAGAGAAATTACGAGACAGCAACTTATTAAGGAGCGTTTGTATTTATTTTTACTACAAAAAAGAGAGGAAGCAGCTCTTTCCGCAGCTATTGTAGGTGATATAAGTAAGGTAGTAGATTATGCTTATACACAACCCGACCCTATTAGTCCTAAACCTAAAGTAGTTTACCTTGGCAGTTTGTTTGTAGCTTTACTTTTGCCATTTAGTGCTTTGTATTTCAAATATTTGATAAATACCAAAATTAATGAAAAAAGTGAGATTAGGTCTGTTTTACCTAATATTCCTATTGCTGGGGAAATTCCATTAGTTCCTAAAGATGAAGATAAGTTAGTAGGTAAAAACTCTAATAATACCTTATCAGAAGGCTTTAGAATTTTAAGGACGAATCTTAACTTTATGGGATTAGATAAGGAAACAAGTAAAGTTATTTTAGTTACTTCAACTATAAAAGGAGAAGGGAAAACTTTTGTATCGGTTAACTTAGCAGCAACCTTGAGTATGGGTGGAGCTAAATGTTTACTTGTTGGGGGAGATTTAAGAAATCCACAAATTCACAACTCAATTAATGAAAATAAAAAACGTACTGGTTTAAGTAAATTTTTATATGACAAGACCACTAAAATTGAAGACTTAATTATTGATAAGCCCCTTAAGAATTTTAATTTAGATATTATTTTATCTGGTGAAATTCCACCTAACCCAACTGACCTTTTGGTAAACGATCGATTTGGAATGTTTCTTGAAGAAGCTAAAAAAATATACGATTATATTGTGGTAGATACCGCACCTACACTCTTAGTTACCGACACCTTACTGATTTCTAGATTTGCTGATATTACACTATATTCAATACGTGCAAATTATACAGATTTCGAACTTTTAGACCATTTAAAAGAGGTTAAAAATGGTAAAAAACTTAAGAATATTGGAATTGTATTGAACGGGGTTGTGAACGCTAGAGGATATGCCTACAACTATGGATATGGATACGGATATAATGCAGATAAAGTTAAAAAGAGAAGTAGACTAAAATTATGGTAAGTCTTAGTTTACTCGAGCTTCTAATTCGTTTTTGAATTTTCATTTTTAAGCTTTGTTTTTTTGATGGGTTCAATAAAACAAAGCTTTATTATATGATAAATGGTACACCGGTACTGAAATGCATTTAGTAGTGGAGGCATATTCAGAAACTACTTTATAAAGCACGTCAATAAATCTTAAAATATGTATTCCAAAATTAGTTTGGAACGATATTGGATGATATTTAAAATTGTATCAAACTCAAACCTATGAAGTCTTTTCTTTTATTTACGCTTAGTTTATTTTTATTTATTTCTTGCAACACAGACTCCCAAAACAAATCTGCTAGTATAGTAAGCGATTCTTCTGGAAATCTGAATTCCATTAACATTGTGATAGATAATGAAAATTGGAACGGCATGATTGGTGAAAAACTGAGAGCTGTTTTCGCTGCAAATGTAGACGGATTACCACAACAAGAGCCTCTTTTCAACCTCAACCAAATTCCTCCTAATACATTCTCTGGTTTTGCTAGAAAAAACAGATCTTTTATAAAAGTTGAATTGAATGATGCTCAACCAAAGCATACTATTTTGATTGATTCCTTTGCGAAACCACAAATAGGCATTATTGTTTCGGGAAATTCAAAAATAGCTGTAATAAATTATTTAGAAAAGAATGCAGATACGTTCATCAAAAAAATTAAAAATACTGAAATTACTGAGCAACTAAGAAGAATACGTAAGTCTTTGAAAGATGATGCACCACTACAATCTAACTTAGGTGTAAGCCTTAAATTCCCAACAGCCTATCGATTTGCAAAAGAGGAATCTGACTTTGTATGGATGCGAAAAGATATCCAAAACGGTAGTATGGAATTAACCATTTACGAAGTTCCTATTGATGCTATAGAAAACGACAGAGAAGTAATTTGCAACATCATAAACATAAGAGATTCCATTGGAAAAGTCCATATCCCTGGACCTTCTGAAGGACAACACATGATTACTGAAGAAGCATTTGCACCCTATATAAACGAGATTAAATTCAGAGGCAGAAATGCGTTTGAGATTAAAGGCACTTGGGAAGTAAAAGGCGCTTTTATGGCAGGTCCTTTTCTAACTTATGCTATTAAGGACGAAAGTAAAAGCCGCTACTTAATAGCCGAAGGCTTTGTGTTTAGGCCTTCCTATTCCAAAAGAGATCAAATCTTCGAGATTGAAGCGATCTTAAAATCGCTTCAATTTGTTGAAGATTAGTTTACTGTTTTAACTAAAACCTGAAAGTTGCACCTATTAAGAAATTAATACCTGCTTGTGGATAATAACCTGCTCCTTCAAATGTTTGTAAATTTCCCTGCTCGTTTATATCATCAAAAGTGAAATAATATCCATTAGATACAAACTTTTCATCAAAAATATTGTTTACCAAAGCGTTGAATAATATCGAATTAAAGAAGCCAACTTCTTTTATTTCATATACAATATTCAGGTCATTGGTAAAAAAAGAATCTAACTTTGAAACTTCACTATCTACATTTCCCATAAACTGTTCGCCAACAAATTTAGTTAACAAACCAATCTGGAATTGTTCTGTTGGATGAAACATAAACATATTTCCTGCAATAATTTCGGGTGAAAATGAAATGTTTGTAGTTCCTAAATCAACCAACTCTCCATTAATTTGAGAAGTAAAATTTTGATTTTTATTTCGACTTAAAGCCAAATTAGGACGGAGGCTAAACATCTTATTGAATTTTATTTCAGCATCCACTTCTAAACCGAGTCGATAACTTTCTCCTGAAGTTTCTCTGATGGGTGCACCAACATCGTCTAATTGACCTGTTAAAACCATTTGGTCGGTATAATCCATATAATATAAATTGGTGTTTACCTTCACTTTTGACGTTTCAAAACGCCACCCCAATTCGTAATCAATCAGTTTTTCTGCTTTTTCAATGCCTTCTTCAAAATCAGTTCTTCTAGGCTCACGTTGGGCTTTTCCAACAGAAACATACAATTGATTGTCCTCATCTGCTTGAAAAGTAGCTCCAGCTTTTGGATTAAAGAAAGCAAAATCTTGGTCAACTAGCAAGTTTTCTAAATCTGATGTTAAGCCCGTGGTTTTATAATTGATAAACCTTCCCTGTACATCGCCATACACACTCCATTGATTGTTTATCCGATGAGTGGCCTTGGTGAATAAAGTAACTTCTGTTTTGGTTCCGTTTCCACGGTAATATTCGTCTCTTATTTCTGAAAGCCCTGCAAACCTAGCCCAGATTACTTCACCAAAATGCTCGTTGGTGTAGTAGCTATAAAAACCTCCGGCTGTAATGTCCCACGCATTATCTGTATAATTGATGTTTGCGTTTACTACATAATAATCGTTGTCTAGCCATCTTCTGCGAATCAAATCGGTTTCATCTATGAGTATACTGCTTGATTCATTGCTCACAAGTATAGGGCCAATGCCATGAAAAGCCATGTTTGCATCTTCACGGTATTGTTCAAAGTATCCACGTCCATAGGTATAATTTAAGCCCAAGTTGGAAGACCAGTTTCTATCTATTTTTTGATTCCAATGTAATTGGTAATGGTCTTGTTTATAATCGTCTATTTCATTGTCATAAAAACGTGTTTCGCCATTCTCGTCGGTATATTGCCCAGCAGGATTAAAGGTTCTATTTTCTCTTAACGTTTGGGCATCAATTCCAAACCAAGATTGGTAGGTAATGTTATGCCCACCAAAAGCTAGTGCCTTTATTAGTGTGTTTTCATCTCTGTATGAGCCTTGTAAAAAATAGGATTTTAAATCTGAAGTAGCACGATCGATGTAACCGTCAGACTCAATATTAGATAGTCGACCAGAAATTTCAATTTTATCTTGAAGCAATCCTGTACTAAATTTCACATTGTGTCTTCGGGTATTGAACGAACCAAATGAATTTCCTATCTCGCCGTAAGCTTCTTCAGAAATTCCATCAGTTAAAATATTCAAGCTAGCACCGAAAGCACCAGAACCATTGGTGGAAGTTCCCACACCGCGTTGTAATTGAAGATTTTCTGTAGAAGAAGCGAAGTCGGGTAAATTCACCCAAAACGTCCCTTGACTTTCCTGGTCATTGTACGGAATTCCATTTAAGGTCACGTTTACTCTTGAAGCATCACTACCGCGAACACGAATCCCAGTATACCCAACACCATTTCCAGCATCTGATGTACTAACTACAGAAGGTAAGAAATTCAATAAAATGGGAATATCCTGTCCTAAATTCCGTTCTTTAATTTCTTCTTTAGTGATGTTGGAGTGGGTAATGGGAGAATCTGCATTTACTCGAACAGACCTAACCAAGACTTCCTCCAACGACTCAATAGCATCAAATAAATCTACATTTAATGTCAAGTCTTCAAACAAATCAATTCGTACTTCTTTTTTGTTTCCAAAGGCAAAAACTAAAGTATGTTTTCCTTCTGGGAGTGAGAGTTGATACCTTCCTTCTGAGTCAGTATAGGTTCCAGTGGAACTTCCTTTGGCATGAACACTCACGCTGGATAGCGGAACATCTTTGTCGGTAGCAATACCACTTACTTGGTAATTTTGTGCATTGGCTTGTACGGTAAATAAAAGTAACAAGCCCAGTTTAAATAAGGTTTTCATTCGTAAATTATTACGAATAAAAGGGGCCATTATTCTGGTTGTTATTAAAATAAAAAATCCTGAAAACCGCTTTGGTTCACAGGAGTAATACAATCTAAAGCCTCGCAGCTTTTAGTTTTCCCTTAGCAGCATTACCTGCCCAGGTTCATTGGGTATAATCTCAGCCTTACTTTCGTAAAACACCCCTTAATGAGATTGAAAATGCAAAATTAGGTATTATTTATTGACTAGAATACAGTTGTAAGACAATTTTTTTGCCTTATTCATATTTCAGTACTAGCATCCGAAAGTCTAATATTTAAAAAGCCCTCAGAATCCTTTATTTTGTTTTTGCGAAAAAATTTTTAAATATGGGACTCTTCAGGCGTAGCAAAAATACCAAATTACCAGTTATTTGATATAAGTACAATGCTTCCTGATGTAGTAAATATTACAGAAGCAAAAGTTCATGACCTTTATGGGTTTGAACAGTTAGTCTTCCCAAAAGACACAGTAATTGTGGAGGATAGAGGATATTTTGACTTCAATTTAATGCTAAACAGAATAGCAGCCAGTAATGTTTTTGTAACCAGAATAAAAGTCAATACCTGTTATGAAACCATTAGAGAATTAGAACTACCTGAAAATAAAGATGGACATATCCTCAAAGATGAAATCATACGCTTAAACTCAAAAAAAGCAGTTAAAACAAGCATTAACAAGCATGAGTTAAGATTAGTCCATGTATTTAAAGAAGATGAGAATAAAGTAATAGAAGTTATTACCAATCAGCTTGACTGGGAATACAATACGATTGCAGAGTTATATAAAAAGCGTTGGGATATCGAATTGTTTTTCAAATCACTCAAGCAAAACTTGCAGGTCAAAACATTTTGGGGAACAAGTGAAAACGCTGTTAAATCACAGATATACATAGCTCTAATAAATTATTTACTTCTTGAACTTATAAGAAGAACAATAGATAAAACAAGTAAGGCATTCTCAAATTTAGCTGAAAAGATAAGGTTTTGTCTCTATCACT
>Ga0307943_1000106_pt1 | contig 48394 bp, 42 predicted proteins | sample OrgLakmetagen177_FD_203149 | JGI IMG/M metagenome (GOLD analysis project Ga0307943, IMG submission 203149) | Saline water microbial communities from Organic Lake, Antarctica - #177 | ecosystem: Environmental > Aquatic > Non-marine Saline and Alkaline > Saline | place: Antarctica: Organic Lake... | reverse complement strand
ACTACGGGCAGGGCTCCTCCCGTGACTGGGCTGCCAAAGGCGTGGCGCTGGCCGGTGTGGAAGCCATCGTGGCCGAAGGTTTCGAGCGCATCCACCGCACAAACCTGGTGGGCATGGGCGTCATGCCACTTCAGTTCCAGGAAGGCACCAACCGCCACACCCTGGCCATCGACGGCACTGAAACCTTCGAAGTGGAAGGCGCCGTGTCACCCCGCGCGGAACTGATCCTCACCATGCACCGCGCAAACGGCGAGTCCGAACGCGTCCCGGTGATCTGCCGACTCGACACCGCCGAAGAAGTGTCCATTTACAAAGCCGGTGGCGTACTCCAACGTTTCGCCCAGGATTTCCTGGAGTCCGAGGGAGCGGCCTAGGGGTGCGGCTCAGGGGTCTGACCCCGAATTTTAGGGGTCAGACCCCACCCCAAGCCCAACGTCATCAACCAAATCAATGTCGGATTACGACCCTGCGGGTCTAATCCGACCTACGCGCGAGCAACCGCCACCCGCCGTAGGTCGGATTAGGCGCAGCCGTAATCCGACAACAAAGTCAGAAGGTATTCCATGCCAAGCAGTCCACAAATAAAAATTCCCGCCACCTACATGCGCGGCGGCACATCAAAAGGCGTCTTCTTCCGCCTCAAAGACCTCCCAGAATCCGCCCAGGTCCCAGGCGAAGCCCGAAACAATCTCTTACTAAGAGTCATCGGCAGCCCTGACCCCTACCAGAAACACACCGACGGCATGGGCGGCGCCACCTCCAGCACGAGCAAAGCCGTCATTCTGGCCGAGGCCACCGAGCCAGACCACGACGTGGATTATCTCTTCGGCCAGGTTTCCATCGACAAACCCTTCGTCGACTGGAGCGGAAACTGCGGCAACCTGAGCGCTGCCGTTGGCGCCTTCGCAATCAGCGCCGGATTCGTCGATAAGTCGCGGATTCCGAAAAACGGCATCTGCAGCGTGCGAATCTGGCAGGCCAACATCCGCAAAACCATCATCGCCCATGTTCCCATTACCAACGGCGAGGTTCAGGAAACCGGTGATTTCGAGCTCGACGGCGTGACCTTCCCGGCCGCTGAAATCAAAGTTGAATTTATGGACCCGGCGGACGGTGAGGGCGCCATGTTCCCGACCGGCAACCTGGTAGACGATTTGGAAGTGCCGGGCCTGGGAACACTTCAGGCCACCATGATCAACGCTGGCATACCCACGATTTTCATCAACGCCGGCGCCATTGGCTTCTACGGCACCGAGCTGCAGGAAGCGGTTAACGGTGACCCCAGTGTTCTGGCCATGTTCGAGAAAATCCGCGCCTATGGTGCGATTAAAATGGGTTTAAACGAAACCATTGAGCAGGCTGAAAGCCGACAGCACACCCCAAAAGTGGCATTTGTCGGTGACCCTTGCGACTACACCGCCTCCAGCGGCAAGACGATTTTTGCAATTGATGTGGATATGCTGGTGCGCGCCCTGTCCATGGGTAAGCTTCACCACGCCATGATGGGTACAGCTGCTGTTGCGATTGCCACGGCCGCGGCCATTCCCGGAACCCTGGTAAATCTCGCGGCCGGTGGCGGAAATCGCGCTGAAGTGGTGTTTGGTCACCCCTCTGGAACCCTTAAAGTCGGGGCAGAAGCGGAAGAGGTAGACGGAAGCTGGACCGCAAAGAAAGCGATTATGAGCCGCAGTGCGCGGGTTCTGATGGAGGGGACTGTCCGAATACCACCTGGTTAAAGCAGAGGCAGATTCCTGCGCAGGTATAAAAAAACCGGAGCATACGCCCCGGTTTTTCAAATCTTGTGAGAGTTAGGCTTTGCGACGCCGCGAGAGGCCAAGACCCAAAAGCCCAAGGCCTAACAGCGCCAGCGTTGCTGGTTCAGGCACTTGCGTTACCGTGCCATAGACGTTGCCAGAGTATAAAAGCCCGAATGGATTGGACGTGGTGGTGCTTCCTGAGCCGACCTGATAAGACACCATCTCGAGCGAGTAGGTGCCGGCGTCCAGCCTGACATTGTAGTTATAACCTTCATCAACTTCGCATCCGATTGGGCCGTTGGCGCAAGTGGATTGCGAAAAGTTGGCTTCTTTAATCATGTCGCCATTAATTAAAAAGTCTGAGGTATCATCAGTCCAAATCCAAAAATCGATGCCACCACTCGTGGCGAGAGTGAAGGTTTCGGTAACCTTCATTATCGACTGCTTACCATCGGAATTGCTGGTGCTGCCCGCTTGCGGCGCAAGCGTGCCCTCACCATAACCAGTGTCAGCATAAGATACCCAAACCGCACCTTCATAAGGTGAGTTTTCTGGGGCCCAGGACGGGTGAGGATTTACCTCCTGAAGCGCACAAGCATCTCCCTGGTTCGAGAACGCTGCGCCCAGTTCGCAACTCGCGGTACCGCCGCCGGATACAATTGGCATGGCAAGAACTGTCGCAGACAACCCCATTCCCAAAGTAAGAGCAAAAAATGCTTTGATTGTGTTCATTTAACTTCTCCGTCTACTGCTAACAAGTCGTTAGAATTCTGTTCTTAAAATTACTGCGAATATCGTACCAACAAAAATTTATGATTATAAAACAATGGAGTAGTCAGGAAATAAAAAATACTGTGAGCCGAACTGTAAACTAAATCGACAGTCTTTGACGTGTCTAGACTTAACTCCCGACTTTATTGGCCGAAAGGGGAGCGAACGATTGGGTTTGCTTGATCTGTGCAGCTAAGCTTCTTGTCATCGGTAGTTAAAGTTGAATAGACATTTCTGGATTCAGGAGAAATTCAAATGAGTGCAAACGTTGATGCAAATGAAAGACCCGCCTACGACGAGGTTCTACAACAAATCGCCGATTACACCCTCAACTATGAGATCAGCAGTGACGAAGCCTGGAACACCGCTCGCTATTGCCTTATGGACACGATCGGCTGCGGGTTGCTGGCGCTGAGGTTCCCGGAATGCACCAAGCACCTCGGGCCTCTGGTAGAGGGCACGATTGTTCCAAATGGTGCCCGGGTGCCCGGAACACAGTTCCGCATGGACCCCGTCAAAGCCGCCTGGGACATCGGTTGCATCATCCGCTGGCTGGACTACAACGACACCTGGCTTGCAGCGGAATGGGGACACCCGTCAGACAACCTTGGCGGCATCCTTGCGGTAGCAGACCATCTGTCCCAGAAACGGATCGCGGAGGGTCAAGAGCCCCTCACCATGAAAGCGGTTCTGGAGGCCATGATCAAAGCCCACGAAATCCAGGGCGTGCTTGCGTTAGAGAACAGCTTTAATCGGGTAGGGTTAGATCACGTCGTGCTGGTCAAAGTCGCCTCAACCGCGGTTTGCGCAAAACTTATGGGCGCAAACCGCGAACAGATGATGTCGGCGCTTTCTCATGCCTGGGTAGACGGCCAGTCATTAAGAACCTACCGGCATGCCCCCAACGCTGGTTCACGCAAATCCTGGGCGGCCGGTGATGCCACTTCACGTGCCGTGCGATTGGCGGACATAGCGATGCGCGGCGAGATGGGGATTCCCGGCGTGCTCACAGCGCCACAGTGGGGTTTCTATCATGTGCTGTTCAGCAAGACCAACAACGATCAGAAGCTCAAGCCTGAAGATCAGCGTCAGTTTTCTTTACCACAGCCATTCGGTTCCTACGTAATGGAAAACATCCTGTTCAAGATTTCCTTTCCAGCGGAGTTTCATGCTCAGACTGCAGCCGAGGCGGCTGTTATCTTGCACCCACAGGTGAAAGACCGTCTGGATGAGATTCAGAAAATCGTGATCACGACCCACGAATCGGCAATTCGGATTATTTCCAAACAGGGCAAGTTAGCGAATGCCGCGGATAGGGATCATTGCTTGCAGTATATGACGGCCGTGCCGCTGATTTTTGGCTCACTAACAGCTGAGCATTATGAGGATGAGTTTCACAATGGACATCCTGAAATTGACCGTATGCGAGACGTAATGGAAGTTGTCGAAGAGCCTCGATACACCAGGGAGTATCTCGAGGAAGGCAAACGCTCAATCGCCAACGCTGTGCAGGTGTTTTTCAATGATGGTACCAGTACCGATCTGGTTGCCGTCGAGTATCCGATTGGGCATAGGCGACGCAGAGAGGAGGGCGCGCCAGAGCTAGAAGCCAAATTCGCCAAGAATCTTGCAACCCGTTTTCCTAAACTCCAATGCGAGAGCATTCTGAACTTATGCGGCAACCGCGTTGAGCTTGAGCGTGTGGCTGCTAATAAATTTACAGGTCTTTTTACGATTTAGTTTGCGGTTTGGCAGGGTAAATTTTTGAGCGAGATGCAGTGATTTTTTTATGGTCCGAATATGAAGGTCGCCCGTCAGGTTTCTTTACGTCTTGATGTAGGGTCAAAAAACTAGAAATCATAACTGCGTCTATTCATTTACATTCCCGCGATTGGCCTACTACTTGCTCTGTTCAAAAAGTGATCAATCAGGTCATATAAACAAGGACAGAGGCTCTAAACGTAGTTTGAGTTGGAATCTCACGGGAGAGATGAAATGAAAAATATCTTAAAGCACGTGACAATGGGAATGCTGGCTGGTTCGTTTGCGCTGACGGCCAACGCAACGATGGTCGTGTTTGATGATGCAAGCCTCGACACTGAGATCATTGTGCCGAGTATTGTATATACGGACTTCACAGTGAGTGCGGGCTACTCAAGCTCGAATTTGTGCTGCGGAACGAGTTTTTTGCGCAGTAATATCAAAACTACCAAGCCTGGTTCTAACGCTCCGGTGAATGTCCACCGAGACACCTCACCGGCGCATGGCGGACTTGGCGTTGATTCGGACCTTGGTGGAGATACCGATAACTTTGAAGGCAGCCTGAACAATAATCCCAATACAGACGAAATTCTGTTCTTCGACTTCACGGGGTTGTTCAATCTGATCGAAGTCACACTGAATGCGGGCAAAGGCTCAGGGCATCAGGACTTATTTTCGGATGACGCCACAGATGTTTTTGATATCTTTGTTTCGATCGATATGGAAAATTACCTGAGTGTATTTGGTGCGAACACTGCACCAACACTTGGAGAGCTTCTCACGCTTCCCGGTGGTGGTGTGACCTCGCAGTATTTTGCAGTGTCTCATGTAGGCCCGGGGAACTCGGATGGCGGTTATATCGAGAAAATCGAATATGCCAGCGTTCCTGAGCCAGGCACTCTAGCCCTGTTTGGTCTTGGCTTGGCAGGCCTTGGCCTCGCGCGTCGTCGCAAGCAGGCTTGATCCTGTTGGTTCGTTTCAAGCCAATGCCAGCCCGACCGAGAGGTCAGGCTGGCATTTTTGCTTCCTGAGGCAGTGTTTACAGACAACCGATTACAGAGTGCAAAAATTGAAGTAAACTCCTGTCCACTGAATGCTTTATATAACGCACTGGATGCGTTTTTATTGTTGTGAGCAGAAAAAGGGAGTTGACGTGGCCCACGTCAGATTGTTCAGACATTACATACACTTGCCGTACGTGATTCTCGGCCTGATCGATCTTCTGGTCCTGATGTGCGCATTCGCACTGGCCGTCTTCTTCAGGTATTTCGGCGACCTTTCGTTCTTTGAAGATAATCTTGCCTTTGTGCTGCCATCCGCCGTGGTGTTCGCACTGTTCAATCTTCTGGTCATGATATCTCTCGGGGTTCACCAATCCCGAATTGAAGACGGCATGTCTGGCATGATGCTGCGTACCATCATGGCTTTAATAGTCGGTATTCCGCTGTGCGGTTTTGGTTACCTGGTGGCATCCGACTGGCTCTGGTATCTGGGTGCCAGCAGCGTGCTCACCACCGGCACCGTATTTGGCGTGTTTCTGCTTGGTGCAGTCCGTTCCGTATTTTTCGCGGTGGTTGGTAAAGATCGTTTCAAGCGCAAAGTGCTGGTTCTGGGTGCCGGAGTGCGGGCGCGACAAATTCTCGAAGACCTCAGAACACCCTTTAATCGCAAAGGATTTATTCTTACCGGGTTTGTTGCGATTCCGGACGAGCCGGTTGAGGTGTCGCAAGAGCACATCTTGGATATTCCCACCTCGATTCATCACTTCATTCTCAAGCACCCTGTGAACGAAATCGTGGTAGCCGTGGATGACCGTCGCAAAGGTTTGCCCATGGAAGACCTCCTGGAATGCAAGATGGAAGGTGTCAAAATCGTCGACGGTGCCACCTTCTACGAGCGGGAGTCCCGCAAAGTGGCGCTGGAAATGGTAACCCGGGGCTGGCTGGTGTTTTCGGACGGCTTTACGGTGTCCTCCGTTTTCGGGGTTGGTAAGCGCTCCCTCGATTTGCTGGCATCGTCGCTTTTGTTGCTGGCGGGCGCACCGCTGATGCTGCTGACCGTCATTGCTATCAAGATTGAAGACGGGCTGAAGTCACCGGTTCTGTATAGTCAGGAGCGTATCGGGCTGAATGGAAAAAGCTTTAGCGTCCACAAATTCCGTTCCATGATTACCGACGCTGAAAAAGATGGGGCAGTCTGGGCAACCAAGAACGATGCCCGGGTAACTCGAGTTGGCGCGTTTATCCGAAAAGTGCGAATTGACGAACTGCCCCAAATATTCAACGTACTTAATGGCACCATGGCCTTCGTTGGCCCAAGGCCTGAGCGGCCGGTTTTCGTAGACCAGCTGACCAAGAAAATACCCTTCTACAGCAAACGCCACAGAGTAAAACCAGGACTAACCGGCTGGGCACAACTATGCTTTGCCTACGCCGATAACGAGGAAGACAGCCGGGAAAAGCTCCGGTACGACCTCTACTACATCAAGAATCAGAGCCTCTTGCTTGATCTGTTGGTTATAATTCAAACAGTGGAAGTGGTATTGTTTAAAAAAGGCTCCCAGTAAAAGAGGAATTAATATGTCACGGAAGTTTCTGCCTCTGTCGGGCGTCATTGCCCTCCTAATCTCAGCATTGATAACCGGGTGTGCGAGCCAGTCACCTTCGTCACCTGAAAAAATCCAGCAAGCCCTGGCGCTTGCAGAACCGGACATCGAAGAAGTTTATGTGATTGGTGCCACCGATGGCATCCGTGTATCGGTATGGCGAAATCCAGACCTCAGTGTTTCTGTACCCGTCAGGCCAGACGGCAAGATTTCCGTGCCTCTTGTCGGCGATGTGCAGGCAAGTGGCCGGACGCCGGAACAGCTTGCCGATGCCATTGAGAATGAACTGGGGTCCTACATCAGGGAACCGCAGGTCAGCATTGTTATCACATCGATGGGAAGCCATGAATTTACCGATCGAGTGCGGGTTACAGGAGCGGTGGGACAGCCCACGTCTGTACCTCATCGTGATGGCATGACCGTTCTCGATATGGTGCTTGGTGCTGGCGGCCTCAGCCCCTTCGCAGCTGCTAATAACGCGATGTTGTATCGCCCACTTGAAGATGAGGTTGTTGCCATTCCGGTGAAACTAAAGGATATCCTTGAGCGTGGTGATATATCGACCAATTTTCAGCTCAGGCCGGGGGATATATTGACCGTGCCCGAACGAAGCTTCTGAGAAACATCCGTTTGGTTAAACGGGATTACCACCTTTCCAATCAGTTGAGTAAAAGTTATGGCGTTGCCGCTCAGTGAGCTACCAGCAGAAGCAATCAGGGAAGTCCGGTCGAGAAAGGGCCTCGCTTTTCTATTGTTTCTTGGCGTCAGTTCTCTGGTGCTGGCGGCTGGCTTCCTGTGGCCTTACAAGTACGCATCGGAAGTCGTCATCTTTGTGGACGACAGCAATATCATTCGGCCATTAATGGAAGGCAGAGCTGTTACAACAGGCATCAGTGATAGAGCATCCGCTGCCGCGGAATTACTAGGCACCCGGGATGTTTTAACTGGCGTTGCTCGGGATACCAGTATTTTCGGGGAGGAAGCAGCAACTCTCTCGGAGGACAGGCTCGAGGGACGCATAGCCATGCTCAGAAGCAACATGAGCATTCGAACCCGGCAGGATAATTACTTCAGTATTGGCTTCTCATCCCAGTCCCAAATTAAAGCCTTCAAAATCGCCCAGCGGCTTGGCCAGGCCTTCATCGAAGAAAATAGCGACCGGCGTCGCCAGGAAAGCCGGTCTGCCTATAACTTCATCGATAAACAGGTCAAAAGTTACGAACGTCAGATTGGCGAAGTAGAAACGCGTTTACAGCGCTTTCTGTCGGATAATGTCGACGGCACGGAAGAGGAAGCCAACTCCAGAATGGCGCGGCTGCGGGGTGAGCAAGAGCTGGCGGAACTTGAGCTTGAAGAGCTGCAGTCCCGGCAAGGCTCATTGCAGGAACAGTTAAATAACATACAACCCACGCTTCAGGGCCAAGGCGAAGATGCCTACCAGCAGCGCATTCTGGCTATGGAAGAAAGGCTCGATTCACTGAGGCTGCAGTATCACGACAGCTACCCGGACATTACGATACTTAAAGAACAGCTTGCAGAGCTTCGGAGGCAGAGAGATAAGGCCCAGCAAGGGGGAGTTCAGCCTGAAAATCGCACCGGGGAAACCATCTCGAATCCCGTCTATCAGGATGTGCGCTCCCAGCTTGTCAGCACCCGCACAGATATCCAAACTATTGAGACCCGCATTCGCTCACTCGGTCGGCTTATGACCGAACAGGAGCGACGCATGCAACGCATCCAGGCCAATAAAGCGGAATATTCAGAGTTGACCCGGGATATGGCAGTCAACAAGGAAATCTATAACGACCTTTTGAAGCGTCGCGAAAAAGCCCGGGTCTCTATGCACCTTGATATAGAAGGGCAGGGGTTGAACTATCAGATCAATGAAACCGCCCAGTATCCGCGGGCACCGTCCGGGCCAAAATTTGAAATGTTTGCGCTATCGGGTTTGCTGCTTGGTATTGTAGCGCCGTTCGGTGCTGCGATTGGCTGGGCCCAAGTCGACCCTCGCGTACGTTGCCGTGAACAGATCGAGGAAGAGCTTGATATGCTCGTGCTGGAGCAAATTCCCGCGGTACGCACGCCCTATGAAAAACGCAGGGATCGTCGCACAACATCGACACTGCTTGTTCTCGCCTTCATCGCTGCCGCCTCGTATATAGGCATAGCGGTAGCCAGATATCTTGGAGTCATCTGATGAATGATGCCGAGCATCGCCAGGCAAACAAAGCCAAATTCTCTGAAAAAAAGGAGATGGAAGCGCAGCAGTTAGAGCATCCAGAAGAACAGAATCGCTGGATGGAAGCTGCGGAAGATTCCCGCATGCTGGGCCCCAGTTCGCTGGAGCTCGGGTCTGGGGCAGTCGACAAGTACGTTATCAGCAAACAGATCACCCGTATGCAGGAGCCACGAAGGCTGACAAGTGATGATCTGGATGAACGGCGTATTATTTACCCGGAATCACCAAACCGAAAACTGGTCAATCATTTCCGGAACCTGCGGACCAAGCTTCTCGAAAAGTCTGGCGGGAATAATTTTACCCTGGTTGTAACGGGCGCAACGGAAGGCGCAGGCTCTTCGTTCGTGGCACTCAATCTGGCAGCAGCGTTTGCCTTCGATGAATCCAAGACCGCGGTGGTGATCGATTGCAACCTTCGTGAGCCGTCTGTTCATAGCAATCTCGATATAATAGCAGACGCCGGGTTAACGGATTTCCTCGATGACCCGGACTACGACATTTCCCGGATACTTTACCCCACCGGAATCCCCAGGCTTCGGTTGATTCCTGCCGGTAGCCGCAGGGAGACACCGTCCGAGTTTTTCACCTCCTTCCGGATGAAACAGTTTCTGCAGGCGGTAAGGCGCCGCTACCCGGATCGTTTCATCATTCTGGATACGGCACCGGTATCTCATTCCCCGGATGCACGGATTCTGACCGAGCTCTGTGATTATGCATTACTGGTTGTCCCCCATGGAAAGCTGACGGTCAGCGGAATCGAAAACGCGGCGGGGTCACTTAATTCGGAAAAATATGTGGGGGCTGTTCTGAATGGTTGAGCCGGCTGTGTCATGGACGATGCGTCACAAGGGGGTGCTTTTGAGGCCGCTTTTGGGCGCGTTGCTACTTGGCGCTTTAGCCAGCGGGGCCCATGCAGAACCGGTCACTGCGACAGGCAGCCTATCCAGCAGGCACACGGATAACGTTGGTAAAACAAACGTTAAAGAGTCGGGCACGGAATCAACCGCTCGAATCGGTATTCGCCATGTCAGTGATCCCGGCCAATGTCAGTCAGATTTGACCGCCTCGCTGGGCTACACCTATTGGCTGAACGATTTTTACGACCCGGAATCCAGTGCCGAATCGGGGTTTGACGGCAACTGTGAAATTCGGCCGGGTCTGAATTGGCGGCTACGCAATAATCTGAGCCAGGTGCTCGCCAGTTCCCGCCAGAACGACACGCCGGAAAACCGGTCCCGCAGGAATATTTTCAGTACCGGCCCGATATTGACCGTCCCGGTCACCTCGGTCGACCAGATCAGCGCATCCGTCAATTTCGAGAACACCGAGTACGAGGATCCCCAAGTTCGGGACAGCGATCGCTACACCGGCTCGCTGGGGTGGAACCATCTGTTTGATGCAACCCTGTCTGGTGGGGTGTCTGCAAGCGTCAGCCAACAGGAACTCGACAATGGCGCCGAAACGGACTCCAATTCAGTCAATATAAATCTCAATAAAACCTGGGCCGCGACTCAGCTAAACGCCAGCGTCGGGTTTACTCGGCGTAAAAACCAGTTCGGTTCCGCCGAACAAACCAGTGACGGATTTGTAGGCAGCCTGTCACTGACCCGGGAGATAAACCCCTCTTCCTCGTTTTTCCTTTCCGCCTCCCGCCAGATAACGGATCAGGCCTCTGATTTCACCCTTCAGTTTGGCGATGTGAACTTTGATTTCACCGAGGAAGCCGGTGTTGAAGTTACGGCCCTGGAGCTAGGGCTGCAGAAAAGCTTCAGCGATGGCACCGCCCTTGATGTGCGAAGCTACGCCAACCAGTCAGATTACCTTGAGACGGACGAGCGCGAAAACACGGTCGGTTTAAGGCTCGGCCTGAACCGGCCCATACGCCCACAGCTCAGTTTCCAGAGCAGTGTCAGCTATGAGTATCTTCGCTTTGAGTCAAATTTGCGGGACGACCAGCGGGCGTTGGCAAGTGTCGGACTTTCTTACAGTCTGACCTCGGATCTTGATTGCAGCGCCTCGATCGGGCACTCAATGCGTAAAAGCGACCTGCGTTCATCCGAATTTGACGAAAACTGGGCCCAGATCTCACTCAGTTACCGCTTCCTTTAGAGTTTGAAATACCCCGGAGTAACACCCAAATGATCAGAAACGCCCTGACCATCGATGTAGAAGACTATTTCCAGGTAGCGGCGCTGGCAGAAGCAGTGGACCGCAAAGACTGGTCCTCTATGGAGTACCGGGTCGAGAAAAACACGGACAGGCTGCTGCAATTGCTGGAGGAAAAAGATCTACGCGCGACTTTTTTCACCCTGGGCTGGGTCGCGGAGCGCTCGCCGGATCTGGTGCGCCGCATACGCAAAGCAGGGCATGAGGTCGCCAGCCATGGTTACAGCCATCAGCTGGTTTATAACCAGACGCCGGATGTCTTTCGCGAGGAAACCCGCAAGTCCAAATCGATTCTCGAAGATATTACCGGTGAGCCCATCAAGGGTTACCGCGCAGCCAGCTATTCCATTACCGCTCAATCGCGTTGGGCATTAGATATTCTTGTGGAAGAAGGGTTCGAGTGGGATTCGTCAATATTCCCTGTGCATCACGATCGTTACGGTATGCCCGGCACGCCCCACGAACCTTACTGGCTTAAAACCCCCAACGGCGGCAAGCTCCTGGAATTTCCACTGTCCACTTGTCCTGTAGGCAGCTACCGCATGCCGATTGCCGGTGGTGGCTACTTCCGGCTTTACCCTTATTGGCTAAGCCGATGGGGCCTGGGGCGCATAAACCGTGCGGGCGACCCCTTCATTTTTTACCTGCACCCCTGGGAAATAGATCCCGATCAACCCCGGCTTAACGTTAGTGCGTTTTCCCGCTTCAGGCACTACAACAATCTGGACAAGTGCATGGGGCGTCTGGAAAGCCTGCTGGGTGATTTTCGATTCGGCTCGGTTTCAGACGTACTGGGTGACCTGGATATCTCGCCTGAACCCGTCGCAGTCTGAGGTCGGCCATGAACACGCAGGAAGCGCCACAATCAGATATGGACGACGTGCGGGTTGAAATCGCCGAACTCAAAGACCGAAAAGGTCTGCTGAGCCGGCAGGTCGGTGAAGCAAAAAAAGCGGGTGAGCCCTGTGACGACCTGATATCCGAACTTCAGCAAGTGTCATCCCGGCTGAAAGCCTGCCAGAAGTCCCTGAAAAAAACGTTAAACGCCCCTGATAACGCAGATACCCCGGCACCGGCGTTGCTGGAGATCCCCGAAGCTATTCTCGACAAACCCGGTGTCGCCACCGACGTCGTGGATGCGCTGGTATTGCCACACGCTGCCGATAAAGCACAGAAATATGTCCAGACCCACGCTGCGGCATCTATCTGGCACCTTCCCGAAATACTGGAATTTATCCGTGCGCATTACGGCCATTGTTGCCAGTACCTCTGCGCACAAAACAAGGAAGGCGAAGTTGTGGGCGTGCTTCCGGTTGTGCAGCTGCATAGCCGCCTATTCGGCAACTTTATGGTGTCTGTACCCTATTTCAACTATGGGGGCCTACTGGCCGACAATCGGGCAATTGCACACTCGCTAATCGAAAAGGCCGACGCCTGGCGCGGCCAGAAGAACGCCGAACACGTTGAGCTCAGGCACCACGCCGACTATGGCCTGCAACTTCCCAACCGCACCGGCAAAGTGACTTTTTGGCTGCCGTTGCCAGATAACACAGAGGATTTGTGGCGCAGTTTTCAGCCGAAAGTACGGGCGCAAGTGAAGCGGGGCCAACAGGAGGTCACCGAACTGGTCATTGGCGGGGTAGAGCTTCTTGATGATTTCTATCGGGTGTTCGCCCGGAATATGCGGGATCTGGGCACGCCAGTTTACGACAAGGCGTTCTTTCGGGGGTTGCTGAATGTGCTGGGCAAGCAAGCACACCTGGTTATTGCACGAATAGGCAACCATCCCGTGGGCTGTGCCTTCATTTCCGGCTTCCGGGGCCGTATGGAAATACCCTGGGCATCGACATTGCGGGAGTTCAACCACACCGGCGTTAACATGACCATGTACTGGGCAATACTGGAGTTTGCCGTAAAGCAGGGGCACGAGGTGTTCGACTTCGGCCGCTGTAGCCGGGATGCGGGAACCTATCGATTCAAGCAGCAGTGGGGGGCAACACCAATTCCTTTGCACTGGGATTACTGCCTTGCAGAAGGTCAGCAGTTGCCGGAGCTGAACCCGGACAACCCGAAATTCCGGATTATGATCAACGTATGGAAACGGTTGCCGGTATGGGCGACCCGAATAATAGGGCCATTAATAGTAAGGAACCTGCCATGAGCCTGTTTCAGACGGATGCCTGGCAAAAAACCTGGTGGGAAATCTGGGGAGACACACCCGGCTTTGAAAAGCTCCTGGATAGCGGGAAGGGTGCAAACGGGTTATACCTGGCAAACTACAAGTTCAAAGGTTTTCCCATTCGATCGCTGGAATGCATCGGCACCAGTCACCGCCGTATTGCAACACCCAGAACGGAATACAACACACTCCTCGGCAATGCGGCGGAGCCAGACCCAAACGCGCGACTTGCCGAACTGCTAACCTGCTGCAAATGGACCGAAGCGGTATTCAGTGACCTCTGCGTAAACAGCACGGAGTACGAGGTATTGCAGACGCTGGTGCAGGACAAGCGCTGGATGTGGCGTGTATTGGAAGAAGACACTGGGTACAGCGTTAACACCACAGGGTCTTTCGAGGATTATCTGGCCTCTCTGGGAAGCAATACCAGGCTGAGGCTGTTCAATCGTCGCAAGGTATTGCAGTCCCTTGGTGAGGTTTCCGTCAGAGACATCCTGCCCGAGGAACAGGACAACTTCCTTGATCACCTGGACAGGCTCCACCAGCAAAGATGGGATTCACCCTGTTTTGGCGGCCCGGATGGTATGGCCTTTCAGCGTAAATTTCTAGAGCGCCTTCCGGCAGAGGGCGGCAAACCACGGTTGTCTGAGCTCAGAGTGGATAACCGTCTCATCTCCCTGCTTTATAATGTGGAATACCAGGGCCGGGTGTATAACATTCAGGGCGGCTTTGAAGACAACGTGCATAAAAAGCTGGCACCCGGCACCCTGCATTTCGGGTATGTGATCGAACAGTGCTTTAACGATAGCAACGTTCAGGTGTTTGATATGCTCGCCGGCACGGGAAAGAATGAAAATTATAAAGCACACATTGCCACAGACAAAGAGCCAATGGTTACCCTTATGATTGTTCGAAGCTGGCTCTTTCGTCTTTTGTACCGTTTCAAAGGTTAACCGCCGACTCTACCGGAATCGATAATGCCACTTGAAAGGATTCACATACTCCACCTGATTGATACCACCGGGCCAGGTGGCGCAGAGACAGTTTTCACCACGTTACTGCGCAACCTGAATTCGCAAAGGTACCAACACACCGTTGTGCTGCGCGGCGAAGGCTGGGTTGCTGACACCGTCCGCGAAATCGGCCTCGAACCTTTGATCATCGATTCAAAGGGCAGTTTCAACCTGGGCTATATTGCCACCTTGCTGCGCTTGATCCGCAAAAACGGAATAACACTGATTCATGCGCACCTGCTCGGTTCCAACATCTACGGCGCCCTGGCGGCGTTCGTATCTCGTGTGCCCATGATTGCCACCTTCCATGGCGGCGTTGACGTTGCAAGTAACGAACGTTTTCTGGCAACCAAGTTCCGGCTGATCAATATCGGTGCAAAAGCCATTGTGTGCGTATCCCGGCGCCTGCAGGAAGAACTCGGCTCACGTAGCCCTCTGGCTTCGTCAAAACTAAGGCTCATCTACAACGGGGTAGATCCGGAAAAATTTCAGCCGCGATCGAGCGACGCCTTGAAAGGTGAGCTCGGCCTGGCTGCCGATACGAAAATAGTGATCTCAATTGGAAACATTCGGCCTGCAAAAGGTTACCCTTATCTTGTAGAGGCTGTCGCAGGTGTGACGTCGCAGGATCCCAGTGTTCATTTCGTGATAGTAGGGCACCAGCGCAAGGATCTTTTCCGCGAACTTGAAGCACAGACAAAAGCCGCAGACGTGGAGTCGAATATCCACTTCCTGGGCTTTCGCAGCGACGTACAGGATCTGCTGTGCCAGGCAGACGTGTTTTTGCTGCCTTCCACCTCCGAGGGGTTCTCCATATCCACCGTTGAGGCAATGATGGCCGGTGTGCCTGTGGTGGCTACCCGAAGTGGCGGGCCAGAAGAAATTCTGGAACATGAGAAAACCGGAATTCTGATATCCGTGACTGACAGCCCGGCAATAAGCCATGCCGTACTGCGCGTGGTGCGCGGGGAAATCCCCGACGATATGACGGTTAAGGCCAGGCAGAAGGCGCAGCAAAGCTTTTCTGTGCGGTCGATGCTTGGTCACTATGAAGCGCTTTACCAGGAACTTGTATGAGCAGTACCCTCGAGACAGCGAGTTTCAAAAATCTGTTCGTCAGATCGATGACGAGCCGGTGGGCAGAAGCAATGGTTCGACCATTTCTACCCCCGCTGTTGCCCATCTTTATGCTGCACCAGTTTCGGAATTCTGAAAGTGGCCGGCCCGGCCATGACCCACAAATGGTCAGTGACTGCCTGAAGCGGCTTAAAACACAGGGGTATGCCTTTCTGGATCTTGATGAGGCACTGGATACGTTTAACCAGTCTTCTGTGAGACGCCACAAAGCTGTTGTGTTCACATTGGACGACGGCTTCCTGCACCAGGTGCAAACCGCCTATGATGTGTTTTCTGCCCATCAGTGTCCCTTTACCTGCTTTCTGATCACCGATTTTATGGATGGCAAAAGCTGGCCCTGGGATGCCCAGGTTTCTTATCTGCTTGAGAACTCCAACAAAGACAGAATTGCTCTCTCAACGGAAAGTGGATCCTTGGATTTACCCCTATCGACATCGGCGGAAAGACGATTTGCGGGCCATGAAATTCGTCAGGCAATGAAAGCCCGCTCTGCTCGGCATAAATCTGAAACCAAAGCCTTTCTGAACGATCTTGCCGCTAAAACCGGAATTGAGCTTCCAATCACACCGCCTGACCCCTATCTGCCTCTGGGGTGGGATCTGGCCCGGGACCTGGAAGGCAAGGGCGCACGGTTTGGGGCACATGGCCTGACTCACCACATCCTGTCGCAGCTGGGGGCGGAAGAGGCGAAGGAAGAGATTGTCCTGTCCAGGGAAAGGGTCCGCAATGAATTGGCAAGCGCCAGCGAGGTTTTCTGTTATCCGGTGGGGCGAGTGGGGGACTTTTCCGAACGTGACATGAGATTGGCTGAAGATGCAGGCTTTAGTTCTGCTGTCTCGGCAGTTCCTGGGTGTGTCACTCCGACAATGTCGCATAAAGAATCGTTTGCTCTCCCGCGTTTTACATTTCCAAACAGCACGGTCGATTTTCTACAGTACTGTTCGTGGGTCGAGTACGTGAAAGGTAAGTTAATAACATGAAAGTTCTCTGGCTATCACATTTAGTACCCTATCCGCCGAAAGGAGGCGTGCTGCAACGTTCCTATAATCTGCTTCGAGAGGTTTCCAGATACCACGACGTAACCCTGGTGGCGTTCAATCAAAGCAACTTGCTCAAAGACAGTCTGCCCGGAATTACGAATCCATTGGAGCATGCCAGGGAAAAACTGAAAGCTTTCACCGAATCGGTGACGTTTCTGGATATACCGGAACACGTCCAGCCTGGCGGGCGTTACAGAGTTGCGCTGAAGGCCCTTTTGACCGGAAGGGCTTATAACATGGCCTGGCTAGATAGCCCTGAGGCTAGATCGCAGATCAAGCAGGTGATGAACAGCACGCGTTTTGATGCGGTGCATGTGGATACCATCAGCCTTTGTATTTATTCAGATCTGTTTGATGGTATTCCTGTTTACCTCAATCATCATAACGTTGAATCGAGCATGTTATTCCGTCGCGCGGAACTCGCCGGGAATGCTGTTAAGAAATTCTATTTTTCTCTTGAGGCCAAGCGCCTGCGAGCGCAAGAAGAGTCTTTCGGGCGCGGCGTCGTTTCGAATCTTACCTGTTCTGAGGAGGACGCAAGGGATCTGGATGGTATAACCGGCAAAAGTAATTCCATTTGCGTTCCTAATGGCGTGGATTGTGATTATTTTTATCCAAACGAAGAAGTAGCCAGAGAACCAGAAACGCTTATATTCGCTGGCGGGCTTACCTGGTACCCCAACCAGCATGCCATGAATTTCCTGATTGACGAGGTGTGGCCGACTATAAAAAAGGAGGTTCCCGGTATCAAAATGAACCTGGTTGGACGACATCCAACGTCCAAGTTTGAAGAAATGGGGCGAAAGGATAAGAATTTCATTGTTCATGGGTTCGTTGATGATGTCCGGGACTACCTCTGGTCAGCACAGATATATGTTTGCCCCATTAAAGATGGGGGTGGTACGAAGCTGAAGATTCTTGATGCGCTTGCTTGTGGATGTGCTGTTGTCGCTGACCCGTTCGCCTGCACGGGTATAGCAGTCGAGGACGGGAAGCACGTCATTTTTGCGAGTACCGCAAAGGAGTATGTCGAAAAAATCAGGCTGCTAATTGAAGACTCTGATTTGCGAGCACAGCTGCAGAGCAATGGTCCGGAATTAATCAAGAAAAGCTATTCATATCGTGCGATAGGAAAAACGTACTCGACTGTTTTGTCGGAAGCACTAGGGCACAAGGAAGCGAATCGTCGTGCAGAAGAACCTGTCTAAATATCTATTTTTTTATCCCGTCACAATGGCGAAGGGCGAGCCCATCGCCTTGATGATGAGCCGTTACCGGAACAATCAGTGGATGAACCCTGAGGAGCTGCGGAGTTACCAGCTGGAAAAATTGAGTTCACTCGTGGATTACGCCTTTAAAAATTCTAAATTCTACCGGGAACTCTACACCGCAGCTGGATTCACGCCAGGCAACGTTGGAAGTTTGGAAGCTTTCAAGACATTACCTCCTATCACCAAGTCCGACCTAATGAATAGCCTTGACGACATGTCTGAAGGTTGCAAAAAGTTCTTTCGGTCCAGTAAAACCACTGGTGGATCAACCGGCCAGCCTGTGAAGCTGTTCAAAAACCCTATGGCTCTGGCTCGTGAACGTTGTGCAACGGCCAGGGCTTATGAATGGGCCAATGTCGGAATTTCGGAGCCGCAATTGCGTTTCTGGGGTGTCCCTCATTCCGGACTTGGTAAATTCAAAGCAGGGCTTACAGACCTTGCTGCAAATCGGAAGCGGGTCTCTGCATTTGATCTAACGAGCGATTCACTGGCCCAATACTTCTCTGAAGCGCTCAGATTCAAGCCTGGATATATTTACGGTTATGTCAGCGTAATTGAAATATTTGCACGGTTTGTGATTGAGCAAGGGTTGCCTCCAATTTCATCCTTGCGAGCCGTCATAACGACATCCGAGATACTGACACCAGGTTCCAGAGAAATCATCTCGCAAGCTTTTGGTGTCCCCGTCTTTAATGAATATGGTTGTGGCGAGGTTGGTTCGATTGCCCATGAGTGTGAGCAGGGCGCAATGCACGTTATGGCGGATAATCTCTATCTGGAGATAGAAAATGATGGCTCCGGCTCTGGGGAAATTCTGGTCACTGATTTTTTCAACTATTCAACGCCAATGATTCGCTACCGGCTTGGGGACTACGCAACGCTATCAGATGCAGCTTGTTCTTGCGGCCGATCCTTTCCGGTTATCGACTCAATTCATGGCCGGGCGTACGACGTTCTAGAACTTCCTTCCGGTAAGAAGGTTCACCCGGAGGCAGTTATCTACGTTTTTGAAGGAATTCAGTCCAGAACCAATGCATTTAGCCAATTCCAGGCAATTCAGGAAGCAAAGGACAGGATCTTGGTAAGGGTTATTCCTAACAAGAGTTGGACGGATGAAATAAAAGCCATTTTGATCCGCGAGCTGAAGCGAGATATTTCGGCTGATGTTGCGTTCAATGTCGAGATAGTGAGTGAAATCGTAAGGGAAAAGTCTGGCAAACTCAGGTTAGTGAAATCTAACTTGTGATTTTTGGCCTGGAAATGGCGCGCTAGCGCCCGGATCCAAGAGATTTCAGATACTGTTTTAACTCGTGAACAAAAGGACGAAAATCTTTAAGGCGGTTAACCTCATGCCGTGTTTTGGAATTCGGTTTTAGGAAACTCATAATCGCCCTGAGCTTGCTCCATAGGGAGTAACGACTGAAGGGTGCTTTGAGAACGAGATACAGTCGATCCAAATCACCCAGTAGCCATCGAACTCGCCTGTGCGTCTGGGTGGGCAGATTGCCCAGTTCCTTGCCAGTGGTGATTTGGTAAAGCCAATACGGAAAATCGACGCCGGAGTCGATGGCGAGTTGAAGCGAACCCCAGAACCTGGGGTTGATCTCCATCAGGTAAGGTTCGCCCTGCGGTGTTACGCGGAACTCCACCATGGCAACGCCGTGCCAGGCGGCGGCACCAAGAAGGGTCTGAGCGTACTTCTTCAGGTTCTCTGGTACCGGAGCAGATTCGCAAAGTACGCTTACCCCTCCTTCGGGCGGCTTTTCACGAAGTCGGCGGTGAGCAAAGAAGCACACCGGGCGACCGCGATCATACAGTGCGAAGACACCCTGGCCCTTGCCCTCAATAAAACTCTGGATGGTGAATGGGCTTTTGAAGAACGAGTGTTGCTTCAATGCATGTTCTGCCTGTTCTCGAGAATAAACGACCATCACGCTGGTTGGTTCGATGTAACTGTCATGTAAAATTCGGGACTTGGAAGGTTTTAATACAATTGGGTAGCGGGTGACTGAGCTAATAGCGTCCAACCCTTCCTGGCGACCGTTGCAGAATATACTTTCAGGTATGGGAACCCCGTTTTCGAGAGCAAGCTGAAAAAGCCTATTCTTGTTGGCAATCATCTCAACCTGATCGGTGTCGGGGAAGGGCAGTGTGACTGACTCGGGCAGTTCTGACTTGTAACGCAGAACAGCGTAGGTGGTTGCCTCTGTTATTGGTAGCAGAAATGTTATCTTATTGTTCTCTATGATGCGGCACAGGTCATCAAAAAACTGTCTGGGTGACTCGTAGGGGTCATGATAGTATTCATTACTTCGGCAGTACCTGGAGCAGCCAGACAAGGAGGTATCGGTGCTTTCGCCCACACTTATCCAGAGCCCCTGGGATCCCAGTGACCTGACGGCTGCAAGCGCTGCACGCTGGTTTCCATCGAGAACCAAAACCCTTTCTTCCATGATATCTATGCCTTACCGGTTGTTGGCCACGTGCTGAAAAAAAGTAAATCGAAGCTGGAAAAGATCATATATGACCGCTACGGATCCAAAAAGGGTTTCCTGCGATTTATGTGGCATTCGTTTCTAGCCAGGTCGGGCCGGTACGACAACTATAAGGGAGTGATGCCGCAACCTGATCAAAGGGTCGTGTTTATCTGTAGCGGTAACATCTGCCGCAGCCCGCTTGCCGAATATTACGCCCGGAGCCTGGGGGTCGACGCGTATTCCTGCGGCCTTGATTGCGGTGTCGGCTTCCCGGCAGACCCCAGGGCCTCTGAATTCGGTAAAGAACTGGGTCTGGACCTTGGGCCCCACAAAACGAAAAGAGTAGACCAGTTCGAGTTCCTGCCTGATGACCTCATCGTAGTGATGGAACCAAAACACGTTAAAAAGTTCAGGCAACAGGTTGGTAACCAGCATAAGATTGTTCTCGCAGGCTTGTGCTGCCCAGATCCCTTTCCGTACCTTCACGATCCTTACAATTGCAACGTCCACTACTTTCGTCATTGCGAGACATTTGTAGTTTCGTCGGTACGGGGGTTGTGTGCCAAAACATAAACAGTTTACGGACGAAGATCTTTTTTCTCTTAAGCTAAAGAATCTCTGGGGATACTTTAAATCTGAAAGTTTTGCCTTTTGGATGATATGTGCATATTTATTTCTTGAGTACGTCCGTCCTCAATCCATTATACCTGCCCTAGATATACTTCCGTGGTCGCAATTAAGTGTACTTGGCGCAATTGTGGGAGCGGTTTTTGATAAAACAGTCAAGTGGGTAGGGTCGGCCGCAAATAAGTTGCTTGTCCTGTTTCTCTTGACGATTATAGTTTCCTCGATTAGTGCTTACTGGCCTTCGATATCCTATAAAAATCTCGAGCATATCTATACTTGGGTTATAATATATTTTCTTATAATATCCATAGTTAATACTAGACAACGATTTTTTATATTTTTCCTTGTTTTTTTGGTTGCGTCTTTCAAAATATCACTGTCGCTGGCTATTACTTGGGCAAAACGGGGGTTCAGTTTTACAGGCTGGGGCTTGATGGGCCCCCCGGGGTTCTTCCAGAACTCCGGTGAGCTTGCCATTCAGATGGTCGTCTACTGGCCTGTTGCTTTGGCAATGACGTTGTTTCTGAAGCCTTATCTCTCGAAATGGATGTATCGCTTGGGTCTTGCCATGCCTGTAACGGCTTGGGCTGTAATTCTTGGATCAAGCTCGCGGGGAGGGCAGTTGGCACTGGCTGCACAATTCGCATCAAAGTATGCCAGAAAAATATTTCGACCAAAAATCTTGATTGCAATCGCTGCTTCTGCATGGCTTTTCTGGACTGTCTTGCCGGCCGAGCAAAAGCTCCGGTTTTCTGAGATGGGAGAGGATAAGACCTCTCAGCAACGGTTGTTATATTGGCAGAATGGCTGGGACATGATGCTCGATAACCCGATTTTTGGAGTGGGTTACTTTAATTTTATTCCGTATTATGAAACCTATTATAGAGACGACATTTTATTTACAAATGCAGAACTTCCTCATAACATTCTTGTCCAGGTTGGAACTGATGCAGGTTTTATAGGTCTAGGTCTTTATATTTCTATTATAATTTACGCGTTTTTAAGTATGAGGTCTCTTTCTAACGAAAAAATAAGCAGTGTTTCTCTAGAATCCAAGTTGGCTTCGGGCTTTAATTTTTCTTTGTTAGGTTTTTTGGTAGCCGGACAGTTTGTAACTGTCGCTTATTACCCTTTTTTATGGATTCATTTGGCAATGATTGTGTGTTTAAAGTCGATCGCAAGTAAACGTAAAGTCAATTTGTCATAGAATTTTTGATTGTGTTGCATTTTGTAGCATGTGATTAGAGTCGCGGTTTGCATCAGACTGACATCTATAGAATACGACAGTGACGGTTGATTAATTTTTTTTGATGGCAATACTGACTATACTCTAGTTTAGAGCATAGCGAAGACTTAGAGGTATCATGATGTTCAGTTTCAATCGGTTAGCGTTCAGCTTTGCTGTTATCGTAGCGAGCCCAATAGGGTTCGCTGCGTCTTATCAGGAAGATTTTAACGGGTATATTGCCAATACTGAGTTTTCCAAGCCCGAGCTGCACAAGCAGTTGGGAGAGCAGTTGCCTGTTGCTTGGACGTCCTCGGTTCGGGTGCATGCTGTTTCTCTGGATGAGCCTGTTAGCGGCATCGAGGAGGGGCGGATAACATCGCCCAGTCATCCATTGGTTACCGGCACGGAAAAAGGCACTTCAGGCATTGAAGGCGTATGTGAAAACAATTGTGCGATTCGGTTTCGCTACCCTGGCAATGAATCATTAGACGCCGATTCCTGGAGTGAGCTTCGGTTTGCGCTCACCGATGACTTTCTGGGGAGCAAGAAAGGTCTGAAGGAGATCTGGGTTCAGTATGACCAGTACATACCGATGGATTACCATTACAGGTCGGTAGACCTGAATAATACGAGTATATTTGAGGGCGGTCACAAAGAGTTCGTGTTGTTTGCTGACCAGTACTCCGGCTATAACCCAACATTGATTTTGGGTTCGCTGATTAGAACTGATGACCTTGGCAATCCAGAGTTGGAAGGCACGAGTTACCTTAACTACACTTTCTCTACCCGTGAAGATGACCCCACTACCAACCGCACAAGGAAATATTGCTGCGAGGGTATGCAGCAGACAGATCGGATTGTTATTCCGTTGGTAGACAAAGGATATTGGCAACGTCGAACGATCCATGTAACGATGCCCGCCTCTGAGGCCGCAAATGACGGTGTCGTCCAGTTCTGGATTGAACACCGGGTTGGCGAGCCTGATAGCTTTGTCGAGAAACTGGTAGATTATTCCGATGGTGACTTCTATGGGGGTGATCAGAACTACCTGAACGGCGGTTACGTACTGGGGTGGACGAATAACGGCTATAACGAAGAAGTGGTCTATGTTGTGGACAATTTCATTGTGGCTGATTCCAGAGCAGGGATTGATCTGAACGCGATTACGGAGAGTGACCGGATTTTTCCCCCGAAACCTCCTACCCTTAATCCACCTGAGTAAATAGTCAGTTTTTTAAAAGGGATCACCAGGCAAGGATGCTACTAAATGTTTTATTACCTTCCTGAATGCTGTCATTGCGCTGTGTTCCAAGCACGGCCCAGATTTAGTCCGATGGGCAAATTCAATTTCTACCTTGCCAGCGGATTACGGCATGATTAGAAAGATAGAGGTGTTATTCAGAAAGCCTCGGCTTTTGCGCTGGTTTCTGCTGGATTTTATTGATAACCATGGGCGACCGGCTATCAGCCTGGTGCTTTTTCTTGGCTCCAAAGTCATGAAGGTGCTTGGACAAAGGCGCCGTTTTACACATCTCCTGATGTCCGCTCATAGAATCTCAAACGGGAAATCCCGAATTATCAACCAATCTATCCTGAACAATAGGCAGGAGGTCCTCCGTGAGTCTCTTCAATGCATCAGGGAACGTAGCGACGATGCCCAGGCTCTGGAAATGGCTTTGGGGCGGACCATAATCCTCAAAAAGCCGTCAGTAAAAAACAATGCCGTTGTTGAAAAGGGCGTACTGCTGATTACCTTCACAGATTCATGCGGCGTGCTCTTCAATGCGTTTGATTTTGAACGCATTGGGAAGGATTACTACATCGTGTTAGAGCCAAGTTGGGCAGGTTATTGTCTGCCGGAGATTCTGGTTTGGGCAACGTTGAGTCATCCGGTCATTGTTGAAGCGACAGAACCACTGGACCACTCTTTCGTAGACGCCTTTAGTGACAATTTTAAGCCTATTGCAATTGGGGCAAGTAACTGGGTTGACAGTCGGTATTTTTATCCGCTGAAAAATGCAAAAAAGATATACGACGTCCTTTATGTAACTAACTACAATAAAATCAAGCGGCATCACGTTTTTTTTCGGGCGATTGCCAGGGCCAGATCAAAAGATTCTGATTTAAAAGCTGCGATGGCCTGCGGTTCCGCAGGTCAGGACCGTGACCTCGTTTATGCTCTGATCGATTATTATGGTGTAAACGATTGTCTGGATATCTATGAAAACCTGGGAAAAGAAGAGTTAAACGGCTTACTCAACCGCAGTCGATGCAATGTGCTTCTTTCACTGAAGGAGGGAAGTAATCGATCCATATTCGAATCCATGTTTGCCGGCACTCCCGTTATCCTGCTTTCCAAAAATACAGGGGTCAGAAAGGATTATGTTAATGAGTCAACGGGGGTGCTTTGCACTGACCGCAGCCTGTCGGACGATATCATCAAGATGAAGACTGATGGACTCGAGTGGAACGCTGCCAACTGGGCCCACAGAGATATAGCGCCTGAGGCTTCTACAGAAAGTCTGTTATCGTGTATCAGGCAGGTTGATGGGAATCCTGATTGGGGTGCGGATTCGGGCATTCTGGTCAAAGTAAACCGGCCCGAGGTGGAATACCGGGATGAGGTAGATTACTGCGTGGACTTTGACGTTCCTGCCGTGCTTGACAGGTACAGGCACTAACTTTTTTCGGAGGGGAGATTTCGCATGACGCTGGTTATAGAGGGCAGGGATGGAGTCTGGAGTAATCTTGTTAACCAGGTTGCGATAAAAACATTCAGACTGCGCAAGCGCGTATTCCAAAAGTTTAACCCAGCGAAGGTCAGTACGCCGGTTTTCATCGTGGGTAGTGGTCGGTCAGGCACTGATATTGTGACCCATACATTAAGCCGATCTTTTTTTACGGATATCTACAATGAGTATCACGATGCGGCCTTCGAAAATTGGAGATTGAGACCACTTGATGAGATTGGTGGGTTAATAGAGAAAAGTTCCGCACAGTTTGTTGTCTTTAAACCAATTGTTGAGACATTGAGAAGTAAAGAGTTACTCGATTATTTCCCCGATGGAAAGTTGCTTTTCGCTGTGAGGGATTATCGAGATGCAGTTAACTCGATGGTCCGTTTCTTTGGCCGTGGTCATATCAAGGCCGTTCAGGCCTGGGTCAGGTCTGATTTTGAGCGGCATTCTCAGGCACCCGAGTATATGAAAGATTTCATCCGTACTCATTGTGATGAGAATGTGTCCCTGCAGGATGCATGCGCTTTGTACTGGCTTCTTTATAACGCGGCTTACCAGTATCTCGATCTTGAAAATGATCCCAGGGCCAGGCTCATTTCCTATGAGCGGCTTGTTCGGAATTCGAATGAGGAAACCCGTGACTTGGCCAGTTTCTTGGGTATTTCGTGGAGCTCCGGAATGACGCAAGGGATTTATGACAAGTCGATAGGAAAAAGTTCTCCTCCCAATATTTCCCCCGCGATTGAAGCTGAGTGTAATCGGGTTTGGGAATATCTTTCGAAATGCATTCAATCTGAAAGATAACTGGTTCGCCATACGGCGTATGCACTGCGAACAAAAGCCCACAAAGATCGTGCCGAACTATTGCAAGGCCCTCAAGCAGAATTGAATATTCCCTCGAATTTTAAGGACTGACCGTATGCCCCTTAATCTGGCGGTTATAGTGAACAAGGATGGTAGCGAGCTCGGGCCGTCAGAAACCTTCCTTCGCGCCCACATCAACCATATGCCCTGTCATGTCCATTCATTAATCGGAAATCCTGGCTTCCGAGCGGTTCGCAATGGCTCCGACGGTCCAGGTCAGTATCTGGCCTCCCGCAATCTGTTTCCGCTTGCCTATCGTTGGGGGCTTCGAAAAGCACTGGGGCAGAGCGTCTCGGTCCAGGACACACGGGCCCTGCGCCATTTTTTTGAATCTAACAAAATTGACGCAGTGCTGGCAGAGTATGGACCGACTTGTGTCAGCGTTATGGAGGCCTGTGAGCAGGCCGGCGTGCCTTTGATCGCTCAGTTTCATGGCTACGATGCCTACAGGGAAATGCTTATCGAGGAGTTCAGAGGTGACTATCGGAAGCTTTTTGAGTCGGCAGCAGCCATTGTGGGCGTATCAAGTCACATGTGCCAAAAACTCAGGGACATGGGCGCGCCGCCTGAGAAGGTGTTTCACAATGCCTGTGGTGCAGAAGTATCAGAAGATGCCAGTGCTTCTCCCGCTGATGCCCCACCACGATTTGTTATGGTTGGCCGCCTTGTGGAGAAAAAAGCGCCGTTCGTTTCCTTGCTGGCCTTTTCCCGCGTCGCCGCCGATGTGCCGGATGCCAGCCTTGAGGTTGTAGGCGATGGCCCACTGATGGGGCCATGTCAGCAACTTTCGAAGGCGCTTGGCATTGAAAGCAAAGTTGCCTTTTCTGGCGCCCGACCACACAAATATGTAATGTCTGCGTTGAAAGAGGCCCGTTGCTTTATCCAGCACTCTGTTCGAGCGCCAGACGGTGACATGGAAGGCACGCCGGTCGGTGTTTTGGAAGCCATGGGAATGGGGTTGCCGGTTGTTTCAACCCGGCACGGAGGCATTCAGGACATAATCAGTGAAGGTGAAACCGGCTTGCTGGTTAATGAGTACGATGCGACTGCCATGAGCGACGCCATGCGTGAAATTGCCGGTAACGCGGATTATGCGGCAAAGCTTGGAAGCAGGGCCCGGAAGTCTGTGCTGGACAACTGGACCAGTGAAAAGAGCGTTGCCAGGCTCTGGGGTATTATTCAGAAAGCCAGTTGACAGGCAGCCTGGAATTCCCGGGAGCAATTCTCCAGCGTGTACGATGTGCTGGCTTTGACTCTGGCGTTTTCGCCGAGCTTTTTCCTGTATTCCTCGTCGGTCAGCAGGGCCCTTATATAAGCTGCCGCCTGGCGGGTATCGTTCTTTCCGTATACCAGGCCATTCTTGTCATGGTCGATAGCTTGTTTGACGGACGGAATGTCTGGGACAAGAACGGGAAGCCCTGCACTCATATATTCGACGATGGACAGGGAAAACCCTTCACCAAGTGCAGCATGCATTGCAAAATCAGCAGCGCTGAGGAAGTCTTTCGCATCGCTTCGGAAGCCGGGTAACCTTACATGCTCATCAAGACCGAGCTTGGAAACTTTCTTGCGCAGGTCCTCCAGCACCGGACCATTGCCAACCAATAAAAAAACCAGGTTGTTGTCGGGCAACACCCGTTGTAGTTCCGCAGCTACTTCAATTATTAAGTCGAAGCGTTTGTAGGGGTGGGCTCGCCCCGTAGTAATGCAGATTTTACTGCCCGCCGGGATATCGAGACTTTGTAATAACGTCTCTCTATCCTTGCAGGAAGGCGCCACCGGTGGAATACCGTTTTGCACAACATGGCATTTGTTGGCGGGCAGGCGCGCGTTGTGAATGCTGCGCTGGCGCATCAAGTCCGATACACAGAACTGCGCGTCAGCACATACCCGGGGTAAACGGTGGCGAATGGCTTTGACGAGTCCCTTCAATCCACCCACGGGCGGTCTGTCTCCCGGCGTGTGGTCGTGCACTACGATGTTGGCAATGCCCCAGGATCGAAGCTTTGCATAGTCGAGGTTGAACCAGGGGCGGTCTGTCAGATAGAGATCCGTGATACCGTTTTCCTGTATAAACGACTTCAGCGCTTGCTGTTCTGAGTGGGTAACTCCGGGAACGCTTAACTCAGTTGTCGTAATAGAACTGTTTTCTATTGTGGACGGCAGTTCGTTAATGCTGGGATAGGCAAGATAGGCATTTGCCCCCTTGGCGACAAAGTGGTCAGCCAATAACACCCAGAAATGCTCCATCAGCCACCAGGCGTAGCCAACATCCGACGGGTAGTTGGATACAAGCAAAACATTTCCGGATTTTCTTTGTGTCATTCTGAGTTCCGTTTGGGCGTTGTGAGGCTTCCACTGCAGACAGGATGATGCGTCGGTGGTACGATTCCACCCTCATTCTGGCGCATCATCATGCCAGAAAGCGGTACACCCGACCAGAGTAGTGCCACCACCAGTGATAAGGAGATTGCCGGGTGAAGATCGGTTACATGTACAGAATGCATGTCTCTCCCCCTAAAGGCGGTAACCATGTCCATGCGCTTGAGCTGGTTCAGGGCTTTCTGAAGGAAGGGCATCAGGTACATCTACTGGAAGACCCCACAGTTCCCGGTGCAGTCAGCTTCTCTGGTGCTACCGACGAGGATCTCAGGTCATTCGCTACCAGTGTTGATGTTCTCTACATAAGAGTGGATGCGCGCCATCTTGGAAAGTGGCCGGCCGTTGAGGCTTGCATGCGATTCGCCGGTGATCGACCGATTGTCTGGGAAATTAATGCCCCAGCCAACGAATCACTGGCGTTTTCATGGCTCGGCGGACGACGTCTTAACGTCAAAGAGTCGATGTTAAAACTTCTTAAACGTCGAATTCATGCGCTTCGGCAAATGCCTGGCATATGGAAAGAGGAAAGGCTCCGCCGTCTTCTTGGAAAACGTGTAGACACAGCCATCTGCGTTTCGACTGCGCTGCAGGGTTATGCTCAAAAAAAGCTGGGCATCCAGAACTCGATTGCATTGCCTAACGGGGGACCGCTCATCCCTCTCGAGGAAATCGAGCAACGCCGGGCGAAGCGTACTTCTGACCAGTTTACGGTTTTCTATAGCGGCAGTGCGGTCTATCCATGGCAAGGTCTGGATATCCTGGGTTCAGTGATTTCCCTGGCGCGAAAAAAAGCTCCGGATATCCGTTTTGTGCTAGCAGTAAATCAGACCACGGAATTTATTCCAGAAGGCGACAATGTCCTCATATGTCAGGGCCTGGACAGGCAGGGAATCCTGGATGCGATCTGCTCTTCCGACGTATGCGTTGCACTTCACCCCGATTATCCATGGTCTCCATGGGGATTTCATAATTCCCCGATGAAGCTGTTTGAATACATGGCCTGCATGGTACCTGTTGTTACATCCAACAGGGGGCAAATGTCAGAGCTGATCAGGCATCGGGAAAATGGCCTGCTGTGCAGCGATTCCGCTGAAGATGTTCTCGCTCAGTTGAAAACCATCCGTGATAACCCAGAGTTTGCTCAGGAGCTAGGAAATGCTGGCTGGCAAATGATCCAGAATGGCAGGTCCTGGCCGGATAATGTAACGGAGACGCTTAAGGTATTTTCCAGGCTTCTTGAAGAGAGGGAGTGTTAAGGAATATGGCATTGGCCAGTCTGAAAAGTCGCATGATGGGGGCTGTGCCCTTGGGTAACGGTAAGGGAAAGGTAATCGTTGCCGGAATGCCGAAATCTGGAACTACAGCCATCGCAAGCTTGCTTGCGAGCGCGGCGGGTGTTCAGGTTTGTAGTGACCCTTTTTATCAACTTGATAAAAAAGGAGTCGATTTCAGGCGGGCGCTGTTTTCCAGTGAGCTGTCGTTGGAGCGTCTTTGGCGAGAACACCGAGATGTATTTCGCGGAACAGTGGTTAAAGATCCTAACTTTCCGCTTTTCCTGGGTGAACTAAAACATTTGTTACCCGAAGCGGGATTCGTATTTATTGTTAGGGAACCGCTAGACAACATACGAAGTATTCTTAATCGGCTGGAAGTTCCCGGAGATCCTGAAAAAGGAGTATGCCATCTCGAAAATGCCAGGGGAGCGTGGAACCTTCTGTTAAAGGGGATATCTCCCGATATGCCCGGCAAAAACTATCTTGAAAAAATTGCCTGGCGTTGGCGCGTATCCGCAGAGCATTATTTGAACAACCGGGAGGGAGTGCGCTTGATTCGCTATGAAGACTTTCGGGAAGAAAAGGTCGGACAGATCAAAATCCTGGCTGGTGATCTAGGTTTTCAGAGGCTGAAAGACATTAGTTCTTTGGTGGATGTACAGTTCCAGCCAAAGGGCAAACAGCCTTCAAGCTTTGAAGAGTTTTTTGGAAAAGAAAATTTGGAGCAGATTGAAACGATTGTCGGTCCGTTGCGGGAGACCTTTGGCTATGAAAAGTGAGACCAGGCCAAAGCGTATCCTGATAACCAATATAGTGTCGCTGAACACCGGTGACGCCGCAATATTGGCTGGCATGTTTAAAATACTGAGGAGCCAGTACGGAAGCGACACGGAATTCGTTGTATTCGATCGCGCGGCCGATGTGGCCCGCAGATATTATCCATGGGCACAGTTCAGGCAATCGTTGTTCACTAAGAAGTCGAACGGACGGGTTTCTTTATGGGTCGAAAAATTCGGGTATGGGCATTGGAATCTTCGTCTGCGTTATTGGAAGCTCTGGCTGGCTGTAAAGCTCTGCAAAACTGTTGGAAGTGGTATTACAAGGCTTTTTCTGGCCCCAAACGACCGTGAGTCAGTACGGATATATGCAAGGGCAGATTTAATACTGAGTAGCGGTGGAACATATCTTATTGAAAAATACGGTTTGTGGGCGCCAATCTACGATTATCGCTTGTCATTGGCTTCTGGCACTCCTCTTGGCTTCTTCACGCAAACTCTCGGTCCATTTAACCGGCCAGACCATCGGGCTGCTTTTAGTGATGTTTTCCGGCATAGCAGTTGTATTTTTTTGCGTGATGAACGCTCGCGCCAGAATCTAATCGATATTGCAGTACCAGCAGAGCTGATAGCTATAGCAAGGGATGCAGCTTTCGTATTGGAACCAACAGTCAAGCATGACGAAAAACCTAAAAAGGATGAAGGTGAAAAGCTCAAAGTGGCCATCTCTGTGCGCTCGCTGAACTTTTTCGATGATGAATCCGGATCGTTCTCTAAAAGATATGTGGAGTCGTTGAGAGCAGTGATTTCCGAGGTGGTGCGGTCTTACGGGGCAAAGGTTGTGTTTTTATCTAGCTGCCAGGGTATTGATGAATATTGGACGGATGATTCAGAAACGGCGGAAAGGGTTTTCTCCGGGCTGGATGAGGATGTGAAATCTTCTGTTAAGGTAGACCGTTCTTTCAGGCAGCCACAGCAGATAATAGACGCATACCGTAACTTTGATATTGTAATCGCAACCAGAATGCACGCTGCAATACTTTCCCTGGTTGCGGGTACCCCAGTTCTGGGAATTGCCTACGAATTCAAGCTTGAAGAATTATTTCACGACATTGGCATGCCCGAAGCCTGCATAACAACAAGAGAGATCAACTCTCAAATAGCGATCGATCAGTTTTCCAGAATTTACAACGGAATAGAGCAATACCGTGCCTTAGTAGAAAAAGTAAGGGTTAGCTGTAACAACGAAGCCTATTCAGTAACCTCACGTTTACCAGTCCTCAAATGACAGCATTCAGGTCAAAAGTTACTCGAGCTCTGGGATGGGCGGGGGCCGCCAAGTTTTTAGGTCAGGCCATTTCGTTTATTTTAGGCATTGCCTTGGCGCGAATGTTGTCACCAGACGCTTTTGGCCTAATAGCGATGGCGCTGGTGTTCACCGGGCTGGCCGGCTTACTGATGGATGTAGGGTTAGGTGCTGCGCTGGTACAGGGGCGTCAGCTTACGGAGTCACATTTCAATTCCGTATTCTGGCTGAACGCCTGCCTGGGAGCAGTGCTGGCGCTCCTTGTATACTTTTTGTCGCATGAAATCGCCAGTTTTTACGCGCGCCCGGAACTATCTGATATCTCAAAGGTTCTCGCACTCCAGTTTTTAATCAGTTCAGTGGCATTGGTCCCTCGCCAGTTATTAGTAAAAGCAATGAATTTTCAGGCTATTGCCTCTGCGGACCTGATCGGAATGGTCACTGCGGGATTTTTGGCCGTCTGGATGGCGTACGACGGTTATGGATATTGGGCGTTAGTGTGGCAGCCAATCACCTCTCGAGTTCTGGCCACGTTATATATTTATTGGGCCTGTAACTGGCGTCCTTCTCTTCAATTTAGTGGAAGGGCTGTGCAAGAATTATTCGGCTTCAGCTTTTATGTTTTTGCAACGCGCTTAGTCCAGTATTCTGTGAGGCAGTTGGACAAACTTTTAGTTGGCCGCTATCTAGGTGCCGCCCAGGTTGGGTTGTTGGACAAAGCTCAATCTATGATGCTTTTCCCCTTGCAGAACGTGTCTAATGTGATTGGCAGCGTCATGTTCCCAGCACTGAGCGAAATACAGCATGACGTGCCGCGAGTAAGAAAAGTATATTTGAAATCAATACAATCCATTGCCCTGCTGACTTTCCCAATGATGGCAGGCATGTTTGCCGTAGCAGAAAACTTCACCGTGGCATTGTTAGGCGAGCACTGGATAGAACTCGTTCCGATTCTCAGGATTCTTTGCTTCGCTGGTCTGGCATATTCAATTGTAACGGTTACGGGGACCATTTATCTTTCGCAGGGCAAGGCAAAGCTTCAGTTTAAGGTTAATCTATTTACACGTCCTTTAGCTGTCATTGGGATACTGGTGGGCCTGCAATGGGGCGTTCAAGGTGTCGCAATAGGGGCAACAATTGCAGCATGGATTAATACGATGATAACCCTTAAAGTTGCAGGGCGGCTAATTGATCTTTCATTATCTGCGATGTTCTCTGGGCTGTATCAGGTACTGCTTGCATCTTTATTCATGTGCATTGCTTTGTTTGCTCTTGATCAATATTTAGCACATCTTCCACCAGCTCTCGTGCTTGTTTCCAAAATGATCTTGGGTATGGTCATTTATTTCATTATTATTTTTATAATGAAAGTTCCCGCAATTGGAGATTTGAGGGCAATCCTCGAGAATAAATTCTGGAGAAAGAATAATCGTTAAGGAGAGAAGTGGCGGAATGTCTGGCTCATTGGTCGACTTACTCATAAAGCATATTATAATTGGCGTGGGTAATTTTCTTCCCAGGCATAAAAGGTTCAATAAAAAAAGGGCAAGACTATTTAGGTTGGCGGGTATGAATATCGGGATAGGTACTTCAGTTGCGGGGCCAATCTCAGTTCGCCCGGACGTTGCTCATTTAGTGAGTATAGGTAGGAACAGCTTCATCAACTCGGAGGTGAGATTTGGATGCTCAAACAAAACAATCCAGCTCGGGGATAATGTGTTGATTGGTTCTAGAGTTTGCTTTGAGACAGCGTCTCATGGACTGAAGTACGCTGAGAACGTGGGGCGAGGCACGATTACTAAAGCTATTCATGTGGGCAGCCGAGCGTGGATTGGGTCGGGCGCAATTATCCTTTCCGGTGTCACGATAGGACAAGGCGCTGTGGTAGCTGCGGGTGCTGTTGTCCACAAGGATGTCGCGGAAAATCAGGTGGTAGGCGGAGTTCCAGCAAAATTTATCAAAAACACATCGTAATCACGTGCGGTCGCCATAACAGCCTCTATACTTTGTTAACGCGCGCTCGTTGGATGCGTTATTCTCCTTTTTAATATTTTCGGCTTCAGTATTAGTCAACGGTCGATCGCCATCAAAAACATTTGGCAATAAGTTGGCTAGTTTGATAAATAGAGAAACAAAAAGGTCAGCGGTAACGAAGCTTCTTGCGATGGGGAGCTTGTTTGCACGCCAGAGTAATCGGAGATAGAGCCACGGTAGTCGCTTATTCCGTTCGCGATCAGGTGTAGGGAAATTTTTAATTTCTGGTATTTTAATCCAGTCAGAGAAATCATTAATAAGCCCGGTTGATTTAGCAACTTCATATGAGCGACCATAAATAAAAGTTTTTTGAAAAACGTTTTCGTATCTGCTCAGAAATTTCTCATAATCGAGCTCTGCAGTTATCGTCATAATATCTTGTGGGTAAGCTAGCACACCGACCTTGACGTGCTGTGCATAACGTGAGCAAAGAAAATCATCAGGCTGCCTAAAATAGAAAAGCAAACTTACATCAAAATTTCCGAGGTTGAATTTTATTTTATTTAAAAATGATTCATCGATCGTACTTCTCGATAAGTATTCTGACGACAATAAGATTGTTTTTGGGTCTTTCTGAGAAACTTCTACAAAGAAATTTTCTATAATTTCGCTTTTAGATCTGGACCGTGTACCCAGATGATCTATAAGATCATGATGGTATTGAAAATATTGGTGTTTTCCCGAATCGGGATAAAGAATTGAGTGATTCTTTAAAAAAGCATCTGAATTTTTCCCAAAAAACTGCTGTAAGTAGCTTGTGCCGGTTTTGTGGCGTCCAGCATGTATTATTACTTTCTTCCGATTCTCTTTTTTAGTCGTGCCATTTTTTTGTGGATTCATTTGATTGTAACATTGGTTTGCGCATATATAATGCTCTTGATGTAGAGGTTTATATATTGCTTGCTATTATTTTTTGCGTCAAAGTATTTTAGGTTTTCGTTGTTGTATGTATTGGAGTTAGCAAGTGACGACTCATGTTCTGTGAATGTGTTTTTTACTGCGAGTGCATATTCTGCGGGTTCGTTTTGGTCGATTAACCAGCCTGCTTTTCCGTAATTGAGAATCTCTGGAATTCCCCCTGTATTATGTGCGATCACGGGAACTTCAAGCGCCAACGCTTCAAGCAGCGTCATTGGAAGCCCCTCGTGGTCTGAAGGCATGAGCAGAGCATCAAGCGTCATCATCTCTTTCGCAACAGGATCGACAAAGCCTCGGAATTCAATTCGGTCTTCAATGGCCAAATCAGCTGCTAGTGTTTGAAGGTTAGCCCTTAAGGGGCCGTCACCCAGAATTATTCCCTTGCAGTCTATTCCTTGCTGCAAAAGTAGATGAATAGTTCTGATAAACACGTCGACCCGCTTCACTGGGACTAACCGTCCAACTATGCCGACCCGAATCTGTGATGAGGTCCGTGCGGGTTTGGGCAACCATTTTTTTCGTAGCTCTGGGGCATCAACGAAATTGAATATTTTATAAACTTTGCCGGGAAACATTGGCTCGAGTAGTTGCGTTAGCTGTGAGGATACCGCCACGATAGCTTGCTGTCTGGTTCGTCCCAACCAGTTATCCAAACGATTGACGAGCCACTTATGGGGCTTTTGCCAGGAAAGCCTGTGCTCCGGGTTGCCATGAACCGTTCTGACGGAGTAGCGGACCCGGGCCATTTCTTTACCAATTATGCCTAGCACGTTTTCCTTTAATCCGTGGGTGTGGACGATGTCCGTATTCCGAGCTTTGCAATGGTTGGCGATGGATTTGGCTATAGCCAATGGCCCATTAGTTCTTTCATCGACCAATGTTAACGGCACTCCAAGGTCAATCAGCTTGTCACGGAGAATGCCGGGGTTGAAGACAACAGCGGTTACTGCGACGTCTGCGCTGGCATGGAGTGCCTTGCATAGGTTGTACACCTGAACTTCGGCGCCGGCCCAGAGGTCGCCGGATATGATGTGTGTGACGGTGATCGGAGTTGTGTTGGGATTTTCAGTCATGCCAGGCTTCGACCTATGGTAGCCAGCAGTGTGCGGGTGCTTGAACTGTTTCCGTCGTGAAGGTTGAAGCGATGGAGGTCGAACTCGTTTCTGTTTGCTTTATTCCAGCCCGTTTTGGTGGTGCAAGCAGCCTGGTAGCTACTCGCAACCAGTTGTTCGCCTCCTTCGGTTATGTCCCCGTTGGGGTAACAGAAAATAGGAACATTGTTTATCTGCATTACATCGAGATCAGCTTGGCAGCCAACGATTTGCTCTTCCATCGCTTGCTTGCTGTTCAGGCGGTTCAGGCGGAAGTGGTTTCTGGTGTGTGCGCCGTATTTGATCAAGTCATTGCCCGACATTTCCTTCAATTCATTGCTTTGAAGGATTGCAGGCGTTTCATTGGTTTGGCGGTCTGAAGCGCCAGGGGGTGGGGCGGAATTTTTCAGGTCCCGAATGATAGTGGCATCATCCAGATTTTTGAGGCGATTTATGACTTCATCGGCTTCCAGAAGAGAGAGTGGTGTGGTTCTATCGCTGAAACTGCCAAGAAAAGGCTGAAGCCAATCAAGTTTTGGATCACTGAGGTTGATGCCGGGTGCGCGAAGCAGTTCAATAACCTGTTCGGGCCAGAAGGTATCATTTGTGTCGATCATGCCGGTCACAAGAAAGATGGTTGCGGGTATTCCTTCTTTGCGGAGTACCGGATAGCCGTGGAGGTAGTTGTCTCGCCAACCGTCGTCGAATGTAAAGGCGACGGAAAGGGCAGGTAGGGTGTCGCCGTTCTTTCTTTTTCGGAGCCACTCATCGAGATGTGTGGGAGCTGCGCCCAGGGCCTGGATGAGTTTTATGTGTTTTTGCAGGTTGCCGGGTGAAATGATCATCCCTGGTTGTTCCAGCTCACGCACGCCGGCATTCGCGGGCAATACCCGATGGTAGGTGAGGATAATCAGTGTGGGGCTGCGGACAAGCTTCAGGCGTAGCCACCCATAGGCCGCAAATGCGCTGAGTGCCCAGAATTTAATAAAGGAGCGGAAGGTTGCCACGCTTGTTGCCTCCGTCGGCCATGCCAGTGGTTTTGGCGTAATCGTCCATGTATAGTTCGCTGGCTAGAAGATTCTGCCAGTCGCACGTCTAAAAGTCATCTTCAGGTTCACAGGGACGATTTGTAATGCTGAAAGGCCTGTTCTGGATTTCTGTTTTCGGCGTTTTATTCAGTTATTTTCTCTACCCCCTATTGCTTCGCCTCGCCCCTCGCAGGAAGGGAGCTGCCGTCTCCTACCCGGAACCGGCATCGGCGCCTTCCGTTTCGCTGATCGTAACCGCCCATAACGAAGAAGGGCGTATCCGGGAAAAGATCGAGAATTGCCTTCAGCTGACTTACCCTGGCCTTGAACTGATCATTGCCTCGGATGCTTCCAGTGATGGCACGGACGCCATTGTGGGCGAATACTCAGGCAAGGGGGTGCTGTTGGCAAGGGCAGAGGAGCGTAAAGGTAAGGAATACGCCCAATTGCAAGCCATCCGCAAGGCTAGCGGAGATATTCTTGTGTTCTCTGACGTGGCAACCTCTATCCCTGAGGATGCTATTGAAAAGATGGCTCGTTATTTTGATGATCCTTCAGTGGGTGCCGTTTCCAGCGAAGACCGTTTTGTAAGCCGTGATGGTTCTGTGGTTGGGGAGGGCGCCTATGTACGGTATGAAATGTGGCTGCGGGGTGTCGAAAGTCAGCGGGCCGGGTTGGTCGGGCTCAGCGGTTCGTTTTTTGCCGCAAGGCGTGAAGTGTGTGATACCGACTGGGATATCTTGTCGCCCAGCGATTTCAACACGGCCCTGAACAGTGCCCGGAAAGGCTTAGTGGCGGTCACTGCGCCGGATGTCCTTGGGTTCTATCAGGATGTGGCGGACGCTTCGAAGGAGTATCAGCGGAAAAATCGCACCATTATCCGCGGCCTGACTGCTCTGAGTCGCCATATGGAGGTGCTTAACCCGTTCCGGTTTGGGTGGTTTTCCTTTCAGGTGTTTGGTCACAAACTCATGCGCTGGGCGGTGCCCTGGTTCCAGATGCTGTTATTTTTTACCTCGTTATTGCTGATGGCTAGAGGTGGGGTCTATGGGTTGGCGTTGTTCGTTCAGATTCTGTTTTATGGCGTGGTGGTTGCGGGCCATCTGAAGCCGAGTCTGAGGGAGCGCACGGTCGTCAAGATTCCGTATTTCTTTGTTCAGGTAAACCTGGCGATTGCCAGGGCAACCATAGATTTCATTAGAGGGCGGCGGATGACGGTCTGGACGCCGTCACAGCGATAGAAGGCAGTTCTTATGGTGTTTGGCAAGCTCAGACCGGTAGGTAGCAGAGTTCCGAAACCAGAGCCGTCGAGCACGATGCTTCCCTGGGAAGGTAAGTATCTCCATGAGTTTACCCGCTCAGGCACAGATGCGCTGTCGTTGGCGGTTAGGCTGGCCATGGCGGACCGTGCTGATGTCGAGTCACCGGAAGTTCTGATTCCAGCCTATGGATGCCCGGACTTGGTGGCTGCGGTGGTTGCTCAAGGAGCCACGCCGGTGGTCGTGGATCTGGCTGATCAGCAGACACCGCGTATGGACACTGAAAGCGTTGCAGCCGCGATTACCAGCAATACCGTTGCGGTTATTGCGGTCGACTTTCTCGGTATTCCAGAGAGGTTGGATGCTTTGTCGGCCATTTGCCAGGCTAACAACCTGCTCTTGATTGAGGACTCAGCGCAATGCTTCCCCCCCGAAAGCGTCGAAACGGGTGTTGCTGATCTGGTGATTCTCAGTTTTGGGCGCGGCAAGCCTATTAACCTGATGGGCGGCGGGGCGTTACTGATTCGAAAAGACCACCACTCCCGTTTTTCGCCAGTTGTATCGCGTTACTCCGTCCTTCCTCTGAAGATTGACTTTTTTTGGTATCTGAAACGGTTCTTGTTCAACCTCATGCTTTCAAGGGTGTCTTATGTTTGTATGGAAAAGCTTCCGTTCCTGCATCTCGGCGAGACCAGGTTGCATTTCCTTGGTGAGGTTCACCGTCTTGACCTTCCCAAGCGCCTGGTAAGCGCAGGTGTTTCAGAGTTCTATTCCCGTCCTGTGTGGCAACGGGTATATGACAGAAAGCTGTCGTTTCTGGATGATTGCGGCTGGGTTCGCCTTCATGCGTTTTGCGATGCTCAGGAGAATGGGGCAAAACCCAGGCTTCGTTATGCCTTGCTGGCTCCAAATGGGCCAATGCGTGACCAGATTATAAGTGGCCTGAACAAAGCCGGGATTGCGGCAAACTCATTCTATGGGAGAGCATTACCAGATATTGATGGTGTTGCTGAATGTCTTGGCGGAACCGGGAGCTGTATAGCCGCAGATGAGTTTGCGTCCAGGTTGCTTACTTTGCCGTGCCATGATGGGGTAAGTGAGCGGGATATCAATATTACCGTGGGGCGCTTCAGTGCGGATTTGGATAGTACTGGGAACTATTCTCCGCCATCAACTGGTTGATTTAGCGCTCGGAGAGCGTAAGTTCGTTCAGTCACTCGGAGGCAACTCCGTTACTAGGTATAAAATTCCCACGGGGCTAAGCTAAGTCAGGTCCTCTTGCTTTTAAAAAGTGGAGGGTTTGATGTCGAAGTGAAAGGCCAGATAGACCTTTCGGGCTTGTCGAGCCTTAGGTATTGTCATTTTGTAAGCGTCTTGCTGGATGGTGCTCATAAATTATACGCTCGCAACTGTTTAATTATAAATACTTTCGCCGGTGTGACGAGACCTTTTTCAAAATATTGATATATTAACCATGAGAATGCGAGCATTATCAGTGTCACTATAATTGCAGTTTCGGTATATCCAAAATCCCCCGAATATTTTTCTATTAGGCTCTTTCCAGCAACGCTGTGTATCAAATAAAGCGGATATGTCATAGCGCCAAGCGAAACGTAAATATTTTTATTATTAATTTTTATTTTCCCGGAAGTTAAGGCATACATTAATAAAAAAAAGGTTGATGTTATCAGAGCGGCGATTGTCTTCTCTAAGTCGCCAGGATTGACTATGAAGCTATTGGCTTGCTCATAAGCCTTTATGATGGAGAGCAAGAGGGAAGAGAAGATAATAACGTGGGTGAATTTACTTTGACCGTCTCGATAAAAGAGATAGAACCCTATTCTGGCGATGAAGTATGGGGAATAGCCTGGAGAAATAAACCACCCCATAAATGTAGGTTGATTAAAGAAGGTGTGTGCTGCAGTCAATACAAGCCAGATGCTGAGCCATATCCTATATCTTTCGACGACGCCGAATAAAATAAGTATTAAAATAATGAAATAAAATTTAAGTTCTTGTTTGAGAGTCCAGTACACGCCATCAATATCGCTAAACCCCATGTATTCATTTAGCAGTGTGAAGTTTGCCAGAATTTGGCTTAGGGAGTAGTTTTTTTCTAAAACGCCACTTGTGACAAACACCGTAAAAATCACGCAGATCCAGAGTGTAGGATATAGCCTTAAAAACCTCGATGTTGCAAATTGAGCTGGAGATCGATCTTGGGCCGATAGGGTAATGACAAACCCGCTTATCATGAAGAAGAGCGGGACGCCTAAGTATCCGAATTGCGACAGAAGCTTAATTGCTTCTGAAAAATTTGATAACTCAGGACGATAGGCATAATGGTATATTAATACGTAAAATGCCGCAAAAAAGCGAAATAAATCCAAGGTTACCAGTCTCAAAATTAAGTCCCTCTAAAAATACTGTTTTAGCAGACGACATTATAATTATAAAATTAAGTCTGCGAACGTTAATTATTGGTTTAAGTTTCTTGAAACTCGAATCGGGCTAGTTATAGGTTCTTCGGCGAAAACGAGTCTGATGTAGAAAACTTATTCCTTTAAAGTGTAGTGTTATGTCGTCAGACATTTATTTTTCGAGACTGAATGACAGGGTTTCGACATAAATAGCCTCAATAGCCTCGATAAGAGAAAAATTCCCATAGTTCTGGGAGTGGCGGGCCCCGGATTGGGCAAGTTCTTTGGCGAACGGTCGGTCGGTGATGAGTCTTGTCAAAGCCTTCGCCAACTCGTTCGGGTTATTCTGTTCAACAATCAGACCGGTTTGTTCATCGTCTATCAACTCAACTGATGCGCCGATGTCACTGGCTACGATAGGCCTCGCCGAGGCCCACGCTTCGATAATAATTCGGCCAAAGGCTTCCTCGTCAATGGATGGGTGGACAACTATATCCACTGCCGAGTAGTGGCTTGCGGTGTCGCTTTGGTAGCCCGCGAAAATGAATGCGCTATCCGCGCCATTGTCGTTTATGTGCCGCTCAATTGTTTTTAAATAGTCGTCTCCGTAATCCGAAGCATCACCGATAAATATGCATTTAACCGGGTAGCCCTGCTGTCTAAGCTGGCAGACGGCTTTGGTCAAAATCAATTGACCTTTCATTGGGATAATGCGTGCGAACATCCCTATGAGAATTTCTTTGTCTTTAACGCCGTAGTGCAATCTTTTGTCGGCCCTTTCGCTGTCGTTACCGAAATTCTCCAGATCAACTGAATTGTGGATGACGGTTATTTTCTCGCGAGGCACGCCTACGTGATTGTGGTCATGATGGGCAATTTTCTGCGTGGGAGCAATTAGACGGGATATATAGTCGATGTTTTTTGATTTAGGCGGGACCTGTTCGTGTCCCCGGGAGTGAACGATGCAGGGGATGCCACATTGTCTGGCAGCTTCGACCGCAATGGGGTCTACGCCGTTGTTGATATGCATCAATACGATATCTTCGTTCTTGATTATCTGCGATAGCTTGTGAACTGTGGTTTTGTCGTAGAAATATGAAATATATGAAAAAAACCTGAGAGCCAAAAGTATGGCAATCCTATTGTTGGTATAGCTTTTGATCCAATCCCTGAGAGTGTCTTTCTGTTTATAAGTAAATCTCAGATCAAAAAAACGAGCATCAATATCTTGGAAGTGATCTGAAAAATACGGACCTTTTGCCGCATAAAAGACAACAACCGGACTATAATTCTGAAGGTTCTTTACGATTTGCTTGAGGCTCACGGCAGAGCCACCAAAACCCATACCGGTTTCCACATAGAGTACTTTTTTTTTCGCGTTCGGCTGCATCGCTTTAAACCGGTGGTTGGTGGTTGGATTAAGCTTGTTTAGCCTGATAAAGACAGATCTGAAAGCAAGGACTCAATTGTATCCTGCGCCGCGCTGGCGCACGATGCCGCCTCAGTGGAATTGCACAGAGTGGACAATATCCAGGCGCTTCCCCTGGTGTCGCCGATCAATTTCTTGAGTCCTCCGATTAATTGAACTTCTGTCGCAGATGTACCTGAAACGCCCCCAATGTCATACCAGTACCAGCTTACGGCCAACTGGTCGCTACGCTTTGATTGAAAGATAATCTGATTGACTTTGTTGATATTCCAGTCATTACCGACCGATATCTCCACTTCTTGCTTTGCAATTGGGTGCCATTTATCTGGTTCAAAGACCCTGTTCTGATAGTAGACCAGTTCTTTACCCTGATGTTGCTGCTTATACCCTATGAGGTCTATCTGAACCCGGGCAAGGGCATCTGAAACATAAACACCCGACAGGTGGATATCTGCTGTTTTAAATTGTGGCTGCCAGAATTCTGCGTACTGCAGCGGTCCTTTCCATTGTGATTCGGCAACAGACGGAAGGCTTGGATTCCATTGGTCTGCCTCGTTTGCTGCAGAATAGCTCTGAGCCATCAACACAAGGGGGATGGCTGCAAGCGGGAGGCAGGCCATGGTAATTGTGCGGGTTTGTTTTTTCGACTTTCTAGGGCTCTTGGTTGAAGATTCAGCGGGAGCCGGGTTCATGGAAGGATGTCTGTCCAGATAATGGGTGAAAAAAAGAAAAGGAATCAGCGTAACTACGACAAAGACGATCCACCCGAACATTTCATGATCCTCAACCAACGAGGATTCCATGTTTGTATAGTGTCCTGCCGCAATAATCCAGGCGACCCTGATCCAGTTGGTCAGCAGAGCCAAAAACCCAGCAACCAGAATCATCAATAACGTTCGTCTGGGGCGGCTGTTTGTGAGCGTGCCGTAAAATGCTCCGAGGTAGAGCCCCACCATCAGGTATCGGATGCCGCTGCAGCCGTCAGCGACGTGAAAAATGCCGCTGGGTATTGTGATATAGAACTCTTCTATCGTTGCCGGAATAGAGAGAACGGCCAGAGCGCCCTCATCAACGGCGACTGTGAGCCATTGAAGAAGTGGAGAAAGTTCGTCCCAGAAAGGAGCCGCAAAAAGAACAAGGAGTAGCGGAGCTCCGGCAGTCTGTAAGAACGGCTTGCCCCAGATTGTGCCCCCCCATGCGATTAGCAGGAATGGCAAAAGCACCATTCGGATCAGTTTGATGTTACCTGCATGGGCAAGAACCAGAAGCAGACACAGAGCAATCAGGGCGGCAAGGCCGAGTCGGGAAAATGAGATCTCCAACCGCTGAAATCTCTCACGCCTCAAGTAACAAAGATAAAGAACGCTGGCAAAAACCAGGAGACCGTGACGGTAAATATAGGAATTCGCCCAGAGTTCGAAATAGTCTGTCCATTCCTGGAAAAACGCGATGAACAGAAGAGGGAGAAGGGCAATCAGGATTTTTATATTTGAATTTATACCATTCAGCGGCATACAAGTTCCTGTCCGTAAATGCCTTGGCGTCCCTGAAAGCCATCTAGCGAGGTAATGGCGAATATTTCAGGAATATACCTCAAGGGGACGGGATTGCCTAGGGTTGTCCTGTTCGCTGTTGTCCAAACCCTCTAAAGCGTCGGATTACTTTACGAAAGGGTAATCGCGTGCAATTGGATATAACGTCAAGCATTTGAAATTAATAGGGATAAAATTACTGGCCCACCTATTGCTTACTCCTTTGACGTAGGGCTGTATCGAAAATGCTTTATTGAGCAACCAAAGGACTAAGTGCTATGAAACTCATTAGCAAAGTAATTGCTTCTTCTCTGCTGACAATCGGAATGACCAGCGGTGCGGCGGCATACACCATAAATGATCTCGGAAGTGATGCATTTATTGGACAGGGAACAACCAACGGATCCCCCATGGGAGACGTCTTCGGTGGCGGTAATTACCAAGTGCAGGGCATGAACGTAAATCACGATCAGGATTTTCTGTACGTGACCGTGTTTACGAATTTTAATGAAGTCGGCAACGGCCGTTACGATTTTGGTGATCTGTTCATTGATGTTGATGGCTGGACTCCAGACGGAACTGCTCCCAATTACACTGACGATGTGTACGATGCTGGTCTTAACGGCTGGGATTACGCTGTGTTGGCCAGTAAGGAGCGTGAAACAGGGCTTCCCGATTCCAAATTCGGGTATGGTGGGGGCCTTCAGGTTGGTGATCTGATTGACCTGAGTGGCGCTGATCTTCTTATGTCTGACGAAGTAAGTGCTGCCTATAATGATTCTGGCGTTCGCCAGGATCAGGAAGTTGGCTACCAGAGTGGCGGTGCTGATGTAGGTGATGCCAGCGTAGTGGTTGATACTGCGGCGAGCATTAATACCCTCAGCTTCCAGATTGCTCTAAGCGATCTTGGGCTGCAGGACGCGAAGAATCAGGAAATCGGCCTTCGCTGGACAATGACCTGCGCCAACGACATCACCGAAGGTTCTTACAACGTTCCTGAGCCAGGCACCCTGGCCCTGCTCGGTCTTGGCCTCCTGGGTCTTGGTCTGCGGAAGCGTGTAAAGAGCTGAGTTAGTGTTTGATCAAAGTTGATTTGCCTTGTAATGGGCAGATAACCTGAGATCGGAGAAACGGGATGCGGTTATTCGCATCCCGTTTTTTGTGTCCCGGTTAGATAAATCATAATGAAGTAGTAGTCGAGATTCTTTACGCTCATTAATTGACCAGTATTGGCAAGGAACAGGAACCAGCACTTTATGGACGGCTCCGCAGACGCTCCTTCAGGCCAGCCCCGCTATATTCTCGGGATTTCCGCCTACTATCATGATTCGGCCGCCGCCCTGATTGCGGATGGGGTGCTTGTCGCTGCCGCGCAGGAAGAGCGGTTTACCCGAAAGAAGCACGACCCTGACTTTCCAGTGCAGGCAGTGGAATACTGCCTTTCGCGGGCTGCTATCGGTCTGGGTCAAGTTGAAGCGGTGGTTTTCTACGATAAACCGCTCCTCAAATTTGAGCGTTTGCTGGAAACCTATTTGAGTTTTGCGCCGAAGGGGCTGAGGTCGTTTCTGAAGGCTATGCCAGTCTGGCTGAAGGAAAAGCTCTACCTTAAAAAAGAGCTGCGCACTCAGCTTTCAGGGCTGTCTGGACTCAAGACTGGCGATTTGCCGCCACTTTTATTTACTGCTCATCACCAGTCCCATGCGGCTTCGGCGTTCTTTCCGTCGCCGTTTGAGAGCGCGGCCGTGTTGTGCCTTGATGGTGTGGGAGAGTGGGCGACCACCTCTGCGTGGCTTGGGGACGGAAACACCCTTCAACCCCTTTGGGAGGTCGATTTTCCTCATTCGCTCGGCCTTCTCTACTCCGCGTTTACCTATTACCTGGGATTTAAAGTCAATTCCGGCGAATACAAGTTGATGGGCTTGGCTCCGTATGGTGAGCCCCTTTATGTGGACCTGATCAAGAGTCACCTGATTGATATCAAGCCGGATGGTTCGTTTCGGCTGGATATGGCGTATTTCGAGTATTGCACTGGCCTGCGGATGATTTCGCCGGCGTTTGAGTCCCTGTTCGACATGCCCGCCCGGGAAGCCGAGTCAACAAAGCTGACGCAAAAGCACATGGACATCGCGGCGTCGATTCAGCAGGTAACCAATGAGTGTGTTTTATTGCTGGCCAGAAGCCTGCACGCGGAGACCGGGCTGGAAAACCTGTGTCTGGCAGGCGGTGTTGCACTTAACTGCGTGGCGAACAGTGAGGTGATCAGAGAGAGCGGGTTCAAGAATGTCTGGATTCAGCCTGCTGCCGGGGATGCGGGGGGCGCGCCCGGGGCCGCATGGGCTGCCTGGTATCTTCACTTCTCTCAGAAGCGAGACATTGCGTTCCCGGATGGCATGAGTGGCGCCTATCTGGGGCCGGATTATAAGGACCAGGAAATCAATGCGGCGATTGAGCAGTTTTCGGGGGTTGCCATCCGGGTGGAGGATGATCAGCTTTTTGAGCGGGTTGCGTCGCTGATCGCCGAGGGGAATGTTATCGGCTGGGTTCAGGGGCGCATGGAGTTTGGCCCCCGTGCGCTGGGCCATCGTTCTATTCTGGGCGATCCGCGTCGTCAGGAGATGCAGGAGACGATGAACCTCAAGATTAAATTCCGGGAGTCTTTCCGGCCCTTTGCACCGTCGGTGCTGCAGGCGAGGGCCGCAGAATGGTTTGACTGCGAACATAGCAGCCCTTACATGCTCACAACGGCGCCGGTGGCTGCTGACAAGCGCTATAACGATGTGGCTGGGGAGGGTGTTCGTGGGTTGGAGCAGTTGCAGGTGCAGCGGTCTCAGATTCCTGCTGTGACACACGTGGATTTCAGTGCCCGATTACAGACGGTCGGGGAGGGTGGTTCACCCCGTTATCGGCGCTTGCTGGAAGCATTTTATAAGCAGACAGGTTGCCCGGTTCTGATCAACACCTCGTTTAATGTGCGCGGCGAGCCGATTGTGGCAACGCCCGTGGATGCCTATCGCTGTTTTATGGCGACGGATATGGATGTCCTGGTGATGGGCAATTATGTGTTGGCGAAAGCGGATCAGCCGGACAATGCTTTGTTCCGGGATCATGTTGAACAATTTGAGCTGGATTGATGCTGATGGATGTTTCAAAAGCGGATCTGAGAAAATTTGGCGTTGGGCTGGCGGTGCTATTGCCGGTTTTGTTCTTTGGCCTTCTGCCATGGCTGTTTGGCTTTGAGAGGCCGGTGTGGCCATGGGTTGTGGGCGGCGGTGTGCTTTTGGTGGCGTTGGCAATCCCTTTAGCGCTGCGGCCGGTCTACCGTTTTCTGATGTGGGTTGCGGTGCCCCTTGGGCGGGTTAATTCGCTGGTACTGCTCAGCCTGGTGTACTTTATAATGGTGGTGCCAATGGGTTTGCTGATGAAGTTGTTTGGCAAGGATCCGATACCGAAGAAGTTCGACCCGTCTGCGCCAACCTATCGGCGCAAGAGTTCTGAGCCAACGAGCCTGGAGGTACCTTTCTGATGATGGAGCTGTTGCGGGATTTTTTTATGTTTGTGCGGGCCCGTAAGAAGTACTGGATGGTGCCGTTGTTTTTGACGCTGGTGTTACTGGGCGGGCTGATTGTTTTTTCTCAGGGGTCGGCGTTTGCGCCGTTTATTTATACGTTGTTTTAAGTCGTCGCAATCGTCGGTCTGCGTTTTATTTTGCGTTATGAATAAAAAAGGGGCTGTTGATAGCCCCTTTTCTGTTTCTTCAGGTCAGTCGTTATGACTTGCTTGAACGACGACGCATGAAGAACATGCCGGTCAAGGCGAGGGCAGCCAAACCAATCGTTCCTGGCTCGGGCACTTTTTTGAGATCAACCTCTCCTTCGATAACGTCATTAGCGCAGGTCATGCCCCAGTGGAATGCAAGACTATCGCCATTGGGGATGTCTGTCAGGCCCAGGTTAACACTGATGTTAAGCTGGTCTGCGGCGAGGGACCATGTTCCCACGTCTCCGAATGGACTAACAGCGCCGGATTCTGTCGCGTCTGCTCCGGCGTTAACCAATACTTCCTGCCCGTAACGCCACTGAGCGCCGGTACTGCCATCCATAAGCTGGTCGCTTAGAATGGTGGTGCTTGCATTGCTGCCAGGTAATTGAAACAGCGAGACAGAGCCGCCGTTATTGTTGAAACGGTCACTGAGTACCAGTCCCCAGGTCCAGTCGGTTCCAGTGGAGGCGTCATCGTTCTCATAGGGGGCCGTGCCTTCCGGGGTCCACTCGCTTGCAAGGAACAGGTCCCCGTATCCAATGCCTGCTCCGTCGACGGTATACTGGGAATAGATGCCCGCTTGTCCGGAAAACTTGGTGTTTACGGTAAAGTCGAACTGGGCTCCGTTCTGCTCGATATCCATTGAGGAAATATCGAATTTGGAGTCGTCGCCTACGACATCCCCATGGGTGCCGCCATCAGCGCCAATATAGGTGTCGGTCACTGTAATAGGGGCCGCGTTGATCAGGGGTGCGGCGCCAATCAAAGTGAAGGCGGCGATACTTGCGGCTAGTCCGTGTTTGAACATAATTCTCTCCTGTCTTTTTCGACTGCTTGTATTGGTACTGTTTGCGCGTGACCAGTGATAGATTTGTCGATATCGATCTTGGTCCTGAGTATTGAACAGGATACGTGCAAGGTGTGTGCCTGATATTCATTCTTCTAATAGATTTAGTGGTATACCTTTATTTTTGGTTTTATCGTAGCTCGGTGCTGTAAATTAAATCGACACATTCGCTTGGGGAGTTTCTCTGGGCGTCTTTCGTATTTCTGATCACAGAATAAGGAATTTGCTTTGTCAGATATTTCGGGAAGTCGCAAGGTTGGTTTCGGTGTGGTATCCGCTCTGGTTGGAGTGGTTATTGCCCTGGCTGTAGTGGAGTTTGGGCTGGGTGTTTTGAAACCATCCATCAATCCCGCAGGGCAGATGGATGAGGGCTTCATCCTCTACGATGCTCAACTTGGCTGGAAGCTGGCTCCGGGATGGCAGGGTGGCCATAGCCACTATGATTTTGAGGTTAATTATCGGGTAA